>Ga0136557_1001342_pt1 | contig 16110 bp, 11 predicted proteins | sample AntRauTorckE6832_FD_104796 | JGI IMG/M metagenome (GOLD analysis project Ga0136557, IMG submission 104796) | Saline lake microbial communities from Rauer Islands, Antarctica - Metagenome Torckler E6 #832 | ecosystem: Environmental > Aquatic > Non-marine Saline and Alkaline > Saline | place...
AATTGTATTCCCCAATACAGTGAAATCTTTATTCGAGAGCTACTCAATTCTGTTTTTCATCAGTAGATCTGCGGACCTGCTTTTTAAGGTCTGCGAATTCCCGAGTCGCGTACATCACAGTGTGAGTTAACCCACCACAACGAGGTTTGACGATGAAAAACGTAAATATGAAATTCACTCTGGCTCTTATACTTTCAACCCTTTCTTTCGGCGCACTGGCGGCGGAACACATTGTAGAAATGAAAAATGCCGGTAAGGACGGCTCGATGGTGTTCGAACCGGGTTACCTGGAAGCAAACCCTGGTGATACGGTGAAATTTGTACTGGCAGCGCCCGCGCACAACTCGGTTTCTGTGGCGGTTCCAGAGGGTGCACAAAGCTGGAGCGGTGAAATGAACCAAGAAATTACCGTTACGCTGTCTGCAGAGGGTGTCTATGTGTATAAATGCACACCCCATGCGCCGCTGAATATGGCTGGTGTGATCAAGGTGGGTTCACCCACTAATTACGACGCCGCCAAGGCAGCCGTCGAGCAACTGACCGCTGCGGCAGCGATCAATAAGGACCGCCTGACAGGGTATTTCAGCAACGTTCAGTAAATCTCAGTTTTCGAGCTGGTAGAGAAGGGGCGATCAACATCCATTGTTCGCCCCTTTTTCGTATAACCTTGCGCCCCCATCATGACCCACGTGCTTTTCATAGGCCGTTGCTCCTGAAGACATCTTCCGGAGTGTTTGCTATATAATCCGCCTTATACCACCCGTCCGAAGGCTTAATGGAGTATCCTTGATGACTGCTGCTGCTCGTTTTTTAATCGCTACTATCGCCGTTTTTCCGCTGGCGCTGGCCCAGGCCCAAACGCCCCAGGATCGCGGTCTTGAGATAGCGAACGAAGCAGACCGTCGTGATACCGGCTGGGAAGACTCGCACGCCATGGTCACCATGACCTTGCGGGATGATGCCGGACGCGAAGCAGTGCGTCAGCTGGAAATCGAAACGCTGGAAAGCACCGAAGAGGGTGACAAAAGCCTGACCCGTTTCGAAACTCCGCGAGATATCCGGGGCACCGCACTGCTCACCTATACCTACAAAACACAGCCCGACGACCAGTGGCTATACTTGCCCGCACTCAAGCGCGTCAAGCGTATTGCGGCCCAGAACCAGGCTGGGCCATTCATGGGCAGCGAATTTGCGTTCGAGGACATGTCGTCTCAGGAAGTTGAAAAATTCACATATCTCTCCCGCGATGACGAGCCCTGCCCGACCCTTGCCGGAGCCTGCTACGTCGTTCAGCGAACTCCGACCAGCGAATACTCAGGCTACAGTCATCAAATCGTCTGGATCGATCAACAGCATTACCGGACCGACCGTGTCGAATACTACGATCGCAAGCAATCGTTGCTGAAAACGCTGCAAAATAAGGATTTTAAACAGTATCTGGATCGCTACTGGCGACCGTCTCAAAGCTTGATGACCAATCATCAAACCGGCAAGAGTACCAGCCTGGTCAGTGAAGACATCCAATTTCGTAACGGCCTGTCCGCGAATAGTTTCACGCCCACCCGCCTGGGTCGGTGAGGAGCATCGCCAATGAAATTCATTCCGGCCGCCATGCTGCTAACGCTGACTGTCGTGGTGACCCCAGCGGCCAGGGCCCAGTGGAATCAGGCCTTAGGTGCCGAAACCTGGTTTTTTTCCCAAACGGGTAGCGATGGGCAAACAACCCGGGGTTTTTCCGCCAGCTACGCCCCGGAATTCCGCGATGAGTGGAATGGCGGTGACGACCGGTTCACGTTTGAAGGTTTTGCCCGCTACGACTCAGTGGACTCATCAAGAACCCATGGCGACATTCGCAGCCTCTACTGGCACAGGCTGGGATTGAACTGGGATCTGAGATTGGGCATGGACCGGGTATTCTGGGGCGTCACGGAATTCGACAACCCGGCAGACGTGGTGAATCAGACCGATCTGGTAGAAAGCCCTGACGGCGATGAACGGCTCGGCCAGCCCATGGTGCGCTTCACCTACCTGGGGGAATACGGCACTTGGGACCTGCTCGCCCTGCCCGGCTTCCGCGAGCGAACCTTTGCCGATAAGGACGGTCGTTTTCGCAGCACTCCTGCTGTCAGCGAAGACAAGGCACAATACGAATCCGGTGCTGGGCAACATCGTCTCGATGCGGCCGTCCGCTTTCGCTTTATGTGGCAGCAGTCCGACTGGGCACTGCTGCACTTCTCTGGCACCAGCCGGGATCCTGTCCTGAACGCGGAACTCCAGAATGGCGAACTGGCACTAATCCCTCACTACGAAGTTATTGATCACACGGCAGCGACCATGCAGAGCGTTCACGGCAGCTGGCTATGGAAGTTTGAACTGGTTTCACGGTCTGGCCCCATCCGCCGTCATACCCAGGCGACAGGCGGCTTCGAGGTGACCAGCTACAACTGGCTGCAATCGGGCCTGGATGTCGGCTGGATTGCGGAGTACCTGTTCGATGATCGCAAAAACAATCTCGAGGTTCCGTTTGAGCGCGACTGGTTCTGGGGCGCTCGCCTGCAGTTGAACGATATTCAGAGCAGCGAGCTACTGTTCGGCCTGGTGTGGGATCCGGCTAAGGCGGAGCGGATCTATTCACTCGAAGCATCGACTCGAATCGGCAACGCCGTCAGCCTGGACCTCGAAGCACGGGCCTTCAGTGATGACGACGCTGTCGACCGGGGCAATCCATCAATCAGCACCGGCAACAAACTTGGTTTTCTGCAGCGGGACGATTACTTACGCGCCCGCATTCGGTGGTATTTCTAGCGTCGCCCGACATCTGCTGCGGCAGCACGACGGCTACGCCAGTCGTCCAGCATTATCAAAAACGCCGGCAGCAAAAGCAGATCCGCCAGCAGGGCAAAAGCAATCGTTATGGCGGTCAAAAACCCAAGATGGCTGTTGCCTGCGAATGGCGAAAACGCCAGCACGCTGAACCCCACCGCAAACACGATCGATGTGATCACGATTGCTCCACCGACTGTGCGAAGGGTGTATCGAACCGCCTCCCGCGCAGTCATCATCTGCTCCCGCCTGGCGCGCAGGTACTTGGTCAGAAAATGCACGGTATCATCGACGATCAGGCCCATCGTCAGGCTGGCGATGACAGAGTCCGTCAGCCCAATCCGGCCCTGCCAATAACCCCAGAAACCAAACGCCATCGCCATGGGCAGCAGGTTGGGTATCAGGCTGATGGCACCAATACTTGCGGACCGGGTCGCAACCAGAATCAGCAGTGAAATCACCACCAAAGCGTAAAAAGTACCTTCCAGCATGGCCGGCACGTTGTCTCTGGCGATCTGCGAGAACATAGTGTCGATACTGACACCCGGCGAAGCGAGGTCCGGAGCATTGTCCCGCAGCCATTGTTCCGCGCCGCTTTTGGTTGCCAGAATCTGCTCTGACCCGGTCAATCTCAGGGCGGCGGTGACTCGGGTTGCCGACCGATCAATACTCACCAAATGGGTCAGGTCTTGCCCGAACGGCAGGGACAGCTCATACAGCAGGGTAAACTGTGCAGCTTCCTCGCGGGAATCGGGCAGCCGGTAATACGCCGTTTCGTCATTATGCATGTTGCTATTCAAACGCTTGATGACCTGCACATAGGACTCGACATCCGTAATGCCTGGCTGCGCTTTCAGATACTCAGTGAAAGACTCGATCTGACCCAGGTAACCCGGGTCAAAAATGCCGTCTGCCTCACCACTATCAAGCTTGAAATTCAGTCGATGAACGCCCCGCAGATTCTCATCCATAAATTCATTGGCCTGGCGAAAATCGAAACTTCGGTCAAAGTACTCAACAAACACCTCGTTAATCTCATTGCGTGGCAGGCCGGCCAGCAAGACCAGCGTGAGCGCGCCGACAGCGATCAGAACGTTTCTGGGTTGATGCACCACCAGATCCGACAGCCGCCCCATGGTGGTTTCGAAGCCGATGGCTTTGCCCGGCATCTTGATGGGGAGCAGCCGGACGAGGGCGGGCACCAGCACCAGAGAAAAAATCATCGCCGCGATGGTGCCGATCGCTACGGTATTTCCCATGTCACGCAGCGGGGGTGACTCGCTGAAATTCAGCCCGAGGAAACCGACGGCAGTGGTCAGACTGGTCAGCAGGATGGGTTTGAAATTCAGCGCCAGGCTGTCCTGCATAGCCGAAAGCTTGTCCGCCCCCTCTCGCATACGTTGGAACAGCGTCGAGAACAGATGCACACAGTCCGCCACCGATACGATCATGATGACCGAGGGCGCAATGACAGTGGCCGTGCTGATCGCAGGATTGAAAAGAACCTTGCCGGCCAGAGCGGTCAGGACCGAAGCAACGATCACCAGCAGCGCAACACCCATGGCCCAGGCGCTGCGCAACAGGATCGCAATCAGTGCGAAAATCAGCAGGTAACTCAAAGGTGTAAGAAATTGGCCATCCCGTTCAATCGCATCAGCAAACGACTGGTCAGCCATGATGCTGCCATTCAGATAAAAGCGGATGTCTGGATAGTCTGCTTTCAGGTCGCTCAAAATCGACCGGATGGCCTCGGCAACTTCAGGCACCTCTTCCACCGGGTTATCAGGAATGTTGAGTTTCATGGCTACTGCCGCCACACGACCATCCCGCGATACCAGCGTGCCGGCAATTGCCGGATCGTTCAGTGCCTCCTGCTTACGCCGCTCAATCTGTTCAGCGCTGAGCGACTCCGGGTTCCCGAACAGTGGAAATACTTCCAGGATATCCTCCTCGGCGCGACTGAATTGGTAGTTCGCAATTGAATCGACTCGCAACGAGTAAGGAATTTGCCAGCTGGCCTCAGTCAACCGGTCGATCAGAGCCAGCACCCGCGGCTGGAACACATTCCCCGTATCGGGGGCCATCATGACGAACAGGGTGTTGTCATCAATAAAGGTGTCTTCCAGCGCTTCCATAGCCTGAAGCTGGGGGTCGCTGTCATCGAAATACACCTTGTAGTCGATGGTAATCCAAAGCCGCCCAAGCAGCGGACTGATCAGCGCGAGGAAAGCAAACACGAGCATAAGAACAACAACAGGATGTTGAAGCATCCACTGACGGGGAGCGTTAGGCATGACAATTTCCGAGGCTAATACATTGAAAACCCGAAACTTTACGACGTCTTCCAACGCCAACTTCCGGCGGGTGGCAAACACTGTTTAAGAGCTAAACATCGTGGTTACGGTTGCTTACCAAACAAGCCTACTGATTTTTTTTAGTTAGTTTAACCTAATCTTTTTATTTAGACTTTAGTCGTAGGATATAGCCAAAAGGAGTTAAACCTTGTCTAACGAAGTTGTCCTGACCCGAACCTCCCTCGCGTTTTTTGACTGGATAAACGAACGTTTTCCATGGAAGAACGCCATTCTTTTTTTCATTCTCTATCTGGCTGTGGCTGTTCTTGCCCGGGCCACGCTCACCGATGTGCCGGCGTCGCTCACCGCGTTTGACGTGCTTGGCTGCGCGTTATCCTGGAGCTTTTTCCTGCTGATACGCATTTTTGATGAGCACAAAGATTACGAGAAAGACCTCCACAACCACCCTCACCGGGTTTTGCAGAGCGGCCATCTGACACTAAAGCACCTGAAAATCGCCGGCGGCGTTGCCGTACTGGTGCAACTAGGGGTGTCACTTATTCTGGATGGCGGCTTCGGCAGCGTCACCACGGCCTGGCTTGGACTTAGTATCTGGCTTTGCCTGATGGGCAAGGAGTTTTTCTGTGGCGAGTGGCTAGAACGAAAGCTCCTGCTTTACGCCATCTCCCACATGGCCATCATGCCGTTCATTGTTTTCTGGTTCGCCCAACTGGCTGCGCCCGGCATTCAATGGAACGGACCATTGATCGGTATTAGTGCTCTGGCCCTGCTAAGTGGCTTTGCGTTCGAAATTACCCGCAAGACCTGGGGGCCCGAGGAAGAGCGCGACACCATCGATTCCTACGCCCGAATTCTGGGTCTGAAACGGTCCGTCACGTTTATCTCGCTGATGGTCGTCGCAATGACGCTACTGCAGGCTTATCTGATCTGGGAACTGGTCACCGCACCACTGATTTTTGGAGTCTCGGCCGCCGTTCTGGGTCTCAGCCTGATCATGGCTCTCAAAACCCTGTTCGCGTTCCGGCAGAAACCCTCATCCCAAGGTCGGGAAAAAAACGAGGCTGCTGTTGGCATTGCTACGCTTATCGGCTATCTGGTTCTCATCATTGCCGTACTTATTTCCTGATTTTCAGTGTTTTCAGGGCTTTAGATTTTGGTTGTTAAGGACCTACACACATGCTGAATCATCAATCACGACGCCGCAGTTTCCATAGTACCCAGCATTCCGGAGAACTGACCTTCGCTCTGCAGGGCGAGCCTCAGCGCCTGCTGATCGACCAACTGGATCAGAACAGCGTCGAGCTGCTGATTCCCAATCAGCGACTGTTTTCCGAAATGGCGGTCGGTGTGCGGCTGGAAAACCCCGAGATCCACGTCAATGGTGAGGTGCTTTGTGGCCTTGATCTGGTTGTCGAGGCCTGCCGCGCTTCCAGCCAACGACACTACCTCGGTATTGTAACCGCCAGGGTACCGGGCAAAGCCAATTCAAAATGTCTGTGGCGAGCACTGTTTATGCTGCATCGCAATCATCAGGCAAACAACGAACCTGACCAGTACGCTGCCCATGAGCTGCCGAAGGTTCCGGCTCGGGGACTCTACACCGAAGCAGCTCGCCGGGAGCGCGTCGAGTACCTGGAACAACGAACCGGCGCCAGCCTCGCAACGGTTAGCCAGAACAGCTTTGACCCGAACAAGCTGATGAGCAACGTTGAGGCGTTCATTGGTTCAGTTGAGATCCCGGTGGGTGTTGCCGGGCCACTGCTGATTCATGGCCAGCAGGTGCGCGACTTCACCTACGTGCCCATGGCCACATCTGAGGGCGCCTTGGTAGCTTCGGCAACCCGGGGAGCTACAGCACTGTCCAGATCGGGCGGGGCTTATACCCGAGTCATGGGTCAGCGGATGTTGCGGGTGCCGGTGTTCGTGCTTGAAAGCATGGATGCCGCCCTGTTTTTCAGTGAATGGATCAACTGCCATTTCAGCGAAATCAAGGAGCAGGCTCAGCGGTTTTCCAACTACGCCAACCTGGTTCAGATTGAGCCCCAGATAGTCGGCAAATCCGTGCATGTCCATTTCGTTTATGAAACCGGGGACGCCGCAGGTCAGAACATGACGACCACTTGCACCTGGCATGCCTGCCTGTGGCTGATTGAGCAGCTTGCCGATTTTGACGGCCTGCGAATCACCAATTTCATGGTGGAGTCCAACCTCTCGAACGATAAGAAAGTCACTTATCAATCATTTCTCAAGGGGCGTGGCATCAAGGTGATGGCGGAGTGTGTGCTGCCAGAAGAAATTCTGCGGCAAACCCTCAAGGTAAGCGCTCGTCAACTGGTTGAGGCGTACCAGTGCTTTATTACTGGCAGTATTGCCGCTGGCATGATCGGTATTAACATCAACATCGCCAATGTCATCGCCGCGATTTTTACAGCGACCGGACAGGATATTGCCTGTGTGCATGAATCCTCTATCGGCCAGCTTACTCTGGAACTGGTGACTGACGAGCATGGCAACGACTCGGTTTACACCAGCATGATGCTGCCCAGCCTGGTAATCGGCACTGTGGGCGGTGGTACATACCTGCGCCATCAGCGCGAATGTCTTGAGATGCTGGGCTGTGCGGGCCCTGACAAGTCTTACCGTTTGGCGGAAATCATTGTTGGTTACTGTCTGGCGCTCGACCTCTCAACGCTGGCGGCCATTGCCAGCGGCCAGTTTGCCAGTGCCCACGAGAAACTGGGGCGCAACCGACCGGTTGATACGCTCAAACTAAGCGACCTGGATGCCGCTTTCTTTCAGTCGTTACTGCGCGAGCAAATAGGCGACCCCGAGCTGAAGGTACGTGAGGCCCGGTCACTGTCGTCCACCTCGAAAGGATCCAGCATTGTCACTGAACTGACCGGACATCGGATCAACAAACTGGTGGGACATTTTCCGTTTGAGCTGTCACTGCAGGACGGGTTTGGCAACGACCGCACGCTTCGCGTGATGGCCAAAGTCAAACCCCTTGATGATGAAGTGATTCTGATGCTGAACGGCATGGCCGCCATGTGTGATCCGCGCCTGGCGCAGGAATTCAACCGCCACAAAAACCGCCTTGGTTTTCGTGGCTGCCACACCCGCGAACTGGCAGTAATGACCGATCAGGACGAGCGCATGCGTAAATACATGCCCGGCGTTTATGGGGTTTACCAGAACCCCGAGCGGGAAGCTTATGTGATCGTTGAAGAGCTATTGGAAGACATGGCGTTAATCGACGTCGCGGACGACCTCGACGGCTGGACGCTTGACCACACCAGAGCGGCGATCCGTGGCATCGCAGAGGTCCATAGCCGCTGGTTCGGCCAGGAAGAACAGCTTGGTAATCAGGAATGGATCATCGACCCACCAAATCGGGACGCCCGCCAGGAAATGCAGCGGCTCTGGGAGATGCTCGGCGTTCACGCGCGGGAGGAATTCCCGGAATGGTTCAGTGACGAGGACATAGAGAATTATCGTGCCCATATCAATCGCTTGCCAGCCTGGTGGGCGGAACTGGAAAAACTTCCCAAGACCATGATTCATAATGATTTCAACCCCAGGAACATTGCCTTCCGTGACACTCCGGATGGCCCCCATATGTGCCTGTATGACTGGGAGCTGGCCACTATGCACGCCCCGCAATACGATCTTGCCGAGCTTCTGGTGTTCAGCCTCGCCCCGGACACCGATGAAGATACCATCGAGTCTCTGATCGAATTACACCGGCAGGAGCTTGAGCGACACAGCGGCCAGACGATTGACGCAAAACAGTGGCGCTGGGGCTTCACGCTGTGTTTGTTCGACCTGTTGTTGTCCCGGCTTTCCATGTACACCATGGCACACACCTTCAGACACTACGCCTTTATGGGGCGAGTCCACGCTACGTTCCGCACGCTGATCAATCGGGAACGGGAACACCTGCTGAGCTTCTTTCCCGAAGGAGCCACCGCATGAGTGCACTTATTTGTAATGCCAGTCAGGCCAGCGGTTTCAGTGAGGCCGAGCTCGGCGGGAAAGCCCGGCAAATGGCGTGGCTCAGCCGCAATGGTTTCCCGGTTCCTGAGTGGTTGGTGGTCACTACCACAGCCTTTGAGGCCTTTGTTAAGGACCACAACCTCGGGGCCTGGCTGGACGACACGCTGTCGACACTAGATGCCAGTAACGCAGGCCAGGTTAGCGATTCAATTCGCCAGGCCATCGAATCCAGGCCACTGTCCGAGTCGCTGTTAGAAGCGCTCAAGCAGGGGCTGGATGCGCTCGCGCTGCCAGAAGATACTTACTTCGCAGTCCGCTCGTCGGTGGTGGGTGAAGATGCCGATAACGCCTCGTTCGCTGGCCAAATGGATTCGTTTCTGTTTCAGCGAACGCCGGACCACATTCATCACAGCGTACGCGCCGTCTGGGCGAGTGCGTTCAGTGAGCGAGCGCTGCTTTATCGTAAACGACATGGCATGCCACTGAAGGGTATTCGGTGCGCAACCATCGTGCAGCGAATGATTGACGGTGACGTGTCCGGCGTTATGTTTACGGCTCACCCGGTCAATGGCCGACGGGATCAAGCGCTGGTTTCGGCTTGCTGGGGCGCGGGCGAGGGACTGGTTTCCGGGCTCTGCGCCGCCGACGAATTCACTCTGGACACCGATGGCAGCATTGCTGAACACCAGATCGCCGACAAAGACGTCGCACTACGATTAGATCAGACAACCGGGCACGGGACCTGCGAGGTAGAGATTGCGACTGCGGACCGCCAGCGCGCCTGTTTGACCGACGAACAATGTCGTCAGCTGCGGCGCGTGGGCAATCAGATTGCGGCGCTGTGCGGCTCACCTCAGGACATCGAATGGACCTTCGCTGATGGCGGCCTTTGGGTGCTTCAGACGCGGCCAGTGACGGCACTTCCCGAACCCGCCCGCCCCAAGGGTGAGCGCACTGTCTGGGACAACTCCAATATTCAGGAAAGCTACTGTGGTGTAACAACCCCACTCACCTTCTCGTTTGCGAGACGCGCTTACGCAACCGTGTATGAGCAGACCATGCGGATTCTGGGTTTGCCGGAAGCAACCATTCAAAGCCACCGTGACATGCTGGACAACATGCTCGGATTGATCCGCGGGCGGGTCTATTACAACATCAATAACTGGTATCGCGGTCTGCGCCTGTTGCCCGGATTCGGCGACAACAAAGAGGCCATGGAGCGCATGATGGGGTTGCAGGACCCCGTCGATTTCGTCTCTGGCGGAACCACGCGCGGCCTTGAAAAACTGGCCCAGCTGCCCGCCATGTTCCGCGCTCTTGCGCGGCTGTTGCTGAGCTTCTCCCGGATGGAGCGCAAGGTGACTGCGTTCAGGGCGCATTTTGATCAGGAATACACGGCGTTTCCCCGGCAGCAACTTCACACTCTGGAATTCGCCGAGCTGATGGCCTGGACTGAGCGCCTGAACACCAATCTGTTGAATAAATGGACCACGCCGATTCTGAACGATTTTTACGTGATGATGAGCAACCAGCGGGTTCACAAGTGGCTGGAAAAGGCCGGCGTAGAGGAGGTTGAAGCAGTTCAGAACAACCTGATGTCGGGCGAAGATGGCATTGAGAGTACCGAACCCACGAAATACCTTCTTGGACTGGCAGATACCATCCGGCAAAACCAAGAGCTTATCACGGTGTTCAAAAGTACTTCCAATGACCGTCTGATGCCGGTGCTGCAAGCGCAGTGGCCCGAAATCTTCCAACGCTGCCAGATTTACATCGAGCGTTACGGTGACCGGACCATGGGCGAGCTGAAGCTTGAATCAGAAACACTGAGGCATGACCCGGCGTTCCTGTTTCAGATTCTGCGCAATTTTCTGGCTCGGGACGACCTGTCGCTGGAGCGCCTGGCCGGCAACGAACAAGCGCTTCGAGAACAGGCCGAGAAAACCGCCTATGCGGCTATTTCCTCGCGTTTCGGAGCGCGCGGCCTGAAGCGATTCCGCAAATCCGTCGGCCGTTTGAGAGCCGCAGTGAAACATCGGGAGAATATGCGGCTGGCCCGAACCCGGATGTTTGGGCTCTACCGGGACTTGTACACCAGCCTCGGAGAGCGCCTGCATGAGGCCGGGCGCCTGCACGAGTCGCGGGACGTATTTTATGTCACGGTGGACGAACTCGATGGCTGGATGAGCGGCACGTTTGTCGGTGGTCTGGCAGCGACCGCCAGCGCCCGTAAAGCCGTATTCGAAACTTACGAAGAGGAAGATCTGCCCCACCATTTCTTCACCTACGGACCGGTTTACCATCACAACACGCCGATCTACCCCTACCTGGAAGAAGAAACCAACCAGCCAAAGGGCAACACGCTCAAAGGAATCGGATGTTTTCCTGGTATCGTCGAGCAGCCGGTGCGGCTGATTTTCTCGCCCAAGGATGAGCTGACCCTGGATGGCCAGATCCTTTGCACAGTGCGCACTGACCCGGGCTGGGCACCACTGTTTCCAACGGCCGGAGGGCTGTTGATCGAGCGTGGCTCCACCTTATCCCATTCGGCGGTTGTTGCCCGCGAACTCGGCATCCCTGCTGTGGTCAATGTGCCCGGAATCACGCAGCGAATTGCCGATGGGGAACGGGTCAGGATCAATGGCAGCACCGGGCAGGTTGTGCTCCTGGACCGCGACGACGAACCCGAATCAGTGCCGGCGGAAGAGGCCGAGACCGCATGACCCCGGACGCTATCGCTGCGGAATTCCACAGCGTTGCCCAACAGGTCTATCACGATGACCCTCTCTGGCTCGGTGAAGATCTGAACAGCCTCACCGAGCAATTCCGGGCAGCGCTCAGCCAGAGCGATCTCAAGCTCTGGACAAAATGCTTGCCTGGCATCGCGCGGCTGGCCGTTACCATCTCACCCCGACAGGTGATCGATGGTCGCCTGAGCGCTTTTTTCGGCTTTTGGGAAGGCACGGACTCTCCTGATCAACACGCCGCACTGTTCCGGGAAGCGGAGCAATGGGCGAGGGATCAGGGCGCTGAATGTCTGATTGGCCCGATCAACTTGAGTACCTTTTACAGCTACCGGGTGCGGCTGAACGAATTCGCCGCCGGCGCGTTTCCCGGCGAACCCTACAATCCGCCCTATTACGCGGGGTTGCTGGACACTGCAGGTTTTCGACCACTGAAACATTTTCACAGCTGGCTGGGTCCGATAGACGACCGTGTCGAGGCTTTTAGCGCCGATATGGAGCCGGCCCTGCAGGGTCTGGAGTCTGAAGGTTTGAGTTTTCTGCCGCTCAACGGCGAAAGCTGGCTGGGGCGACTTGATGAATTCTACGACTATGTCGACCAGATTTTTGGTAACAATTTCGCCTACACCCGAATCAGTCGCGACCGTTTTCAAACCAGCTTCGGTTCGCCGATCGCACGCCGCTTATGCCCCCATAGTTCGGTGCTGGCCCAAAATGCCGATGGCGGGATTGCCGGCTTCTTTCTCGGCTTCCCCGACTACGGCCCGCTGGTGCAGCAAGGCAACAAGGAACAGATGGTGCCCAGCGAGATCGGCTTTGAACAGTTTAGCAGACTGAATGGACGGCGAACCCTGCTCGGCAAAACCGGAGGTGTCCATCCTGACTTCCGGAATCGGGGCCTGTTTGGAATCATGAGTTACCTCATGCTGAAACGTGGCTCTGCTCATTACGACTGGGGCGGCGCGGTTCTGGTTCGGGAAGATAATCACTCTGCCCGGGTTGGTGAACTCATGTTTTCAAGGCCACAGGACCAGCGACGGGACTACGGGCTGTTCGCCAAGGACCTTTAAGATGCATCAACTCATTTCCTCCGAAACGCCCGCCAGCGGAAATTTTTGCGACCTGATTCTGCGTCATGCTGAGTCTCAGCCCTGGGTAACGGCCCTGTCGACCGATGGTGATCAACCCCGCGCAATCAGTTTCGGAGAGTTGGCAGTGGCGATCACCCATTTCCGCCGGCGCTGCCGCAACCGGCAATGGCAACCCGGGGAACCCGTGGTTCTGATGTTAAAACCCACTCCGGCGCTCTATATATCGGTGCTGGGCCTTCTGGCCGAAGGGATGATTCCGGTATTTATCGACCGCGGTCTGGGCAGTCGACGCATGCTTCAGGCACTGAAACTCAGTGGCGCGCGACGAGTCATTGCCAATGATCGGCTGGTTAAGATCGGTCGACTGCTCACCGCTATACGCCCGGTGCGATGGTACACGGAGGCATCCTTGCTGCCCCACAGCGACGTGTCAGTTTTCGGAGACTGGCAATGGGGCGAGCCCATTGCGGAACATGCCCACGGACTTATCTCCTACACCTCGGGCACAACGGGCCGCCCAAAAGGGGCTGACCGCACCCACACTAGCCTGATTGCTCAGCACCAGGCTATCCGCAGCCATTGGCCGGATCAGGGCACTGATGTGGATATGACCTGCCTCCCGATTTTAGTTCTGCACAATCTTTGCTGTGGGATGCCGTCGATTTTGCCGGATATGGATTTTGCGGCCCCTGCCAGCGTGAATGGCCATACGATCCTGAAACAAATCCATCAACATGACGTGTCACGCATAAGCGGCGCACCGGCGTTCATCAAACGCGTGGCAGACGCGGTCGATCAGTTACCGCCGCCATCGCTGCAAAGCGTGCGCATTGGTGGCGCACCGGTGGGAAGCAAGCTGGCACGGCATTTGGCCCACACCTTCCCCGATTCCGACATCGCGATTGTTTACGGTTCTACCGAGGCTGAGCCTATTGCTCATATCGCCGCCCAGCATATTGCAGCCGACGATGGGGTGGGGTATCCCGTCGGTAAACCCGTTCCACAAACGTCGCTGATGCGCATTGCCGAACAGGCACAGATTGACAGTGAGGCCACACTGAAGCAACTGCAGGTAGCCAATGATGAACCCGGCGAGATTGTGGTCTGCGGCCCTCATGTATTGCGTGGCTATGTGAATGATCCCGATGCCACCCGGGAAAACAAGATTCCCGGCGCCAACGGCGACGTCTGGCATCGCACCGGGGATCTGGCCACGGTCGATTCGCAGGGCAACCTGCGATTGCTGGGGCGTCGAAGCGACCGCCTCGAATGGCAGGACAGAACTCTGCTGCCGTTCACCCTTGAACGGCAGTTGCAGGACCTGCAGACGATTCGTCAGGCTGCGCTGGTGCAGGCTGCCCCGGGCAAACCACCCCGGCTGTTCGTCAGCCTTGAGCCAGAATGCGAAGATAAAACGGCGGCGGTGCGCTTGTGCAAAACCCTACTGAATCAGGCCAACCTTCCGGATACTGAGGTGAAGGTGATGCAGCAGTTACCCGTCGACTCACGCCATAACAGCAAGATTCTGCGGGCGCCATTAAAAAAGCGGTGCACCTGATGTCTGATCGCTTTCTGATCCGACTGAACGCGGTCGATATAATCTCGCTGACGGGATTGACGCTAACGGGCCTTGCCCTCTGGTTAATCAGTTCCGGGCAGATGACGTTTGCGCTCGCCGTTCTCTACCTCGCCATGCTGGCAGACGCTCTGGACGGCCATTTTGCCAGACGCTGGAATCTGGCCCGGGAATTTGGCCGCTATCTGGATGGTTTTGTCGATACGTTTCTTTATCTGGTTGCCCCTGCCTTCTGGCTTTGGCAATGGGGTTTTAACGGCCTGTTTGCGGCCGTGTTGATTTGGGCGGTTTGGGTGAGCGGGATCGTCCGCCTTTCGGTCTTCAATATCGCGGGCAATGACACGCTTGGCGGTCGACTTGTCTATCAGGGCATGCCGGTGTTCTGGTTGCTGTTCTTTATTGGCGGCGCCCAGATTCTGGCCTGGCTTGCGGGCAAAGCCACGGCACTGGGGATGCTTTACATTCTGTGGCCAGTCTCCGCTGCCCTGATGATCTGGAATCGCCCGTTCTTCAAATTCACCCGGCTCAGCCACATTCTGATCCTCGTGCTCGGTGGGGCTACCGTGTTTGCTGTCGCAGGGCTGCAGGAGGCTTATTCATGATCAACGACGCACTGATACTGATGATTCCCATCGTTGTGGGCGGCGTGCTTCATATGCTGGCCGTTTCAAAAGGGTGGTTCAGGGGGCTCGCAGTGCCGATAAACGCGAAGGCGTTCGGCCCTAACAAAACCTGGCGCGGGGTATTTCTGATGCCAGCACTCACCCTGCCCGGTGTCCTGTTACTGCTCTGGACCAGCGAGCACCTGGCACCCGAGCTTTTCCTTACACTTTCCAGTGTCTCGCCGCTCGTTCTGGGCCTGGGCCTCGGCCTTGGTTACATACTGCTTGAGCTTCCAAATTCTTGCATCAAGCGACGACTAAGAATTCCGGCCGGTGAAACACCGGAAAAACACGCCTGGTTTTTTCTGCTTTTCGATCAATGGGACTCGGCCATCGGCTTTGCGCTCGCTTACTGGTTACTAACACCACTATCGGTACCGCTGCTAGCGCTTATGGTACTGCTCTTCCCGCTGGTGGCACTCGCGGTAAAGCGGCTGCTTTACTGGGCTCGCTGGAAAGAGAAAAAGGCGTAGTTAGCTGCTTTGCCTGCTGCAGCCCGGCGCGCTCAGTTTTCGGAGCCTCAGGGGTCTTTTCAAGTGCCTCGTCAATTGATTGTTCCAACTCTTTCATCAAACCATCAAGCGCTTTGCCAAAGCCTTTCATACTTTCTTTCGCCTGACGTTCCGCTTCTGCCGAATAGTTTTCAAAGTCTTTGGCCATCTGATCTATCTGGCGGGAAAAATCATCGGAGGAGCGACCAAAGGCCTCGCCAAGACGATCACCCAGCCGATCGATCTGGCTCGCAAGACCATCCAGCGCCGAAGGGCTCATCAGCGCTTCACCGGTACGCTGGTAATCCACCAGCCACTGGTCGTTCTGCTGAACAAGATAGGTAAGAACATCGCGGCGTTCACCGGCCGTGGCGTTTTCCGCAGGGAGACTGGTGACGATCGTTGCTTCGCT
>Ga0136557_1001345_pt1 | contig 16045 bp, 11 predicted proteins | sample AntRauTorckE6832_FD_104796 | JGI IMG/M metagenome (GOLD analysis project Ga0136557, IMG submission 104796) | Saline lake microbial communities from Rauer Islands, Antarctica - Metagenome Torckler E6 #832 | ecosystem: Environmental > Aquatic > Non-marine Saline and Alkaline > Saline | place...
CGGTTAGCTGAGTTTCCCCCTAGAAGAGAACTGATATAACAAAGACCTGAAAAAGAGATACAATAGGAACCATGAACAAATACTTCTGTAAGCATACCATTGTAATGGGCAGTTTTGGTTATGGCTTTGATCTCATCAATGTTGAGCTCCCTTGACAGATTAACCCTGGAAGCCCCAAGTTTTTTCAAAAACGATATCTGACCTATATTATGAGTTGTAAGCTGGGTGGATGCATGAATTTCAAGACTTTTAAAACAGGTCGATAATATATAAAAAACCCCTAAATCCTGAACAATTACTCCGTCTATTTTTGTATTAACCAGATTATTCAATAAGTTAAAAAGAGCCTTAATTTCATCTCCCACAATGATAATATTAAGGGTTAAAAAAACCTTACAATTATTTTTATGAGCTAAATTTATAATTCCGGTTAATTCCTCAAAATCGAAGTTTTGTGCCCGGTTCCTGGCATTAAACCTGTTTAGCCCGCAATAAACAGCATCTGCTCCTGCAGCTATAGCAGCTTTTATGGAATCAGGATTCCCTCCGGGAGCGAGTAGCTCAATCTCTTTTTTCATTACATTTTCTTTCAAAAGACTTTCATCATCCCGACTTTCAATCTTTCACCTGCTATGCAGCCAGTTTGGCTTTTTCCTTAAGCACATCTTTATTTAAAACATACTCATCATAACCCATTTCCTTGTCAATATAACCATTTGGAGTAAATTCAATTATTCTATTAGCAACAGTAGAAATAAATTCATGGTCATGTGAGGAGAAAAGAATTACTTCAGGATACTCGATCAGGGATTCATTCAGGGATGTAATAGCTTCAAGATCCAAATGGTTTGTAGGTTCATCCAGAATAAGTGCATTGGCAGACGATAACATCATTCTTGAAAGCATGCAGCGAACTCTCTCTCCACCTGATAAAACAGATGTTTTCTTAAGAGCCTCTTCTCCTGAGAAGAGCATTCTTCCTAAAAATCCTCTTGAGAAAGTATCCCCTTCTTTATGGTATTGGTTTAACCACTGGACAATAGACAAGTCATTTTTGAAAAAATCACTGTTTTCCTTTGGAAAATAGGATTGGCTGATGGTCTGTCCCCAACGGAAATCACCGCTGTCGGCCTCTATTTCACCCATCAGAATCTGAAAAAGTGTTGTTTTTGCAAGAGTATTTCCACCGACAAAAGCTATCTTATTGTCTTTATTGACAACAAGATTAAAATTATCAAGTACTTTTACACCGTCTATTGTCTTTGTGAGATCTTTAATTTCAAGGATAACATTACCGCAAGGTCTTTCCGGTTTAAAACTGATAAAGGGGTATTTTCTTGTTGAAACCGGCAGATCGTCAATATCGAGTTTATCGAGCAGTTTTTTTCTGGATGTCGCCTGTTTTGATTTTGAGGCATTGGAACTGAATCTTTCAATGAATTTTTTCAGCTCTTCGGCTTTTTCTGTCATTTTTCGATTTTCATTCTGTTTTTGTTTCATTACCAGTCTGCTTGCCTGGTACCAAAAATCATAATTACCGACATAAATGTTAATTTTACCATAATCAATATCAGCAATATGCGTACAGACCCGATTTAAGAAATGCCTGTCATGAGACACAACAATTACTGTATTCTCAAAGCGGTCAAGAAAATCTTCCAGCCATAATATTGATTTTATATCCAGATGGTTAGTCGGCTCATCCAAAAGTAATACATCAGGGTTTCCAAACAAAGCCTGAGCAAGAAGTACACGGACTTTTTCAGTACCTTCAAGCTCTTTCATTTTTTTCTCATGATACTCTGTTGAGATACCGAGCCCGTTTAAAAGAACCGCTGCATCTGATTCCGCTTCATAACCATTCATTTCTGTAAATTCAGCTTCAATTTCACCTGAGCGAATACCGTCCTCTTCAGAAAAATCCGGTTTTGCATAGAGGGCTTCTCTTTCAGTCATTAATCTGTATAGTTTCTCCTGGCCCAAAATGACAGTATTGATAACTGTCTCTTCATCGTATTCAAAATGATTCTGTTTCAGGACAGCGATTCTTTCACCGTTTCCTAAAGAGACTGTTCCTTTATCCGGACTGATTTCACCTGAAAGTATTTTTAGAAATGTAGATTTCCCGGCACCATTAGCACCGATTAATCCGTAACAGTTTTTTGGTGTAAATTTTATATTAACGTCTTTAAAAAGAACCCTTTTTCCATAAGAAAGTTCAATTTTATCTGCACTGATCATACTTATTTTCCTTTTCTCATAATAAAAACCACAGAAACTTTCTCTTCTGCGGCATAAACAAACCTTTTATTATACAGTATTACGGTAGTATCATCAATGATTAATCATTATTTTGCTTTGACGGAGCATCGCGTTTACTAAAGGGGGCAGATCTACTTTTGAGTCATCTTGCCCTGAAAGATTCAAACTCGGTCCTTTTATTATCAAGCCTGAGCTTTGGAGTAGACAGGTACATGGGTTTGATATAACCTTAAAGTCAGGAGATTTCAAAAAACTTTCAAAATTATAATTAGTTGCTGAACGAAAACTGCCTTTTTTGCCAAGTTCTTCGTTAGAATCAAAATTTAATCTGCAAAATACTTCAGTTTTCCTGCGGTTAAATTTTTCATCTGCCTTGAACTGAACAAAAAATTCTAGTTTTCGGCCAAATACTAATTAAGCAAAATAAAAACCAGCACCTGAAAAAAATCTCTCAGATGCTGGTTTTCTTTATGGAAGCAAACAATTTATAAAACTGTTTCAGGAAAAAATATTTCCTCTGGCATCAAGAACAAGTGCTTTGCCTGTTTCAGGAATTATACGTACAGGATTAAGATCAAGCTCTTTAATTTCAGGATAACTTGAAAGAATATAAGAAAGTCTTAAAATAAGATCTACATAGTCTGATGTATCAGCTTTTTTCCCGCCTCTTGCTCCTTCAAGTATTTTAAAACTTTTAAGCGATTTAAGCTTTTTTTCAATTTCATCTTTGTAAGCCGGACACAAAACAGAAGCTGCATCTTTAAAAATTTCTATAAAAATTCCTCCAAAACCGAAATAAATAACCTGACCAAAAGATTCATCAAATTTTGAGCCTACAAACATGTCATAGCCGTCATCTGCCATCTCCATAATTCTTACACCATCAAAAGAGGCATCAGGATGGGCTTTAAACAGATTGCTTTTTATGGTTTCAAAACCTTTTTCAACTTCTTCGCTGGTTTTTACATTAACTAAAACACCGCCTATATCAGATTTATGAAGAGCATCTTTTGATACAACCTTCATAACAACAGGAAAGCCGATTTTTTCAGCTGCTGAAACAGATTCTTCTACAGTTGCTGCAACAACATTTTCTGCTACATTAGCTGATCCTGCATTTAAAAATTCAAGGAATTCCTCTCCTGATTCTCCTGGATGATTATCAACCCAGTTTTTCAGAAATTCATGATCAATTCCGTCAGGTTCTTTTAACTGCGGCCTTTTTATGCTTTTTTTCTGATAAAATTCTGATTGTATTTTTAAGGCATGAATCATGTCTTCAGGCATATCAAAAACAGGATAATTGTTTCTTGTTTTAATCTTTCCTATTTTTTCCCTGCCTCCGAAAAGGGATACAGCCACAGGTTTACCCGAAGATCTGACTGCTCCGATAAGCTCTTTTGAAATATCTGTATTAAACATCTGGGTAAAAATATCATTTGATTTACCTGGCATATCAGGCCACTGGGTAAGGTACACTGCTCCATCGACCTTGTCTGAACTTAGAATTGAATGGAATATATCTCCATAATACTTCATATCGTATACATCACCCAGATCAAGTGGATTGCCAAATTCAATTATGCCGGCATTAGCCATTTCAGAAAGAGATTTGTAAAAATCTTCTCCGGGATCAGCAAGAGCAAGGCCTTCTTCTTCGCAAATATCAGACATCATTACACCGAATCCTCCGGCAGGACTCATGACCATAACCCTGTTACCCTTCATCGGAGGAAGCTTAAAAGCCTTTGTATAATTAACAAAATCGCTGAACCTGTTAACTCTTATTATGCCTGCCCTTTCAAAAGCTGTATCAACTATTTCATCATCATTGCTTAATGATGCAGTATGACTCATTGCAGCCTTGCTTCCTGCAGAAGTTCTGTTGGCTTTATAAATAATTACTGGTTTGTCTATTTTTTCTGCTGCTTCTATAAGAGCTCTGCCGTTGCTAATGCTTTCCAGATACATACCTATAACGTCTGTTTCAGGATCATTCCCGAAATATTCAAGAACCTCTGCTTCTGTAACATCAAGCTTATTTCCGATGCTTGCAAATTTTGAAATTCCAAGATTTTCATTTCTGAACTGATTCCACTGAAAAACACCAAGACCGCCACTTTGTGAAATAAGGGAAAACCCGCCTTTGTCCATTTTAAGATTAGGAACAAAGGGAAGACACATATTTTTATATGCATTGGCAGTTGCTATGCAGTTAGGGCCCATGAATCTTATATTATGCTTTTTTGCTGTTTTTTGTATTTTTTCTGCAAGCTCCTGACCTTTTTCACCTGCTTCATTAAAACCGCCAGACATTATTATAAGGCGTTTAACTCCTTTTTTTCCGCAGCCTTCCATAATTTCCGGAACATATCCGGCCGGGATTAAAATTACCCCGAGATCAGGAGTTTCCGGCAGATCTTCAACACTTTTATATATTGATATGCCGTTTACATGTTTATCTTCGGCTTTTGGGTGAACTCCGAAAATTCTTCCTTCAAATCCCCATCTTAAAAGATTTTCAAGAACAAGACGGGGAACATTTTTCTCATGTGAAGAAAGACCGAATAAAACAATGGAATCTGGTGAAAAAAATTTATGCATAAAGCCTCCATGGAAAAGAGATTATAATCTTAAACAATGTTTAGTGAGTAAGTATTACTAACCTGACTTATAAAAATCAAGTTTAAATTTAAGCTTTTAAATTAAAATTCTTAATTCAGATTAAAGTTTTATTCCGTTCAAAACTGCAGAAAATATCTGATCTGTTATTTGATCAGCATCGATTTTTTTTGAAAAAATAATACCCCAAAGACATGTGTGTTCAATTGAGCCTAAAATCATATCCCTTAAAATTTTAGGCTCAGGTTCTTTTTTAAACTCATTTGTTTTTATTCCCATTGCAAGAATATCAAAAAGGAGCCTGGAATACTCCCTGACCGACTGATACGGCTTACTCTGAAAAAAAGCAGGCATTCTTCTTACTTCAATAAGAATAATTTTTGCAAATACTCTTTCCCTGGAATAAGTATCTATTGAAGAAAAAACAAAAGCTTTAAGTTTATCCTTTGCACTTTCCTTATTATCAACTTCTGATTTTATAAGCCTGTTTACCTCATCAAACATCTCGGCAACAAGCTCATACAAAAGATGCTGTTTATCCTTGAAGTATTTATAAATCAAAGCTTCTGTAACCCCTGCTCCGGATGCAATTTCAGATGTGGTTATAGAATCGAAATCCTTTGTTTTAAGAAGACTGCGCAAAGATTCCTTTATTTTAATTTTCCCGGGGGGATCTTTTTTCATTTACAGATGTCCTTTTATGAAAATTTTATCTGAAGCTTTGGAGCATCGTAATTCTTTTCTGTTATTTCATAAAACAGAAGAAATCTTGGAAGATAAATATGCCTTCTTCTGCCTTCAAAATCTATAACCAGATAATTACCGCTTTTTACAGCTGAAACCTCTTTATCTTCAGCAAAAGGGAGTGTAATTTCAACCATATAACCTTTATCAAGCTCTTTAATTTCAAAAGGAGAATCGGTTGAATATATATCTTCAGGCTTACAATCTGAATAGATCAGATCCCCGAGTTTTTTTAAAGCCTCGAATCCGAAAACTTCTGATCCTGAGTGATTAACTTTAAAAATTTTTAATGGATTAAAATCTTTTTCTATAACATTTAAATACTTTTCCTGGGATTCAAGATAGTTTTTAAAAAAATCCCCGCCTTCACCGTCCGGGATAATTTTATTTATATATACACTGTCTACATTAAACCCGTAAAGTTCAAGATATGTATAAGCCCTTCTTGCTTCTTCTATGACCATTTTTTCAGGATTAACCACAAGTCTTGCTGCTGTTACTGAAGAATCTGACATAACAGTATTTATAAAATCGAGCTTTTCCAAAAGACTGTCAAGTTCATCTATACTCTGTGAAAAAGGAAGACCCATTGCTGCATTGATAGCAGAACCGAAGGTCCTTGCTGCAAATTTAGGCATTGCAAAAAGTTTTGAACTCCACCATTTGGTCATCTGGGGCAGAGAAAGCATTGTAAGAGTCTCTCCAGTAGGAGCAGAATCTATAACAATAAAATCGAAAGTCTCTTCCCTGTAATATTTTTCAATCCATAAAAAAGCCGATACTTCTTCCATACCCGGAAGAGCAGAAAGTTCTTCTGCCTGGATCTTGTCCATGCCCTGCCATTTAAGCATTTCCAGTATAATTTTTCTTAAGCTGTCCCAGTACTTTTTCATTGAGTAATAAACATTGAGTTCCTGGGCATAAAAGTTTTTGCTTACTTCAACAGGTTCGGGACCAAGCTCTGTATCAAGAGCATCTGAAAGACTGTGTGCAGGATCTGTTGAAATAACAAGTGTTTTTAAATTGTTTTCTGCTGCTTTTAATCCGGTTGCAGCTGCTATTGTAGTTTTTCCTGTTCCGCCTTTTCCTGTAAAAAGTCTTATCTGCATATTTTCCCCTTTATTTATATGACTGAATGCGAACCCTGTTTTGTTCCTCTTTTTTCAAGTTCTTTATTTATCATTTTAAGGGTTTCATCTTTTCGAAGAGACCAGAAAGGAGCCACAAGCTCATCTATGTGTGGGTCCCCTGTAACTCTGTGAACAACCATTTCTTTGGAAATATGTTCTATAAAATCCGAGGCTGCCTCAACGTAATCTTTCTGGGTAAGACATCTTAAAGTTTTATCTTCAAACTCTTTTTCCATCAAACTATCTTTTACAACATAAAGCATGTGAAGTTTAACACCATCTACACCCATTTGTGAAAGCTTTACAGCAGTTTCAACCATATCTTGTCTTGTTTCTCCGGGTAAACCGAGTATAACATGGGCACAGATATAAATCCCTTTATTACGGGTAATCTCCACTGCTTTTTCAAAACATTTAAAATCGTGTCCCCTGTTTATTCTTTTAAGTGTTTTGTCATGGATGCTTTGGACACCGTATTCCATCCATACAAGATTACCACGTTTCGCATATTCTTCAAAAACTGCTATTTTTTCCTCATCAATACAGTCAGGTCTTGTTCCTATGCACAAACCGCATACCCCTTCAACCGAAAGAGCTTCGTCATAAATTTTTTTTAAATAATCCCTTGATCCGTAAGTATTTGTATATGACTGAAAATATGCAAGAAATTTTTTGGCTTTGTATCTTTTACCAATTCTTTTTTTACCTGACTCAAGCTGATCACCAACCGGGATTTTTTGAGAATATGCTCCTGTTCCTGAACCTCTTGGGTTGCAGTAAGTGCAACCTCCATATGAAACTTTACCGTCTCTGTTGGGGCATGTAAAGCCCGCATCCACACTTACTTTTTGAACCCTTTCACCGAAATAATTCCGCAGAAAGGTATTGAGATCCTTATATCTTTTAGTCCCTGAATCCAAAATATATCCTTGATTTTTTATTTGTTCACAATTTTTAAAAACATATGTTATGTAATACTTCGTTTTATTGATTGTAAATTAAAAAAGAAGACCGGCATAGCAAAATGACATATTTATCTTATGATTTAGCAGTAATAGGCGCAGGACATGCAGGATGCGAAGCTGCTCTTGCAGCTGCAAGAATGGGCATCAAAACAGTATTGTTTGCAATAGATCCGGACAAGGTAGCATCCATGCCTTGCAGTCCGTCAATCGGTGGCACAGGCAAAGGACAGCTTGTAAAAGAAATAGATGCTCTGGGCGGAGAAATGGCTCAAATTACAGACAAAACTGCAATACAGTACAAAACCCTTAATACCAAAAAAGGGCCTGCTGTTCATTCTTCAAGAACTCAAAACGACAAAAACCTTTATCATACTGAAATGAAGAAGGTTATTGAACATACAAAAAATCTTGATCTTAAACAGGCACTTATTGAAGAGCTTATTGTTGAAGATTCTCAGATAAAAGGCCTTGTTGACCAGACAGGTTTTTATTATCAGGTAAAATCTGCTGTAATATGCGCAGGAACTTTTCTTGGGGGAATTGTTCATATCGGAGAAAGCAGAATACAGGCCGGAAGAGCCGGAGAATTCGGTTCCTACGGACTTAATAACTGCCTTGAAAAACTCGGATTCAACCTTTTAAGAATGAAAACAGGTACTCCGCCGAGATTAAAAAAATCTTCCATAGATTTTTCCAAATTTCAGGAACATACAGCAGATATTGAACCAAAGCCTTTTTCTTTTCGAAATGAAAAAGCATCTCCTCTTAAATATCTTCCAAGTTATATGGGATATACAAATAAAAAAAACAGGGAGATTGTTCTTGAAAATATTAAAAGATCTTCTTTATACAGCGGTGCAATTCAGGGAGTTTCTGCAAGATACTGCCCTTCTTTTGAAGATAAAACTGTTAAATTTCCGGACAGGGAAAAACACCATGTAATTCTTGAACCGGAAGGAATAAATACAGAAGAGATTTATGTAAGCGGGCTTGGCAACTCATTGCCTGTGGAGATACAGATACCTTTTGTAAGAGCTGTCAAAGGTCTTGAAGATGCAATTATTGTAAGACCGGGATATGCAATAGAATATTCTGCAGTAGAATCGACCCAGCTTCTTCCAACACTTGAAACCAAAAGTATAAAAGGCCTTTTTATGGCCGGGCAGATAAACGGGACATCAGGATATGAAGAGGCCGCAGCACAGGGGCTTTGGGCCGGGATTAACGCTGCCTGCCGGATTCTGGGGAGAAAGCCTTTTATTCTCGACAGATCCCAGGCTTACATGGGTGTTATGGCAGATGACCTTGTAACAAAAGGTACAAGCGAACCATACAGAATATTTACTTCAAGGGCTGAATACAGGCTTTTGCTAAGAGAAGACAATGCAAACTTCAGACTTGCTGCAATCGGCTGTGAGCTTGGGCTTGTATCAAAGGAATATTTAAGTGACATAAAAGAAAAAGAAAAAATAATTAATGATGAAATAAAAAGAATTAAAAACACTGTTATCAAGCCTCTTCCGGAAGTAAACAAATGGCTTGAACAAAACAATTCTTCAAAAATAGATACAGGGATAAAGCTTGATAAGCTTATAAAAAGATCTGAAGTCGGTTATCAGGCAGTTGGAAATTTTGCTCCTGCAGAAATTTATATTGATGAAATATGCCAAAAACAGATTGAAATCGGAATAAAATATGAAGGCTATATTGAAAGACAGCAACAGGAAATAGATAAATTTAAAAATCTTGAAAAAATAAAAATACCTCAAGGCTTTGATTTTAAAAATTTAAACAGCCTTTCCAATGAAATAAAGGAAAAACTTACCAAAGTTTCGCCTTCAACCCTTGGTCAGGCATCAAGAATAGACGGAGTAACTCCTGCGGCAATTTCGATTCTAATGGTTGCGGTTAAAGGATTTAAAGAGAGACCGAATGCTTAAAATTACAAATCTTGACTCTGAGTTTATGAGGTTTGGTCCTGTAAGCTTTGAAGTAGGCCCAAAAGAAATAATAGGTATACAGGGAGATTCAGGCTCTGGAAAAAGTATTTTATTAAAAGCTCTTGCAGACATGATTGTTCATGAAGGAGATATTTATCTTAACAACGAGCTTCAGGAAGATATAAGCCCTGATCAATGGCGCAAAAACGTAGCGCTTTTACCTGCAGAGGTTCTGTTCTGGAACAGGAAAGTAGGTGATGACCTTAAAACAACAGATAATGATACTTTAAGTGAGCTCGGTTTTGATCCCTCAACTGTAATGAATAAAAATACTATTGATCTTTCAAGCGGAGAAAAACAAAGAATAGGTCTTTTAAGACTTCTTGAGAACAGGCCGAAGATCCTACTTCTTGATGAACCGTCTGCAAATCTTGATGAAGATAATAAAAAAACAATGGAAAATATTATTTTAAAATATATTGAAAAAGAGAAAGCAGGAATTGTCTGGGTAGGTCATGACATTAAACAGCTTGAAAGAGTAAGTTTAAAAATTTTTGAAATAAAAGGAAATACTTTTAAGGAAAAAAAATAATGGTTTATTTATCTTATACAGATCTTGTTTTTGCATCATTATTTCTTGTTGCTGCCGGGATTTTATCCTTTTTTCTTAAACTTAACACTGAAAAAGCTCTTGCAGTTGCGGCTTCAAGAATGGTTATTCAGCTCCTTTTATTAGGACTTATACTTAAAACTATATTTACTTTTGTTAATATATGGGTCTTTTTCCTCATGGCAGGAGTAATGGTTTTTGCAGCAGGGTTTGAAATTCTAAGCAGACAGAAATACAGATTTAAAGGTATAGAAACTTTTCTTATCGGTACCGGTACAATGGGTATGATTACTTTTACCATCTCTTTTATAACTCTTTTTTTTATAATAACAAAAAAGCCGTGGTACACCCCCCAGTATGCAATTCCTCTGCTTGGAATGATGCTTGGCAATACAATGAACGGAATATCGATAGGCCTTGACAGACTCTCGGGTACAATTGTGGATCAAAAAAGGGTTATTGAAGCACGCTTAATGCTTGGCGAAACTGCTGCCCAAGCTGTAACCGGAATAAGAAAAGACAGTATTAAAAGCGGAATGATCCCTCTTATAAACTCAATGTCTGCTGCAGGTCTTGTTACTCTTCCGGGAATGATGACAGGCCAGATTCTTGCAGGAGCGCCTCCTGTAGAAGCTGTAAAGTATCAGATCCTTATAATGTTTCTTATTGCAGCCTGCTCTGCACTTGGGACAATCTGTGCTGTTACATTTGCTTCAAAAAGATTTTTTGACTCAAGAGACAGACTTCGGCTTGAAAGATTAAAATAAGACACTATATTTATATTCAAAAAATGTGCCACATTTATTAATAACATATAATTGAAAATATATGAATTTTACATTGTTAAAGAGGTAGGAATATGAGTGAAGTCGATTATTATAAAGAACTGGGTGTTGATAAAAATGCCTCAAAAGACGAAATTAAAAAAGCTTACAGAAAGCTTGCTGTGAAGTATCATCCCGATAAAAACAAGGATGACAAATCAGCTGAAGACAAGTTTAAAAAAATAAGCGAAGCATACGCTGTTTTAAGTGATGATGAAAAAAGAAACCAGTATGACAACTTCGGTGCGGACGCTTTTAAACAGCAGTATTCAAGAGACGACATTTTTAAAAATTTTGATTTCGGAGATATTTTCAGAGAATTCGGTTTTACAGGTTCAACCAGAGGGTCTTCTTCCGGCTTTAACATCAATGATCTTTTCGGAGGAGCTTTTTCTTCAGGACAGGGACGCGTCCGGAGAAGCATGAAAGGCCAGGATCTTGAAACAGAAATAAATATATCTGTTCATGACGCTGTAAATGGGAGTAAGAAAACGATATCACTGAATAAAGAAACAGGACCTGAACAGCTTTCAGTTAAAATTCCAAAAGGTTTTATAACAGGGAAAAAAATAAGATTAAAAGGAAAAGGTTCACAAAGTCCATACGGTAATCAGCCCGGAGATCTTTTTATTAAAGCTAAAATATTACCCGACAGCAAATACAGCGCCGAAGGAAACAATGTTGTTGCAGTTGAAAACATAAAACTGACTGAATCTTTGCTTGGAACAACATTAAAAGTTACAGCTCCTGATAATTCTGTTTATAATTTAAATATTCCACCGGGAACTAAAAATAAATCAAAATTCAGAATTCCCGGAAAAGGAATACCTTATATGAACAAATCCGGACGTGGGGATCTTTTTGTGCAGATAAATGTTGAAACTCACAGAGAACTTACAGAAGAACAGACCGAACTGATTAAAAAACTTGCTGAGACAGGAATTTAGTTTAATTCTGCGGGCATTTATTTGATCTGATATAAAAAAACAGAGTTTTTTTAATGTTTTACAAAAAATCAAATACTCTGTGAAAAAACTCAGATCAGACATCTGCCCGTAAAAAATCATTACAAGTAAACAAAAAATTTTACCATCTTGCCTGAAAAAGATTTCTTCTTTACTACAAATCTTTTATTATTAAAAGGTATGCTTGAAAATTGGCCTGAATAATGTAAAATAAACAGATCAAGTGTTTTGGATTGACAATAAACCGTGTTTATGTCTAATTTTAGCTAATATTTAGAATTCAAAAGTTTTTACAGCAATTACTTTTTTTAGGGAAGGAGCACACCTGAATTTCCATGTCAGAATTAGTTTTAGTTTTAAATGAAAAAGAGATCTCTGAAAAAGTAGAACTCCTTTCGGATACAATCTCAAAAGATTATAAAGATAAAAAACTTGTTGTTATCGGAGTTTTAAAAGGATCTTTCATCTTTATGGCAGATCTGGTAAGAAAAATAAGCATCCCCTGTGAAGTCGACTTTATAGGAGCTTCAAGTTACGGCCTGGATGACAAATCTTCCGGACAAATTGAAATAACTAAAAACATAAGCATCGATATAAAAGGCAAAGATATTCTTCTTATTGAAGATATAATTGATACAGGATTTACTGTTGAATACTTAATGAAGTATCTCAGGGAATCCGGAGCTGCAAGCATTAAAATTGCAACTCTTCTTGATAAATATGAACGGCGGGAAAGGTCTTTAAAAATAGATTATACCTGCCACAGGATAGAAGAAGGTTTTATAGTCGGTTATGGTATAGATTATGCTGAACAATACAGAAACCTTCCTGCAATATATCACATTAAAACATAATCGGAGAGGCTTATGAGGATTGTAACCTGTGAAGCCTGTCAGACCAGATATAAACTTCCGGCTGACAAAATCAAAGAAACAGGTACAAAGGTTAAATGTTCTGAGTGCAGTCATATTTTTAAAGTTTATCCTGAAGAAGACCTTATTGAAGAAGATTTGTCTGAACAGCATGAGGAGACTGATCTTCAGGAAAAAGGCGAAGATTCGGGATCATACGAAACTCAGGATGAAACAGATTCATTATTTGATGATGAAGATGATGACCTTGGACTTGATTTTGATGATGAAGATTTTACTGGCGCTGATGACGAGCTTGATTTTTCAATATCTGATGAAGATTCAGATTCCACAGAAGAAATAACTTTTGATGACGATTTTTTCTCAGATGATGAAGAGTCTGAAGAAGATGACTTAATCCCCATAGAAGATCTTGAAAAACAGGCAGGGATTGAAGAATTTCCTGAAGAGCCGCCTGAAGAAGATTATGAAGAAAGTGATCTGTCTTTTGATGCAGAATATGATGATACTGAAACAAAAGAAGATATATTAACTGAAGACGAATTCCCACAAGACATTTTTGAAGATGAATCAGAGGAACTTAATGTCGAAACAGAAGAAAAATCGACAGATGAAATTTCCTATGAAATACCTTTTAATGAAGATGAGAGTTTCACTGATGAAGACAGAGACCTTAAACTCGATTTTGACAGTTTAAAATCTGAGAAAGACACAAGTCCTGATTCTGAAGAAGAATCTTTTGACCAGGAAGAGGAACTAAGCTTTGATTTCGGAGATGAAGCACAAGAACAGGAACCTGGAGATGAAGAAGAGCTCTCTCTTGATTTCGGGGATGAAGAAGATCAGGAAACAGAAGAAGAATTAAGTCTTGATTTTGAAGATGAAGCACAAGAACAAAAAACTGGTGATGAAGAACTCTCCCTTGATTTCGGAGATGAAGAAGATCAGGAAACAGAAGAAGAATTAAGTCTTGATTTTGAAGATGAAGCACAAGAACAAAAAACTGGTGATGAAGAACTCTCACTTGATTTCGGAGATGAAGAAGATCAGGAAGCAGAAGAAGAATTAAGTCTTGATTTTGAAGATGAAGCACAAGAACAAAAAACTGGTGATGAAGAGCTCTCACTTGATTTCGGAGATGAAGAAGATCAGGAAACAGAAGAAGAACTGGACCTCGATTTTGAAGATGAAGAAATCCCTGAAGAGTTTAAAAAATCTCTTGAAAAAAGTGAAGATGAATATGAGCTTTCACTTGACCTTGATGAGCCACATGATTCCGAACAACAGGAAGAACCGTCAGACGAAGAACTTGAAGCATTTGAAAAAGATCTTGATCTGTCTTTTGATTTTGACCAGGAAGAACCCGAAGATGATGATGAAGTATACATAGATGAAGATGAGCTTGAATTATCACTAGAAACTGATCTTGATTCAGATGACCAGGTCAGCGAAGAAGACAGTCTCGATTTTGAGGTTGAAGATGAAGATGAAGAGCTGGAACTCGATCTTGATCTTGACCAGGATGTTCATAAAAAAACCGATGATCAGGAGTTTGAAGAAGAACTTGATCTTGACCTTGACCTTACAGGTGAAGCAGATATTTTCGGATCTTCAGAAGAAGATGAGCAGGATCTTGAACTTAATCTTGAAGATATCGATTCTGACAAAGGCGAACAGGGTCAGTCAGATAAATCCGAGGAAGAGCTTTTCCTTGACCTTGATCTTGACCCGGATGAAGAAAATCTTGAAATGGAAAATTTACCTGATGATGAATCTGATGAACTTGAAGAAATTTCTCTTGATCTTGAATCAGATGATGAAGATTCAGAAGATGATCTTGAAATAAGTCTTGAGCTTGATGACACTGAAGAAGATTTTGATACAGATACTGAGCCGGTTGAAGAGTTCGATTTCCAGGATAAAGAAGAAAAACAGGAAGAAGAAGACGATTTCTCAGAAGCTGCTCTTGCGGCAGGTGCTGAAGAGGAGGAAAAAGAACCTGAAACTGAAAAGCAAAAATCGGGTATACTACTTAAACTCCTTATAACCCTGTTAATTCTTGCAGCTGCGGCAGCAGGCGGATATTATGCAGTAACACAGACAGATATTATTGAAAAAACAGGTATAAAACTCCCGTGGCTTGATCAGACAGAAGGCCGGTCAGACTTTAATGATCCCGGCAACATGAAAATCGGCACAACAGTTGATGAACCAAGGTTCCTTGAAACTGACAATTCCGGATATGTTATGATCTTAAGCGGTAAAGTAAAAAATAACTATTCATATCCTGTAAACAGAATCAAGCTTAAGGGAGAACTTATTTTAGATAATAATGAAGTTTTTTCTGAAAAGAGATTTTTTGCAGGCAATGAAATCTCTGATCTTAAAATAAAAAGCATGATGCCCGAAGATATTGATACCCGGCTTAATACTCCTCCGGGTAACAATAAAAACAATGTACAGGTAAAGCCTGGCGGTTCCACACCTTTCATGGTTGTTTTTACTGAACTGCCTGAAAATGTTGCTGAAGTTTCAGTTGAAGTCATAAGTTCTGAACAGGCGTTAGGCAATTAGCAAAAAAGTGCTTGACCTTTTGAAAATAAAAAGTTAATTAGCTTATGTCTTTTTCAGGCGATGTAGCTCAGTTGGTCAGAGCATACGGCTCATATCCGTAGAGTCCGGGGTTCAAATCCCTGCATCGCCACCATAAAAAATAAAGCCCTCTGTTTTTACTTATAACAGAAGGGCTTTTTTAGTATGAAAACAAGGATATTAAAATTTATATAAACACACCCTGAATTTTTTTCAGTGAAAATTATTTTTTATATAAATTTCTTAATTGCTTGAAAGTTTAAACATGGTTCTATATATTTTATACCTGAATTGACTATTTCATAATTTTTTTTATATGAAATATACATAAGAATCGGCAAAACTACTTATACCCGTTTAATTGTTCAATTCAGTCTGTAAAAAACAGGTAAACTATCAGGATATATATTATGATACCAGGTTTTGAAAAACTTGTAGAAGATAAAATAAAAAAAGCCCAGGAAAAAGGTGTCTTCAAAAATCTTGAAGGAGAGGGAAAGCCTCTTCCCGAAGAAAAAG
>Ga0136557_1001351_pt1 | contig 15984 bp, 13 predicted proteins | sample AntRauTorckE6832_FD_104796 | JGI IMG/M metagenome (GOLD analysis project Ga0136557, IMG submission 104796) | Saline lake microbial communities from Rauer Islands, Antarctica - Metagenome Torckler E6 #832 | ecosystem: Environmental > Aquatic > Non-marine Saline and Alkaline > Saline | place...
AGTGTGCCTTTGTCTACCAAGAAAATAGTCATTGAACGCACAAACATAGCACCAATCGCAAGACCTAACATAATTACAATAACGTCATTGGTGATTGCAAATGCGCCAATCACCCCATCGAAACTGAATGAAGCATCAAGAACTTCTAAGTATAAGAAACCGATAATACCACCCTTCATAATCGCGCTGGTCGCTGCAGCGCCTGAACCCTTTTCTTCATTTTCTAAGTCTTCTTCAAGGTCACCCTCGAGCATACCAGAGATAACTTGGACGCCAAGATAGACCAAGATACCCCAAACACCCGCAATCAGTACGGCAGAAGCCTGTTCCGCACTGGCCCAAGATACAGCAAACATCAGGACAATTAGAGCGACAAACACGCTCATGGCATCCACTTTGCCAAGCTTTGCTAAGCGGCTCTCAAGCCAGTTAAACCAATGCACTTCTTTATCATCAAAGATAAAGTTTAAGAAGACGAGTAACAAGAAGATACCACCAAAGGCTGAGATTTCAGCATGATGCGCCATCAGTCTTGCTGAGTATTCTTTAGGGTCGTTCAATGCCAAATCTATCACTTGCATCATGCCAAGGTCTGCGGTAACCGCAACGATGACAATTGGGAATACCAAGCGCATACCGAATACAGCAATTAAAATACCAACGGTTAAAAATATCTTTTTCCAAAACTCGTCCCAGCCTTTAAGGACTGAGGCGTTGACCACCGCATTATCAAAGGATAATGAAATCTCCATGACGGCCAAAATAGCAGTAATAGAAAGGGTGGTTATCAAACCGCCCATACCGCCATGTGAATATCCCCACCATGCAGCTACCATCAATGCGATAGCTGTGAAGATGAAGTCTAAATAAAAATGTCTCATGACACATCCTGTCTGGTTGCGTAAAGCTAAGGTTGTCTATTATAGACGCAGCATAAAAAAAGTGGCTATCGCTAGCCACTTTTCCATGTGTGATTTTTAATAAAATATAAAGTATTCTTAAAGAATCTTCTATGTAAAATTGTGAACGTGTTTGTTATAGATAACATTCTATGGTTTGGCGTCAAAAAATATCTTGTACATTATCTAAAATTATTACGCCAATAAAAGATAACTTTACTAGAAAAGCACTAAAATTTGATTGTCTTAAGTCAAGGGCTTGAAATACTTCTATAGTCAGTCCTAAATAAAATAAGTACAAATATTATAACGCGCTACTGGGATAAATTTTTCTTGCTTACTGTGCCTGCGCAGACAGAGGCGGCGCAAAACTTATTCCAGTAGCACTTTGTTTGATTTATAGTGGATTGACTATAGTAATATCAGGTTCTCTATATTTTAGTGAATCTAATATTACTATCTATACCGCATACCAGAATGTTTGAATCATAATTAGGGAGCCACTATTATTTCCATCAATGTAGTTTATATTCACATATTTTTAAGCACGTGCTAAATCCGCCGCTAGCGTAATTTGTTTCGCCATCAATTGATTCATATCGACACCGACTATTTGACCCTCTAATACACGCCATTTACCGGCAACCATTACCTTATCGGCTTTGGTTGCGCCACAAAGTAATAGCGCTGCAACAGGAGAACCTGCGCCCGCAAAGCGTATTTCATCAAGTTTAAATAGCGCGATATCGGCTTGTTTACCGACTGCTATCTCCCCAATATCATCACGCCCTAAACACCCTGCTGAGCCTTTAGTGGCCCATTCAAACGCTTTTTGATGGGTTATTTCCTTAGCACCATAACGCAGGCGTTGTAGCAATAATGCTTGACGGACTTCACCAATCATATTCGAACCGTCATTTGACGCGGACCCATCAACACCAAGACCGACAGGGCAACCCGCCGCTTGTAGGGCAAGGGTAGGGCATTGTCCTGACGCTAATAACATATTTGAGGATGGGCAGTGGGCAATACCCACATGCGCTTTACCCAATCGTGCTATTTCTTCATCATTAAAGTGAATACCGTGCGCAAGCCATGTACGATGATTTAACCAACCAACGCGCTCAAGATAGTCTACAGGACGCACGCCAAACATTTTTATACAAAAGTCTGTTTCATCATGGGTTTCGGCCAAATGGGTATGTAATCTGACATTAAGATCTTGAGCTAAATCAGCCGTTGCTCGCATGAGTTCTTCACTAACAGAAAATGGGGAGCATGGGGCTAGTGCTATGCGGGTCATCGCGCCATTGTCATATTGGTGATAGGCTTTAATCAATCGCTGGCTATCATCTAGGATCTCATGATCGGTTTGAATGGTGGTTCGAGGAGGCAGGCCGCCCTGATCTTCACCTAAGCTCATTGAGCCACGGGTCAGGTGCACGCGGATACCCAGTTTGGTTGCCTGCTCTACTTGAATATCAATAGCATGCTCTAAACCATTAGGAAATAAATAATGATGATCACTGGCTGTAGTACAACCAGAGAGTAGTAATTCGCAAAGCGCGATTTGGGTAGATGTTGCTATCATTTCAGGGGTTAGTCTGGCCCAAACGGGATAAAGACTTTGCAACCAAGGGAAGAGATTTTTGTTTAACGCGGCAGGAAAAGCACGGGTCAATGTCTGATAGAGATGATGGTGGCTATTGATTAAGCCCGGTATAAGAACATGTTCATGAGCATCCACTACCTCATCAACCGCTTGCAAGGGTTGTTCACCAGCCCTTATTAATTCGACAATAAGATCATTTTGAATAACGATACCGCCAGCATAAGCGGGGTCTAAACAGTCGAGGGGGTTTTTGATCCAAATTCTTTGAGATTTAACCTGCATAGTGACTCCTATTAGTCATCAGGTTTAGGAAAGATTAAGAAAAATCTTAATCGCTTAAACCCGGATGTAGGAGCTACTAACACACAAACCGGAAAGGTGTGAATAGTAGTTGATTTAAAATCACGGCTATTTAATGATCGCCTCCAAATCATTGTTCATAAATATCTTGGCAAAAAACAACCGTGTTGTCAATTATTAAGTAACTTGTGTTCTGCTTGACCTATGTGACTTATGATCTATACCCTGTTAATCAAGAAGAAAAAAATGGCTATGGTGTTTTGCTAGTGACCCAATTGGACAAATGACTATAGAGAGTCTTGACTAAAAACAACAGACAGCTCATTTGCAGCTTCCTGTAAAAGAGGTACATGGCTTAATAATTCTTCCAAAGACTTTTTGACAGTGGGACCATGAGTAAATACGGTGGCAAATGCTTGTTGCTCACCATTTGGAATGAGTACCGCACAGGCGACCATGCCTGGAATAAACTCTTCGTTATCTATCCCTATCTGAGTATCACGCGTTTTAGCGATTGTCTTCAGTAGCTGGTTTTTATCGGTCTGTGTATTGGTGGTCAAGGCATGTATCGACATTTTATCAATAATACGTTCGCACTTATCTGTAGGTAGCTGTGCTAGAAGTAACTTACCACTGGCACTTGCCCAAACTGGAATATGAGAACCCGCAGGTAAGTATATTTGCAGTGGCCAATCAGACAATACGCGATCGACGTAAACCACGTCTAAATCTTGCATAATCGCAATGCCTACTGTTTCTCCTATTTGTGCCGAAAGCTGTTGCAAGATTGCCAGCCTTTCAGTTTTGAAGTGGTTGTTTTGCCATAAATCTATGGCTAGCTGATAAGTTCGTTTTCCGCATGTTACTTTCCCAGGCAGATCTAATTGGACGAATCCGAGATTCTGTAGCTGTTCTAGCAGTCGATACATACTTGGTATCGGTATGTCTAACGCTTCTGCTAGGTCGCTGACACTCATAGGTCTTTGAGACTTGGCTAACATTTCAACTATCTGCAAAACACGCTCAACGCTTGAGCCTTTTTTTTTAGCATTATTCATGGTTTGATTCATATCCTTAGCGACACAACGCCGCATAATTACGTCCATTATAACGAGAAGGCTTGAGCGTTTACATCTTGTTATGACAAATCAATTATGTTATTTTACATAACGATAATTTATCTATCGATATATGAAAATTAATGTAGCATAAAAAATATATTGGTGAAATGCTCACTTCTAATTTAAGTGATTAAAGGCGAACAATCCTCTCGTTACAAATACTGAGGTTTTGTAGTCCTAAGAATATATAAGGAATAAATATGAAAGCCTTTGTAGTAGAGAAACTAGCGGACAGAGCGTTTTCTTGCGCAATACAAGAAGTTCCTGTACCAGAATGTGATAAAGATGAAGTGGTCATAAAGACAACTTATTCATCATTAAATTATAAGGATGCTTTAAGCTCCGTAGGCAATCCGGGTGTGACTAGAAAGTTCCCGCATATCACCGGTATCGATGTGGCCGGAGTGGTACACGAAACGACATCTGATGCCTTTACAGTCGGAGAAAAAGTATTGGTGACTGGCTATGACTTAGGGATGAATACTGATGGCGGTCATGCAGAGTTTGTCAAAGTCCCAGCGTCATGGGTCGCCCGTATTCCTGACACAATAACTGATAAAGAAATTATGACTTTCGGTACTGCAGGATTAACCGCAGCTTTGAGTGTTAATGAGTTGCTAGATAACGGTGTCAAGCCAGAAGATGGTGAGGTTTTAGTCACTGGTGCTACTGGTGGCGTGGGTTCTTTAGCGGTTTCTATCCTAAATAAAATTGGCTTTACTGTCATTGCCGTATCAGGAAAAGAGGAACAAATTGATTATCTTAAACGAATTGGCGCGTCAGAAGTTATCCTTAGAGATACTTTTAATGAGGACGCTAAAAAACCCATTATGGCTGAAAGATATGCAGGGGTCGTCGATACGGTTGGCGGTGATATTTTAGCCAATGCCCTAAAATATATAAAATATGATGGGGTTGCTACTTGCTGTGGGTTAACAGCGTCACATGAACTCAATACCAATGTATTCCCATTTATTTTAAGGGGCGTCAGACTCATAGGTATCGACTCGGTTGAATGTAAACTTGAGAAGAAACAAGCGGCATGGGACAAACTGGCTGGTGAGTTTAAAATAGCTACTTTAGATAGTATTACTAACGAGATTGGTCTAGAAGATATCAAAGACACCTACGCATTGATGCTAGAGGGAAAGTCAGTGGGTCGGTATGTGGTGAAAATATAAAGGACATCTATTTTCTTGTCGATATGATATGTACTAAGAAACTCTTAATTTTTTAAAATTAAGAGTTTCTTAGTTTCTATAGATAAAGTTTTATCGACTAGTAATGACTCGTATAAGAGGTCATATTTATCCTAAAGATGATCAATTGATAAAATTATAGAGTTTTTAGGAACGTAAGATGGTAACTGTAATACAAGATTTAAAACAAGACTGGTCACTTTCAGCGTCTGTTGCTGGCTTTTTAGCGGTACTCATTGCTTATGCAGGGCCACTGGTTATTTTCTTTCAAGCGGCACAAGCAGCACAAGTGTCAGAGGCCATGATGGCGTCTTGGATTTGGGGTATATCGATAGGCACTGCGATACCTGGTATTTATCTTTCTATCAAATATAAAGCGCCGATAGTGACTGCTTGGTCCGCTCCAGGAACCGTGCTGCTCGTGACATTGTTTCCACAGATGAGTATTAATGAGGCCGTTGCGGCTTACATTATCTCAGCCATCGTTATTTTTATGGTCGGCGCGACTGGCTATTTTGATAAGGTTTTACAGTGGATTCCTAACAGTATCTCCGCCGGTATGATGGCAGGTATCCTATTTCAATTTGGCTTAGGGTTATTCGTCGCCACTGACACCATGCCATTTATTATTTTTAGTATGTTGGGCTGTTATTTATTGGCCAAGCGCTTGTCACCGCGCTATACAATGATTTGGGTATTATTATGTGGCGTCACCTTAAGTTTGCTACTTGGCAAGATGAACCCTGTCGATATCAACTTTACGATGACCATACCCGTCCTCATCTGGCCAGAATGGTCCTGGCACGCAACGTTTAACCTTGCAATTCCTCTTATTCTCGTGAGCTTAAGCGGACAGTTTTTACCCGGCATGGCTATCTTGAATTTAAGTGGCTATGACACGCCGGCGAAACCTATTGTCATGGCCACTAGCATTGCTTCATTAGCGGTTGCTTGCGTAGGAGGTATCACCATTACATTAGCAGCAATCACCGCTGCACTATGTACGGGAAAAGATGCGCATGAGCTCAAAGAAAAGCGTTATATCGCCGGTGTCGCTAATGGTATTTTTTACTTATTAGGGGGACTGTTTGCTAGTAGTATTGTGCTGGTGTTTAGCTTGTTACCTAAAGAGCTGATCGCCGCTCTAGCTGGTCTGGCGCTAATAGGTGCTATCTCAGCCAATATTACGGTTGCCATGAAAAATGATAGTCAAAGAGAATCGGCACTGATTACTTTTTTAGCCACGGCATCTGGCATGCAGTTTTTGGGATTGAGTTCGGTGTTTTGGGGCATCTGTATCGGTATGATTGCTCACTACATATTGACTAAAAAAAGCAGCAAGCCGGTTGAGGTATAACTGGTTGGTAAAAAGGTGATTGATTGAAAGATATTCTTAGTGATTATGGTTGGGAATTATGAGTCCAACCCTCTGCTACAATTCATTTAACCGCTTGGTTATCATATTCTGATAGTTTTCGATCAATATAGTAAGGCAGTTCAATAACAGACACAGTACTAATCTTAAAAACTCCTCCAAATAAAACAATACTAGTAAACGCTTAGAAATCGTGTCATAAGTAAGATCACACAACAAAGGAATGTTGTCATGAGCCAGCTTGTATTTGACAAAGTACTATTGCATTACTACAAGCCATTAGGGACGTTATTATTGCTGGTAGGTTGTACGGTTAGTAGCTTTGCCGCCACCTATAAAATTGAGCCTGACACCTCTAACGTACGTTTCGCTATTGACCACCTCAAAACCTCTGCCACCACTGGCGGCTTCTATAATGTGACGGGAATACTCCAGTATGATCCGAGCGCAAAAACTGGCGACATCTCTCTCATTATCCCCATAAAATCCTTAAACACAGGCAATAAAAGCTTCACTCTCAAACTGATGGGCTCTGATTTTTTTAATATGGAACAGTTTCCATTGGCTCATTTTGAATCTACCAAATGGCATTTCACCTCTGACGAAGAAAACCCAAAGGTCACACAAGTGGATGGCAAGCTAACCTTAAACGGTCAGACCCATCCTATTAGCTTATTGGCGACCAAATTTAATTGCTATCTGACCGCTCTAGCTAAGAAGAATATCTGCGGAGGCAATTTTACCGCCACTATTGACCGTACTCAGTGGAATATCAAAAAATATGTCTTATTCGGCATGACTAAAAATCTGACTTTAAATATTCAAGTCGAAGCGTCTAAACAGGAGTTTTTTAAATTCAGTAAACAATTAGCGTGTCATAGAGTCATAGCCAAAGTTGTTAAAAATGAGTTTTTTCCAGCCTCGCGAGGATAGTATGAAGCCAATTTCTATAATGTTATCAGCACTTGTACTTAGTATGGCTTCTAGCGCTGTCATGGCTGATAGCGCAGGCTCACCTCATGTGCCGAGCCCATTCAATATCAGCCCTACTACTAGCTTACCCAATGTAAGCCCCATGAATAGTGATTTAGCCAATCGCGGTGCCTACATTGCCCGTACTGCTGACTGTATGGCGTGTCATCGCGAGGACTATAGCGGCGGCGTCGCGATTGAAACCCCTATTGGTAATATTTACTCGACCAATATCACGCCCTCCACACGTTATGGTATCGGCAACTATACTGAGACTGATTTCAAAAATGCCTTGAAAAAAGGTCGTGCGCCTACGCAGCAGCTTTATCCTGCGATGCCATATCCGTCTTATCATGGTATGGCTGATATGGATATCAGTGCACTATTTGCTTACTTTCAAACCGTACCTCCAGTAGAGGAGCCACCTGAAAATACCACTAAGCTACCATTCCCGTTAAATATCCGAACATTAATGTTGGCTTGGAATGTGATTAACGTGCCTTCTACAGAAAATCGTGCAGGGCTCACCCAAACCCAGCAACGCGGTGAATACCTCGTTAATAATTTAGAGCATTGCGGCACTTGTCATACCCCACGCAACCTTACGCAAGGTCTTGATAAGAAAAAATATTTATCTGGTGCGCCGCTTGGTAAATGGTATGCACCTAACATTACCCCAGATAATGACAGCGGTATCGGTCGTTGGAGCGAGAGTGATATCGTCACTTATCTACGTACTGGCATGCTCGACAAACGGGCTTATGCAGGTGGACCAATGGCTGAAGCCGTCGCCCATAGTACACGCTATCTAAGCGATGGCGACTTAATTGCAATGGCTGCTTATCTAAAAGTCGTACCTATCCTCAAGACTGACGATTACGTGATACCTATAGATACATCACGGCTGCCTAATCCGGTCAGCAGCTCTATTGCTTATAATTTAATAGAGCAAAAAGACTATTTAGCGCAGGCAAAAACATCCACGAATGCTCATTTTAATAATGACCAAAACTCACCAAAAGCGCTATATCTTGCTGCCTGTGGCAGCTGTCATGGGGTCGATGGTTACGCGCAGCCCGATGCTCGTTACGCCTCTATCGTAGGACTGAGTAGTATTCGTCGCGTTAAGCCAGACGCACTGATTAACGTTATTGCTTATGGTGCAAAAGGGGCGTTAAACACAGCACCCAAAATGCCAGGCTTCGAGAAAGAGTTAAGTCATGCGCAGATTGCCAGTATTACCAATTACGTGCGGGTAAGTTTCGGTGGTCTACAAAGTAGTGATGTTAGTGCTGCTGACGTTAAACGCATCTTAAAGTAAGTGCCATTAACCCCACTATCGATACAGCTATAAAAATACTTAATGCAACCTGATGACATGGATGACGGTTCTATAATAAGGATAATAAAATGAATGATATGCTTCAATCGCCCACCCGTCGGCAACTGCTATCAATGATCGGTAAGACCGCAGGGGCTACAGCAATGTATCAGGCGATGACTACGTTAGGATTTGCTTCGGAATCTAGTTTTAAACAAGAGATGAATTTAAAGGGTGCGCCTGCTGGCGCTAGCATTGTGATCCTTGGCGCAGGATTGGGCGGACTCACCGCTGCTTATGAGCTACGTAAAGCCGGCTATAAAGTCACTGTTCTTGAGTTTCAAAATCGCGGTGGTGGTCGCAGTTGGACACTAAACGCAGGTGATAAATATACCGAGCTTGGTGGCGCCGAGGTGACTTGTGACTTTAAAAAAGGCAATTACTTTAATGGGGGGACCATGGCGATTGCCCGTTCATCATTATGCGGTATTCCATTATTGTAAAAAATTCGGTGTGGCACTACAGCCCTTTATACAGACCAATGACCGCGCCTATCTACACCGAACCACCCATTTCAATGGTGCACCGCAGCGATTGGGTGAAGTACAAAGTGACATACGTGGCTATGTCTCAGAGCTATTATCCAAAGCAGTCAATACCGGTAGCCTTGATAAGACAGTTAATAAAGAGGACAAGGAGAAACTCTTAGAAGGATTAAAAGGTTGGGGCGTCCTTGATAACAATTATCGCTATGTCAAGAGCCATGAAACCAGCAAGCATCGTGGCTACAGTGTTTATCCGGGTGGCGGGCTCATGCCTGATGCCAAACCCTCGACACCGATACCGATGGACAAGCTCTTAAATTCAGGGATGTGGTCAGATATTTATAGCAACTATACGACATATGACCATCAACCAGCGATGTTTCAGCCTGTCGGTGGTATGGGGAAAATCGGTGATGCATTTACTCGCGAATGTCGAGACATGATTACGTTTAATGCTAAGGTCACTAAGATTTATCAAGATGAGAGCGGTGTCACTGTCGATTATGTCGATAGTAATAACCCTGATGGTCAAAATAAAACCGTGCGCGCTGACTGGTGTATCTGCAACATTCCACTATCCGTATTGACTCAAATTGATATTAACGTCTCAGCGCCGATGAAGCAAGCGATGGCAGCGGTACCTTATGACACCTCTTATAAAGTAGGTTTAGAGTTCAAACGCCGATTTTGGGAAGAAGACGAATGGATTTACGGCGGTATCACCTATACCGATATGCCCATCTCACAGATATCCTATCCTTCACACGGTATGTTTACCACAGGCTCAGGGGTGCTACTCGGCGCGTATGGATTTGGAGAAGCCTCTTATCGATTTAATACGCTGAATCCAAAAGAGCGTATTGATGTGGCACTACAGTATGGTAAGCATATTCATCCGCAATATACCAAAGAGTTCCGCTCTGGAACGTCAGTCGCTTGGCACCGTATTCCATGGTCGCTCGGTTGCTATGGCATTTGGAGCGAGTCAAGCCGTGATCAGTACTACGATACGCTATGCGCGATTGACCACCGTATCGTACTAGCAGGTGAGCACTGCTCGCATATCCCAGCATGGCAAGAAGGGGCAATTTTATCTGGCATGGATGCCGCTCAGCGACTACATCAAAAGGCAAAAAAACTTGGTTAGTAGAAGTGATTATTACAGTAAATTAATCATAATAAATTCAGAGGTAATCATGGGCATGATCAAACCAAACCTGCTTGCTGTGGTAATGATATTAGGTATCGGAAGCACAGTCGCGCTATCAGGCTGTAGCCAATCCACTAACGCCAATGCTGTTACTCTCGCCCGTCAGCAACAAACCACGCAAATGGTCTTTGATAATCAAGCCAGTCGCAATAATGGTGCATGGGGTGCAGTGTATATGACTAAAGAAGCACTTAGGTCGCCGAAAGCCAATATCGTCGATTTCAGCTCACTACCGAAAATGGTAGAAGATGCTAGCTTGCAAAAATGGTTAGCAAAATTCGAAGGGAGTGCGGACGGTAAAAAGGGGTTTATTACTACCAATGGTAAAAAGCTCTATAATGATTCTTGTGCTGGCTGTCATATGCAAGATGGTAAGGGCGCAAAGGGGGCAGGTTACTATCCTCCGCTTGCTGATAACAGTAAGATGCAATCAAAGTACTATATCATTAGTGTTGTGATGAATGGTCTACGCGGTATGCCATCCTTTCAAAGTATGATGAATGATGAACAAATAGCAGCGGTCACTCAATATGTGCATAGTGACCTTAATAAATTTACCGATACAGTCACTGCTGCCAACGTTGCTCAGCTCCGTCATGACTTTCCACCGGGTTCTGATCCGAGTGAATAATTTTATTTTATGATATCAAATCTTTAGACACTAACTTGGGAGAGTTTAATCAGTAAGCTCGATGATAATGAACCGTGCTGTCGATTTCATAATTATTAAATTCATATACTGAAGATATGATGTTTAGTATTACGGAAGATTATATAAAGAGAGAAGATTATGAAAGGGCGTGTAATAACCTAAGAACCAATCTTAACACTATGGTTATTTAATACAGCAATTCATTGATGATACCGCATCACTCGCTTGCCGTATTGACCAGCTCAAGAGCAAATATCGAAGACCCACGAGTCCAACAGCTTTGGTCTGCTAATGTCACATAAAAACCATACAGAGTAATGCTTTATGAATACACTATATTAGAACATAATATATAAAAAATAGGTGCAATAACCAGTGTGTTGGGCATCATCCCTTACCTTATACAAGGAATAATCATGATATTTCGTCAATTGTACGAACCCCTTTCGAGCACTTATACCTATCTGTTAGGGGACGAGGATACAGGTCAGGCTATCCTGATTGATCCGGTCATAGCGACCATGGATCGTGACTTGGCTGAAATCCATAGATTGGGACTGGAGTTGGTCTACACAGTTGACACGCATATCCACGCAGATCACATTACTGCAGCGTTGGAGATGAAGCGTGCCGTCGGTAGCAAGATTGCAGCGCCTGCCTTTGACCGTCTACCATGTGTGGATGTCGGGCTGGAGGAAGGAACACCTTTGCAGGTTGCTGGTATTACCTTGCACCCATTGCATACGCCGGGACACACCGATGGTCATTTTGCGTATCTCTTTAATGAGCGGGTATTCACTGGCGATGCTTTACTTATCGATGGATGTGGCCGGACCGACTTCCAGAATGGCGATGCCGATGCGCTGTATGAATCTGTGCGGCAGAAACTTTTTTCTTTACCAGACGACACGCTGGTCTATCCTGCGCACGACTACAAGGAGCGCTTTGTCTCTTCAATCGCGCAGGAAAAAAAGCGCAATCCACGGCTTGGCGGGGACATAACACTTGAAGAATTCAAGGTCATCATGAGCAACCTAAATCTATCATATCCAAAATTCATTGACTATGCTGTCCCTGGTAACCAGCAGTGTGGCGTCTGCCCAGAGGATTTACCAGAAAATTTAGCCACTTACTGTCGCCAGATGATGCAGAGCCCTCAAGGATAATGTTACTGATTTTAAGGGAGTCGACATTTAATAATGATTAATTTATCGGCTCTGATATTGAAGAGATATAATTAATGAGCATTTGATATTCCCATGCTTAGCGCGCACACTACTATTAATGCCAATACTATAATCTACGGAGAAGTACTATTATGAACGGCATAATGAATGGAGAAATGATGCAGGGAACGATGATGCAAGGGATGGGCTGGGCCTGGATGATTCTCTGCCTACTGTTTGCGCTACTTCTTTTTGCTGTACTTGTGTTGATATTGATGGCAATTCTGAAATATCTGCGTAAACCCGATTAAAGCTTGTAATAAAGAGATGCGTGTAGTCGTCGGGAAATGGCTTTTGAGTAGCGATCTCATAGAGTCTGAATCTATATTTTAGATAAAACTATCCAATAGAGAGTTATTGTTCTTCAATGTTAGATGCAAATATATTATTGGATGGCTGAGACTTTCGCTATACGCCTTTCTTCAGCAGCCTAACAGTAGCCCAATTTTAAGTGCTATTGGTACATATTACCTTTTCTCTAACATCCGTCTCTAACATCAAAATTAAGATTTTATCAAATAGTAATCATGATAACGGCCATCTCTTAACCGTTGAGTTAGAGCGCAATCTTTACTCAATATACGTGAAGGAGTTATCTGATGAATCCTAATAATAGCGATAAAAAGAATGGCCATAGTGGTTTAGAGTCAAACAATACTAACCAAGCCTATACTACCTTCAAAGAGTATAACCAAGTGCCAGCTGATTATAATGGCGCCGTTTATACCTGTCCGATGCATCCAGAGGTGAAAGACGTTACAGATAGCGGCTGCCCAATATGCGGTATGTCTCTTAAACCTGAAGACACTGTTGCCGAGATGGCAGCAATGAAAGATGACCATACCAACTGCCACAGCGCGTCGAATACCGATACTCATCTTACTAAAGATAGTAAATACGACAAAGTACCAGAGAACTATAGCGGTACGGTCTATATTTGTCCGATGCATCCCGAAGTGAGAGATGTTGAAAAAAGTGATTGCCCAATATGTGGTATGTTCCTCAAACCTGAAGACGAGGTTACTGATGAAGACAGTCATTCACATTGTCATGGCAAAGATACTGACTGTACTAAGGTAAAATCTGTCAAAGGCGGCAAATACGACAAAGTCCCAGCTGATTATAATGGTGCCGTTTATATTTGTCCCATGCATCCAGAAGTCAGAGATGTGAAGAATAGTGGCTGTCCAATATGCGGAATGGCACTTGAACCAGAGACGGCTACTATTGGTGAGGAGGACACCTCAGAGCTCGACGATATGACACGCCGTTTCTGGATATGCACGGTGCTTACCATACCACTATTTCTATATGCAATGAGTGACATGGTAGGTCTAAGCTTAGACAACCTTGGTCAAGGTGATATCTCTGGACAGATCGCTCAGTGGATTCAGTTAGGGCTTGCGACACCAGTGGTGTTATGGGGAGGTGCACCGTTCTTCGTCCGTGGCTGGCAATCAATAAAAAGCCGAAACCTGAACATGTTCACTCTGATTGCAGTTGGTGTAGGCGCAGCTTTTGGTTTCAGTCTAGTAGCAACTTTTCTTCCGGATATTTTTCCAGACAGCTTTAGAGATGCCACTGGCCAAGTTGGGGTGTACTATGAAGCAGCAGCTGTCATTGTGACCTTGGTGCTATTGGGTCAAGTATTAGAACTCAAAGCCAGAAGTCAGACCTCAGGAGCAATCCGTGCGTTACTCGAGCTAGCACCACCAACGGCAAGACTTGTGGATGAGAACGATGTCGAGATCGAAGTATCACTTGATGAAGTTATCAGCGGTGACACACTGCGAGTCAAGCCAGGAGAAAAGCTTCCTGTAGACGGTACGGTACTTGATGGTAGTAGTAGCATTGATGAATCAATGGTGACTGGCGAACCAATCCCAGTCTTAAAGGCACAAGGAGATACGGTCACCGGCGGCACAGTCAACGGTACTGGGACACTACTGATCAAAGCGGTTGACGTTGGTGATGATACTGTATTATCTAAGATCGTCAAGATGGTTGCTGAAGCCCAGCGCAGTCGCGCACCAATACAGAAACTAGTCGATAAGGTAGCAGGGTGGTTTGTACCGATAGTACTTATTTGCTCTATCATTACCTTTATTGTCTGGGCGATGTTCGGACCTGCGCCTGCAATGGCTTTTGCGCTGGTCAATGCTATCGCTGTATTAATCATCGCCTGCCCTTGTGCGTTAGGGCTCGCCACACCGATGTCGATTATGGTGGGTACTGGTAAAGGAGCACAAAATGGCGTGCTTATCAAGAATGCTGAAGCGTTAGAGAGCATGGAAAAAGTCGACACTATCGTTGTCGATAAAACCGGAACGCTGACAGCAGGCAAACCAGAGCTTACCGCTATCGAAGCGCTGGGCGGTTTAGATGAGAATGAACTTCTTGTGCTCGTCGCAGCGGTAGAGACTGCCAGCGAACATCCTCTGGCAGAAGCTATTGTCAAAGCTGCAAAGGCAAAATCTCTCGATATGGTTAAGGCAAGCGATTTTAGTTCAACTACCGGTGAAGGCGCGCAGGCGCTGGTCAATGGCAAGCAAGTCGCCGTAGGCAACTCAAAATTCATGCAACGCCTTAATAGTTTTGATAGTACGCTTTCAGAACGCGCCGACAAGCGCAGAAAAGATGGTGAAACTGTCATGTTTGTCGCAGTAGAGGGGCAAGCTGCTGGTCTCATATCAGTCGCTGATCCGATCAAGCCGAGTACCAGTGAGGCAATATCGCTGCTGCACAAAGCGGGACTGCGGGTAGTCATGCTGACAGGTGATAATGAGATAACGGCTAGAGCGGTTGCTAGTAAGTTAAAGATTGATGAGGTACATGCTGACGTCTCTCCAGAAGACAAAAACCGTATCATCAAAGAGTTGCAAAGTAGTGGCAAGGTTGTGGCTATGGCGGGTGACGGTATTAACGATGCTCCCGCTCTTGCCCAAGCAGATGTCGGCATCGCTATGGGCACAGGAACAGATGTGGCCATGGAGAGTGCTGGGATCACGTTAGTGAAGGGTGATCTGATGGGAATCGTAAGAGCCCATAAACTGAGCCATTCTACGATGCGCAATATCAGACAAAACCTGTTCTTTGCCTTTATCTACAATGCCCTTGGGGTGCCGATTGCGGCGGGTGTTCTGTATCCGTTCTTCGGGCTTTTACTAAGTCCAATGATAGCGGCGGCGGCTATGAGTCTCTCGTCAGTATCTGTTATTGGTAACGCGCTGCGGTTGCGACGTTTGAAGCTGTAATTTTGGTACGGTGAAGAGGGTTTTAAAGCATACATACACATACTGGTCTTATCAAGGCCTAAGATATAAGGATACCGTTATGGGCAGTTTTTCTATAACACATTGGCTGATTTTATTGGTTGTGGTTGTTGTCGTATTTGGCACTGCTAAGCTTAAAATGCTGGCAAGGATTTAGGCGGTGCGGTAAAGGGTTTTAAAGAAGCGGTCAAAGATGAAGAAGCTGAGCATGCTCGCAAGAATCGGGTGCTTAGCCATGAAAATAGTACGCCTGCTGCAAGTAATGATTTAAATACGCAGG
>Ga0136557_1001354_pt1 | contig 15956 bp, 14 predicted proteins | sample AntRauTorckE6832_FD_104796 | JGI IMG/M metagenome (GOLD analysis project Ga0136557, IMG submission 104796) | Saline lake microbial communities from Rauer Islands, Antarctica - Metagenome Torckler E6 #832 | ecosystem: Environmental > Aquatic > Non-marine Saline and Alkaline > Saline | place...
TCCGGGAGGTGGTCATTCACCTCGGCGTAAGTCAGGTAACCTTGTTCCTTGCCCCGTGCAATGAGGTCTTTAAGACGTGATTTTTGCGAATTGCCTGACATAGACACCTGTGAACTCGCTTATATAAAAGGAAAAAAGTTAAACAGCTATTATAGCTGTCGCTCTGTTGCTCTGCCACCGGATGGTTAGATGGTGATCAACGCGGCAGGTTTCAAGTGCCGTGTTGATTGCAAAGCAATCGGTCTTTCAATTCTGCTCAGAGTCGCCAAGCGTTATCTGCTTCTTGAACTCTTTACGCTCTTCTTCTGTTAGGCTCGCCAGGTCAATCTTACCCTCGCGCATCATTGCCAGCTTCCGCTGAGCAAGCTTGGTTTTATCCAGCGGCCTGATGTTTTCTTGCGCGTCGGCCAGGATGGATGATCGAGAGGGAATATGTTCAATTCCGTCGAAGATCCCGTAAAACCTGTCGTGGGCCCTGGAATCCGTTGCCAGGTGCATGATGATCTGCGCCCGGGACCCGGCATCGTTTTGCAAGATCCATTTTGCGAAATCTTTTGCGTTCGGTAGATCTCTGACTGTCTGAGCAAACTCAAATATTTCGGACGCCATATCCGGCGCCTCCAACAGGGCCAGACAAAGCTGCGTGTCCTTACTCAGCCGAACGTCAATCCTCTCTTCCTGCTTGCGCTGCTCACCGCCCCACTGGCGCCGGTTCTGCCAGGTGTCCTGGTTGCGACACAGGCGCAGCATTTCGTGCCACATGGCGTCCCGCAGTGTGCTACGGGGCATTTTCTTGAGCAGTGGCTCTACCCGGGATTTCAGTTCGCCCCGGTCTTCCGGTAGCGTCAGGTCCAGTCCTTCGCTTTGCCGGTTAAACAGGTACCGGGAAAACGGTGTAGCACTGTCGATGCGCTCTTTGAACGCGTCGGGGCCTTCCTGGCGAACCAGCGTGTCCGGGTCTTCGCCATCTGGCAGCATCAGGAACTGCAGGTGCATGCCGTCTGCGAGCAGTTCCAGAGCGTTGTCGAGGGCGCGGTCTGCCGCCCGGAAGCCCGCCGAGTCGCCGTCGAAACAGAATATTATGTGCCGCGCCTGCTTCAGCAATGCTGACAGGCTGTCCTGATTGGTCGCCGTGCCCAGGGTGGCAACCGCAAAGTGGATGCCGTTCTGCGCCAGCGCAATCACATCCATATAGCCTTCGACTACCAGCAGGCGATCGACCTGCCGAAGTGCCTGTTTGGCCTCATAAAGACCGTATATCTCCCGGCTCTTATGAAAAACATCCGACTCCGGAGAGTTGATGTATTTCGCCTTGTCGTCCCCCAGGGTCCGGCCGCCAAAAGCGATGGTGCGGCCACGGCTATTGCGGATGGGGAACATTATCCGGTTCCGGAACAGGTCCCGCGGTCGCCCGTAGCGATCCGACACCGTGCCGGTCTCTATCAATGGCCCCTGGATATCCTTGCTGGCACTGTCGTAAAGCGCCGTGCCGGTGCCTGGGGCAAACCCGACCCGGTACTGGTCGATGATGGTTTTATCCAGGCCCCGCTGCTGCAGGTAGTCCCTGGCAAATTCTCCCTGCTGGCCCTGCAGCGCATTGGTGTAAAAATGCGTGGCGTAATCCAGGGCATCGGTCAGGGTCTTCGCCTGCTGCATTTCCTGTTTGGCATTTTCATCGTAGGGCACTTCAAGCCCTGCGCGTCTTGCCAGTTCTTCTACCGCCTCGGTGAAGCCCATCCCGTCGAACTCACGGACAAAACTGATGGCATCCCCATGGGCGCCACAGCCGAAGCAGTGATAAAAGCCTTTGTCGGGCCTGACGTTGAATGATGGAGTCTTCTCATCATGGAAAGGGCAGCGGGCTTTGTAGTTGCCACCAGCCTTTTTCAGAGTGATCCGTGACCCGATCAGTTCGGCCAGATCAATCCGCTGCAGCAGGTCTTCAACAAAGCGTTGCGGAATCAGTCCACTCATGATGTCTCCGGTGGCCTCTGAACAGGCCGGTGCTGCGAGTACAGCCAAAAATGCCGCCGAAGCCAGGCCTCGGCGGCATTAATGTTGCCAGTTACCCGGCAACGCCGGTAACGGCAGTCACTTGCAGTAGAGCAGCGTCCGATAAAACCTAGTACAGACGCTCAAACTTACGCTGTTCACGCTGAAGCTTCTTGAGATGACGCTTAACAGCAGCAGCGGCCTTGCGCTTACGCACGGCTGTCGGCTTCTCGTAGTGCTCGCGGCGACGCACTTCCGACAAAACGCCTGCTTTTTCGCAAGAGCGCTTGAAGCGACGAAGGGCTACGTCAAACGGTTCATTCTCTTTCACTTTGACAGCTGGCATTCGAAAATCACCTACCTGATTGATTCAGTTTCATTTTTGATCGGTCAGTTGGCTAAAACCTGACCAGTGCTCAATTAAGGGCGGCAATGATAGCGTCTGCCGATAGGTGAGGTCAATGATTGTTCGACGAAACTGCCGGGCGGTCTGGAGTTTCTGTTAAAGTGTATTGCTCAATTTACTGTGCCTGATTCCGCCAAAATGTGTTGGTCTTTTTTATGCTCATTCTCGGTATTGAAACTTCCTGTGATGAAACCGGTGTCGCCCTGTACGACAGTGATCAGGGCTTGTTGTCCCACGCACTGTTCAGCCAGATCGACATGCACGCGGATTATGGCGGCGTGGTGCCGGAGCTGGCCTCCCGGGACCACGTTCGCAAACTGCTGCCGCTGTGTGATCAGGTGCTGGCAGATGCCGGAAAAACCCGCAGCCAGATTGAAGGCATTGCCTATACCGCAGGCCCGGGATTGATCGGCGCACTGATGGTCGGCGGCGCCGTGGCGCATTCGCTGGCCTTTGCCTTGGGTGTGCCGGTGCTGGGGGTGCATCACATGGAGGGCCACCTGCTGGCCCCCATGCTGGAACCGGAGCCCCCGGCCTTTCCGTTTGTGGCGTTGCTGGTGTCCGGCGGCCATACCCAACTGGTGCTGGTGAAAGGCATTGGCGAATACGAAATGCTGGGGGAGTCCGTGGACGATGCCGCCGGTGAAGCTTTCGACAAGACCGCAAAAATGCTGGGCCTGGATTACCCTGGCGGGCCGAGGGTGGCCGCGCTGGCTGAAAAAGGTACGCCGGGCCGCTATCGTTTCCCCCGCCCGATGACCGATCGCCCGGGCCTGGATTTCAGTTTCAGCGGGTTGAAAACCTTCACGCTGAATACCGTTGCCGCGGCCGAAAAAGCCGGAGAGCTGGACGATCAGACCCGCGCAGACATTGCCCTGGCGTTTGAGGCGGCGGTGGTGGACACCCTGGTGATCAAATGCCGCCGGTCGCTGGAGCAGACTCAGAGCAAACGCCTGGTAATTGCCGGCGGCGTCAGTGCCAATAAACGGCTCCGGGCCGGACTGGAGGCGATGGCGGATAAGAAACAGGCCAAGGTTTTCTACGCGCGCCCGGAATTCTGCACGGACAATGGTGCCATGATCGCCTACGCCGGTTGTCAGCGTTTGCTGGCGGGCCAGCAGGACGGGGATCGAATTGTGTCAGTGCCGCGGTGGCCGATGAATACCCTGCCGCCGGTGGCTGAAGTGCGGTCAAATGGCCTTGTGGACTAGAATCCGGGTTCCCGGCCCTGGGCCATGCGAATCAGGTTGTTGCGGTGGCGCACCACAATCAGCAGGGCCAGCAGGCCGAACAGCGGTAGCGTATCCGGTTCAAGGATGGCGCTGAGCAATGGCCCGCTCACAATAGCAACAATGGAAGCCAGCGCCGAAATACGCCAGCGCCACATGACCAGCGCCCAGATAACGCACAGCAGTAGTGTTGTCAGTGGCGCCAGTGCCAACCCGGCACCCAGTGCCGTAGCAACACCCTTTCCGCCTTTGAAGCGATAAAATACCGGAATCATGTGCCCGGTGACGGCGCACAGTGCCACCATCGCCTGGGCGAGAATGGACAGGTCTGCAGTGCTGGCCAGCCACACCGGTAAGCCGCCTTTGGCGGCATCCAGCGCCAGCGTCGTCGCGGCCGGAGCCCAGCCTCCGGTGCGGTAGACATTAGTGGCGCCGGGGTTGCCGGAACCCTGCGCTCTTGGGTCCGGTAGTTGCCAGATCCGGCAGACCGGCAGCGCAAACAGCACCGACCCGGCAAGGTAGGCCAGGGTACAGAGTAGAACGATCAGCACGGGATCGCTGGTATAGGCCATGGCAGCAAAGACGTATCAGGGTGTTCTGTGAGAAAATGCGACCCACAATCGGTTGCAACGGGCATGCAGGCGCAACAGGCATTCTTGCAGCCTATCCCTTGCCTGTACGTTATTCAATCAGCCGAGAGTCGAAGCCCCCAGAGATTCAGTCAGTGACAGGAGCCAGCCAGTGGCAGACAGCGTTTTAATCGAAGGCCTGGCCGTTGAAACCATCATCGGCGTTTATGACTGGGAGCGCGAGGTCCTTCAGCGCCTGCTGATTGACGTTGATATGGCCTGGGATAATACGTTGCCCGCAGCGTCTGACGATGTCGCGGATGCACTGGATTATGCGGCGGTGAGTAATCGGATCACCGGTTATCTCACCCAGACCCGGCCCAGGCTGCTGGAAACTGCCGCAGAGGGCATTGCCGATCTGCTGCAACAGGAATTCGGAGTGCGCTGGCTTCGGCTGGTCATACGCAAGCCCGGCGCCGTGCCCGCAGCGGTTTCGGTGGGCGTTTCGATTGAGCGGGGTGGTCGTTGATGGCCCGGGTTTACATCAGTATCGGCAGCAATATCGAACGCGAAAAACACGTGCTGTCTGCCCTGGATGCGCTCAATGAGTGGTTTGGTGATCTGGCGCTGTCTCCGGTTTATGAAAGTGAGGCGGTGGGCTTCGTTGGGGAGCCGTTTCTGAATCTGGTGGTGGGTGTTGATACCGGGCTGAGCGTGGGCGAACTCTCTGTCCGGTTCAAGCAGCTGGAGGCGGATAACGGTCGCCGCCGCGATGTGCCGAAGTTCAGTGGGCGAACCCTGGATCTGGATATTCTGACCTGCGACGATCAGGTGGGGCAGGTGGATGGCGTTGAACTACCCCGGGCTGAAATTCTCGACAATGCGTTTGTGCTAAAGCCCCTGGCGGACATTGCGCCGGAAGTATGCCACCCGGTCTGTCACAGGACTTACGAACAGCTCTGGCAATCCTACAGCCGTGACCAGAAGCTCTGGCCAATCGACTTTACCTGGCAGGGCCGGGTTATCTCCCGGGCAGGTTGAGACTGCTCCTGGTTCACTGCGAACGGAACAGCTGGATAAGGTGGTCAGTCGAGCTGTCGCTTGCCTCCGCGGTCTGCCCGGACTCGCTCATCAGGCGGTCCAGAATACCTTTCCCCAGTTGTTTGCCCAGCTCGACTCCCCACTGATCAAACGAATCCACATCCCATATGATGCCCTGCACAAAGGTGCGGTGCTCATAGAGTGCAATGATCGCCCCGACCGTTTCCGGTGTTGCCTTGTCCATCAGCAGGGTGTTGCTGGGTTTGTTGCCGGGTATGACCTTGTGGGGTGCCAGGCTTTCGATCTCATCTTCCGGAAGTCCATCCCGGGCAAGCTCATCTTTCGCTTCCTGCAGGGTTTTACCGGACATCAGCGCGCGGGATTGGCTCAGGCAGTTGGCAAACAGGGTGGCGTGGTGATCAGCAACCTCATTGTGGCTTTTTAAAGGAATGATAAAGTCGGCCGGAATAAGCCGGGTACCCTGATGCAGGAGCTGATGAAAAGCGTGCTGCCCGTTGGCACCTACGCCGCCCCAGATCACCGGGCCAGTGTGGTAGTCCAGCGGCTGGCCGTGCTGTGTTATCTGCTTGCCGTTGCTCTCCATGTCCACCTGCTGAAGATGCGCGGGCAGGCTGCGAAGGTAATGGTCATAAGGCAGGATGGCGTAGGTTTCGGCGCCCCAGAAATTGTTATACCAGAGACCCAGCATAGCCATGACGACGGGCAGGTTCTGTTCCAGCGGTGCGCTGCGGAAATGGCTGTCCATCTGGTGGGCGCCTTTGAGTAGCGCCCGGAAATTGGTCATGCCGATGGTGAGTGCCACGGGCAGGCCAATGGCTGACCATAGTGAATAACGCCCTCCAACCCAGTCCCACATGGGAAAGAGGTTTTCTTCAGCGATGCCAAAATTGACTGCCTCGCGGATGTTGGTAGTGACCGCTATAAAATGCGCGGCAATGTCGTCTTCGGTACCGCCCTTTTTTAGAAACCAGTCGCGGGCCGCCTTGCTGTTTTCCAGGGTTTCCTGGGTCTTGAAAGACTTGGACTGGATCAGGAATAGCGTGGTTTCCGGATTCACGCGTTTCAGGACTTCCGCAATGTGGGTGCCGTCGATATTGGCCACATAATGGGCGTTCAGCCTGCCATGCCAGTAGGGTTTCAGTGCTTCGGACACCAGCTTTGGGCCAAGGAATGAGCCGCCGATGCCGATACTGACAACGTCGGTGAAGGCTTTGCCAGTGCGTCCGGTGCGGCGCTGGTGAACCATGTCCTCAACAAGGTTTTCCATGCGTTGAAGCGTGTCGCTAATGTCCCGTGTGATGTCTTTGCCGTCGACCAGAATCGGTTTGTCACCGGGATCCCGCAGCGCCACATGCAGGGCCGGGCGATTTTCCGTCAGCTTGATTACCTCACCACGGAACATGGCTTCGATTCGTTCTGGAACGCTACAGGCACGTGCCAGTGCCGCCAGCTTTTCAAAGGTGTCATCTGTCGCCCGGTTCCGCGAATAATCCAGGGACAGCCCGCCGCCCTGAAGGAAAAACCGGTTTGCGCGTGCCGGGTCTGCCCGAAACAGGTCCCTCATGTGGGTTTTCTCAAGTTCCTTTTGATGGCTGACCAGCGCCTGCCATTCCGGCAGACGGGTCAGTGAGGCAGATCCCGCAGGCATGTCAGAATTCCTTTTTTGGGCCAACCTTCATTGGCGCTTGACTGAAAGGTTGTCGATCAATCGGGTGGTGCCCAGAAACGCGGCCACCAGCAGAGTCACTTCGCTGTCTTCCTGGGCGGCGGGCTTCAGGGTCAGGCTGTTGGCAATGTTGAAGTAGTCAGGCCGCAGTCCTGCTTCGCTCAGGGCGTTACTGGCCTCTTCTTCGATGGTACTGAAATCGGTGCGCCCCTGGCGGATTTTTTCGGCAGCGGCTTTCAGTGTTTTGTAAACCACCGGGGCGGTTGCCCGCTCCGATTTCGACAGATAGCCGTTGCGCGAACTCTTGGCCAGGCCGTCTTTTTCACGAATGGTTGGCGCGCCGATAATTTCCACCGGCATCATCAGGTCCCGGGTTAGCTTGCGGATGACCGCCAGTTGCTGAAAATCTTTTTCGCCGAACACGGCAACATCCGGCTGCACCATATTGAGCAACATGGTGACCACCGTGGCGACACCCTCAAAATGCCCCGGTCGGCTTGCGCCGCAATGGCCATCGCTGACCTCGGGAACAATTACCCGGGTCTGTCGGGCCAGTCCCTCCGGGTAGATCTCATTGCTGGACGGTGTAAAAACCAGGGTGCTGCCTGCCTTGTCCAGAGCCTCCTGATCTTCCTGAAGCGTGCGGGGGTAGCTGTCCAGATCTTCGGTTGCCCCGAACTGCATCGGATTCACAAAGATGCTGGTTACCACGATGTCGGCAGTTTCACTGGCTCGCCTGACCAGTGAAATATGGCCTTCATGAAGGTTACCCATGGTAGGCACAAGCGCGATGCGTTTGCCCTTCAGGCGGTAGCCGCGAAGCATGGTCCGGAGTTCTTTCAGTGTGTGTACGGTTCTCATGCTTTAAACGTATGCTCCTCGGCAGGAAATGAACGGTCGCGAACGGCAGCTACGTAGGCTTCGATGGCGCCTTTAACGGAGCCTGCCTCCGCCAGAAAGTCCTTTACGAATCGGGGCTTGCGGCCGGTAGTGATGCCCAGCATATCGTGGACGACAAGCACTTGGCCATCGGTATCCGCGCCGGCTCCAATGCCGATGACCGGGGCTTGAACGGCCTGGGTAATGCGGGCAGCCAGGGGCGCAGGAACACATTCCAGCAGAATGACGTCGGCACCGGCAGCGACCAGCTCACTGGCGTGCTCGATCATCATCTCGGCGTGCTTTTCATCGCGACCCTGTACCTTATACCCACCAAATTTATTGACGAACTGAGGGGTCAGTCCAAGATGCGCGCAGACCGGAACGCCACGTTGGCTCAGGGCATGAATGGTGTCTTTCATCCAGTCTGTTCCCTCAAGTTTGACCATGTGGGCGCCTGCACGCATCAGTTCTGCTGCATTTTCCAGGGCGGTTTCTACGGTGCCGTAGGTCATGAAGGGCATATCCGCCATGATTAACGATCCCCGGTTGCCTTTTGCAACCGCCGTTACGTGGTAAACCATCTGGTCCATGGTGACTGGCAGGGTGCTGTCGTAACCCTGCAGGACCATGCCCAGCGAATCACCAATCAGTATGACGTCGACGCCAGCTTCGCTGACGATCTGGGCGAATGTCGCGTCGTAAGAGGTCAGCACGGAAAAGGCCTCCCCCTTCTGCTTGTAGTCTCGCAGCGTATTGATGGTAACAGCCATAGAGTCCTTGCCTTTTGGGTACGCGGTGGGTGGATGAGCTCTGGTCAGCCCTGGCCAAGATGGTTGTCAGGCTTTAAGGGTAGTCCGCAGGACTACGGGTGGCAATAGCCGCCCTGGGTCTGAGCGGATGGGCCTAGCTCCCCGGTTGCAGGGTTGACGGAACGGGGTGGAGTTTTCGAAGCTGGTTGTCCGGGCACCGGGACCGCAAATCAGCAATGCTTGAGCCGTCTGGCAGGGTCAGAGCGGGGTTAAGGTCCAGCAGCGGTTGCAGAACGAAATCGCGGTTTGGTAATTCCGGGTGGGGAACGGTCAGTCTCGGTTCATTGAGGGTCTGGTCGCCATAAATCAGCAGATCAAGATCCAGGGTACGGGGCCCCCAGTGTTTCAGGCGCTCGCGACCATGAGCCTGTTCGATCTCCTGCAGGTGATCAAGCAGGGTCAGCGGCGGCAGGGTGGTGCGTAGCCAGACCGCGCCATTAATAAAGTCCGGCTGGTCTTGCGGGCCTACAGGGCGGCTGCCATAAAAAGGCGATTGGGCGACCAGTTCAGTATCAGGCAGCGCTGCAAGTCCTACTACGGCTCTTGCAAGCTGCGCTGATGGCTCGGCCAGATTGCTGCCCAGACCTATAAACGCGTCCACTGCCGTCACGTATCAATCCTTTTTGGCGGGCTTCTTGCGTCTGCGTTTTTTGGGCCCCGAGGCGCTGCTCAGTTCGCTTAGCATGCGCTCCTGGCCTTTTTCGTCCAGCTCCTGAAACTCGGTCCACCACTGGCCAAGCCCGGGCTCGATTTCACCGGCGTCTTCCCGTACCAGCAGGAAGTCATAGGCTGCGCGGAACCGGGGATGAGAGAGCGTCGCAAAGGACCGCTTTCCCTGACGGCGTGACAAGCGTATCTGGAGCTCCCAGATTTCCTTCATCGGGCCGGAGAAACGTTTGGGAATGGACGTGGCCTGAACCTGCTGGCCAATGACCCAGCCAATCGCTGAGTGCAGTGCGGGTTGTACCGGGTCGCCGTTCGCCTGGCGCTTGCGCCACTCGGCCTGGAGGGCGGGCCAGAGCATGGCAGCAAACAGGAAGTAGGGCGTGACGGATTTGCCCTGGGCAATACGTTTGTCGGTGTTCCGCAGGGCTTTGCGGATCAGTTCGTCGCTCTCGCCATCAGCAATGGCTGCGGCTGTTTCGGGAAATAATGGCCCCAGTAGCTTGTAGTCACTCAGCAGGTTATAAGTGGCTTCGCCGTAGCCTGCAGAAAACAGCTTCAGGACTTCTTCAAACAACCGGGCGGGCGGTATATGGATCAGCAATGGCGACAGTTCGTGAATCGGCGCTTCGGTCTGCCGCTCAATGGTAAATCCCAGTTTCGCGGCAAAGCGAATGGCCCGCAGCATTCTCACCGGGTCTTCCCGGTAACGGGTCTCCGGATCACCGATCAGTCGCATCTGGCGCTTTTTCAGGTCGCCCATGCCGTTGGTGAAGTCCACCACGGTGAAATCGCGAATACAGTAGTAAAGAGCGTTGACCGTAAAGTCACGGCGCAGGGCATCTTCTTCCATTGAACCATAAACATTATCGCGGAGCAGTTGCCCATGCTCGCTGGTGCGGCGATCGTCGTCGTCTTCACTCTGGTCAGCATCGCCCGCATTGCCGCGGAAGGTGGTCACTTCGATGACTTCGCGCCCGAACAGAACGTGAACGATGCGGAAGCGTCGTCCGATCAGTCGGGAGTTGCGGAACAGTTCGTGGACTTCTTCAGGAGTCGCATTGGTGGCAATGTCGAAATCCTTGGGCTTGCCGCCCATAAGGATGTCGCGTACGCCGCCGCCCACCAGGTAGGCCTCGTATCCGGCGCTGTTCAGTCGGCTGAGGACTTTTTTGGCGGGTTCGCTGATTGCCGTGCGTGACACATTGTGTTGATCGCGGGGAATATCCTGCCGCTGACCGGGCCCGGGCTGGTTTTCGTCCGTGCCGGAAAAAAAGGTGGTGACTTTGTCGATGATATTATTAAACATTGAATTCCGTCGATTGCGCTAAAGCAAAAGCGAGAGTTTACCGGTTTGAACAGGATTTGAACACGCCCGGCGGGATCGGAAGGTTAAATGCATGAGTTCCGGGTGCGCGGAAGGCGCGAGGAAGAACGTGAGAGCCAGATAATCAAAAGGCGGGTCCGCTTACACGAACCCGCCCTCAAAGCGTTGACGATCTGCATTGTTTTTGTTTTTTGACGGGATTTTATTGGTTTTTTTACCCCAATCGCGTTCTCACTATCGAGAACTATTCCAAGCAAACGGAAGGCTTTGAATACACAGAGCAGACAGTAGCGTAGAGCGGGTTATCAACATAAATGCAGCGCCGTTTGAACAACGATTCTTCTCTACATCTACAACTCGCTCGTGCCGTAGGACCACTAAAAAGCAAAGTACCCAAAACACTCAGTTCGCACACGTTCTGTTTTTGTTTTTGTTACCGAACGTTTCCTTGCAGCTTTTTGTATTTGTTATGGCGCTGCCAGATCACTGTTGTTTTTGTTGTTGTGCGCTAAACAGTGAGCAGGGTATGTGCCAGTTTTATAAAAAGCTTAATTAACAGTAAGTTAGTTTTTTGAAATCTTTGTAAGGGTTTGCACTTATGACAAATGTGTTACTCCCGCTCATCTGAAATGAAAGCGAGTGTTACCTTCAGGAACACCCGGTAACAAATGAGCACGGGTTCACACTTTGTGAGTGATGAGGTTCTGGGCAGAGGATGACGGAGTTCTGAAAAAAGCGGGCTCAGTTCGCAGTATTCTTCTTGCGAGGGATGCCCAGGCGCTGTCGCCGTTCCCAGAGTGACTTACGGCTGATGCCCAGTTTCTGCGCCAGCTCGGTCTCGCTCATACGGTCCTGATTCTCAAGCACGAAATGCTGGAAGTAGTCCTCCAGCGATAGATCGTTTGAGCTGTCAGCGTCCTGGGCTGGCGTCTGCTCGTGATTGCCATCCACCAGGGTTTCCGGAATCTTGACGTCGTCGGCACCGTCTTCAAGGTCCAGCAGCGTGGGAGTAATCAGGTCGTCGTCGCAGAGAATGGTGGCCCGCTCGATGGCGTTCTCCAACTCCCTTACATTACCTGGCCAGCGATGGCGTTCCAGAGCTCTCATTGCTTCAGGGGTCAGGTTGAGCGACGGCTTGCCCATTTTTTCAGCCTGTCTGTGCAGAAAATTCTGCGCCAGGCCAAGAATGTCAGGCAGGCGTTCACGCAGCGGTGGTATGCGGATCTGCATGACGTTCAGGCGGTAATACAAATCCTCGCGAAAGCCTCCGGTTCTGGTCATGGCTTTCAGATTGCGGTGGGTTGCCGCAATCATCCTCACATCTACCTGTCGGCTCTGGGTCGAACCGACCTTGCGGATTTCTCCCTCCTGCAGCACTCGCAGTAAACGTGCCTGGGCTTCTGCCGGGAGCTCACCGATCTCGTCGAGGAACAGGCTGCCGCCGTCGGCGGCTTCGATCAGACCCGTTCTCGCAGAGACCGCACCGGTAAAGGCGCCTTTTTCGTGACCAAACAACTCGGATTCGATCAGGCTCTCCGGAATAGCCGCGCAGTTGACTGAAATCATCGGGTTGGACGCCCTGGGGCTCATCAGATGAAGTGCACGGGCCGCCAGCTCTTTACCGGTTCCGGACTCTCCCTGGATCAGTACGGTGGTTTGTGTCGGTGCGACTTTCCTGATGAGCGTGAAGACCTTTTCCATGGCGTCGCAATTGCCATACATCAGGCTGGCAGGGTCGCTGTCGATCGGGCGCTCTTGCGCTGGCGTCTCCTCCGGCCCCGGCACTGGTGCGCTCTGGGTGCGCTGACGCGCCAGTATGCTCTCGACGGCCTCCAGCATTTCATCGTGATCAAACGGCTTGGCAATGTATTCAACGGCGCCCATTTTCATGGAATCAACCGCCGACCTCAGGCTGGCATAGCTGGTCATGATCAGAACCGGTGTGGTGGGTGCCCGCCGGATCAGTTCTGTGCCCGGGGCGCCGGGCAACCGAAGATCCGAGATGATCAGATCAAACTGGCCTGGCTCATGGTGCTCTGTGGCTTCCTCTACCGAACCGGCATCCGCCACATTATAGCCCGCGTGAGTCAGAAGCTTGCGTAGTGCTGAACGTATGATCTCTTCGTCTTCTACAATCAGAATGCGAGGCATAACGGTTTATGACCTTTGGTTCTGGCTGATGGAACGGCCCTTTTCCGGCTCGTAGGCCGGCAACCTGATCCGGAAAGTCGTGCCGCCGGCGCCAGGGTTCAGTGGGCTGTCCACATGGATGTTGCCGTAATGCTCTTCTACGATGCTGTAGACCAGAGACAGCCCCAGGCCGGTTCCCTGATTGGATGCTTTGGTGGTGTAGAAGGGCTCGAAAATATGGTCCAGTTGTTGAGGTGGAATGCCGGACCCGTCATCGGTGACTTCGATCATAGCGGAGTATCCGTCGCGCTTTCCACTGATTCGAACGTCGCCACCCTCGGCGGATGCATCACGGGCATTCGCCAGCAGGTTGATGAATACCTGGACCAGACGCTGCTCGTCCCCCAGAACCATAAGGTCTTCCGGGCAGTCGTTGAGGTATCGAATGCCCAGGCCTTTGTCGCTCAGCGACAGCAGGTTAATCGACTCGTCCACGCAGCGACGGATCAGCACCGGCTCGTACCGGTTGGCGTGGGCGTGATTGCCGGTACGGGCAAAATTCATCAGCGATTGAAGGATGGTTGAAATGCGGCGGGTCTGCTGCTGGATCTGATCGGCGGTAGAAAGAATGTCCGGGTCGTCGGTTTCCAGTTTCAGGTTCTGGGCCAGGGACGAAATGCCGGTCACCGGGTTGCCTATTTCATGGGCGACACCGGCTGCCAGCCGACCGACAGACGCCAGGCGTTCGCTATGCATGAGCTCGTCTTCAAGCAACCGGGTTTCGGTCTGGTCTTCCACCAGAATGATGCTTCCGCCATCGGGGTGGTCCGGCCCGCTCAGCGCTGCTTTATGCAGGTTCAGCCAGTGGGGGCGGCCGCCCAGATCCAGCCGATGTTTGTATCGATGCAGGTCGTCCCCGGAATTGAAATCGTCCAGAAGAAAATGCCAGTGCTCCGGCAGTGCCAGCAGCTTTGCCCCTACTACGTCGTCAGCGGTGATGCCAGTCAGCGCTTCCATGGCGTTGTTCCACATCAGAATTTCGCCGTCATCTCCCATTGAGCAGGCGGGAATGGGCAGGTTATGAAGGGTCTGGCGGTAGTGACGCCTCAGGTTGTCCAGTTCACCTGCAAGGCCCGTCAGGCGATTTTCGTAATCGCCCAGGGCCCGTTCGACATAGCGAATGTCCTGTCCGGTTCCGCCCCCGGCCATGGGTTTGAAACCCAGGTTCCGCTTCACCAGGTCCCGGGCAACTGCCGGGCCGAAGAGTCCGGAAAGGTTAGCCTCTATACGGTCCCTGAGGCGGCGAAGCTGGTAGGGGCGGTATTCTACATTCGGCTGCTTGAGCTGTTGTAGTGCGCGCTCAACCTCACGTCTGGCGGCACCCATACCAAGGGGGGTGGCAAGCTGAACCACGAAATCCTCAGAAGAGGTTGCCAGCAGTTCCCGGCGCTGCGGGCGGGACAGGGCACCTACCGAACACGCCTCTGCCGCACTGGCCTCTTCCGGTGAGCTGGCGCTGAGTACTGACACCAGGGCAAACACCACGATGTTCACCGTCAGGCTGATGAAAATAAAGATATGGGCATTATCAGGGGTCGGGGTCAGTGGCGAACCCAGTATTGTCAGCAGGTCGGCGGTATGGGAGAAGGGTAATACCAGGGTCAGTATCCAGATAGCCAGTCCGGCGCCAAGACCCGCGTTCAGGCCCCGACGGTTACCTTCCGGCCAGTAGATGACGCCCAGCGCACCGGGCAGCAGTTGAAGCACACCCGACAGCGAAATGATGCCAAGGATCGAAAGCTCAAGATGCTTGCCGAGGGTTTCATGGAACAGGAGCGCTGTCAGAATCGTCGCGGCGATCAATACGCGTTTGACCCGGCGCAGCCAGTGATAGATATCGCCCTGGTCTTTCGGGGTGCGCAATGGCAGAACGACATGGTTGAGCACCATGCCTGCCAGCGCCAGGGTGCTTACGATCATCAGGCCGCTGGCAGCTGACAGGCCCGCTATGTACATCAGCAGCGTCAGTGCCGGGCTTTCCAGCGCCTGTGCCACTCCGATGGCGTAGAAGCTGGGGTCGGTGCTGGCCGACAGTGCCTGGCCGCCCCAGAGGATCAGTGGTACCGGAAGCCCGATCAGCAGCAGGTAAAGCGGCAGGCCCCAGCTTGCCTTTGCCAGGGACTTGGGAGACGGATTTTCGCTGAACGTCATATGGTACATGTGGGGCAGTACAAGGGCGCCGGCGAAAGACATCAACATCAGTGCGCGCCAGCTGCCATCATCAATCCGCAATGCCATGGCAGTCTCGGGGCGGGTCTGGTCGCCCAGCCAGCTTTCAAGGCCGGACAGACCATTGAAAACACCGAACAGAATCACGCCACCAAGCGTCAGCAGCGCCACCAGCTTGACCAGCGAATCGAATGCAATAGCCACCACCAGGCCCTGATGGCTGTCCGAGCCCTGGTCTCTGCGGGCACCAAAAAGCATGGCAAACAGCACCACAATCAGGCTGAAGGACACGCTGATCAGCACCGGTGAGGTATTGGGCGCAAGCAGGCTTGCAGAAGTGGACACGGCTTGGATCTGCATGCTGAGCAGAGACAGAATGGCTGCACCGGAACAGAGGGTAACCAGGGTTCCCGCCCACTGGCTGCGGTAGCGGTAGGCAAACAGATCCGCCAGGGATGTGAGCTGATAGGCCCGGCCGATACGAAGAATCGGGTTGAGCAGCACCGGTGCCAGCAGAAACGCACCGCTGATGCCCAGATAATAGGCCAGAAAGCCGTAGCCGTATTCGGCTGCCGCGCCCACTGAGGGGTATACCGCCCAGATGCCAGCGTAGACCCCCAGACTCAGGGTATAAACCAGAGGATGCCGGACCCAGCTTCGCGGTAGTATTCCCCGTTCTGTTATCCAGGCTATACCGAATAGCAGAAGCAGGTAAAAAAAGCTGGCCGCAAGCAGGCCCGACGCACTAAAACTCATTGGGGTCCCGCCGCCATTCGAGCCAGAAGCCCATGGCAATCAGACCACCCCAGAAAATATAGGGGCTGTACCAGGCGTTTCCCGGGGAGGTCCACCAATCCAGAATATTGGGTGAAAAAATATAGATGGCCAATACCAGAAGAAAGACCAGACGGTAGATATACATCGGAAGAGATATCCCCACTGCCGTGTGAGTGACAGTTTATAACACGGGGTTTACCGGGCTGTCAGGTGAA
>Ga0136557_1001355_pt1 | contig 15956 bp, 16 predicted proteins | sample AntRauTorckE6832_FD_104796 | JGI IMG/M metagenome (GOLD analysis project Ga0136557, IMG submission 104796) | Saline lake microbial communities from Rauer Islands, Antarctica - Metagenome Torckler E6 #832 | ecosystem: Environmental > Aquatic > Non-marine Saline and Alkaline > Saline | place...
ATTTAAGCCTTCTCGAATAGCACAAGTATGCTTCGAAGTCCCAAATGAGCCAATATAGAGCACTCCTGAACAGTTACAACTCGGTGGTTATGCCAATTTGGTGCTCCCACCTGAATAGTTACAGAAGGAGCATAGTTTTTATGAAGCCATCTTGTTTCTCTTTATTAGAATATTATAGTATGATAAGTGCAGTGCGTGGTGTTTGCCAAGCATACCACAAAATTTATTATTTATTTGCTGTTTTGATGCCATGATGGTAAATTCAAAGGTTTGCAAAAGCAAAAGATGAATATACTATCACTTTACTTGCAGAATCTCTGTCAGAGGTTTTTTGTTATACAATTACTGCTGGTTACCAATGGTAAAATGAAATTTGCACCATTGAAGTTGCTTTGTCATATTTTGAAGGAGAATTTCACAATGGTGCATCCGGCGCGTAGTCGGTGGCAATTGCGTATCGACCATTATTTACTGTAATCACAAAATAGAGGATGGTTTTCTGGTGCTGTCTGATCTCAAAGAAAGTCTACTAAAAACAGGTAAAACTGAAGGATGTATCAGTTTTGACGAATTAAATGAACTCCTCCCCGATGAGATCAAAGACCCTGGTGCAATAGAACAGATTTTTAATTTTCTGGGTGACAATAACATTGAAATTGTCACTGAAGAAGAATCGGGTGAAAAACGAACATTGTCAGGAGAACTCTGGAAGAAGAAAAGGAAAAAGGATGATTCTTCCGATGGCCGGGACGGCGGCGGCAGCTCATCGGTTGACAGTGATGCCCACGATGCCGAGGAAACCACCACTACCTACCTTCGCGAAATGGGACAGTTTGATCTTCTGACGCCGGAGGAGGAGGCAAAGTATAGTAAAACCATTCGGCAGGGGTTTGAGTCCATCATAGTCGCCATACGTGAAGATGAATCCCGCACCGGTGAAATTGCTTTGTTGTGTGAGCGCATAGAACTGTGGGAAAAAAGGGATCCAACCCTCAAACCCAAAAAGCAGCAGCTCAATTTCATGCGCTATAATGTTGTCAGTGCTGCCAAAAAGTACCCGGAAAAACGTGAACTTTTTGAACTGCAGACTAAACTGGAAGCCTACAGTAGATCCATTGAGGTGGCCAAGGACACCATGATCAGGGCCAATCTGCGCCTGGTGGTTTCCATTGCCAAGCGATATATGCACCAGGGGCTTACTCTGGCCGATCTTATCCAAGAAGGAAATCTGGGGCTGATGCGGGCAGTGTTTCGCTTTGACTATACCAAAGGAAATAAATTTTCCACCTATGCCAGCTGGTGGATTCGCCAGGCCATTACACGTGCCATACTGGACAAAACCAGAACCATCCGCCTGCCTGTCCACTTCCTCGAATTGCGCAGCCAGTTCTTCAAGGCTTTTTATGCCCTGTTTAAGGAGCTTGGTCGTGAACCTACTCCGCTTGAGATCTCCAACGCCACCAATTTGCCCATGGATAAGATCCTTTCTATCCTTGAGGCATCGCGTGAGCCCATTTCCCTGGAAACACCGGTGGGCGATGATGACTCAACCCTGGGAGATTTCCTTGAAAATCAGGAATCACAATCTCCCTATGAAGCGGTGCAGACCCGGGAACTCGCCGGCAGGGTGACGGATATCCTCTCCACCCTGAGTGAGCGTGAGGAAAAAATAATACGGTTGCGTTTCGGTATTGGAGAAAAGGCCGAATATACGCTGGAAGAAATCGGCAAGCGTTTCAATGTTTCCCGGGAGCGTATACGCCAGATCGAGAAAAAGGCGCTCAATAGACTGCGGCATTCCAGCCGCCGGGAAAAGCTTAAATTTTTTATTGATTGATGGTCTATCAAGAAGGTGATAAGGGAGTGAAGCCGGGCCTGCCCGGCTTTTTTTATTGTTATGAAAAAATATATTGAAGAAGCCGGATTTGGACATATCCTGGAAAAAGTCAATGCCGGGCAGCGTTTGTCTCGTGCCGATGGGTTGCAGCTCTATAACAGCCATGATGTATTGTCACTTGGCTATATGGCCAATATCGTCAGGAACCGGATAAACGGTGACAATACCTATTTTATATACAACCAGCATGTCAATTACTCCAATATCTGTACAAATCTTTGTAAGTTCTGTGCCTTCGGCAAGGAGAAGGGTGCAGAGCAAGCCTATGAGATGAGTGTTGAAGATGTTAAGGAGAAGGTACGCCGGCGGCTTGATGAGCCGATCACCGAAATTCATATGGTGGGTGGAATCCATCCAGACCTGCCGTTTCAGTATTATGTCGATATCCTGCGCGGTATAAAAGAGGTTCGCCCCGAGGTACATATTCAGGCATTCACCTGTGTCGAGATTGCCCATTTTGCCGAACTTGCAGGAAAACCTGTGGAAGCAACTCTGGAAACACTCAAAGATGCAGGGCTTGGCTCCATACCCGGCGGCGGCGCAGAGGTCTTCAGCCCGAGAATTCGACAGATCACCTGTGAGAAAAAACTGCCCGGCGCTGAGTGGCTCGAAATATCCAAGATCGCTCATCAATACGGTCTGCACACCAATGCCACAATGCTTTATGGTCACATTGAAAGCTATGATGAGCGTCTGGAGCACCTTGACGCGCTGCGAAACGCTCAGGATGAAACCAATGGCTTTCTCGCCTTTATTCCACTGGCATTTCATCCCAAGAATACCGGGATGTCGGAAATTTCAAGTACAACCGGGGTTGACGATCTCAAGAATATGGCGGTGGCGCGTCTTATGCTCGACAATTTTCCGCATATAAAAGCCTATTGGATTATGCTTGGCCAGAAACTGGCGCAGGTTGCGCTCTCCTTTGGGGCCGATGATATGGACGGCACGGTCAAGGAAGAGGTTATAACCCATATGGCGGGTGCGGAGACCGAGCAGACTGTCGGGTCGCATACGCTCATTCGACTTATACGTGAAGCCGGGCGTACTCCTTTTGAGCGCGATACCCTGTATAACATAATCCAGAGACCCTGATAAATCCGCCATTGGCCTTATAGTACATTCCGCGGATCGACAAAGGCTTTTATCGGGGTGGAGAAGAACACGTGAAAGATATACTAACTACAATCTCTCAAGGAAAACGCATAGACGATGATGATTTTCTCTATCTTGCCGAACATGCTGATTTGCACCAGCTGGGATTCCTTGCCAACACCATTCGCAGACGTAAACATCCAGGTGCCGCTGTAACCTATGTTATAGATCGTAACATCAATTACACCGATGTCTGCATATCCGGCTGTACATTCTGCGCTTTTTATAAAAAGCCGGAGGAGGGGGGTGGTCATCTGCTCTCCTTTGACGAGCTTGAGGCCAAGATTGTCGAGACCAAGGCCCTTGGAGGAACACAGGTTTTGCTGCAGGGTGGCTTGCATCCCGATCTTGGTATCGGCTACTACGAAGATCTGGTGCGATTTATTCATGATCGGGATATCCATGTCCATGGTTTTTCACCTCCGGAGATACACCATTTTGCCGCGGTTTCCGGTATTTCCACGGCAGAAGTCCTGGATAGGCTTGTTCAAGCGGGGTTGGGTTCCATCCCGGGCGGTGGAGCGGAAATACTCAGCAACCGTGTGCGCGGCCTGACCTCTCCCAATAAGTGCAATGCCGATGAGTGGATCAAAGTAATGGAGGAGGCGCATGGCAAGGGACTGCGAACCACCGCCACCATGATGTTCGGTCACGTCGAGAAATTTTCCGAGCGTCTGGAGCATCTGCGTAGACTGCGCTGCTTGCAGGACAAAACCGGCGGTTTCACTGCCTTTATCTGCTGGCCCTTTCAGCCCGACAACACGCGTCTGGGACTTGACCGGACGAATGCGCGCACAGGTGGGCATGAATATTTGAAAATGCTGGCTCTTTCCAGAATATATCTTGATAATTTTGATAACATCCAGGCTTCATGGGTGACCCAGGGCCCCAAAATTGCACAGGTCTCGCTGTTTTTTGGTGCCAATGATTTTGGTTCAACCATGATAGAGGAAAATGTTGTTGCTGCCGCCGGAGTCAGCTTCAAGCTGCAAGAAAAAGAGATCAGACGCCTTGTTGAAGATGCCGGTTTTGAACCGCGACAACGTCGTATGGATTATACTCTTGTGTGAACCCCACTTTTTATACTCATTGCCAACTAAATTCAGCTTGTCGATCCAGGAGTCTTCGCATATTGGTTTTCATGGGACGTCGTAAACCCACCCATCCCTGGGGGCTTAGCTGCAGCCGTCCAGGCTGCAGATACCCATGAAAACCAATATGCGAAGACTCCTTACCTTCGGTGTTTCGGGCTGAGCTTTGCGGGTGATTAAAATTTTTTATAGGCTACCTTGAAAAATGAGATTTTTTCTCCAAGGCGCGAGGCGCGTGAGGGAATTTTACCGGAGACATATAGTTGATATTTTGAGGATAAAATTTTCTCGCGCAACGAAGAGATTGGAGAAAAGGGCCATTTTTCAAGGTGGCCTATAGGCTACCAGGAAAACAGCTGTGGCGAGATCGGTAATTTATACAGCTCCCAGGATCATCCCAATACATGGTGAGATTCTTTGCGACGGGGCTATTGTCATGGATCCTGATGTTATACTTGCCGTAGGACAACGTAAAGATATTCTCCATCGGTTTCCCGATGTTCCGGTTAATACCCGGCATGGGGTTTTTATGCCGCCACTGGTCAATGGCCATATTCACCTGGAACTCTCCCATCTGGTGCCGATCGTTCCGTCATCCTCCACTGACACGATGGTGTCCTGGATAGAGGCGTTATTGCTACTGCGAGAGCAGGGGGGATTTTCCCGGCAGCAAATTGTTGATGGCATCCATTCAGCCATTGCGGAACAGCTTGCCTGTGGCGTCGTCCTTATGGCAGATATCGGCAACACTCCTGAAGCATGTTTTTCAGGATCGGCGCAGCTGCCCGAGGTATACCGGATTCATGAAATGGTGGCACCCACAATTGAACGAAGCGCAGAGTGCATGCACGAGCTCAACACCATGCCCGAAAATCATGCCGTCTCCCCGCACGCCCCGTATTCCACAGCCTCCAATCTCATTAGGGCTTTGAAGAAGCGATCAAAAAAGCACAACCATATCTTTTCCATACATCTTGCCGAATCACCGGAAGAGCTTGAATTCATACACACCAATGGCGGAGCATTCAGAGAATTTCTTGAACAAAGAAACAGCTGGGATACGCATATTACCGAAGGGAAAACGTTTTACGGCGCCGTACACTACCTCAGGCACCTTGATGTGCTTGATGAATGGACGCTTTGTGTCCATTGTGTCCATATAGATGACGCAGAAATAGAGATTCTTGCTCAAGTCAATGCCAAGGTATGCATTTGTGCCGCCAGTAATGATTTTCTCGGTAATGGCAGCGCGCCGCTTGCTGCAATGTTGAAAAAGGGTTTGCTGCCGGCAATTGGTACCGATTCCAGAGCGTCTAATAACAGTCTTGATATGTGGAAAGAGATGCGCAGGATACAAGACGACAATCCTGCCGTGTCATCGTTGACAATTCTGCAAATGGCCACCCTGGGAGGGGCACGGGCGCTGCATAGAGAAAACGATCTGGGAAGTCTTGCGCAAGGAAAGAAACCAGCCTTCCTGGAAGTTCAGATTGAAAACAGCGACAGCTTATCAGATGCGGCGCTGGCCGATGCACTCATAGCCCGTGGTGGACCGGACACTGTTACATGGGTATTACCGAAGAATGAACATGAATGCTGAAAATGAAAAAATGACACCAGGTGTGAAGATCGGCATGGTCAATTATATAAATACCGCGCCGATTTACGAGGTATGGAAAGAGACCATTGCTGATAATCGATTTCGTGTCATAGAAGAGCCGCCTTCGGTATTGAACCGTCTGCTGGCCGCCGGAAGTATCGATCTTGGGTTTGTGTCGTCCTATGAATATTGTGTTCGTCCAGAGCGGTACAGGATTTTGGAAGATCTCTCCATCAGCTCTACCGGACCCATTGGGTCGGTGTTTCTATTCTCCCATGTTCCTCTTGAGCAGTTGGACGGTTGCCTTGTGCTGCTCAGCAATCAATCGGAAACCTCTGTCTGTCTGGTGAAGATAATCCTTGAAGAGTTTTACGCCATGAGGCCGCAGTATATAGTCGGCGGTGTCATGGGAGACATGCGCCATTCCTGTGAGGCTGTGCTTGCCATTGGTGATGATGCTTTGCGCCTTGTTTCACGGAAAGACTATGCTTACCAGTTTGATTTGGGTGAGATCTGGCATACACATACAGAGCTGCCCTTTGTTTTCTCGGTCTGTGTGGTTCGGGAGCGTTTTGCCCGGCAAAACGCCACGCTTGTCGAAGAAGTTAGACAGGCACTGGTGAGCTGCAGGGATAACGGTAAAAAGCGGATTGCCGCGATATGCGAGACTGTTGCTCCTCGGATTCCCATGGATTTTTCGAGATGCCACACCTATTTGAGCGCACTGGAATATGATCTCGATAACAAGAAATGCATGGCGCTGGAAAAATTTTTCACCATGCTCATGCAACGTGGAGAAGCCAGCCGGCAGGCTGTGCCGCTGAAGTTTTTCCCGCAATGAAATAACAAAATGGAGTAATCTACTCTGAAGACGTAATTACTTATGGGGGAGACGGCGTAATTTAACTAACCCCGGCATTTGTAACTGCTTGCAGGGTGCCGGAGATTTTCGCAAGCAGACTGGTGAAGCGTATTAGTCATACGTAAGCCAGGCTGATTGCGGGGAGCCCTGGTGCCCTGTGAGCAGTTACCTGAAGACTGAGGAATAATCGATCATGGCAGCTGTATCCGGACAAACACATGCGAGGAAGAGAAAGATCCTCATTGCTATAACAGGGGCAAGCGGTATGCTCTTTGTACCACCGTTCATCGACCTGCTTGCCAGGGCCGAAGACGACATCATTATCCATGGTATATGTTCGGAATCAGGTGAAAATGTGCTTAAGCATGAACTTGCATTGCAGCCTGCTCAATTGCAGGCGGTATCTCAATGGTTTGCTATTAACGACTTTAGTGCGGCCCCCGCATCAGGGTCTAGTGGATATGATGCCATGGTTGTCTTGCCCTGCACCATGGGGACTCTTGGTGCAATTGCCGCCGGGTTGAGCCAGAATCTTATTCACCGGGCCGCGGATGTGGTATTGAAAGAACGAAAAAATCTTATTCTGGCGGTACGTGAAACGCCTTTTAACCGGACCCATCTGCAAAATATGCTTACGGCCCATGATGCCGGTGCCTTGATATGCCCGCCCATGCCTGGATTCTACCTCAAGCCAAAAGACCTTGAGGAGGCGGCGCTGACCTACTGCTGGCGTCTGGCCGATCATCTTGGTATCACGGTCGCCAAACGAAAACGGTGGGCCGGGACATGCTGAAAAAAATTGCAATCCTGCTGGAGATGATAAAGTTCAAGCTGACGGTTTTTGCCATGCCTTTTGCCTTTATGGGAGCATTTCTGGCGGCCGGCGGTTTTCCCAATGTTACTGTGATTTTCTGGGTTATCATTGCCATGGTTGGCGCCAGGACCGCGGCCATGGGGTTTAACCGTATTGTGGACAGAAAGTTTGACGGTGCCAATCCCCGGACTGCCGATCGTGCCATCCCGGCGGGCCAGGTGAAAATCGTGGAGGCCTGGGTCATGGTGATTGTCGCGGCCTGTGTTTTTTTCGCGGCATGTTATAATCTTAACAATCTGACACTGTTGCTCTCTCCGCTTGCCCTGATCTTGACCTTTTTTTATTCATTGACGAAGCGGTTCACTTCACTGTGTCATGTTGTCTTGGGGCTGGCCCTGTCTTTTTCGCCGCTTGGCGGCTGGGTTGCCGTCTCCGGCACTTTAGAGGGATTTCCCTTTGTTCTGTCCCTGGGGGTTTTGTTCTGGGTGGCCGGCTTTGATACGATTTATGCCTGCCTGGATGCCGATTTTGACACTACGATTCGGCTCCATTCACTGCCTGCGCGTTTGGGAAGAAAAAAAGCCTTCAGGCTTGCCGGACTGTTTCATTGTATCGCTTTTGCACTATTTGTCGCGACCGGCGTGTACTGCCAATTAAACATGATATATTATATCGGCGTCCTTCTGGCGGCTGGAGCCTTATTGTATCAGCATATTCTTGTCAGCCCGAGCGATTTATCGCGTATCCATGCCTCATTTTTTTCCATGAACGGGTTTATCAGCATCGTGCTTTTTATGGCAACATGGCTCTCTCTGGCCTCAAGTGAAATATTTGCCTGAGCACGGTCGGACATAAAATGAACAACCACTACAACTGCTAAGGAGCATTGCATGACTATTTCTCTTTTAACCACAAACTGTCCTGATCTGCAGCTGATGCATCGCGGCAAAGTCAGGGACATGTATGGTATTGAAGGCCACGATGACAAACTGCTCATGGTCGCAACGGATCGAATATCTGCCTATGACGTTGTTATGAACGATGCCATACCGGAGAAGGGCAAAGTTCTCACCCAGCTCTCTCTCTTTTGGTTTGATCTTTTAGGGGATATTGTCGAAAATCATCTTATTACGGCGGATTTCGAAAGCTATCCCGAGGTGTGCAAGCAATATCGAGATCAACTGGAGGGGCGTTCAATGCTGGTGAAAAAGACCACCCCATTGCCTGTTGAATGTATCGTACGCGGCTATATCTCAGGATCATTCTGGAGCGCCTACAAAAAAAATCAGGTTGTCAGCGGCTTTGACCTGGGGGAAGGGCTTCGCGAGTCGGATAAATTTCCCAAACCTCTGTTTACCCCTTCCACAAAGGCAGCACTTGGGGATCACGATGTCAATATATCGTATGAGGAACTGGAACAGACGGTGGCCGCGGATCTTGCGGCACAACTGGCGGAGGTGAGTCTCGAGCTCTACAGCAAGGCGGCTGACTACGCCCGGCGGAAGGGGATAATTATCGCGGATACAAAGTTTGAACTGGGCCAGAAAGATGGTTCACTGATTCTCATCGATGAGGTGCTGACACCTGATTCGTCACGCTTCTGGCCATTGGATGAGTATGTTCCGGGCCGTGGCCAGCCAAGTTATGATAAGCAGTTCCTCCGTGATTATCTCGCATCGCTTGACTGGGACAAAACGCCGCCACCACCCAAATTGCCCAAGGACATATTGCATAAAACCGGACAGCGATATAGCGAGGCATTGCAGCGTATTACAAAAGGGTAGCTTATAGGCTCGTGTTTTTCCGCGGTTGCGATAAGGGTCCGCTCAAAATGTGAAATTATTGATGAGCGGGCTCTAAGTATTCAGGGAGGGATATATTTTGAATTAAAAGTCCTGCTTGAAGAAGTTTTGCCGGCATCGCCATTGTCGACATGCAATACAGTGATGCGTGGTGTCTTCCAAGAATGCACTGGAGCAATGAGCGGGGTATTGGCAGCATAATTTTGATATTGTGGTGTCTCTTAAGGGTATTAAGCAGGTCTTTTCTACTGGGAAAATCACCTGAAGTAATATTGACCGGGGAACTTAATTCCTCATTCTCCAGCAGAAAATTGACGGCGTTAAGGGCGTCTTCCTTACTTATCCAGCTGGTACGGCCTTGCACATCATAACACATTGCGGCAACGTAATCGGAAAACAATGTCAGGCGTGGGAAGACCGGCCTGGAAGATCTGCAAACAATAGTTCCAAGTCGCATATGCACAACGCGAATGCCATTGTTTTCAGCGGGCTTGGTGGCAGCTTCAAGCCGACTGAAATAGTCGGCCACAAAATCATTGCCGGGAGGGGTGTTTTCATCGGCGGTTTCCTGTGATGCAGATCCATAAATGTTTACCGATGAAGTCAGCAGGAGTGTTTTGGGCTTTCTGCTTTTTCCTGAAAAAAATTGACAGATGGCCCATGTTCGTTGAAGCACCGCCGACGGTTTGCCACGCCGAAATTTTTTGAGATCGTTATAAAAAACATCTTCACCATGCAGGATCATGACAACATCCATGGATTGGCCCGCCGTGGTTGCCTCCAATGTCGCGGCAATGGCAGTATCATCCCGGGGAAGGTCGTCGCAGAGAAAAATGGTGGCATTTTGGCGAAAAAATGACTCAACCAGCTCCGCGGCAAGAATTGAAGAGGATCCTGCGATAAAAATATTCATGATGGCTTCTGATTTCTCCTGTGTAACGGGGGAGCTTGACGCCTGCTGTCAAGGAGGTGCCGCAGGGCCATGAGCGGATGTTTATAGAGCATGCGTGGACCGGAAAATCGCATGACTTCCTGTACCCGCTTGCGCATGTCCTTTTTATAACAATGGACCGGGCAGTTGCCACATGTTGGTTTATTCTCCTGAAAAGGACAGCGAAGTAACCTTTTGTGGGCATAGTGCAGCAGGTCGTTGCAAGCAGTGCAGAGTTCGCCTTTCTTCGCACCATGGTGATGTGCCTTACAGTAAATTGCAAGCATTGCTTTAATCGTTTTGAACTCTCCGGTTAAACGCGTGTGCGAGAAATCCGAGGGGTGTTTTGTGTTTTTAGAAGGCGTGCTGGTCATTGCCTGTGACCTCTGGTGTCGTGTGCTTCAAGCTTGGTGATGATAGCCTCGCAGACCTGTTCCTGGGTCAACTCCCCGCTTTCAATGGTGATGTCCGCATATCTGCTATAAAGATCAAGCCGTTCTTCAAAGAGATCTTCAAAGCTCTGCTCCGGTTTTTTGGCAAGGCCCCGGGTGTCAAAATTGGTAATGCGGTGTCGCAGTGTTTCCAGGTCGGCATGGAGAAAAACCACGATACCATCTCTTTGCAGATGCACCATGGCGGCATGACTGTATGGCGCACTGCCGCCGGTGGAAATAACCTGGTTCCTTGGAGATATGGAAAGCAGTACATCTTCTTCAATCCGGCGCAGTACCATATGGCCTTTCTGGTCAATGATTTGCTGCAATGTTCTTCCTGATGTTGTCTGGATGAGAACATCGGTGTCAAGGAAATCCTTGGAGGTCAGTTTGGCAAGTATGATACCGACAGTGCTTTTTCCAGAACCGGGCATGCCGATGAGTATAATGTTGGAGGGTCTCTGCGTCATCATTGGGTGTCTTTTGCAGGTGTGGAGAAAATGTGATCCGCGCGATATAGTTATTGGGCGGCAAATATCTTCTATCCTATTATGGCATAAGTTACAGATGCAGGGTTTAGGCAAAATACGTTGCCTCCCCATAAATAGAAATAGATACGATATAACCTTAAGAATGAAGTATTCAAGGGACAATATACTCTTTTTGCCCACCGTGTAACACATCAATCGGTAGAGGGCCGAGGAAAGATTGACGAAGGCTCAAGGTAATTGCGCTTATTGAAGAGATATGGTATCGAAATTGTAAGGTCGCGGAATGTCATCGACCGTTGACTGTTTAGCCGGGGTACTTGTGGGTTGTACAATGAGCGGCACTGCAAAATGTACAAACGGATCTATTGTATGTTGAGATATATAACAACGCCCAACAAGCCGGATTCCGGAGTTCGAGATGTTGGATTCCGTTACCGCTTTTCCGATTAAAGGTGATCAAATGTCAGAGATTTGGGATGCTATTGTCACGTGGGTATCATCCACACAGCTGCCGGAACAGATAAAGGATGTGGATGCCGGCGGTTTATTCACCAATCCATGGTTCCTTGTTCCTTTTATACTCCTTGCGTGTTACATGATCTACAAACAATCTTGGAGAGATATGGCCCTTATTGCTATTCTCTTTGGTGTCTGGTGGGTGAGTGGAACACCATATATGCAGACCCTGGTGGTTGGTAACGAGCTTAGCATAGAAAAGATATTGCCGGTGGTTTTTGGCGGCGGAGTTACCCTGGCGGTGGTTATTTATCTTCTCATCGGCCGATCGTAAAAAATGAGATCTTCACTGGCAGCACTCCTTCTTTTTAGCGAGTAGACATGAAATTTCGTAATGGAATTTTTATTATAACTGAAGAAAATCATTGTCCATTATATAATTCAGGCGATGAATTCTCCGTTGACGGCCTCAGTCTTGTCTTTCCCGCTTCTAAACCGACCTGCCTTGTGCTGGCCAATGATATCATCCACATAACCACCGAAGATGTCGCTTTTGAAAAATTCGAAAAAGGAGGATCGAAAAAAAACAGGTTCGAATGCAGTGGCTGCACCGGCATAATTCGTTTTGAATACAAAAAAGACAAGGAATACGCGACAGTACAGATGAAATTGCTGGCTTCGGCGGAACGCAAGAGCAAGGCTTCCGCTATTGGTGAATTTGCCGGGCTGCTGCGCTCTATTGATACCTTTTCCACTCTAAGCGAGGATGACCTGCTTGATCTTGCCGCATTATTGGAACTCAGAGAATATGATTACGGCTTTCCCATTGTTCAGAAAGGAGAGGCGGGCCGGAATCTCTTTGTTATTCTCTCGGGCGTTGTTGAGGTTGTCGATGATGAAGGAGTAGGACTCAATGAAATGGAGGCGGGAGATGTCTTCGGAGAGATGAGCCTGCTTACCGGAGAAAATGTATCCGCCACCGTTATGGCGACCGAGCCGTGTAAGATCGCCACGCTCAATAATAAAAATTTTCGTCATATCCTTCAACGCTTTCCCGCCCTGCAGGTCTTCTTCTATAAACTGATGGCGCGCAGACTAACCGATATAAACATAAAACGGGCCGAAGAGCTGGGCTCAGGCATGTCCGGTTATATTGCTGATATGCCGCCCATTGATCTCTGCCAGATGATTAACTATGTTCAGAAGTCCGGTACCTTGACCTTCGAGGGGCAGCAACACAGCGGCACTGTCAAATTTTATGAAGGTGAAATAATCGAGGCGGCATGTGGAGACCTCCAGGATAAAGAGGCCTTCTTTGAAATTCTCAATATGACCAGCGGCAGATTTACCTTTGTTAAAGGCTTGAGTGTGAAAGATTCAAGAAAAGAGATAATCGGCGGGTTTATGGCTATTATGATGGAAGGGATGAAGCGGCTTGATGAAGTAAAGAATAAGCAATAACCCAGTCGCAAACGTGTATGAATCGTTCTACAAACAAGAAGAAAATTTTCGCATTGTTACAAAGTCATCAATGGCGCGAGATTGAAACGGCACTCCTCAAGTGGGATCCAAAAGACTGTATTTCTCCTTTTTTCGCGGCACTGTACAACTCCGATGAAATACTGAAATGGCATGCGGTGAGTGGCTTTGGCCTTGCCGTTAATCGAATTGCGTGCAGTGATATGGAGGCTGCACGGGTTGTCATGCGGCGCTTTTTGTGGAGCCTTAATGACGAATCGGGGGGCATAGGGTGGGGGGCTCCCGAGGCCATGGCGGAAGTCATGGCGAGCCATGATGGACTTTTTGAGGAATATTGCCATATGCTGATATCCTATATGCGTGAGGATGGTCCGGCGTTGTTTCAGGATGGCAATTACCTTGAACTGCCGGCCCTGCAGCAAGGACTTCTTTGGGGGATTGGCAGACTGCTTTCCTGTAGGAGAGAGGAAATGCTTTCCAGGGGAGTTGAAGCTGAATTGCCCAAGTATCTCAACTCTTCCGATCGCGTAGTTCAAGGGCTGGCTGCATGGTGTCTGGGAATATGCCGCTCGCAAAACTCTATCGAAGATCTGAGAAGGTTGAGTAAAGAACCTTTCACCTTTCAGTTTTACTGGAACAATCGTTTGCAGGAGGTTTCCGTGGCTTCTCTGGCCTGGGAGGCTCTTGGTGCGATCCAGACAACCACCTGACTTTCTTATAAAATGCCTGGCGGCATTTTGTTGGTTTTCTCACCTCCAAGAAGATAGCCCCCATCCATGGTTATTGTCGATCCTGTCATGTAGGTGGCCTGATGGAGCAGGAAGAACACCGCGTCGGCGACTTCTTCGGGCAGTCCTGTACGATGTATCAGGATATGGTCGAGAATGCCGGCTTTGGCGCTTTCACTCAGAGAAGCCCAGCCTCGGGTGTGCTCACCGTGTCTGTTTCTCACCAGGCCGAGCATGAGTTCGTTCACCCGAATGTTGGGCGCTCCCTCTCTGGCCCAGGTTTTTGTAAACGTAGTAATACCTCGGTTGGCGGCACTGTAGCCGTCATTAAAAAGCAGTTCGGCCGGGCCGCTTCTGCCGACAATCGCGGCAATTGATGATATGTTCACCACTGCCGCGCTGTCCACTTTCTGCAAGAGGGGCAGGCAGTGATGAAACAGCAGCCATTTGGCCTTGAGCGTGGTGTTTACTTCAAGCTCCCACTGATTTTGATTATGACTCTGGGAATATGCCCCGTGAACAACCGGCATACCACCGCGTTCAATATTGTTAACCAGATAATCGAGGCCGGCGAACTCTTTTTGCGCCGCACCAATCATTGCCTCTATTGCCCTTTCGTCGGTTAAGTCCGCAGACATGGCAAGAAAACGAGTGCCGTGTTGCTGAAATTCGTCGATCATTTCCTGCGAAGATTCCGGCCAGTCAAAATATGGTAGAATAAGCCCGGCACCTTGTTGGGCGAGTTTTCTGGCGATTGCCCTGCCGACAGGACGTGAGGCGCCTGGAACTAATGCGGTTTTTCCTTTGAGTTGATCCATATCTTTGTGCTGTCATGATTTATGCAATGCATAGTGAATTCATCTGTTGCAAAGTAACTACTTAAGGGGGAAGCGAAACAATGTAACTACCCCCGGTGTTTGTAACTGCTTGCAGGGTGCCGGATATTCTCGCGATCAGACTGGTGAAGCGTATTGGTCATACGTGAGCCAGGCTGATTGTGGGAAGATCTGGTGCCCTGTGAGCAGTTACGTTGCAAATTCATCTGAATAGCCTTCAATGTTTTTATATCGGAGGATTCTTTTTGTAACGAGCACAACATGACCGAGCCTCTAAAATGGTGGGAAATGATATCCTTGCGGCCTTCCAGCGTGTCAATGTAATTTTCGAGTCCACCGCGTTGCATCCAGTCTTTGTAGTTGTGATAATGCTCTTTGCCTGCTGCTCTTTCTATCAGTGGTATACAAAGTTTTGCAAAAATATATCCCAGTATGCTTGACGGCGGCCGGCAATAATCGGCAATGATGAGATGCCCCTCTTCCCGCACCAGTTCCCAGCTCTTTTTTAGGATGATGTCGCGATCCATGCTGTTTTTTTCATGGAGGGAAAAGCTGAGAATGGCGGCATCAAAGCTTTGCGGAGGCAGATCCATGGTTGTGGCGCTCTGCTCGATAAAACGGATGGAATCTGCATATTGCGACTGCTGTAGCATCTTTATGGAACTGTCCACTCCAACAAGTTTCATACCCTTTCCCAAAAGCATTTCCAGCTGTCTTCCGGTACCGCAGCAGACATCGATTACATGTCGGTGCTGGTGATAGAGGAGAAAGGTACGGACATTTTTGCGCAGCGGGTAGAGGCTTCTGCCCAGAATTTTTTCATAATAGGGGGCGATACTGCTGTAGTCATCCACTGGTATATTCCTTGCGCTATAGAATTTTGATAAATATGTGCATCAAAACCAACCGACGGTGTGATTGTAATTATGTGTCGAAGAATTAATGTATCGTAGCATACGACTACGGCGACGCAATCATATTTTTGCGGACCCCGAATATATACGCACATTGAATACACCGACTAAATAAAAAAATCTCATTTTTCAAGGTAGCCTAAACAGAATGAAGGAACCAATGAAACCAATCCGGTTAACGATCAAAACAAGAGTTGCAGCGCATGGTACAAGCTCAAAAAGCGTAGCACTGTTTTTCATGCTTGTATCTGTTTTCTTTACCATCTCGCTAATGGCCACAACGGTGCGTGGCAGCAGTGAACAGCTGGAGTGCTTTTCCACGCTCTGGCCCCATGAAAAAAGCGATCTGGCACCTGACCCATCGGTGCGGTTTGGCCGCCTGGAAAACGGTTTCCGTTATGCCATCAAGGAAAATCAAACCCCGCGCGACAGAGTGGCCATGTATCTGGCAATTCCGGTGGGGTCG
>Ga0136557_1001364_pt1 | contig 15886 bp, 15 predicted proteins | sample AntRauTorckE6832_FD_104796 | JGI IMG/M metagenome (GOLD analysis project Ga0136557, IMG submission 104796) | Saline lake microbial communities from Rauer Islands, Antarctica - Metagenome Torckler E6 #832 | ecosystem: Environmental > Aquatic > Non-marine Saline and Alkaline > Saline | place...
CAACAAGTTCCGGATGAGCAAAATAACCGAACACCCCAAGCCGGTAATTGATCGTGACCAGAATCACGTCCTTCTGCGCCAGACTGGCCCCATCGTAGGTATCAATAGCACCCGACCCCCTGGTCAGCGCGCCACCATGCAGCCAGACCATGACCGGGCGCGACTCGTCAGGCTCAGCCGCTGTCCAGACGTTCAGGTACAGACAGTCCTCACTGTTCATGCGCGCGGGTCGATAAAAGAATGAACCCTCCGCATAGGGCTGCTGCATGCAGTCCGGACCAAAACTGTCCGCCATACGTTCACCCGTCCAGGCCGCAGCGGCTTGTGGCGGCTGCCAACGGCGCTGACCAACGGGCGGAGCGGCGTAAGGAATACCTTTGAACACCTTGACCGCAGCCGCTCGTTCGGACGCCACCCCCAGCAGCTTGCCCTGAGCGGTTTCAGCCACAGGCAAGGTGCCCTGCGCGCTCACCACGCTTGCCAGCAAAACAAACAGGCTCGCGGAAAACCATCGTGTCGGCCAGGTGCATCTGGCGGTGTTGATCGGGTTTGTTGTTGTCATCTGGCGGGCCTCTTATTGTGGGTCTGTGGGTCTGTGGGTCTGTGGGTCTGTGGGTCTGCGTGTCTGCGGATCCGTCCGACTGTAAGTCCGTCAGGTCTGGCTGACTTCGCCGGACTGCTGACGACGCTTTTTATACCATGTTTTTGGCCAACCGTCAGACCGCTCAAGCTCAGTATTGTGACCCGCGCACATTTGCGAATCCAGATGGAGCGCCCCGTAGTGTGTTTGGCATCTACATCCAGTAGACTGCGCATCATGATGTATACACGCTTTGCCACTTGTCGGCCCGCTGTTCACCCGTTATTGTCAGCACCCTGGCTTTTGCGGTGGCAGACGTCGTGGTACCTGTTGATCCTGTGCGCGCCCGGATCAGTATCCGCGCAGAACGCCGAACCGGAAACACGTGAAGGCATGCAGTATTGTCTCCAGCAGCAGGTTCTCAGGCCCGAGTATCGCAGTCGCAGCGTGTCTGACTTGTATATCCTGTGCGAACAACAACTCTCTTCGACGAGGCAGGAATCAGCCGCAGGTGACGCGGGCGATAAAGAGTACGGCAGCGACGCAGTAACGGAGACGGCCACGGAGCTGAGCCGTTTTTTCCGGCCCTATAAAGACAACTATTTCGTTATCGGTCAGGCCCGAACGGCAGATGGATCCACCCCATTCAGTGGTGAACAACTGGACATCAAGTTCGAGCTGGGGCTCACATTTAATCTATTCGAGCAGATCACCAACCTGAGGTTTCTTGCACCGTTGGGTTTCGGGTATTCACAACGCTCATGGTGGAACGTCGCAGAAGATTCCGCGCCATTTGCCGAGCACAATTACAACCCGGAAGTATTTTGGCGATTTGATCAGCCCCATCAACCTCTTATCGGTAACTTTCCGTTTATCGACATTATAGGTATCGAACATCAATCCAATGGCTTGCAAGGGTCGGGGTCGCGCAGCTGGGACCGGGCGTATATCCAGAAAGAGTTCGACGTGCTACCTGGATTCAGTGTTGACGTCAAACTCTGGAATGTCCTGGGCGCCGGCGACAACAACCAGGAAATCACCGATTATCTGGGCCGAAGTCAGGTAACGCTCAAACTCACGCCCAACGAGCGCACCCAAATCAGACTTCGCGTTATAAAGGGCACCGAGACAGAGAAGTACAGCTATCAGCTGGACATCAGTTACCGAAGACCCTGGGTAAACAGCGCGTTCTTTATCACTTATTACGAGGGATACGGTGAGGCGCTCATTTCATTCAATCAAAAGACGCGCAGCTTGCGGGCAGGTCTTTACTTCCCTCTGGAGGTGCTGTCGCGCTGAGTTGTTTGCTTTCCTTTGCCAATGACTTCGCCGGCACTTACCGCGTCGGTGTCAAACCGCGCGCATCGACGATTCTGTGCCGATGGCAATGAAGTTGCGAAGTAACAGTGACATACGCATAATGAACCCTGAATTCGCACGCAAGGGAGTCGTTGATGAGCACCAGCGCAAACAATCAAACCTCGCAAACAGGTGTCGCAATCAAAATTGTCTGCGCTGGCGCGACGACGATCTGCTTGGTATTGACCGCGATGTCAGCCCTCGGGGCGCCGCTTGCGTTGACCAATGCCCGCATTATCGATGGCACGGGCGCTGCCCCGATAGAAAACGGCACTCTTATCATCAATGCTGGACGCATTATCGCCGTTGGCGCTACCGGCAACATCGTTATCCCAGCAGACGCTGAACAACAATCACTGGCCGGGAAAACGATAACGCCCGGCTTTATCAACAGCCACGGCCACGTAGGCGCAGTACGCGGTCTGGAGGCAGGCCACTACAACCGGGAGAATTTGCTGCGCCAGCTGGATCTGTATGCGCGTTATGGTGTGACCACCGTCATCAGCCTGGGCGACGATGAAGCCGAAGGCTTTGCACTGCGCGCCCAGCAGAACACCCCCGAGCTGGATCGCGCCCGACTCTTCGTCGCCGGACCGGTGTTATCAGCGCAGTCACCTGAAGAAGCCCATGCCCTGGTAGATGAAACGGCGGGGCTGTCGCCAGACTTTATCAAGATCAGGGTCGACGACAATCTGGGCCGCACACCAAAAATGTCGCCCGAAATTTACCAGGCATTCAGTGACCGGGCCGATCACCACGACATTCCGCTGGCGGTGCACACCTATTATCTGCAGGACACCAAAAACCTGATCCGTGCCGGCGCCGATTTTATTGCGCACAGCGTGCGGGACGTTCATGTAGACGGGGAGTTTATCGATCTGATGCGGACGGGCAATCTGTGCTACAGCCCGACGCTGACGCGAGAGTTGTCGACTTATGTGTACGAAAGCGAACCGGCATTCTTTACCGACCCTTTTTTTCTCGCTAATGCTGACCCTCAGGTGGTTGAAACCTTACGTGACCCCGAGCGCCAGCAACGCCTGCAAAACAGCGTTGCAGCGCAGCAGTACAAAGCATCACTGCCAATTGCGATGGCTAATGTTAAGATGCTGGCAGATGCTGGCGTGCAGATCGCCATGGGCACCGACAGCGGTCCTCCTGCCCGTTTCCAGGGATATTTTGAGCACCTTGAAATGTGGATGATGCAGGACGCCGGCATGAGTCCCATGCAGATTCTGCAGGCTGCCACTGGCGGTGCAGCTGAGTGTATGGGCTTGCGCGAAACCGGCACACTGGAGACAGGAAAGTGGGCCGATATGCTTATAATGGGCGATGATCCTGCCCAGGATATCAGGAACACACGCTCGCTGGAGCAAGTATGGATTGCCGGTAAGCCAGTGCACCGGACACGCTGACCCGAGTGAAATGATTTAACGAGGCCTCCGGATGTTGCAGTTTATAAAGTTTACGCAGTTGCCGGTCAGCAACCAGCACCGTGCCATGCGTTTCTATACCGAAAAACTGGGTTTCAGAATCCTGCAGAACACGCCTTACAAAACCGATTGGCGGTGGGTAGAGCTGGGCATTCCCGGCGCAGAAACGGCGATTCTGTTAACCCGGCGCGACAATGAGCTGGTCAATGAAGTACCCAGCCTCGTGCTGGCCGTCGATGATGTGGAAACCACCTATGAGGATTTGTGCGCCCGCGGTGTTCACGGCATGCAGCCGCCCCGGCCAGCGCCGTGGAACCCGGAGCAAAGTTTTGCCCTGCTGCGCGACAGTGAGGGCAATACATTGCTGATTGGCTCGGGCGACGACTGACATCACGCCGGCACCACCCCTAAACGCAAGGCAGGCCTGAATGGAAAGTTTCTGGAGCAGCAGCCGGGCTCAAAGCCTCACCGGCGCTGCGGTACTCATCATCGTCAGTATGCTCACCGTTTACCTGCTCTTTATTGATGCGGAACGTTGGGACACAACCCTGTCATTGATCGCCATATTGTTTGCATTGAATGTTCTCTGTTTCTTCACCTTCACCTCTGCCTGGACAGAAGGCTCTCGGCGGCGACAGCTGTCCTTGCTATGGCTGGAAGCCTCCGCCATTGTCGCCCTGTACTTTTTGGTCGACATCAGCTTTGTCGCTATTCTGGGCATTGTCTGGATCGTCCAGGCCACCGAAATTTTCCCTATTCGCACCACTGGCTGGTTACTGCTGGGCAGCGTCGCGGTTTTCTCCTTGGGCCAGATTTTTCATTGGGGCGACGAAAGCCTGATGCTGGCACTGACCGGCTCGGTTACGCTGGGCCTGTTTCACGTATTCGCGGTTATTGCCACGCATCGGGCGCGCCGGGAACAAGAGTTACGAGAAGAGACCGCGGCACTTAACAGAGAACTGCTGGCCACCCGCGAGTTATTATCCGAGCATTCACGGCAAAGTGAGCGCCTGCGAATTGCACGCGATCTGCACGACCTGCTGGGCCATCACCTGACGGCGCAGATCCTGCAGCTGGAAGTGGCCACACACATCACCGACGGTGCGGGCCGACAGAAAGTGGAGCAGGCGCTCGCCCTGGGCAAGCTCTTGCTCAGCGACCTGCGCACTGCTGTCAGTGAGCTGCGTGAAGACGAGCCGATCAACTTCAAGGACGCGGTGCGCAAACTGGTCAGCGACATACCCGGCATCGAGGTCGAACTCGACTTCACCGCTGCACTGGGCGAAATAGACTTGGCGCAAACACTTTTGCGCTGTACTCGAGAGGCATTGACGAATGTGTTGCGGCACAGTGGTGCCAGCCGCTGTGTTATCTCGTTTTCGCAGAACAGTAACAACGATTACCTGCTGGATGTTCAGGACAACGGCGGCAAGCGGCATAAAATTGTGGCGGGCAATGGTCTGAAGGGTATCAAGGAGCGCATTGCGGAGGCCGGCGGCAGCGCTCGCTGGCAATTCGGTCCCCAGGGCTTTTGCTGCAGATCCACGTGCCCGGACACTGCCCTGATGCTGATAGCAGCCGCCCCTGTTAACGTCGCCTGCAGCGTTCTCAGATGACGGCGTGCCGCACTTTCGCGGAAACCCACTCAGAAACGATCACGGTGGCGAAAATCAATACAAATACCGTCGCCACCTGCGCCCACGCCAGGTTGTTGATAGCCGCATTCATCTGCAAACCAATACCTCCGGCGCCCACCAGCCCCAGCGTTGTTGCTTCGCGAATATTGATGTCCCAACGGTAAACACTGATGCCGGCAAAGGCGGGCAGAATCTGCGGCCACACCGCGTATGCCAGCACCTGCGTGCGGGAAGCACCGGTGGATGACAATGCCTCAACTGGCGTCGGGTGTATTTCTTCAATGGCTTCGTAAAGCAGTTTGCCGACAAAACCTATCGAACGCAGCGCAATGGCCAACATACCGGCGAAAATACCAGGTCCGACAATGGTTACCAGCAACATTGCCCAGATCAGCGCGTTGATCGAGCGTGAACTGACGATGATACCCAGTGCAAGCGCACGCAATGCCGGGTGCGGCGTAGTATTGCGTGCCGCCAGAAATGCGAGCGGGAAGGCAATCAGAATTCCCAGTGCGGTGCCAACGGTGGCGATATTAATGGTATCCCACAACGGCATCATCAGCGAACCGGTTATACTCCAGTCAGGCGGAACCATTCTGCCAAGCAGGCTGCCCGCCTGGGTTCCGGCATCGTACATGAACTCCCAGATGGTGTTGTCTGAAATCACTTTCCAGCACAGCAGAAACAGCATACCGCCCAGCATCCAGCCGGCCCAGATGGCGTATTGCTTCAGAGGTTCGCGCCGTTGCCAGACCGGGACATCTTTGACGTGTTTTACAGGCATTATTGAGTCCACTTGCGCACATACCCGGACAGGTATTCGCTCATCAGCACTATCACGATAATCAGCAGCAGGATAGCCGCCGATGTGTCATAGTCGTAGCGGTTGATCGAGGTGTTAAGGGTCGCACCGATACCGCCAGCGCCAACAATACCAATAACCGCCGACTCCCTGAAATTGATGTCCAGACGATACAGCGACAGGCCGATCAGGCGCGGCATGACCTGAGGCTGCACGGCGTAGTTTATCCACTGTAACCAGCCACCACCGGTGGCACGGATCGCTTCCAGGGGTTCCTTTTGCGTGTCTTCAATATCTTCCGCGAGCAGCTTGGCCATGAACCCAATGGTAGCAAATGCCAGTGTGAACACGCCTGCCAATGGCCCAAACCCAAACATGGTGACAAACAAAATAGCAATGATGATTTCCTGAAAGGTCCGGGTAATGGCGATGATGGCGCGGCAAAAAAAATACACCGGCATGGGGGCAATATTACGCGCAGCACCCAGCCCAACCGGTATCGCCAGTGCGACGCCAATGACTGTGGCGGTGAACGTCATGGTGAGGCTTTCCCACAGACCGGTCAGTATCTCGCCGCCACGGCTGGTGAAATCGGGCCGCAAAAAAGCACCCACAAAGTCCTGGCCGCGCTCCATGCCTTGGGCAACCCGGCTCCAGTTAACATCAATGCTCAGCCACGCCAATACCACGTATAACAGCACACTCAGGTTGATGAACCAGCGCCAGTGCTGACTGCGGACTAAAGGCAGTGGCCGCCATCGACCCTGACGGGCGTGCGCGATACGTTGCTGCTCAAGCGCTGATGGCGATGCGCTGCCGGTGCCCGCCGAACTCATGGATGCGCCCCCGCGATGTCCACACCTGCAGGCGCCGGCGTGTCCTCCTCAATCTCCTCATCCTTATCCTCAACCACGGACCAGTCCTCCTCGCCATATATGCTGGTGAGAATGTCCGGGCTGAGATCACTGGGAGCACCGTCAAAGACCAGCTCACCACCGCGCAGACCAACCACGCGATCAACAAATTGTTGAGCCAGTACAACATCATGAATATTGATGATGACCGCCAGCTTCTGCTCGCGACACAAATCACAGATCAGCCGCATGATCTGCCGTGAGGTCTTGGGATCAAGACTGGCGGTGGGTTCGTCGACCAGCAACAATTTGGGATTCTGCATTAGCGCACGGGCAATACCAACACGCTGCTTCTGCCCGCCGGACAGGGCGTCTCCACGCTTGTCAAACATGGTTTGCAGACCCACCCGTTCAAGCAGATTGAAGGCCTGTTTAATATCAGAGGCGGGGAATTGACGCAGAAAGCTGCGCCAGAAGCCGACGTAGGCCAGGCGCCCCGACAGCACGTTCTCCATGACCGACAAGCGCTCCACCAGAGCATAGTTCTGAAAAATCATGCCGATCTGGCGCCGCGCCTGACGCAGCTTTGCGCCTCTTACCCGGGTGATATCCTGGCCATCAAGCTCAATGGCACCCGTGCTGGGCTCAACCAGACGATTGACGCATCGTATCAGGGTACTTTTGCCGGCCCCGGAGGGCCCGATCAACGCCATTACCTGCCCGGCAGGTACGCTCAGGTTAATATCAGTCAGGGCAAGGTCGCCGGTGTCGTATCGCTTGCTCAGCCCGGTGAGTTTAAGCATGAATTCCTCTTGTTGTCATGACGCTGATGTCAGCTCGTTATCAGTCGCAGTTGTATATGGTGTCATTGGCGTCATCAATGGCGCGAATGACCTGCCAGTGTTGCTGGTAGTTGATCGGAATAAAACTCGCCATGCCCGCATCGGCAAACTCACGCTGCAAGGCACTGCCTTCCCAGTCGAAAGTAAAAAATGCTTCGCGAATCTTGTCTGCCAGCGCTGGATGCAGATTGTGGGCGATACCATACGCCGTGGTCGGGAACGTCAAGGACTTGTAAATCGAACGGTACTGCTCAGCGCGCACCACGTCACGGCCCTGCATGCGCCGCAACACTTCATTGGCAACGGCGGCGGCTTCATAGTCGCTGTTGACCACACCCAGTATCGAGTTGTCATGGCTTCCCGAATAAGCGGTACGATAGTCTTCGCCAGCGGTCAGGCCGAAATCGTTGAGTAATAACGTTGATGGCGCCTTGAAACCGGAGTTGGACGTAGGGGAGGTAAATGCCAGCTGCCGGCCGGCCAGGTCCGCCGGGGATTCAATGCCACTGCCCGGATAGGTAATGATCTCCATCTCGTAACCGTAACTACCGTCTTGCGCAGCCATCATGGCAAACGGCTCGAAACCGACACAGTTAACAGCTACCGGCGTGGACCCGGTATTGAACCCGGCGATATGCAAGCGTCCGGCGCGCATCGCTTCCAGCTGGGCGGCATTTGACTGCACTGGGAAAAAACGTACCTCTTTACCGGTGAGCGCTTCCGTATGAGTAATGAATTCATCCCAGACCTGGGTATACAGCGCCGGGTCTTCTACCGGAGTGTATGCAAAAATGAGGATTCGGGGATCGCGCCAGTCTGCTTCGTCTGCGGGCAGATCAGCAACCAGATCCTGATTGTTGTCGTGATATCGAGGTGACAGTTGCGCCTGCGCAACTGTCCCCAGCGATGCGAGCAGCAATGTTGCCACTAACGGGTCCTGCAACTTCCTGATCTGTTCCAGCACTGGCGCTCCCGATTTTCCTGCGGCCTCGCGTGGCACGCGGCGCTGCACCCGATCTTGCCTGCCGGGCTGCGACGATCATATCACCTCCGTCGAGCGGGTCAACCACTGCTCCCGGCAGGCTTTAAACTGGGCCAGGATGTGCTCCTCACCGAAATCATTGACAATTTTCAGAGACCCCGGCGGCGGGCCTTCAAAGTCCTGCCTCAGTGCTGCCGCGCTCTCGACTTTGATACCTGCGGAGCGCTGGCTCAAACGTTGGCTGATCAACGCATCTGCCGCATCTATCCATATCAGCGCGAGGCCCGGTATCTGCTGTTGCAGGTAATCCCGGCTGCGCTGCTTGTATGCACCCTGAGTGACTATCAATGGCAGGCCGGCTGCGTTTTGCGCTTGTCGGGCGCGGATGCGATCGGACAGCAAAACAAAGTACTCATCGCGCATAGCGTCAGTGAACGGGCGGGAGGCAGCCAATGCCTGCCGCATCGCCGGCGTGATGTCATCGTCCGCGTTATAGACGGGCCAGCCTTTGGCACGAGCGATCACATCACCGGCATAGGACTTACCGCTGCCGGACAAACCAAACAGAAACCAGACTTCGACGAATGCGTTGGCAACAGACATAAAACAGGGCTCATCAACCGCAGGTGTTAACAAAAGCGCAGTCTACAATGGATTTGTCCCAGCTGCTGCGTGTATGATTCGATTTTTCCATGATGATGCTGTTTCTCCGCACTCGCTATACAGGTACGTCAAATGGGCAGAGCTTACCAGAACCGAAAAGAGTCCATGGCCAAAACTGCGGCCGCCAAAACCAAGGTCTACAGCAGGTATGCGCGTGAAATCTACGTCTGCGCAAAATCAGGGGGCACTGACCCCGATGGCAATCTTACATTGCGCGGCCTGATCGAGCGAGCCAAGAAGGATCAGGTACCCAGCCATGTTATCGACAAGGCCCTGGAGAAAGCGCGGGGCAGTGGCGGTGAGGACTTCTCACCCGCCCGCTATGAGGGCTATGGTCCGGGTAACTGCATGGTAATCGTCGAGTGCCTGACCGACAATCCAAATCGCACCTTTGGTGACGTTCGACAATGCTTCACCAAAACCAAAGCCAAGATCGGCTCCCAGGGCAGTGTTGCTCACATGTTCGATCATTGCGCCATTCTTGCCATCAAGGCTGATGACGAGGATGCGGTACTGGAAACCTTACTGACTGCGGACGTGGATGTCACTGATATTGAAGACGACGATGAGCTTATTACCGTGTTTGCGCCGCATACCGAATACGCCAAGGCGCGTCAGGCGCTGCGCGATGCTTTTGGCGAAGTCGAGTTCGAGGTAGATGAAATTCAATTCCTGGCACAATCCAGCACTGACATCACGGGTGATGATGTTGCGCTGTTTGAGAAATTCATGGACATGCTGAACGATCTGGATGACGTGCAGAATGTTTACCACAACGCCGTGCTGCCGGACTGACATTCACTGCGGCCCGGGCACATAGTTTTCCCGATAGACTTTATTGCCCATGCGTTTGATCTGCTGATCGACAATCCAGTCCATGGTTGTCAGCATGACGCTGAAATCTGGTGTTTCCTCCACCTGCTGCAAGGTATAAACGATAGCCTCGAGCGTCGACATGGCATCGTTTGATGGCTGCCTGCGAATGCGATAACGGGAAGCAGGCAGGCCGTCCAGAGCAAACTTTGGCAGTGAAGTCAGCACCGGGAAAACGTTCAGTAAGCGCAGACTGCGCCCCCAGCTCGCATCAATGAACAACAAATCCCTAGGCTCAGCTGCCAACGGGCCATCACCACTGAGATCGGTCACCGGACGAGCGTTTGCACCCGGATAGATCAGCGCAGGATTTCTCAAAGGTCTCGAGAAAGCTTCGCCCAACAGGTCAGGGATTGATTCAGGCTTTTCCGGGTTCAGCACAACCATTTCAGCCTGACCAAGAGACAAAGCGGCAATTCTGGCGGTACCAATCGGGTGCCGCGATTCGCGCACATCCTGCACAATGAAGACGGGCCAGGTATTCACAACTTTGTGAACATGGGCACAATAACAATAAGCAGCTGGGCGAAAACAGGCGGGGCATTTTGCTCGGGACATAATAGCACTCCCGTTCACCGCCGCCCGACAAGGGCAGCGGCTGCCGGAGTTGGAAGCAGATTACTCAGCATCAGCAGCAAACGCTGCCGTGTCTTCATCCGTGACTTCCTTGATGCTCAGCTTGATACGGCCGCGGGCATCAAGATCCATGACCTTGACCAGCACGTCCTGACCTTCACTGAGGTATTCACTGATATTCTCGACTCGATCTGACGAAATCTGGGAAATATGGACCAGACCGTCCTTACCCGGCAGAATTGTGATGAAGGCACCAAAGTCAACGATGCGGGCAACCTTGCCCATGTACAACTGGCCGACTTCGGCTTCAGCAGTGATACGCTGAATCAGTTCGATGGCCAGGTCGCGCGATGCCGCATCTTCACCGTAAATGCGGATGTTGCCGTCATCGTCGATATCAACAGATGCGCCGCTTTCTTCGGTGATAGAACGGATAGTAGCGCCGCCCTTGCCGATCACGTCACGAATCTTGTCAGAATCAACTTTCATCATGGCCATTGAAGGCGCATTCTCAGACACGGTCTCACGCGCCTTCGGCAATACCTTGTTCATCTCGCCCAGGATATGAATACGGGCTTCATGCGCCTGATTCAGGGCAATTTCCATGATTTCTTCGTTGATACCCAGGATCTTGATGTCCATCTGCAAGGCGGTCACACCTTTTTCGGTACCGGCCACTTTGAAGTCCATATCACCCAGGTGGTCTTCATCACCCAGGATGTCGGTGATCACGGAGAAGCGCTCGCCTTCCTTGATCAGACCCATGGCAATACCAGCAACCGGCGCTGACAGTGGCACACCGGCATCCATCATCGCCAACGAGCTGCCACACACCGAGGCCATGGAACTGGAGCCATTGGATTCAGTGATTTCCGACACCACGCGAATGGCGTAAGGAAAATCGTCTTCCTTGGGCATTACCGCTTGCACACCACGTTTGGCCAACTTGCCATGACCAATTTCGCGACGCTTGGGACCTGACATGAAGCCAGTCTCACCGACGCAGAACGGAGGGAAGTTGTAATGGAACATGAACGGTTCCTTTCTGGAACCTTCCAGGCCTTCGATCAGCTGCGCGTCGCGAATGGCGCCCAGCGTCGTGACTACCAATGCCTGCGTTTCACCACGGGTGAACAATGCAGAGCCATGCGCTTTAGGCAGCACACCGGTTTCGATTTCGATGGGGCGCACTGTGCGGGTATCACGGCCATCAATACGCGGCGCACCATCCAGAATGCGGTTACGAACCACTTTCTTTTCCAGTTTGCCGAACACGCCTTGCACTTCTTCGGCGTTGACACCTTCCTCTTCACCGGCGAACTGCTCTACGGCCTGAACCTGCAGTTTGCCCAACGCATCGTAGCGCTGCATTTTGTCAGACACTTGATACGCTTCTGCTATGCCGTCAGCAAAGGCATCGGCGATGGCTTTCGTCAGCGTTGCATTGACGGCAGGTGCTTCCCAGTTCCAGGCTTCTTTGCCAGCTTCCGCTTTCAGCTCGTTGATGGCTGTAATCACAGGCTGCATGGCTTCATGACCAAACAGCACTGCACCCAGCATCTGGTCTTCGGTGAGCTCTTTGGCTTCCGACTCAACCATCAGCACGGCTGATTCAGTACCGGCAACAACCATGTCCAACGCAGAGCTTTCCAGGCGCTCGGCGTCCGGGTTCAGCACATAACCGCGCTCAACGTCGAAACCGACGCGGGCGGCAGCAATCGGACCCTGAAACGGCATGCCGGAAATAGCCAGTGCGGCAGACGCGCCGATCAAGGCGGCAATATCTGGATCCTGACCTTTGGTCGCAGAGATGACAGTACAGACAACCTGCACTTCATTCTTGAAACCCGACGGGAACAAGGGACGAATCGGCCGGTCGATCAATCGGGAAACCAGCGTTTCCTTTTCTGTCGGACGGCCTTCGCGCTTGAAGAAACCGCCAGGAATTTTCCCGGCGGCATAGGTTTTTTCCTGATAATTAACGGTCAGCGGGAAAAAGCTCTGCCCTGCTGAGGCCGTCTTTTTGCCCACCACAGTCGCCAGCACCTGTGAGCCACCCATGGTGATCACCACCGCGCCGGTTGCCTGTCGCGCAATTTTGCCGGTTTCCAGAGTGACCGTCTGGTCACCATACTGGAATGTCTTGCTTACAATATTAAACATAACCTGTTCCTGTTTTTTATTTGAGACCCGGGCAGCATTGCAGCAACATCCTTTATACCAAGAGTCTCTTGTCACTTTCTCATCGTTTTGAAAACCGCGTGCGCCTTAGCGACGCAGGCCTAAACGCTTGATCAAAGTGGCGTAACGTTCAACACTCTTGCGCTTGAGGTAGTCCAGCAGCTTGCGGCGGCTGTTGACCATACGGATCAGTCCACGACGTGAATGATGGTCGTGGGAGTGTTCACGGAAGTGACCCTGCAGCAGGTTGATGTTCTCGGTCAGCAATGCCACCTGAACTTCGGGTGACCCTGAGTCACCTTCGCTCTGGCCAAATTCTTTAATGATATTTGCTTTCTGTTCTGTTGTTAAAGCCATGTCAAAATCTCCAAAATAATATGCGTTAATAGTGATACGACATCCTGTCAACCAGCATAACCGTGCATATTGACAGTTACCTGGCGGCCTCCTTTATTAATCGGTGCGGTTTGACCCGACCATCGTCGAGTATCTCACCAATACCGATGAATTCTTCTTCATCGTACAATCTTACCAGACCGCTGCCGGGCAACTGCCGCAACATGACCGCCTGCCCCTGTCGCACATACGCCGCCATCTGAGCCGGCAGTGTCGCTTTCGGCAAATGCGCAATGGCCAGATCCGGCGCTTGCAACAAGGCATCCAGGCCAATTGTGCCATCGGCTTCGTATATGGCTTGCAGGGTCTCTGGCGTCAGGCAGTTCTCCAGCCGGAAAACGCCAGCCTGCAGGCGGCGTAGCGCCGTAACGTGCGCGCCGCAGCCAAGTGCTTCGCCCAGGTCGTCGGCTATAGTACGCACATAGGTCCCTTTGCTGCAATGGATTTCCAGCGACAGCGAGGACCCGTCAAATTCGTGCAGAATCAGATCATGGATGCTGATTTTTCTGCTTTTGCGTTCCACTTCCATGCCTGCCCGCGCCAATTTGTACAGCGGCTGGCCCTTGTGTTTGAGCGCCGAATACATCGGCGGAACCTGCTCAATATCACCTTTGAACTGTGACAGACATGTGACCAGCGCCTGCTTGGTCAACTTACCTACCGGCCGGGTGCTGATGACCTCACCTTCGGCGTCCGCGGTATTGGTGCGTTCACCGAGCCGGATGGTGGTCAGGTACCGCTTGTCTGCTTCCAGCAGAAACTGCGAGACTTTGGTCGCTTCACCAAAACACAGTGGCAGGACACCGGTCGCCAGCGGGTCCAGTGCTCCGGTATGCCCGGCCTTACTGGCCTGGAACAGGCGTTTGACCTGCTGCAGGCAGGCATTTGAGCTCATGCCCTGCGGCTTGTCCAGCAACAGAATGCCGCTGATGTCCCGGCCTTTCCGTTTTCTATCTGTGGCCAACGTAATTGTCTCTTTTTTAACGCTTTTTTAACGCTTGCTTAACGCTTGTTTAACGCTTGTTTAACTTTTTTTAATCCTTGCCTGAATCAGGATCGCCCGATTCAGCATCAGCATCAGCATCGGGTGAATGATCGTGCGTACTGTCTTCCGCCAGCGCCTTGTCTATCAAGTTGGACAGATAACTGCCGCGGGCAATACTGTCGTCATAATGGAACTTTAATGCTGGCGTTGTGCGCAGACTCAACTCTTTGCCCAGCAAGCTGCGCAGATACCCGGCCGCCTTGTTCAGGGCTGCCAGGCTGTCATCAATCTCGCGCCGGTCCAGCTCACCCATGTCTTTCAACTGACTGCCAAAACCATCCTGCACCAGCCCGCTGCTGAGCACGGTGACAAACACATTGGCGTAGGCAAAATCGCGGCTGACGTTGACGCCTGTGACAGACACCATGCCCACGCGCGGATCCCGGATTTCGCGCCGGATCAGATCTGCCAGAATGCGCTGTATCTGATCGGCGACGCGTTGTGCTCTCGGTGAGGGCTTGTTCATAAATGTCACCCTTATAGCGTACGTGCCACCTGAGTGGTCTGATAAACCTCAATCTTGTCGCCGGTTTTGACATCATTGTAGTTCTTCACGCCGATACCACACTCCATGCCGTTACGCACTTCGTTGGCATCGTCCTTGAAACGTCGCAGTGATTCCAGCTCACCTTCATAGATCACCACGTTGTCGCGCAGCACCCGAATCGGTTTATTGCGGAAAACGCTGCCTTCAACAACCATACAACCGGCAACCTGACCGAATTTTGGTGAATTGAACACGTCACGTACTTCGGCGACACCCAATATTTCCTCGCGCTGCTCAGGCGACAACATGCCACCCAGAATCGCTTTGACATCGTCGATCACGTCATAAATGACGTTGTAATAACGCAGGTTTACGCCTTCGTTCTCGATAACTTCACGCGCAGTTTTATCAGCACGCACGTTGAAGCCGATCAACATCGCTTTGGATGTGGCTGCCAGGTGCGCATCGGTCTCGGATATGCCACCGACACCCGAGGCGACAACATTAACTTCCACCTCTTCGGTACCGATTTTTTGCAGCGAACCGATAATGGCCTCCATCGAACCGCGCACATCAGACTTGATGATGACGTTGAGAATGCCTTTACCTGCCCGGCCGATACCGTCGAACATGGTCTCGATCTTGTTGCCCTGGTGCAATGCGGCTTTGTGATCTTTGTGACGACCAAGGCGAAATTCGGCGACTTCCTTGGCCTTCTTCTCGTCAACCACAACCACAAATTCGTCACCCGCTTCGGGCACGCCGCTAAAGCCCAGCACCTCAACCGGAATCGACGGGCCGGCGGACTTGATCGAACGCCCGGCTTCATCAATCAGTGCACGTACCCGGCCGTACTCATGACCCGCCAGGACCACATCGCCCACATTGAGCGTACCATTCTGAACCAGCACCGAGGCAACCGGGCCACGGCCTTTGTCAAGACGCGATTCAATCACCACACCTTTGCCAGCCGCATCACTGAACGCCTTGAGCTCAAGCATTTCCGACTGCAGCAAAATCGCATCCAGCAGCTCGTTGATGCCTGCGCCAGTATGTGCAGACACCTGCACGAACATGGTGTCGCCACCCCAGCTTTCGGGTATCACATCTTTGGACCCCAGCTCGCTGGTCACCTTGTCGATATCGATATCTTCTTTATCAACCTTGGTAATAGCG
>Ga0136557_1001365_pt1 | contig 15882 bp, 13 predicted proteins | sample AntRauTorckE6832_FD_104796 | JGI IMG/M metagenome (GOLD analysis project Ga0136557, IMG submission 104796) | Saline lake microbial communities from Rauer Islands, Antarctica - Metagenome Torckler E6 #832 | ecosystem: Environmental > Aquatic > Non-marine Saline and Alkaline > Saline | place...
GCCGAGCGTGACATTCGCGGTTTTGCTTTGAAATTCTACACCGAAGAAGGTAATTGGGACATGGTGGGTAATAATACGCCTGTGTTCTTCTTACGTGATCCGCGCAAATTCCCAGATTTAAACAAAGCTGTCAAACGTGATCCACGTACCAATATGCGTTCGGCGACCAACAACTGGGACTTTTGGACTTTATTACCTGAAGCATTACATCAAGTCACCATCGTTATGAGTGATCGCGGTCTGCCAGCCTCGTACAGAAATATGCATGGTTTTGGCTCGCACACGTATAGTTTTTGGAATGAAGCCAAAGAACGTTTCTGGGTCAAATTCCATTTCCGCACGCAACAAGGCATCAAGAACTTAACTGATGCTGAAGCGGCGGAAGTCGTTGGTTCGGATCGTGAAAGTCATCAAAAAGACTTGTACGATGCCATCGAAAATGGTGATTTTCCAAAGTGGAAAATGTATGTGCAAATCATGCCAGAAGCTGAGGCGGATACCGTTCCTTATCATCCGTTTGACTTAACCAAAGTATGGCCAAAAGGTGATTATCCACTGATTGAAGTTGGCGAGTTCGAATTAAACAAAAACTCTGACAACTACTTTGTCGATGTGGAACAAGCAGCATTTGCCCCAAGTAATTTAGTACCGGGTATCAGCGTTTCACCGGATAAAATGCTACAAAATCGCTTGGTTAACTATGCCGATGCTCAGCGTTATCGTGTTGGTGTCAATCATCAGCAAATTCCGGTGAATAAGCCGCGTTGCCCTGTGATGAGCAATCATCGTGATGGTCAAGGACGTGTCGATGATAACTATGGCAGTCGCCCGCATTATGAACCAAACAGCTTTAGCCAGTGGCAAGAGCAGCCTGATTATGCTGAGCCACCATTGAAGGTTGACGGCTATGCGGCGCATTATGATTTCCGTGAAGACGATAGCGATTATTTCAGTCAACCTCGCGCATTGTTTAATTTGATGAGTGCTGAGCAACAACAAGTGCTATTTGAAAATACAGCGAACAATATGGCGGGTGTGCCGGACTTTATTCAGTATCGCCACATTCGCAACTGTAACTGGTGTGATGCCGCTTATGGCGAAGGCGTTGCCAAAGGATTAGGCTTAACGGTTGAAGATGCGATGAATGCTCGTGAGTCAGATCCAGCGCTGCATTTACCTAGCTGTTTATAGTTGATAGCTTTATCTAAAAACGTATTACTAAATCTATTTGCTAAACCTATTATCGATATAACGACACCGCCTTAGGAAACTAGAGCGGTGTTTTTTATTGAAACAAGTTTTTACGCTTGAAATTTTCTCCCGCGCCCCTATTAGTATAAACAGCTTAGCAGTGTTCAAAATGTAAGCTCTCTAATATTCATTGAGTAAGTTTCGTTTGAGGACTGCTGTCTTATAATAAGTTTTTAACATAAATTGAAGGAGTTTTTTATGAGTGAACTGAACCCAGTTGATAATCAAAAAGTTGATAGCATCAATGTTGATAAAAGCAGCCCAGAATTAAAAAAACATACCTTTGAAGCAGAAGTAGCTCAATTATTGCACTTAGTAACGCACTCGCTATATTCTAATTCCGATATTTTTGTCCGTGAGCTAGTCTCAAACGCCTCTGATGCCTGTGATAAATTGCGTTTTGAAGCGACCAATGATGACAGCCTTTATGAAGACGATGGTGAGCTAAAAATTCGCATTGCTGTCGATGAAGACGCTAAAACCATCACCTTTACCGACAACGGTATCGGCATGAATGAAGCCGATGCCATCGAAAACTTAGGTACGATTGCCAAGTCCGGTACTAAAGCATTTTTAGACAAGCTGTCTGAATCACAAAAGCAAGATGGTCAATTAATCGGACAGTTTGGGGTTGGTTTTTATTCGGGCTTTATCGTTGCCGATACGATCAGTGTTGAAACCCGCAAAGCTGCCGAACCTGCGGATAAAGGCGTACGCTGGGTATCAGATGGTACGGGTAGCTTTACTGTTGAGCCGATCACGAAAGCGACGCGTGGTACCGCCATTACTTTGCATTTAAAAGAGCAATATAGTGAGGGCGAAGACAGCTATTTAGACCGGGGAAAAATTAAGCAGTTGGTTAATAAATACTCTGACCATATCAGCTTACCGATTCAGATGCGTAAAGAAGTCTGGCAAGAAGATGAGGTTGAAGAAGGAAGTGACACGCCTGCCAATGGTCAAATGGTCTTAACAGACGAATGGGAAACCATTAATAAAGCCAGTGCCTTATGGACACGTTCAGCCTCTGAGATTGAAGATGAAGAGTATATCGATTTTTATAAAAATATCACCTATGACATGGACGCGCCACTAGCATGGACCCATAACCGTGTCGAAGGTCGTGTTCAGTATACGCAGCTATTGTATATTCCTAAAAAAGCCCCTGTAGATTTGTACACTCGTGAGCAGCAGCATGGTCTAAAGCTTTATGTTAAGCGCGTCTTTATTATGGACGAGGCAGAGCAGCTGTTGCCAATGTACCTGCGTTTCGTTAAAGGGGTCATCGATTCAGCCGACTTGCCATTGAACGTCAGCCGCGAGCTATTACAAGAGTCGCGTGATGTAAAATCAATCCGCGATGGTAACGCGCGTCGTATTTTGACTTTGCTGGTCAGTCTAGCCAACAGTGAAGACAGTGATAAGCAAGAAAAGTTCGCGCAGTTCTACGCTGAATTTGGTGATGTTATCAAAGAAGGTGTGGGCGAAGACATGGGCAATCAAGAACGTATTGCCAAATTGCTGCGTTATGCAACCAGTACTCAGGATAGTGTGACGACCAGCTTTGAAGACTATAAAGCACGTATGAAAGACGGTCAAAAAGCCATCTATTATCTCACGGCTGACAATCTAGCGGCTGCTAAAAATAGCCCACAACTTGAGCTATTTAAGAAAAAAGGCATCGAAGTTATCTTGATGACTAGCCGTGTTGATGAGTGGGCGATGAACTTCTTGACCTCATTTGATGAGACACCGCTACAAAACATCGCTAAAGGTGCCGTTGATTTGGGCGACTTGCAAGACGAAGCCGAAAAAGCTGAAGCTGAAAAAGCGCAAGAAACCATGAAGCCTGTCGTTGATAAGCTAAAAACGGCGTTAGGCGAACGTGCCAAAGACGTTAAAGTATCGACGCGTTTGGTTGATAGTCCTGCCTGCTTGGTCGTTGGTGAAGGTGAGTTATCACCACAAATGATTCAGATGCTGAAGCAAATGGGTCAAGATGTGCCAGAAAGCAAGCCGACGCTTGAGGTAAATCCTGATCATCCACTCATTAAAAAGCTTGAAAGTAGCGAGCAGTCAGCCGAAGATTTTGACAAATTGGCACAAGTTATTTTTGATCAAGCATTATTGGCAGACGGCGGTCAGTTAGATGATCCAGCCGCTTATCTCAGACGTGTTAATGAGTTATTAATGAGATAATGTTCAAGGTTTGATAGAAGGTTTTGATAAAAAAGGAGGTCTTAAGTTTAAGACCTCCTTTTTTGATGGGTTTTTAAGCGAATTTTACAATTCAGCCTTATGCTCTTGACCGACAATCCGTTACAATCGCGATAGATTAGCGAGCTAAAATATTAGTCAATAATATTGATGTGCGCTATCCGTCTCTTATATCCATTTCATAGTGAATTAAATATAAAATTGACATTCGTGTGCCTTGCAAAAGAGTTAATTGAAAGACAGTAAATGGCATGGATATCAAAATATTTTATCATTGATTTGTTTTATTTCTCTCGACTGGCTAGAGGTCTAAGTCTTTGTCACTTGCGTCGTTAAAAACCGTCTCACTGCAGCGCTTTTCGCTCAATTTCGCTGCCAATATTATTGCAACCTTGTGGATGCTAGTAGGTTCAACACGGGCATTCTCTTGGGTTAAACCTACCTTTGTTCAGTTCGCTGTATTCGCGCTATTGGCTTTGGGTAGTAACGTCCTATTTTCTTGGTTAGCCGCTCCAGACGGCAGTATTTTCAATGAGCAAGGATTGGTAAGCTATCTCATATGGCCGATGATTATTCTACTTGGGGGCATTATTCTGGCACGGCGCGCAGGCAATCAAGCACTGGTTTTTGTGCCTGTCGTGCTGTGGTTGGTTGCTGATACTTTATCTGCTCTATTACAAAGCTTAGTACAATTTTTAGGCAGCTATAGCTGGTTGCCTGATTGGAGTTATTCGTTTTTACCAACGCTATTTTTGGTGCTGTTTTTATGGCAGACGTTGGCATTGTTATGGATATTTTCTCGCCGCCTGCGTATACCGTGGTGGGAGCGTATCATCATCATCATCGGTGCTGTTGCACTATTGACGATATGGCAGCGTAACGTCGCTGACCAGCCCATATTTAAGCAGATACCCGTAGAGCCAGTATTAGAAGAAGCCGCCTTATATGAGCAGCCGCGTTTATTACAAGAGGCGCTGGCTCGTATAGATCCTAGTATACCGGGCAAAAGTGATTGGTACTTTATGGGTGTGGCGGGATTCTCTGATCAAAACGTCTTCCGCTCGGAGATTAATAAAGTACGTGAGCTGTTTGATGTGCGTTTTGGTACTAGCGGGCATTCATTGGCACTGATTAATAATAACTACACTTGGCTAGATGAGCCAATTGCCACCAAAACCAGTATTTTACGCGGCTTAAAAAGAATTGGTCAGCAGATGAACGCTGATGAAGACGTGTTATTTATGACACTATCGTCGCATGGCGATCAGGATTTTATCCATTTATCTAATCCACCGCTTGCGATGGATAATCTGGATGCAACATGGCTGCGAGAGTCGTTAGATGCCTCAGGTATTCGCTGGCGTGTTATCGTGGTATCGGCTTGTTATTCAGGTTCGTTTGTTGATGAATTAGCGTCGCCGACGACAGTGGTGATTACCGCTTCGGCAACAGACAAGATGTCATTTGGCTGTACCAATAGTGCTGAGATGACCTATTTTGGGCAAGCATTTTTTGCGGAAAGCTTAAGAGAAAACACCAGTTTTTCTGCTGCCTTTAAAGACGCCGCTTATCGAGTAAAAGAGCGTGAGCTTTATATGGGTTTTGAGCCATCAGAGCCGCAAATGGTGATCGGTAGTTTGATGGAAACGGCGTTGCCAGCATTTGAGCAAGTGTTATTTGATAAAACACGACCGCCGCTTGCTAGCATTATAGATACTTCGAATGCGACAACGACTATCAATATTTCACCGGATACGGGCGCAGATACAGTTGTAGATGATAAGAACACAGCGAACTGATTTTTATCCCATTTTTAATCAGATGCTTTTTTAAATAAGCATCTGTTTTCAACTATTTTATCTTAGCTAAAAAGGATAATGCTTATGAATAATTCTTATAATCACAGTCTCTCAGCCAGCACCCAACTTACGCAAAAAAGTGTCAATCGCTGTTTTGATGGTGAGCAGCGTTATTACAGTCATCAATCAGCGGTCACCAAGACGCCGATGACCTTTAGTATTTATCTGCCTGATGAGGCACTAGCAGGGCAGCGTTGTCCGGCGATTTTGTATTTATCAGGTCTCACTTGTAATGCTGATAACGTGACGCACAAAGCGCATTTTCAACAAAAATGTAGTGAGCTTGGTATGATATTTATCGCGCCAGATACCTCTCCTAGAAGTAGTGAAGGCAATGACGTAGCAAATGATGAGCGTTATTTTGTTGGTCAAGGTGCAAGCTACTATGTCGATGCGACGCAAGCACCATGGGCTGAGCATTTTAATATGCAAAGTTACATCGTTGATGAGCTATATGATTTATTACGCTCAGAGTTTCCGATTCATAGTATCGGCATCACGGGTCACTCGATGGGTGGTCACGGCGCATTATTATTGGGTTTTAAATTCCCAGGCAAGTTTGTGAGTGTGTCAGCTTTATCACCTGTGTGCGCCGCTAGTGAGTCGGCATGGGGTCAAGCAGCTTATACAGAGTATTTCGGCGATGACAAGAGCTTGTGGGCGCAAGCAGACGCATCGCAAGTCATTGAACAAGTCGGTCAGCAATACTCAAGCATCTTGGTTGACCAAGGCGCGGCTGATGAGTTTTTAGCCGATGGTCAGTTGCAAGCGTCAAAATTACAACAAGCCTGTACAAATGCCAAGCAGCCATTAACATTGCGCTATCAAGCCGGTCACGACCATAGCTATTATTTTATTCAAACAGTGATCAATGACCATATTGAACATCACTGGCGTATGGCACAGCTTAGCTAAAATTTGCTCTCATATTGTTCGTTATAGTGTTTCAGATTTAAAAGGTTAGGTCTATGGCAAGTTATCAAGATTTAAGTACCGTTACTGCTGATACCCAGTCAGCAGATGTTAATTCTGTTGCTACTAAAGCCACGCTTGCCACCATGCAAGCAGATATGGATGCTGCTTTAAAGAATAAACAGCGCGACCATACCAGTACCAATTTAAATAATCCTCAAACTCATGCAGTCAAATCAAGCCCAGCTATCGCAGTTATCGCCGCTTCCATCAATGATATGACTACTCACGCCCTTGAAGAGTCACAAGTGTCGCGCGTGATAGAGATGGCGTGGGAGGACAGGACACCGTTTGAGGCGATAGAGTATAGCTATGGTCTCAATGAGTCTGGTGTTATTACACTTATGCGTCAGGCGCTAAAACCGTCCTCGTTTCGCTTATGGCGTCAACGTGTGAGCAGTCGCGCTACCAAGCATGAAGCGATACGAGGTTTTACGGTAGGTCATGCTTATTGCAAAACCCAATATAAACCGCGCTAATTGTCTGCATATGTCTGTATCTGCTGAGTGCAGCTATAATATCGATACTCAGTAGCCATTATAGACCCTGATTATCCGTTATAATAGACATACGTATTATTCGTGCTATGCACACATCTATACATTAAATCCTTGGTCAAATCCCAATTAGGTAGCTCAATTATGATCAGTCCCTCTAAGCCGTATCTAATCGCCCCTTCCATATTATCTGCTGACTTTGCCAAATTAGGTGAAGAGGTAGAACGTGTATTGGCGTCTGGTGCTGATGTCATCCATTTTGATGTGATGGACAACCATTATGTACCCAATTTGACGTTTGGTAGCATGATTTGTAAGGCGCTGCGTGATTATGGGATTGATGCACCAATTGACGTGCATCTAATGGTTAGCCCTGTTGATAGTATGATTGAGCAGTTCTTAGAGGCAGGTGCCAGCATCATCACATTTCATCCGGAAGCAAGCTCGCATATCGATCGTTCTTTGCAGTTGATTAAAGATGGCGGCGCTGAGTGTGGTTTGGTATTGAATCCAGCAACACCATTGCATTATTTAGACTATGTCATGGATAAAGTGGATCAGGTCCTACTGATGAGTGTCAATCCTGGCTACGGTGGTCAGTCATTTATTGAAGGGACGCTAGAAAAGGTTCGCCAAGTACGTCAGCGTATCATTACTAGCGGTCGTGATATTAGATTAGAAGTAGATGGCGGTATCAAAGCCAGTAATATCCGCGCCATTGCCGAAGCAGGTGCTGATATGTTTGTCGCAGGCTCTGCGATATTTAATCAAGAAGATTATAAAGCAGCAATCGATGCCATGCGTGCAGAGCTTGCCTTGGCAAATGGGGAGTAACGCCCCATATAGTAAGTTATATACTATTAAATAGTAAAGTTACCTATTATTAATAGCCGCTGTATGACTGAGTATATTAAGCGACATGTCAGCTAAAGGTAAAATATGAATATGCAAAATGCAAAACATCGAGCCGAGTCCCAGCAAGACTTGCAATCACGTAGCTTAGTGCCAAAAGGTATTACTATTGGCTTAGCCATGTTCGCCCTTGTTCTGAGTCTAGCAGGTTATGGCTTTCGCTTAATGGTTGGTGAAGATGCCGGTGAAGTATTACGCCACGCGGCGGTGATCGTACCAGCGTTTATGCTAGGCATTCCCCTTTTATTTTGGCTAGGTTCACGCCTACTTAACAAGGTTAAAGATATGCATATAGAGAGCTGGAATGCCATTAGTTTGGGGTATTTGACCTCTTGTATCTCAATGCTGTGGTTAATGGGTACTTATAGTTAAATTTTTATTAGTAGAGATAAAACTCTTTAATAAAGATAACATTGTAATATTTTTATAAGTTGTTTTTTGATACACTTTTTCACCGTTAAGTCATGCTCTATAAGCTTGACTGGAATTCTACATGAGAATCATACCGACCAGTATTGCCAATATTATTTATCCAAAAGACTTACCAAACGGTTTATTTACCAGCTTAATTATTGCCTGTCTGCTGCTAGGTCTGTCTTCGCTTAGTCATGGAACTGATTTACAAGGTTGGCTACACGTCTTTGAAAACTGGCTGCTCATGTTATTGATACTGCCAACCGCGACTGCGACAGTAGCGTTACCGTTCAAATATCGCGATCCAACATTAGAGTTAAAGCTCATGTACTATCTGGGTATGTTTGTTGCTTTCTTATTTACCCTAGCAAAACTGCGTTACTGGCGTTAAACGCTGGTAATTTCTATAAAACTAAGACCATCGAACGTAGGTTGTGCAAAAGACTTATAGGATAGCCCTTGAATTATAGCGCCAAAGCGTCCATTGTATGAATAAGATAGTTTTGCCCGCATGACTGTAAGACAGTAGCTTTAGTAAGTGGAATCAGCGCGTTTTTTACAGGTATAAATCGGGATAATAAGGATACAATGAATGCCATACGATATCGATAATGAGATTGAAGTAGATAATGACAGTACCGATCAGTTTGCAGGGTTTGCTAAAGAGACGACCCTTGAGCTGGTAGAAGCAGACGATGGCAAATTGCTCTTACGTGATGCTGAACAAGATGATGCGCCGCTAATGACCATTGATTTTTCTGATAAGTTAAAAGAGATATTGGGCAGTGATACCCAAGCGATAGGTCAGCATATGATTCATGCTGCAATCCAAGTGATTATGCAAAAGCAGATGAGTCAATGGCATGCGCATGTCTATGACAAAGAGCCAACGCACTATAGTTAATGATGTATAAATCAATAGCAAATAGATAAATAGTAGTCAGTCTAAATAACGACAATAAAAAAGGGTTTATCAATTGATAAACCCTTTTTTTGTTCAAATAAAACCATTTATGAAAATGGATATTATTTGATTTTTGCTTCTTTAAAGATCACATGCTGGCGTACTTTTGGATCAAATTTTTTGATTTCCATTTTGCCAGGCATAGTGCGCTTGTTTTTGGTAGTGGTGTAGTAATACCCAGTACCAGCAGTTGATACTAATTTAATTTTATCTCTCATGATGGCTTTCCTGTAAATGAGCGGTCTTCAATCGATAGGTATGGGTCTAAAGTATTAAGTTGCTGTAGATAGTATCCAGTCATAAATATATGAGCTGGCAAATCTTCAGCATAACAGCAGCCTAAATAGCGACATTCATCGATAAATTAGACTGCCAATATTTACTTAAACTTTTTGACCTTGTGCGCGTAGATCTACTAGCACTTTATCGATACCCAATTTGTCAATGATGCGCATACCTTTGGTAGACACACGTAGACGTACAAAACGATTTTCAGACTCTACCCAAAAACGATGGTTGTGAAGGTTTGGTAGAAAGCGACGACGGGTTTTGTTGTTTGCGTGCGAAACATTATTACCCACCATAGGGCGCTTTCCAGTCACTTGGCAAACTCTAGACATGGCGAACTCCTAATCTATGAGGTATGAGTTTTTCTCATACCAGTCTGGGCAAGTTGCACGTATTTGCGGCATGGACACAGCAAGCGGCAGCTTTGCACCAAACAAAACTATATGAAGGTTGAGCTGATTTACTGTCATCTAAAGGCAAATAACAGGCAAACCAAATCAGAAAATTTTAAAGCCGACATTTATACCATAAAAGTAATGAATACTCAAATATTTTTGTGATAGTTGTTGGTTTAAAGGGTAGCTATTATACCCTGAAATGAGCGCCCTATGTTATTGATTATTTAATAATAAGGATTCACTTTTTAGTTGTAAGTTATGACAAAAGTCAGTAAAGTCTCAGTTATATATCTAATACAATCTGTTAATACTATTGGCATTATTGTAAATGTATGTATCATTACCAATCTATTAGGATTCCGTGTAATGATTTTGCCTGTTTACTTATATAAATGATTGCCGTTGCGGAGTTCCAAACATGTCATATTCTTCATTACCTACCTCTAAATTATTTCAGCTCACCTTTTTAACCTGCGCATTGGCACTGGCTGGTTGTGGTGGTGGAGATGGCGTAGATTCACTACCGCCAGTATTAGAAAATGGAAATGGCAATCAAAACCCAGATGACTCTTCAGCTAGTGCGACTGAAGTATATATATCATCTGATAAAACTCAGCTGTTAACAGGCAAAGATGAGACTGTTGTAAATATTAGGGTAACCGATAAGAATGGTGGTATCGTCGCTGGAGTACCTGTTGTCATAGGTATTGCTGACGCTAGATTGTATGGATTATCTTTAGACAAACCATCCGAACAGGTTACTGATGATAATGGACTAGTTACTGTTAAATTAATTCAAGGTAAAGCAGATATTGACTCTCAGTTGGATCATGAAACTCTATTGACTGTGTTTATTAAGAATAATAGTACTGTCAAACAAACAATGCCAATTATAGTTTCTGGTACTAACGCTATTAATGTTTTATCAACTAAGAACATAGTGACTACCTCAGAAAACTTTAGCGTGTCGGGAAGGATTTTAGATGGGACTGCAACGCCTGTTACTAATACAGACGTTATTTTATACAGTAATGACAAACAAGCCGGAACTGGAAAACTGGATAATAATGGTAATTTTACTTTTGACTTAAAAGCTTCTGATTTAGTGGCAGTGAACAATAACTATCTGTTCAGTATAGAAGTTAAAGGAATTAAGATTAGTCAACGTATCCCTGATATTCTAACAGTAGTATCTACGACCAGCTCAAGTCTGAGCTTTTCGGAAACAACTGATATTATTGTTGGAAATAGGAAGAAAATGACATTAAACGTTCCAAGTGCTGTGGATGGGGATACTGTAACTATATCAACTAACAAAGGTGAACTTTTTACTACTAATGTTAGTAATCAAGGCAACTCTCGCATTACATCTACGGTAAATAATAAAAAAGTAGACTTTTATATTGATTCAAAAGTACCTGGTAATGCGACTATTAGTGCTCAATATGGTAATGAAACTAAAGAAACTATATTAAACTTTGTGTCAACTGAAGCGACTAAGCTGATTCTACAAACTGATCGTGCGGTTATTAATGTTGGCGACTCTACGCAAGTCACTGCCAAAGTTTTTGATAAAGATGATACACCAGTAAAAAATGCCATTGTGCAATTTACTGTGATCAATGATTCATCGGCTGGTAGTATAAGTAAAGGGGTTGCGTATACTAATAGTAATGGTATTGCTATGGTAACTTATAATGCAGGACAGAGCCCGACTAGTATAAATGGAGTAATAATTAAGGCAGAAGTACAAGCTGTCAAATTACCAGACGGTAAGGAAAAACCAGTAAGTGTGCCAATAGCTAATTCATCAATTACTGTTCAAACTAAATCCACCTTTATTAGCTTTGCTTTTGCGGATAAAGTTTCTACTGATTCTAGTGAGATATATTATTTCCGAAAAGGATCAATCAGTGTCCTAAACAGCACAGGTAAGCCTGCTATTAACCAGCAAGTTACTATTAATTTAAATCCTGACACCTACCTTAAAGGCTTTTTTGAAATCATTAATGATATTTCTGGAAATAAGTCTTGGGGCAGAAATGATGTTACCTGTGAAAATGAAGATTTAAATAATAATGGTATTCTAGATGAAGGCGAGGATACTAACGGGAATGGACGTTTAGACCCTATAAACGTAGCAGCAGTACTTTTAGAAGGCGGTCAGGAGGTTGAACCTAATCAGAACTTTACAACAGATAATACTGGTAGAGTTGATTTTTCAATACGTTATCCTAAACAATATGCAAACTGGTACAGAGCTAAGGTTACCGTGAATACTCGAGTAGATGGGAGCGAATCACAACAATCAAGAGTGATTGATTTTCCAGCTTCAGTAGATGATATTGATATTAGTATACCGTTACGTCCAAATACTAATAGCCCTTTTGGCACTGAATTAAACTGTTCTAGTTCTAGATAGTATTAATTATAAATACAAAACCCCCAACCCTCGCGTTGGGGGTTTTGTATTTATAATCTCAATAATTAAATATAACCAACTCAATCAGCAAATTCTTGCAAAAACGATTAGAATAGTCGGTTTCCTATGCTGCTAGTTATATTCAAAGTGAGCAGCAAGTTTTATTTTTAATTGAGCGTATTATGTCAGATACCGTAACGATTGCTTCACCAAAAACGTCACTTCAAATGATACTTAAAGAGATTCCTACTATTACTGCTACAGCGACCCTATTGATCAAATGCCGTGACCAAGCCGGTATCGTACAAGCCGTATCTGAGTTTATTCATCGCTATGGCGGCAATATCATTACGTTAGATCAGTACTCAACGGCCCATGAAGGCGGTCAATACTTTATGCGTTTAGAGTTTGCCTTAGCGGGATTGAGTGAGATTATCGATAACTTTGAAGCCAGCTTTGCGCATACCGTTGCCAAACGCCACAGTATGGAATGGCGCTTACATGACAATGCGATTAAGACCAAAGTTGGTATCTTGGTATCTAAATTTGATCATGCCTTATTAGACTTACTATGGCGTCATCAGCGCGGCTTGCTCGATTGCGAGATTACCTGCGTGGTGAGTAATCATATTGCTTTACGCCAATCAGTAGAAAATTTTGGTATCGCTTTTTATCACGTTCCAGTGACCAAAGATAATAAAGTAGAAGCAGAAGAGAAGATCCATACATTGATGGCGGGTAATGATTTATTGGTGCTAGCGCGCTATATGCAGATATTGTCGTCAGACTTTGTTAAGCGCTGGCCCATGCAGATTATCAATATTCATCATTCGTTCTTGCCTGCGTTCGTCGGTGCTGACCCTTATCGTCAAGCTTATGATAAAGGGGTGAAATTGATTGGCGCAACTGCCCATTATGTGACCGCTGAGCTCGATCAAGGACCTATCATTGAGCAAGATGTACACCGCGTCACTCATCGTCAAGGCGTCACTGAACTGCGCGCTATTGGTCGCGATATCGAACGTAATGTATTGGCACGCGCAGTCAATTGGCATGTACAAAATCGCGTGATTGTCGCAGGGAATAAGACGGTAGTATTTAATTAGGTTTTCATTAGAGTGGTTTGAAATTTAGAACAGAGTATTAAAAGATATTTAATAAAAAAGCTGCGAGTATTATTATTTAATACTCGCAGCTTTTTTACTATAGTATTACTGTGGAACTGGTTCTATAACAGCATCTCTAATACAAACTTACTACCAACAAAGCCAATCGCTAATAAAATAAAAGCATAGATAGTCATATTAGCGGCACGTTTTCCGCGCCATCCAGCACGCCAATTACCGATAAGTAATGCGCCAAACAGCAGCCAAGACATCAGGCTAAAGGCTGTTTTGTGCACAAGATGCTGCGCCATCAAGTCGTCTACGTAAATAAAGCCAATACCCAGTGCGATACTAAGCAGGACAAAGCCGACCAATAGCATATCGAATAATAGGCTCTCCATGCTTTGAAGAGACGGCAGCTTGTTGACCCAAAAGCGGTGAATCGATTGATGCTTGAGCTCACGTATTTGTAGTCGCAAAAATAGCGCTTGTACCGCTGCCATCAACAGCACACAATATGCGGCAAGCGACAGCAAGATATGAGACTCAAGCCCAATGCTAATATCCGTAATCGGACGATAAGGCGCGCGTCCAATATAACCGATTAGCATACCTACAAGAGCGGTCGGTGCCGCGAGGATACCCAGACTGACAATAGGTCGATACAGAGAAAACATGACGTAAAAAAACAAAAAGAATAAGCTGATCAAGCTGATGATATTAAACAGATTGAAATTTAGCCCATAGAGTGTGACTATGTGTGGATAAAGTAGCGCTGCGTGTGCCACCATGCCCACAAATAATAAGCCTAAGCTTGGGCCTTTATGGATAGGTCTATCTTGAATCAGCGCCCAACCAATATAGATGCTGACTAAGAAGTAAGCCATCGCAGCAAGTAAAAATGCAAGTTGCAAGATATAAAACCTCATCTCATAATGCGCGCAAAATACGCGCTTAATTTCATGCTAAAGTGGTATTATTAGAATAATTACCCAATTTATCATAAAATGGCACTCAATTGAGCACCGTCTTATGTATTCCTGATAAATGCTTAGCAATTGAGCTTGAATACCTGTGATCACATACCCTAATAGTATTTATCAACTCTTTAATTTATGAAGAGTTAAGCTTAATCCAGAATTATTTTAACTGAGAGTTATTTATGTTTGATACTTTAACAGAACGATTGTCGTCTAGTCTGCGCAATATCGCAGGCACGGGGCAATTGACCGAAGACAATATCAAAGACACTTTACGCGAAGTACGTATGGCACTGCTGGAAGCCGATGTGGCATTACCAGTCACTCGTGATTTTGTGAAGCGTGTCAAAGAGCAAGCGCTTGGCGCTGAAGTGCTTAAAGAGTTAGCACCAGGACAGGCATTTGTCAAAATCGTCCATGACGAGCTGACTGAAATGATGGGCAGTGCCAATCAGCAGCTTGAGATGACAGGTAAGCCGCCGGTTATTTATCTGCTAGCGGGTCTGCAAGGTGCTGGTAAAACTACCACTGCCGGTAAATTGGCCAAGTTCTTACAAGAGCGCCATAAGAAAAAAGTCATGCTGGTATCTGCTGACGTTTACCGTCCCGCAGCGATTGCCCAGCTTGAGCAAGTCGCTGGACAAGTAAATGCCAAGTTCGTCAACTCAAGTAGCGACGAAAACCCGATTGATATCGCCTTGCGTGCTATCGAAGAAGCTAAAATCCAATATCAAGATATCTTGATTATTGATACAGCTGGTCGTTTGGCCATCGATGAAACCATGATGGATGAAATCAAGGCGTTAACCGCTGCGGTCAATCCTTCTGAGACACTGTTTGTTGTTGATGCGATGACCGGTCAGGATGCGGCAAATACCGCCAAAGCCTTTAACGATGCGCTGCCATTAACGGGCGTTATTTTGACCAAGACTGACGGCGATGCTCGTGGCGGTGCGGCGCTTTCTGTACGCGCCATCACAGGTAAGCCAATTAAATTCTTGGGTCGCGGCGAGAAACTAGATGCGCTAGAGCTATTCCATCCTGAACGTATTGCCCAGCGTATTCTTGGTATGGGTGACGTCTTAAGTCTGGTTGAAGAAGTTGAGCAAAAGATTGACCGTGATAAAGCCGAAAAAATGGCGAAAAAGATGCAAAAGGGCGGCGAGTTCGACCTTGAAGATCTATTGACCCAGTTTCAGCAAATGAAAAGTATGGGCGGTATGGCGGGCTTCTTAGATAAGATGCCAGGTATGGGCGGCTCTGATATGCAAAAAGCCGTTGAAGATGCCAAGCCAGAAGAAAAAGTGCGTGAGATGGAAGCGTTGATTAATTCGATGACGCCATTTGAGCGCCAAAATCCGGATAAGATTAATCCGAGTCGTAAGCGCCGTATTGCGGCTGGTTCTGGTAAAGATATCCAAGATATTAATCGTTTGCTCAAGCAACATAAGCAAATGGCAAAAATGATGAAAATGATCTCTAAGCCAGAAGGCATCGGTAAAATGATGAAGTCTATGCAAGGATTGATGGGCGGCGGCGGTGCATCTGGTGGCGGCGGTGGCGGTCCGTTATTTGGTGGCGGTGGTCAGTCACAAGACGGTA
>Ga0136557_1001366_pt1 | contig 15877 bp, 12 predicted proteins | sample AntRauTorckE6832_FD_104796 | JGI IMG/M metagenome (GOLD analysis project Ga0136557, IMG submission 104796) | Saline lake microbial communities from Rauer Islands, Antarctica - Metagenome Torckler E6 #832 | ecosystem: Environmental > Aquatic > Non-marine Saline and Alkaline > Saline | place...
GGTTCAGATACCGCTTTTTCTAAAAATGTTGTATCCCTTTCCAAAATCTCCAATTCGCTTTTTTTCTCTTGAAGAACGGTTTTCACGATATATTTGAGCATCTTTTCCGCCAGTGCCATATTCATATCCAGGTCATAAAATGCCATCTCAGGCTCAATCATCCAGAATTCGGTCAGATGTCTACGAGTTTTACTTTTTTCAGCCCTGAATGTGGGGCCGAATGTGTAGATTTTGCCATGCGCCATGGCCATTGCTTCACCATAGAGCTGACCACTTTGCGTCAGGTATGCTTTCTCATCAAAATAGTCGGTCTCAAAAAGATTTGTGGTTCCCTCTGCTGCGTTGCCTGTAAAAATAGGGGCATCCATTTGAACAAAACCCTCGTTCTGGAAAAAAGTATGAATAGCATATTGAATTGTATTACGCACCTGCATAGCGGCCCACTGTCGCTGACTTCGCAGCCATAAATGCCTGTTCTCCATTAAAAATTCTACACCATGATCTTTGGGCGTAATCGGATAGTTCTCTGCAATCTGGATAATCCGAAGGTCGGTTACATGCAGCTCATACCCTCCAATACTTCGATCATCTTTCACTACTTTACCGCTTATTTCCAGTGAGCTTTCCTGTTTCAGGGTACCGGCGGCTTCAAATATATCATCAGGCACTTCATCGGCAGAGACAATACATTGACAGAGGCCTGAACCGTCTCTCAATTCCAGAAAATGGATCGCTTTGCTGTTTCGAATGTTATAAATCCACCCCTTAAGGGTCACGATGTTGTCTTGATGATCAGATAATTGGTTGATATAAATCATAAAAATGTGTTCTGTTTTTTTCTTTCTCTTTTAATCCGGGAATGAAACGTTATTTTGTTTCCGGAATCAGAAGTGTTTCCGAAAATTGAGTTGGGTCAAAAAATTCATCAGAAAATCTCAATAGATCCTCTGATGTTACGGCATCAATATTTTCCACCAGTTCATCCAGTGTGACAAACCGATTAAAATAGAGTTCACTTTTTGCCAAACGAGTCATACGATTACTGGTATTCTCCTGTGAAAGTAACAGTTTCCCTTTCAGTTGAGCTTTCGCTTCACTGAGCTCTTTATCCCCTACTTTTTCATTTTTCATGCGCAGTAACTCAACATTGATCAGTTCTCTAACATGATCCACGTATCCAATATCCGTTCCTGTATAGATTCCAAACAGGCCCGTGTCGATATAAGATTGATTAAAAGGGCTGATGCTATAACAATAGCCGTACTTCTCTCTCACATTTTGATGAAGCCTGGAACTCATACCTCCGCCTAATACCGTATTTGCTAAAAGAAGCAGATATTTATCCGGGTGCTCAAAATTGAGTGCACGACGGCCCATGATCATGTGAGTTTGCTCGATCGGTTTTGTGACTGTTTGGCTTGTAACATTATAGGGGTTCAGGGGTTGGTCTGTATGGGTGGTATTCCCATTCTGTTTGAAATTCAGAAGTTTTTGAACTCTATCGAGAATTTCATCGTGGTCGGCATGACCCGCAACGGCAACCAGTAAATTATCCGGTTGATATCGCTCCTTCACATAATCAAATAGATCCTGCCTGCTAAACGATTTGACGGTCTCTTCATATCCGATGATGGGCCTTCCAATCGGGTGATCTTTAAATACCTGGCTGCTAAACTCTTCAAAAACGACATCATCCGGACTATCCTTGTACATTTTCATCTCTTCAAGGACCACTTTTTTCTCCTTTTCCAGTTCCTCCTCCGGAAATTGAGAGTTTTTGATCATATCACTCAGAACATCAACCGCATTGTCAACCTGGCTGTCCAGGCACCGGGCATAATAACAGGTATACTCCGTGGATGTGAATGCGTTTAGGTAACCACCAACCGATTCCATACTCTGTGCGATATCAAAAGCGGTTCTTTTTTTTGTCCCTTTAAAGAGCATATGCTCCAAAAAGTGTGTGATACCGGCTTGCTTTTCCGTTTCATTACGGCTTCCTGTTTTTACCCAGATGCCAACGGATACACTTTTAACACTCTCAATTTTTTCACTTACAACGTTTAATCCACTATCAAGCGTCGTTTTTCTGATGTTACTCTGTATTTCTTTATTCCGTTCAGTCATATAAATTTTTATTCAAAGATTCCCTTGAAAATACGACTATCTGATTCAAATGTTTATCGCTTTTTATTGATATTTAAGCTAATTATGCAACTTTTACAGATAAATCTACCGGGTACAATCCGAAAGGAACCTTTTTCCGTATTACTATTTGAATAGATGGATTGACTAAAACATAAATGAATTGACTAATAGTTTGTAACAATTTCAAAATATTTGCATCCTATAGTTAAACAACGCATAATCGTTCTTTTATTTGTTATTGATTACGCATGCAATTGATGAATCAGTAAACATCACTGTTCAGAATGTTCTACGAATCGGCAAAAGAAATTTTGTGTTATTATTAATTATTCTTAATGTTTATATTGTAAATATTTAATTTATTTTAATAATATGCGTTTTGTAGAATTTGATTTGTAGAGTTGTTATCTATCGAAGAGGCACTCACAATGAAAACTTTTTGAACAATAAATGAATGGACTTCTATCTAATACAATTAATCAACATAAATAAGGTGATATAAAATGGGTCAACAACAACTACTACTCGTAATATTGGTAACCATATTGGTGGGTATTGCAACACTCGTTGCATTTAATGTATTCGGCACAGCTGCCGAAGAAGCAAACCGTGATGCGGTGCGTCAAGACATCTTGGCTGCAGCTGCTCAAGCACAAGCTATCTGGACCAGACCGGCTATGATGGATGGTGCAGGGCAAGATTTCGCAACGACAACCACTGCAGAACTTCTTCCCCGACTAAATATTCCGGGAACGGTGGCAGCCGATGGAAGTACAGTGACCAATGAAAATGGTGTCTATACCGTTGCAATAACGAATGCCACTACTATTGCAGTCACCGGAGATCCGTCCAGCGATACAGAAAACATTATCGGCACGGTATCAAGAGTTAATGGTGTATGGGAAATTACATGGAGTGCTCCAGCTGCTCCCTAGAGCAGTTTCAATTCTCACTACTCATTATTAAATTAAGTAAAAAAACAGGGCTTCGTGCCCTGTTTTTTTCATATTAGTACATTGCTGCACAATGAATTATTATCTTTGAACGGGGTTTAATCACCACCTACTTTAAAATTTTACTATACTATTTCTACTCGCTACTAAATAACCAGGTCTCTCTATGCCACTTTTTAGATTTCAGGCAAAGACAACGCAGGGAAAACTCATTCAAAGAGAGTTTGAAGCTCCCTCCAAATCAGATGCCAAGAAAAGAGTTCAACGTGCCGCTTTGGCTCGCTCGCTAAAGGTACAAGCTATAGATGAGAAAAAAACCTATCTCTATAGAGTCAGAAAAGAGGGGCAATCCGCAGTTGATGGTGAACAACTGGCTTACAAACCGGAGGAAGTTGAAAGAGCCTTAAAAAAAATGGGTTATAAGGTCGACTACGTGAGGCGCAAATGGTTCGACCTAAAGGGCTCCGTTCCCGGCGATGAAATCGTTACATTTATCCGTTTATCTGCAGATCTATTGCGCCAAAAACTGCCTTTTGATCAAATCTTGACACTTCTTTACGAAGATACCTCTCACAAAACAATGAAATCGGTCATCAGAACCATTCAGAAAGATCTTCGGGATGGGAAAGAGAGTACCGAAGTGTATGGCAAACATGAGCACATTTTCGGCAAATTTGCATCCTATATGCTGGGAGTAGCGTCCACCAGTGGGAACATGGCCAGTGTGTTTGAGAGTACCTCAAAATTTATTGAGAGAGATGCAGATTTTAAGAAAAATCTGAGACGTTCTCTTATGATGCCCATGGTAACTGTCATAGCCGTGGTCGGTGTATTACTCTTTTTTGTCGGGTATATCTTCCCTAAAATGGCAGAGATGTTTCTGGAGTTTGATATTGCACTACCACCTATGACCGCTCAGACACTTGAAGTCAGTTACTGGCTGCAAGCCAATTGGGTATTGATTATACTCTTTTTTGCTATTCCATTAACCGTTTTGATCACGATGTGGAAAAATACTAAAGGCCGGCGTATACTGGATAAATTTTTAATCAATATGCCCATTATGGGCGATCTGATGCATAAAATCAGTATCGAAATCTTTGCTCGTGTTTTTAATACCCTTTACAGCGGATCGGGAAGAAATGTCGAGGTCATTCGAATTGCCGCAGAAGCGTGCAGAAACAGCTATATAGAATATCAAATAAAAAACGTATCTATCAAATTAATGTTAGATGACGGACAAGGCCTGATTCAGGCCCTGGAAGCCTCCAAAGTGTTCCCAAAAAGTGCATTGAGCCGGTTTCGGTTAGGGGCAGAGTCAGGATCACTAAAAGAGAATGCGGGTCAACTTGCTGATTATTACGAAAAACAGACAACCTACAAACTGGAATCCGCTATAGGCACCATAAACCTTGTAGTAAATCTATTCATATTTTTAGCCCTTATATTTATTACTATAGTTTCATCTGAAGGTGCAATGATTCAACCAAATTATTAATATTCTGAATCTACCGATTGTGAACGTTATTAAACTGTTACAAGAATGATCAAAACATGAATTCAGCGATCAAATCTGCAGACAAGAATAATATCTACCAAAGCGATAGACTCAATCGTTTGGGTGAAAAATTGGTGCGCAAAGGTGTTATCTCTTCGAATGAACTTCAGACCGCGATTTCCATTCATGAAAATGAGCCCGATCACGATAAACGAAGTTTCAGTAATATCCTCATAAAAGAGCTGGGTGCCGATCGCCATAAGGTGATGCAGATAATCACCGGCATCTATGCTTTCAGGGAACTCGCAATCAGTGGTTCACCCTCACTCAAATTAATTGAATCCATTCGTGAAATTCTCGAAAGCCTGGATGAGAGTATTGTTGAGGATATGATCTACAGAAGTGCTGTACCATTTAAAGCAGATAAAGAGTTAATCATCCTCGCATGTTCAGACCCTACAGACCCCAAGATTTCTAAGCTGGCCGCTGATCTTCCTTATAAGATGTATGAACTGGCGTACTGCAAGCTTGAAACCGTAGAGAAAATTATTCAAAGTGTCTACAAGCAGAAAAATGAATATCTGAAGGTACTGGATGAAATCGATTTTGAGGAACCTGAAATCGAAGATCCAAATGAGTTAGATGAAGAAGAGCTCGATTCGGAGATCAACAAAAGTATGCTCAATTCCCTTGTAGAGGGAATGTTAATGGAAGCCGTTCGGAAAGGGGCCAGTGATGTTCACATCATTCCGGGGAAAAATAATGTTACCGATATTCTCTTCAGGCTGGATGGCAGACTCAAAGTGTGGCACTCACAACCCAATGTAAAACCCGAAGCTCTGGCGGCTGTTGTGAAAGATAAAACCCTTAATGTGGATCGATTTGAAAGAGACTCCTCACAGGATGGCTTTATTCAACGACAAATTGATGGTACCAATATCCGTTATCGTGTATCGATCATGCCGATGGTAGGTGAAGAATTTGAAAGAAAATTAGAATCCATTGTTATTCGGGTATTGGATGATCGGAAAGTGATCACTGACCTCGGAAAACTGGGTTTACAGGAGAAAGCTCGGGAAGATTTCACAAAAGCGATCAATAAACCTTCCGGAATTGTCATTATAACCGGCCCTACCGGATCCGGTAAATCAACCACATTGGTTGCTGCACTTCACAGTGTGATGAGTCCTGAAGTAAATGTATTGACCATTGAAGAACCGGTAGAGTATCTGATCCGGGGGGCCAGACAGCTAAAAATTTCCGAAAATATGACGTTTGATCAGGCGATGAGGGGAATCCTTCGGCATGATCCGGATATTGTGCTTGTCGGTGAGATCAGGGACCTCAAAACAGCCGAAATTGCCATTAAAATGGCGAATACCGGTCACCTCACCTTCTCAACACTCCATACCAATGATGCCCCCAGTGCCGTTTCCCGGCTTTTTAAAATGGGTGTGGAACCTTTTTTGATTGCCAATGCCATTAATCTGGTGATGGCTCAGCGTTTAATTCGAAAATTATGTGATAAGTGTAAACAGCCTGTTCAAAACTTAAGCCGGGACGCTTTCATAAATCTTGGTTTTACAGAAACTGAAATTGACAATCACACATTCTATGAACCTGTCGGTTGTGATGCCTGCAATAATGGGTATCGCGGACGAGTAGGGATTTTTGAAGCCCTCTATTTTGATAATGATATTCGAAAAATGATTTTTGACGCCGGCGGGGTGATTGATGAAGCCATGCTTAGAGATTATGCGATCAAAAATGGTATGCTTACACTCAGAGCTTCGGGCCGACTCAGAATGATAAACGGACTCACCTCTTTTGATGAGGTCATTGCAATTACGCTAGAAGATTATTAATGGAAACCTCTATAGATCATATTAAATCGATTCTGGACCGGTATCTTCAGGAGATACCGGCACAGCTGGCCGGACCCGACCGTTCCGAATTTTTGGCCGGCAAACTTCCATCCATGGAACCGGAAACGCGATTAGAACTTAGAAAATATGTTGAGTCATTCCTGAATCAAATGTCTACTCTCTCTGCATCTGATATTGATTTTGGCGGACATGGTTGCGACGGTAAAATATGGTACCGAATTCATGGCGTGAAAAAACCGTGGGAACGTGGGCCCGATTTCACCTTTGATCAGTATACTCTCTTAATATTGAACATGTTAAGTGACAGACAAATCGATATGTTAGTCAGGGAAAAAAGTCTCGATTTCTCATACACATCCCTGCAAAATGAAAACGAACGTTATCGGGCTTCATCCTATTTCGATCTCGATCACCTGGCACTGAACATGAGAAAGATTGAGGCAGAAATCAGGCCCTTTAGTGGATTAAACTTGCATGCTAATATAGCCAGGCAGCTCAGTCTGAATCACCTCAAATTTGGACTTACACTGGTTACCGGGATTACGGGATCAGGTAAATCATCCACATTAGACACGATCATTGATGCCAATAATCAAACCGTAAATGCACATATTGTCATCATATCCTCACCTCTTGAATTAATCCATCAAACAAAAAAATGCATCATCAGGCACAGGGAAGTGGGCCGTGACGTAGCATCGTTTAGAGATGGGATCGTTCAGGCTATGCGTCAGGATCCGGATATTATTGTAATCGGAGAGTTAAGAGACAGTGCCTCCATTCGTAATGCATTGGAGGTTACAGATTCCGGCCATAAAGTATTCTCAACACTTCATACAGCATCTGCGATGGAGAGTATTGACAGAATTGTCGGTGAAACAGCTCAGGAAGAACAGGATCGCGTTCGAATGAGGCTCGCAGATGTACTTACTTGTGTTATCAGCCAAAAATTGGTCAAGACTACAACCGGAAAAAGGGCTCTGGCAAAAGAGGTAATGATCACCACTCCCCCAATTATGGCTGCTATCAGAAATAATAATGTCTCAGAAATTTATCAGATGATGCATGAAGGGGCTCAATATGGAATGCATACACTTGAACAGGATCTATACAGGCTTGTAGAACTGGAGACGATCAGCCGGGATGAAGCAATAAGTCAGGCAAACAACAAAAGCCGAATGCTGCAATTACTTAACAAAACTGTCTGATGGCAAAAAAAGAATACATTGGAATATCTTTTGACAATACTCAGCTTCGGTTGGCAAGGATGGGGATTGTCCGGAAAAAACTGACCCTTCTTTCTGTATCGTCCATTCCGTTAAGCTCACCACTACAAACTACCGAAACAAAAGGTTTGGACGCCTTTCAATCCGGTGATAGTGACGAAATTTTTGATTTAGATATCCCATCATCCCCGGATACTCTGGATGAGTTTGATAAATTGGATGAATTCGATCTGCTTGAAAATGATGAGGAAGAAGAATTAGAAGACCCCAAAAGTGATGATTTTGGATTAGAAAAAGAGACAAAGGAGACCGAAGATGAGCCTAAATCGTACCCAAATGATCTTTTACTCTCCAACCAATTCAACAATTCGAAGGCATCTAAACTGATTATCGGACTCCAAATTCCTTTTGGTAAAACCACTTTTCAATTGTTGAGAGGAATCGATCCCTCCAAAATGAAGAAGAAGGAGAGACTTGAGTTTTTTAATGATAAACTCCAACCTATTCATCAGGCAGATGTAGAGGAGGATCATTACACATGGAAAATGCTGGGTAATGGAAATTGTCTGATCGCCTATTCCCCGGATAGTAATGAACTGGTCAATCTGGTTGAAATCGTTCAAACTCGATCCGATAAAAAAATTGCCATTCATGAAAAACTACCGGATGAAGCACTTTGGGTTGGACTCACTTCTGCAAACTACAAATTGGGTGAAGATGAAATCACCGGACTCATAGCACTGGGTAAATCGTCCAGCCGGGTGCTATTTATGAAAGGGAATGAACTTGTATCCATTCTTCCGATCATTACGGAAGGTGAGGATTCAAACAATGTGTTAAACACTGTTTTCAGTAAAATTTTATTTGAATTAGATAAAGGAGAACTGCCAAAAATTGACCGTCTGTTACTTGTACAGTCATCGAGTACAAGTGAGATGGCTAAAGTCTACTTCCAGAGACAATTTGATAATATTGAAGTCGATTATCTGATTCCGGACCGGAATGCTCTCAGCTATTCAGAGAATACGTTTAAATCGCCCAAGGATTTTCAACCCTACCTGAGTGCCATTGGTGCAGCTTGGGCAGCAACCAAAACGGATGCGAAAAATTTCTCTTCATTATCACTTCTACCCCAATATTTAATTGATAAACAGCAGCTCTATAAAATTGAGTGGCATGGATTAATCTTTTTAATCTTGATTGGCCTCTCACCGCTATTTTTGAATCAAATATATAATTCAAAAATATCTGAGTTAGATCAACTCACACAAGAAAATGAGCGGATGGAACTTCAAATTGAAAGTCTGCGTCCGACAGCTGAGGCTACAGAATCCTTCATCACACAATCGAATCTGCTTCAAAGTGAAAGTAACAATATTATTAGCATGGCAGAGTATAGTACTGAATGGTCCGATGTGATGAATATTGTTAATAGCGGAATATCAGATATCACCGGATTGTGGATCACTTCTGTAAGAAATAGTGGAAATAATTTATCTATAACCGGTATTTCACTCTCGAGAAATAGCATCCCGCAATTGGCAAAATTATTCACAGATGTGAATATTTTGAATGTTAATGAAACGGATCTTCGTGGAGAAACGGCTTACAACTTTGCCATTACGGTTAATAATTTCAGACAAGACATTGACACCTATTCACCTGAAATGCCGGTTCCTGAACCTGCCAGAGTCATTGAAGCACAAGAAGAAACTGCCTTCACGTCAGAATCGAATCCTAATTCAAACAGAGAGGATCCAACGATTGCGATACAAAACAGGTCCAATCCTTCCAGCGTGAATGATTCGGATGTCACGACGTCAAGTGAAGTAGAGATTATTGATGTAGAGATTCCCTCTGAGAGTAATTACAGTGAAGATTCCTCATCCGAAATACCACAACAGAGTGAACAACTTGCGGGGTCCTACAGTATTGTCCTTCAATCCGTGAATAGCAGCACTCTTGCTGCTGAAAGAATTTCCTACTTAGAGGAGCAGGGTTATTCAACTGCGCTTTGGTACTCACAGATAACCGATGCAGAAGCATCTTGGAGAATTTCCTTTGGACGTTTTCTCTCATTAGAAGATGCCGTAACAGCAACGACACAACTGCCGGATGAATTAAGAAATGACCTGTTCATTATCAGAAACTTGTAACTAAAAAACGATGAAACAAGGACTGCGAAATACACTTATTCTGATCTTGACCCTGCTTCTTATTGTCGGCGGAGGATGGTACTATCTTGAATTCAGATACAATCCACAAATCGAAGATGCGATTGTAGAATTAGAAAGTACAGAAAACGAACTCTCTGTCATTACAGATTTTTCGGAGATGTATGCAAATGCACAAGCTACTTACCATGATGCTGTTTTTGTGCGAGAAAATCATCCAAAAGAACTTTTATTGAATAGTAATACCAGCCTGGTTTATAACTATCTGCAAGAGTTAAATCGGGCCGAATCGTTTACCGAACTCAATTTCAGTTTTCAAGATTCCGTTCAGTTTGATGATCACGGTATTCTCAATTTTGAGTTGACGGGTGAGGGCAATTATCAAAATCTGGTAAATTTTCTCTATCGTATTGAGCATAGCCGGCCCTTTATAAAAATCAATTCCGTCCTATTACAAGGTATTTCAGATGCTGAACGACTGAGTCGAGTCAATTACAGTGTTCAATTGAGTGCCTATTATCAAAGAGGGAATTGGAGCGAATTTACAGCGCATCCTGAGACTGTTACCTCACCCTCTGGTCAAGTTTATAATCCTTACTATCCTCTCATTCACTCAATTCCTGCAAATGAAAATAATCTTCCAGACGTCGAAAATAGCCGTTTAATTATACTCACCGGAACATCCGCTTATATTATTGATCAGAATGGAGACAGAAAACGGCTAAACGTAGGTGACAGAGTCTATCTGGGACGATTATCTTCTATCAATATTGAGCAAGGAGAGGCAATATTCCAGCTTAACAGAGGTGGTATTGTTGACCGTGTTATTTTAACTCTAGACCAGTAAATCCCTTAATAAAATGATTATGAAACTACGATATTTGATCTTCCCACTCCTTCTGTTTTTTGTTGTGCATCCCGGTTATGCTCAGGATCGATTACCCACCTGGGAATACACAAATCCGGATGAACTCATTGCCATATCTGCAGATGTACCTTTTCAGGATGCACTGGCTATCCTTGAAGAAATTTCTATCGAAGTTCGGGATAAAATATTTATCAATCAGACTTCATTTCGAGGGCCGATTGGTATTAACATCCCTCAAATGCATTGGATGGATGCTCTAAACTATATAACCGCACAAAATAATCTAGTCTTCAGAGAGTATGACCGCTATATAGAGATACTTGACACTCCGGTTACAACGGGTGCATTATCAACGACCGGTTCAGAAGAGGCCAATGATAATATAAATTTTCAAACAAGAGAAATTGAGATATCGGCTACGTTTTTTCAGGGGAGCAGGCAAGTAATCCGGGAATTGGGGATTGACTGGACCACTCTTCAAAATGATAAAGTGCGTATCTCCAGTGCCGGTGCATCCTATGTAACTCAGGAGTTCTTTGAAGTTAATCTGAATCTAACGGATATATTGAGTTCCGGATGGGATATCACGGCACTGTTTAATGCTTTTGAAACAACAGATAATGGTGAAATTATTGCCTCTCCATCCATTAAAGTGATCGACGGCGAAGAAGGATTTATACAAGTTGGACAGGATTTTTCTATCAAACAAAGAGATTTTGCAGGTAATGTGACCGATGTATTTTTTGAAACTGGAACCATTCTGCGAGTGAATCCGCGTGTATTAGTTCATGAGGGAAATCCTTACGTATATATGTCTGTAGCTGCTGAGCGCAGTACTGCACAACCGGATCCGGTTAGCACTATTGTAAATAAACAGGAGGCAAATACTGAAATTTTGCTATTGAGTGGTGAAAGTACTGTTATCGCAGGCTTATATGAAACAGATGTTCAAAAAACCAGAAGAGGAATTCCGATCCTTAAGGATCTTCCCGGTTGGTTCTTAGGATTACGTTATCTCTTTGGTTATGAGTCTACCAGTTCAAGTGTACAGGAGTTGGTCATTCTGATTAAAGCTACGATTTTACCCACATTAGAAGAGAGGCTGGCGGCTCCACTGATCAGTGATCAGGAACTGCTTCAAGAGAGACGAACCCAGTTTCTGGAAAATCTAGAGAATCAGTAATGGATTTATAAACTAACCCTGTCAGTTTGAGCGAAGTGTTGGGCCTTTTTATAACCACCCCCGACAGTTCGAGCCTTTCGTCAGGCATAGGACAGGGGTAGTCGCTCCTCTTTTATCCCACGCAGCAAAGCGCAGTGAGAACTTGTTTAATAAGAGTCGTTCGAAAAGAAAAAAGGCCAAAAAAAAAGAGAAAATGTATTAGCGTCTCTCAAACTAATACATCTCTCTTTTTACTTCATCAAAAAACTATTCGAAACCGGTAATCTTTATAGCTGCAAACTGGATGCGACAACGTTTCTCAGGTAGACTTGTCTTTCAGAGAAAGCCTTAGACGTCTGAACTTCTCCGTTAAAATTCACATGTGCTAAAGGATTACTCTCAGCAGATAATCTTACATTCAGAAAGCGGATTTGATCTAAAGGAACACTGGACGGTTCAGCAACAAATTCCAATGATGAAAGGTATGTTGGATGTTCGATGATTATCTCTTCTGATGTCACCTGGTTTGTTTTTGTAATAACCAACTGATCTCCAATTCTCTCCATAGTAACTCTGACACCTTCATTATTGTCATATTCAACAGAGTTTGTTGTTATTGAAACAATCGAATTTGCAGATCTCAACTCTTCCTGAATAATGGTTGCAGCCAATTCTGAAAATGTCTGCATTTCATTACTCAGACGATTATCTACTTGTGATTCCATCATAAAAGCATTTAATCTAAAGATCATAATAATCAGAAGACCTACAATGATCGGTGGAACGAGTTTATCTAATAATATTGCCATAATTACCTCTTTGCTTGTTACTTACTGCAATGCAAGTACTGCAGTTCTATATTCTGTTTTTAAAGCCAAATCATTACTTCTATACACTCTGATTGTGGCCGTTCTTCCAATTTGTTCGTGAATTAACTCCTTCTCAGCGGAGAGATCAACTGTTACATAAAAAAGTTCATCGATTTGTGATTGAATCTCCATGCGTCTGGTCGGGTCATTTACATTATCGTACCCTCCAAAATCTGAATCCAGGTTGTCGTACTGAAACGCATAAGATTGAATCTCTTCTGCAATGGTCCACCCGATACTCATCGCACTTGATGTTGTCTGATCATCAACCCTGTTGACGATTGACTGTACATAGAGCTGCTGCACGTTGATTGCAATCATTCCGAAGATGACTAATGCGCCGATGGTTAATATGGTTTGTCCGGTTGCCATTGAGCTTTTCTAATTTCTTTATTTAATATAAACATTAAAATTTTCTAATAAAACTTATTTATTAAAAAATCTTAATAAATATTTTGATTCTGTTAGTATGCAAAATACTGCTTTGAAATGAATTTAAAGACTATATCGACCTTTTTTTAACTCCTGTCGTACTATTATGATGATTGATATCCATGATTGTTACAAAAAATATTAAGAAAATTTTAATATTACTGATAGATCTATGAAAAATCAGTATTTTTCTTAACTATGTGGATCAATCAAATGACACTATTTACTGATGTCACAAGACTATACGAATAGATACTAGAATCGGATGGGAATTAATCCCAGTATAACAGAGTGTACACAGGACCCCCGCTTACCGGCAAGTCCGGAAGGTCGTCTTCAGAGATGGGTGTTAATTCAACGATAGAACTATTAGAAGCTGTAAATGAATTACTTACCACAGAACCGTAAATAACACTTGAACCACTCATGGTAACGTCAGCAAAAGGTGCAAAAATGATTCTCGAGTTTACGGATGCGTTACCACTCAGATTAACATTGCTACCGCCAGATATCAGCGAACCCTGAAATGTATTGGTCCCTGTAATTGTGATATCTGCAGTTTTAAGAAAAAGTCCTGCATTGTAAGTAGTCGTTCCGCCAAAACTCAATGAGGTAGTACCTCCATAATAGGTGAAAAACAGATTTGTATCTGCCCCTTCATTTACTGTACTGCCCCCCGAAATTGTAAAAGTATCCTCTATGATTAACTTTAACGATCCGGTTCCGGATACTTTAACATGTCCCTGAATATCAAATTTGGTCGTATACAGAACACTCTCTCCATCTACTTCGATGGTTAAAGTGTTACCGCTTTTCACAATAACCTCCGGCAGGTAGTATCCATCGTATTCACTAAAACCAAGGGTTCCTGGGGTGTTCCCTGACAAATTTACCGATACACCTACCAAATCTTTTGATGGATAATCAGGAAATCCAGGCATTTGATAATCCAGTTCTTCCATCATTGCTTCGGTCTCTAAACCCACATTATCTGCAAATTCATCTTGCAAAGTTACAACTGAGTTAGGATCTCCACCCGGACCCACATATAGAGAACTATCAATCTTCACGGATGAACCCAAATAAACGGCACCGGCAGCAGTACTGTTGGTTGAAGCGTTTCCCATAATATGAACACTACCATTTAATATTAAATCTCCTTCTGTATGAACAGCATTTGGAAATTGGGGATTCCAGATGGGTATGGTTGATAGCAGACCCGCCCTGGATCTAGATTCCTTCTCTTCATACAATCCCGTGGTTACGATCCTCAATGTATCACCGGAACTAACAGACTCTATATGATACGATCCCATTACATCACTCCATTCTGTAAATGAGTCCACTGATGATCGGTAGGTTCCCCCATCACTCGGAACAAATTCACTGTTTTCACCCTTTTCACTGATGTCTTTCATCACAACCATCATCGTGCTGTGTGCAATACTGTTAGCCTGATTCTCAGTAAATGTATCCACCATTCGAAGTGTCGATGAAAACATCGCATTCCGTAATCCGCTCGAATATGTTAAGATTGAAAATACAAGTGCAGATACGATAATAAGTGCATATTTACCCATAATAATGGTCGTCAATGTGATTGTGCGTAAACTTCTTGTGAACGATACACAAAAGACTTACATAATAAACAAAATATTAAAAAAATTTAATATTTTGCTAATATTTTTTAATCACTTAGAAATATTCTCGAAATTAATGGATATGAAATGCTGCAAACCCTATCTGCTCCCGGCATGAGATGCTGTTTTGACCCACTATAAATAGAAGCTTTTACTATCTTAACAAAAAATTTATAACGCTATAAATAGTTTGAACTGTATTCTCTGCTCATATCCGGACGCCCCACTTGTTTTAAATACCCATTCATCAACGTACTATGGATGCACAAACTGTGGACTCTTTTTTACGGATCCGCATTATCGTCTACCAAAAAAAGAAGAAAAAAACCGGTATGACTTGCATGAAAATGATCCGTCTGATCCCAGATACAGAGATTTCCTCAAGCAAATTTTTCTCCCAATGGCAGATCGGCTGCCGCCCGGTGTATCCGGTCTCGACTATGGCTGCGGACCCGGACCTACACTCCATCTAATGTTTGAAGAGGCCGGTTTCAACATGAATATATTTGATCCTTTTTATCATCCCGACACCTCAGTGTTGATTCATCCGTATGATTTTATCGTAACAACTGAAACGGCTGAACATTTTTATCACCCTGCTGATGAATTTGACCGCTTATGGAAGCTTCTGAATCCGGGCGGAATCCTGGGCATTATGACCAAACAACTTCGTGACCCTTCAACTTTTGAATCCTGGCACTATCGAAATGACGATACACACGTAGCCTTTTATCAGATTAAAACCTTTGAATGGCTATCAAATAAATATGGCGCTATATTGGATATCATCAGCGATAGGGTCATTCTAATGCACAAAACAAAATAGATACCCATTTTTCATAAATCCATCTAATTAAAACCAACATCTCCCCATGAGCTCATTTCTCACTTACAGAGTTGGCAGGCTGCTTTTTGCACTGCCCATAGGCATTTTTGGTATAATACACTTTTTGACCGGCGCCGACACCGCAGGATTGGTTCCCGATTTTATTCCGGGTGACGTGGTCTGGGTTTACCTTAC
>Ga0136557_1001372_pt1 | contig 15820 bp, 11 predicted proteins | sample AntRauTorckE6832_FD_104796 | JGI IMG/M metagenome (GOLD analysis project Ga0136557, IMG submission 104796) | Saline lake microbial communities from Rauer Islands, Antarctica - Metagenome Torckler E6 #832 | ecosystem: Environmental > Aquatic > Non-marine Saline and Alkaline > Saline | place...
TTCATAGACTATTTTCATGGCATCGGCATAAGCGGAATCTAAAGCTGAACGATTGGAGTTCTCGTAGTCTTCTACATATCGTAAGGCCGTAGCTTCGATAATGGCTCGTTCTTTTTCCGTTGCTTTATCTTCCGATAATCTAAGGGCTTCCTGAATGGCGGCATAAGCTCTGGGTGCTTCGGAATCCTGCATACCACCATTTAGATAAGGTCCCCAGGTCCAGGCTTCGCCCCACCAGCAGATGGCGCAACGTGGGTCTTTTTGTCGGGACTCATAAAATGAACGGGCAGCATCGCCTTTTGCAAAGGCATACATCATTTGGTAGCCCTGGTTGAAGTAAGCCTGGGCTTCTGTATTAGTTGAAGAAATATTCCGGGTAAAATCTCCCAAGGCCTCGTCATATAATGGCATGGGCTCGGAAAAAGTGTCCGGATATTCGACTTGGGCCAACAAGTGGCCAGAAAAGATCAGAATGGAGAAGGATATTGCAAAAAGTGTTTTCATCAGATTCTTAAAATTAATTCAGAGGAACGCATAGATACGCTAAAGGGATGGGGGAGTCAAGAGCCGGTTAAATGAGAATTGATGACTTTGGAATTTATATAAGCTGTAGTGTTTAGGCAGCCGCCCTGTTCTTTTGTACCGACAAAAGAACCAAAAGCTCCCGGCTGCGAAAAAGGAACTAAAGCTGATTCCATTCTGCTAAAATAAATCAATGCTCCTTCTCGTGATTTGCTGGCTTCTTACGTTCTCAGCGGTATGATTTATTTCTTAACGCTCCATTGCATCATCTTCTTCACGCTCTTTTTTCTAAGGCCGATGGAAGATTTATTGGAGTGCGGTTACATATCTTTTAAGTCTTACAGCGAGCCCATATATAAAAATTAAATATCGCTGTTTAACGAGCGCTGACTTAAAAGCACCAGCATGATCAAAGTGCTTTTGCAACTTGGACCGAAGTCCTGACATTCATTTCCAGATTTTGGGAACGAGGTTAAGGACTTAATGAAAAAATGCTTCTTAAATGGTACATTATATCACTAATCTGCAAATCAACAAGTCATGAACGCTTCAAAAGAACTTTTAGAAAAAGTATTGGTTTTACCGGAAAGTGAGAGAGCCGAGATCGCCGAAGCCCTGTTAAAAAGTCTCACCAAACCCGATCCTGAAATTGATCAGCTGTGGCGAGAGGAAGCAGAGGAAAGAGTAACTGCTTATCAAAAAGGAGAGATTAAGGCCGTCTCTGTTCAGGATATTATTAAGAAATATAGTGCAAGGTAGTTTTGAAACTTCGCATTCTTGAACCTGCGGAAAAAGAATTGGACGAGGCGTTCTAGTATTATGAAAAGCAACTCGATGGCTTGGGAAATAGGTTTATTAAAGAAGTATTGAGTGGATTTAAAAGGATTAGATCCAACCGGACTGCATGGAGTCCATACACAAAAAAAATACAAGGCGATGTTTGTTGAATACCTTTTCGTTTGGGTTGATCTATCAAATAAATGATGATGAAATTGTAATCGTAGCCGTTGCGAATTTGCATCGAAAGCCTGTCTATTGGAAAGACCGAATTTAAGAGAGAAGCAGGATTCTCTTGATTCTCGGAAATGAGGTTAAGTTGTGATTACCATTACCATCGGTCAGACAGGGCAAGGAGTCAGACCGATCCCCACTCCGTGAACCTCTGCACCCACTTTTAAGTCTCCGTTTCACTCAAGACTAAAAAGATCTTAGGGACCGAAATTACGATTAACCGATTTGCGATTAACGATTCACGAATTATAATCCATACATGAGAACCAAACAGATTTTTCCTATCTTCAAGGCTCTGAAAAAACGAACACTCACACACCAGAATTAATGTCTCACAAGACTTCCGCCCAGATTCGTCAGGAATTTTTCGATTTCTTTGCTGAAAAAGAACATGCTATTGTAGATAGCGCTCCTGTCGTTCCCAAAAATGACCCTACCTTATTGTTCACCAATGCGGGTATGAATCAGTTTAAATCTATTTTTCTGGGGGAAGAAGATGCACTCAAGCATGAGGGCAAAACCTGGAGCCGCGCAGCCGATACCCAAAAGTGTATTCGTGTAAGTGGCAAGCATAATGATCTGGAAGAAGTTGGTCACGATACCTATCACCACACGCTTTTTGAGATGTTGGGGAACTGGTCGTTCGGTGATTACTTCAAAAAGGAAGCCATTGGCTGGGCCTGGGAATTACTTGTAGACAAATGGGGTCTAGAGCCTGACAGGTTATACGCCACCGTTTTTGAAGGTGATGAAGCCGACGGTTTGCCTGTGGATGATGAGGCTATTGAGTTATGGAAAAGTGAGACATCGATCGATCATGATCATATCCTAAAATGCAGTAAGAAAGATAATTTCTGGGAGATGGGCGAAACCGGTCCGTGCGGTCCCTGTTCAGAAGTACATATTGATTTGCGTTCGGACGAAGACCGCAAAAAGAAACCCGGCCGTGACCTGGTGAATATGGACGATCCCCGCGTGATGGAGATCTGGAACCTGGGATTCATTCAGTTCAACCGAAAACCGGCTGCCAGCCTCGAAAAACTCCCTGCCCAGCACGTGGATACTGGAATGGGTTTTGAGCGTGTGTGTGCAGTATTACAGGAGAAGACTTCTAATTATGACACCGATGTCTTCACTCCGCTGCTGAATGAGATTGCCGGTATGGCCGGATTGAAATACGGTGATGATGAAGAGAAGGACATCGCCATGCGGGTAATTGCTGATCATATTCGGGCAGTCACTTTTTCGATTGCCGACGGAGCTTCACCCGGAAATGATGGCCGCGGTTATGTGATACGCCGTATTCTACGCCGGGCTATTCGTTATGGATGGGATGTATTGGATTTCAAAGAGCCGTTCTTCTACAAATTGGTGGATGTATTGGCTGAGCAGTTCAAGGATGTATTCCCGGAGATAAAAGCACAGAAAAAATATATCATAAACGTGATCCGCTCAGAGGAAAAGAGCTTCCTCAAAACATTGGGACAAGGCATTGAGTTGTTCAATGAAATGGTGGAAGGCAAGAAAAAGCTATCCGGTGAAGACGCTTTTAAACTGCACGATACTTATGGATTCCCCATTGACCTGACTGAGCTGATGGCTCGTGAGCGCGGTGTTGAAGTTGATACGGAAGAATTCAACAAACACATGAAGGAGCAGAAAGAACGGGCTCGTGCTGCTGGGAAATTTTCGGTTGATCAGAGTAAAGTTGATTCATGGGTTTTGGTTCAGGAGGGTTCTGCATCAGAATATAAATCAGAATTTGTTGGCTATGATGATGCGGTATCAGAAACTCAAATCATAGGATATCGCAAAGAAGGAGATCGATTAGCCCTTCAACTGACTAAAACACCGTTTTATGCGGAAAGTGGTGGTCAAGTAGCAGATACTGGATTACTAACCAATGGTGAAGAATACTTAAAAATACTTGATGTTCAGAAAGGTACTGATGGAAGAAATATTCACTATGTAGATAAACTTCCAGATAATCTCTCAGGAACCTGGACAGCTAGTATCGACCTCGATCGACGGATTGAAATTCAAAAGCATCACTCAGCTACGCATTTGGCTCATGCAGCACTGCGAGGAATTTTGGGAGATCATGTAGCTCAGAAAGGATCATTGGTTGATGAATATCACCTGCGTTTCGATTTCTCTCACTTTGAAGCCATGACGGATGAGCAGCTGGATGAAGTTGAGCAACTGGTGAATGAAAAAATTCAGGAGAACATACCGCTGCAGGAAGAGCGAAATGTTCCTATTGATGAAGCCAAAGAACGTGGTGCAATGATGCTGTTTGGTGAAAAATACGGAGAAGCAGTCCGGGTAATAACTTTTGATGAAGATTATTCGATGGAGCTTTGCGGTGGAACGCACGTCGGCGCGACCGGTGAGATCGGATATTTCCGGTTCACTAATGAAACGTCCGTAGCAGCAGGAATTCGAAGAATCGAAGCCGTGTGTGGAACTCAGGCTGACAAGCTTCTTCGTGATGAAAAACGATTATTACAACAGGTAAAAGGTGCAATCGGCCAAACTCAGGATCTGGCAGCCGATGTGCTTAAATTGATCGAAGAAAAGAAAGCCCTCGAAAAAGAACTCGATAAAGTGCAGATGCAAAACACCGGCGCAAAGCTGGACGAACTTATGCAAGCTGCAGGATCATTGGATTCAGGGATCAAACTTGTAAAAGGTGAAATTCCCGGCGCTGATATGGATGCGCTGAAGCAGCTCGGTTATGATGGTATTCAGAAAGCCAAAGAAAATACCGCAATCGTGCTTGGCTCCAAAGATGAGGAAGAGAGCAAAGTGTACCTAATGGTGGCCCTAACGGAAGACCTCATCAAAGAAAAAGGATTGAAAGCCGGAGCCTTGGTCGGTCAGCTTGGTCGGCTCGTTGGCGGAGGCGGTGGTGGACAGCCCAACTTGGCTACAGCCGGCGGACGTCAGCCCGAAAAGCTATCCGAAGCCCTCGAAAAAGTGAATGAATTGATCGGAGATTCGATTTCCTGATCAGACTATGGAATGGAACACGGATAACACGGATTGGGCAGATAATCCCGGAAATTTAAATGTTTAGTTATGAAACATGAGGAATTGACTGAGAGAATTATTGAATGCTTTTATGCTGTTTATAATCGTCTGGGGTATGGTTTTCTGGAAAGTGTTTATGAGAAAGCGATGCTGATTGAAATCAAAAGAGCCGGATTAAAAGCAGTTCGCCAATTTCCTGTTTCTGTTTCATACAGAGATCAAAATGTAGGTGAGTTCTTTGCAGATATTTTAGTTGAGGACAAAGTAATTCTTGAACTAAAGACTGTACGAAAAATTGATGAAGATCATGGATATCAGTTGGTAAATTATCTTAGGGCAACAGAAATAGAAGTTGGATTATTATTCAATTTCGGAAGAAAACCAGAATTCAAAAGAAAAGTATTCTCAAACAATAGAAAAATCTAAATCAGTGACCATCTGCAAGATCAGCGTCATCCGCGTTCCATTCGGGAGTTGAATTAAAGAACCGAATCAAATCACAAAATCTTCATAAAAATTGGATATATTTGCGTCCCATTTGATTTGACGTAAAAAATGACTTCAAAACATAATTATGGCTAAAAAGAAGAACAACGAGATTAATTTTGCCCCGCGTGGGATAGGAGATGAAAAAGACGGCGCCGTTCAAAAAGGCGTAGATCTTCCGAAACCCACTAAAAAGAAACATAAATCCCTTGGTTTGAGTGAAGATGATCTCAAAGCGATGTATGAGCAAATGTACCTTCAGCGACGCTTTGAGGAACGTGCCATGCAGCAGTACCAAAAAGGAAAATTCGGTGGATTTTTACACCTTTATATAGGTCAGGAAGCTGTTTCTACAGGAACGGTATTTGCGCTGAAAGATGATGATGATATCATTACAGCCTATCGTGATCACGGCTGGGGGTTATGTCGCGGCATCACCCCAAATGAAGGAATGGCTGAATTGTTCGGTAAGAAAACCGGATGTTCAAAAGGTAAAGGTGGTTCCATGCACTTTGCCAAAACAGAAAACCATTTCTGGGGTGGCTATGGAATTGTAGGCGGACATATTCCCATTGGCGGCGGTCTTGCATTTGCTAACAAATACAATCAAAATGGAAGAATATCTGCTACCTTTTTTGGTGATGGAGCCGTAGATCAGGGTGCTCTGCACGAGACCTTTAATATTGCAAACCTTTGGAAATTGCCTGCCATCTTTGCGGTAGAAAACAACGGTTATTCGATGGGGACAGCCGCTCGACGACACACGGTGACAGAGATCGCGGACCGGGCAAAAGGCTACGGAATGAAGAGTAAAGTGGTGAACGGAATGGATGTATTTTCCGTGTATGAAGCCATGAAAGAGGTTTCCGAAGAAGTTCGGGAAAGTTCTGAACCGTATTTTCTTGAGATCAGAACATATCGATATCGAGGTCACTCAATGTCAGATCCTCAAAAATATCGAACCAAAGAGGAATTGGAGGAATATCAGAAATTTGATCCTATTGAGCGATTGAAAACTTATCTGAAGGATGAAAAAATCCTGAAGGACAAAGAAATTGAAGAATTAGAAGAAAAAGTAGAGCAAGAAGTGCTGGATGCCGTGGAGTTTGCTGACAATTCAGACTTCCCGGATGAGTCAGCACTCTACGATGATATGTTTGCTGAAGACGAACCTTATTTCCACAACTAATTTTAAACTGACTATATAAAGTAATGGCTGAATTACAATTTAGAGAAGCAATACGAGAGGCAATTGACGAGGAAATGGCCCGTGAAGAAAAAGTCTTCATTATGGGAGAGGAAGTTGCCGAATATAACGGTGCTTACAAAGCCACCGAAGGACTTTTGGACAAATATGGCTACAAGCGAGTCATCGACACTCCCATCTCCGAGCTTGGCTTTGCCGGAATTGGTGTGGGGGCTGCGATGAACGGACTTCGCCCCATTGTGGAATTCATGACCTTCAACTTTGCGGTATTGGCTGCCGATCAGATCATTAACCATGCTTCAAAGGCAGGCTATATGACCGGTGGACAAATTACCATGCCAATAGTTTTTCGTGGACCTAACGCCTCTGCCGGTCAGTTGGGTGCAACGCATTCCGTAGCTTATGATTCTATGTATGCCCACTTCCCCGGACTGAAAGTGATCTACACTTCTGAGCCGGATGATGCAAAAGGACTTCTGAAATCAGCGATTCGTGATGACAATCCCGTGTTGTTTATGGAATCGGAGCAGATGTATGGAATGAAAGGCGAAGTATCTGAAGAAGAGGACTATATCATTCCGATCGGAAAAGGAAAGATCAAACGGGAAGGAAGTGACGTAACGATCGTTGCCCATGGTAAGATGTATCACGTAGCAAAAAAAGCCGCTGCTCAACTTGAGAAAGATGGTGTGGATGTAGAGATCATTGATCCGAGAACGGTAAAGCCGCTGGATCTTCCATTGATTATTGAATCCATCAAAAAGACCAATCGTTGTGTGGTGGTAGATGAAGCGCATCCGTTTGCAGGATTTGCGGCCGAGATAGGTTTTTTGATTCAGCGTGAAGCATTCGATTATTTGGATGCTCCCGTTCAGCGTGTTACACTTCCAGATGTAAACGCACCATTTGCCAAGAACCTGATGGACGCCTGGCTGCCGGATGCTAAGCAAGTGATCGATGCAGTAAATCAGGTTACCTACAGGAATTAGGGGAGAAGTAAAAAGGCAAAACGCAAAAGTGAAAAGTATTCAGTATTAAACTTTTCACCTTTCACTTTTGCCTTTTTACTGATATGCCCGTTACATTGAAATAAACATCGATACAATTAACAACAACTCACTCAACAGTTTAGACTAAAGATTATGGCCATTAAGATCGAAATGCCAAAGCTCAGCGACACCATGGAAGAAGGGGTGATCGCTTCGTGGAATGTGAAAGAAGGAGATAAGGTAGAAGCCGGCGATATTATTGCCGAGGTGGAAACCGATAAAGCCACGATGGAAGTGGAAGCCTTTGATGAAGGAACTGTACTCAAAATTTTGGTAGATGAAGGCAATGCGGTTCCATTGGGTGGATTGATGGTTGTTCTGGGTGAAGAAGGCGAGGATATTTCAGATATACTGGAGGAAGCAGGATCTGGTTCGTCTGATTCCGGCAAAACCGAGAAAAAGGCAGAAGCCAAAGAATCTAAATCTGAAAAAGGATCTGAAGAAAAAAGTAGTGGAGATTCAGAAACACAGACTTCTCCTAAATCAGAAAGTTCTTCGAGTGATGCTTCTTCATCAGATGATGGACGAATCAAAGCTTCTCCTCTAGCGCGAAAAATGGCTGAGGATAAGGGTATTGATCTTTCCAGAGTAGATGGTTCAGGTCCGAACGGACGGGTCATCAAAGCAGATATTGAAAATTATAAGGAATCGGCTCCAAAAGCTCCTTCAACCCAGCAATTCGAGAGCTTGGAGAGTAAAGAGATCAAGATTTCTCAGATGAGAAAAACTATTGCTCGTCGTTTGGCGGAAAGTAAATTTAGCAGTCCGCATTTTTATGAGACCATTGATATCGATATGAAAGCGGCAATTGCAGCTCGTAAGCAGATCAATGATGCGAATGAAGAGGTGAAAATTAGTTTTAACGATATTGTGGTGAAGGCTTGTTCTGTAGCATTAACACGACACCCTTATGTAAACAGCTCTTGGAATGAGGATGTGATTAAGCAGCATGGAGAGGTACACGTAGCGGTTGCGGTAGCCATCGAAGAAGGATTGATGACACCGGTTATCCGACATACGGATAAAAAAGGTTTGGCACAGATCTCATCTGAAACCCGTGAACTAGCCGGTCTTGCACGTAATCGCAAACTTCAGCCCGAGCAGATGGAAGGAAGCACTTTCACCATTAGCAATTTGGGAATGTTTGGTATTGAAGAATTTACAGCCATCATAAACCCACCCAACGCTTGTATCTTAGCCGTTGGTGCAATTCGTGACGTACCTGTTGTTGAGAATGGAGAAGTGGTGCCCGGCAAACGTATGAAAGTGACGCTCTCCTCAGACCACAGAATTGTGGATGGAGCTAAAGCCGCTGAATTCCTGAATACAGTTAAGAACCTGTTGGAAAATCCGCTTTCGATGCTGCTATAAATAATAGCACTTCAATCAGTTTATAGAACCCTGTACATAAATTATGTGCAGGGTTTTTTTATTTATGTACAGTTTTTAAAGCCCTGCCAGAAGCAAATTCATTTTACCCCTGTTTGACGAATTATGCTCAATAAAGCATTATGAAGCCTGAAAATTTACCTGTAGCCAAGTTTTATTTACCTCATATCAAAAGTATTATAACGAGTTTCAGTACTCTGTTGGTGGGTAGCAAGGTAGTCATAGAAGTGAGTATGTAGCTATTTCACAAGGGTGCATTTTCTAAATGAATCTGTACTTCCCATACTTACCAATAATGAAATATAAATATGGAGTAATATGATACAACGAATACTAATTATAATGATTTGCTTTTTGATGGTCTCAGCTTTTGGCTATGGACAGGATATAAGCATGTTAAATGAGGATCATTTCAGCGAAATGAGTGAATTACAGTTAGATGTAGAAAACATTACATCTATGGAAGATTTGAGAAACTCGGAAGCATACTATTTTTCAAGGGTGTTAACTAATAATCCTTCTTTAATGGAACTTTACGGTTTAAAATATGGGGTAAGTGCAAAAGAAGTCAAAGATTTTCTACTTCCGTTAGCGGGGAATACAGCTAATGATTTTGATCATCAACGAAAATCTAAGATGAGCAATCATAAAGTGCCTATAAAAGTTGAAACGTATTCCTGGGATGGCACAGATACAAGTAACTTATTTTATCGAATATATAACAGTGAGTATGTGAATGAAGATTCGATGGAAACTTCTTACAGTTATTCCCAAGTTCTTAGAGGGGACGATGTAAGTGAAAGTTCCAGAAGATATAGGTATAGCAATCAGGCACTGGATAGAACACTTATGGACAGGCAATTGTACAGTTTTGTAGAGGGAGAATGGTCGTCTGGTTTTGAAACGAACTATGAAATTGATGAACAAGGCCGTACAGTAAACCTGGAATACAAATCTAAAAGAGATGGAGAGTGGACCTATCTTGCTAATTATACCTATGAATACAATTCTGACGGGAACGTGTTATTCTATTATTCTAATGTCTATGAGAATGGAGCCTGGCAAAATAATAATAGGACAGCGTATACATATACTGCTATAAGCAGTGGAGAAATGTTAACAAGTTCCTTGTTAAGGGAATCATGGAATAGCACTGCAGGGGAATGGGAAGTTTATGCAAAAACGGAAATCACACGTTCAGAACAAGAGCGGGTTGCAGAAAACTTTTCTTGGAATGCAGAAAATTCTGAATGGATCCTTATTGCAAGGACTACCATTAATTCTGATGAAAATGGATTAGACACGCTTCGTATGTCAGAGAGATATGATTTAGACAATGAAGAATGGTACTCTGATTACAGACAAAAGTATTCATATGATATGAATGGAAACAGAACCGAATATTCTTTTGAAAGATATGACACTACTAGTACTGTGTGGAATAAACAATTTCGATATAGCGATTCATGGGAAGGAAATAACCGGATAAGTCAAACCTATTACTTGGTAGATACAACTGATAATACATGGGAAAAATATTCGGAGACTACGTATACATACAATTCAGATAACAAGGTTACCACATATGAACGAATAAATTATAGAGAAGGAGCCTTTTTGTCTGGCTCATATCAAGAATATAATTACGATAGTGAAGGATATCTTACAACTGTAAATTCCTCTTACTATCAAAATGAAGGGACTTTGACACCAAGCACTTCGACCCAATATACTTATGCTGAGGATAACTATGATGAAACTGAATTACTTATCCTTTCTGAGGTGATGGACGTACCTGAAGATCAGGGTGGGTTTGTAGAGTTTGAAGTTGGCGGACATCATGCTACCAGCGGAGCCATTGATTCAAACACTGGCGAACTCAAAGTTTGGTGGTTCAATGGTGGTGACTGGGAGGAGGTCAAAAATGTGACGTATGAATCTGATTCTACCGATTCTACCAATCCGATCATAGTTTCCGTTCCCAACACGCAACCAGCCGAAGCAGAACCCGGAGATTATGAAGTGTCTTTCAAGATCACCGCACATACAAGCGAAGGTGGCTTCTTAAGTGCAACCGGCATTGAGGCAGGTGTAGCTCTCGATAATATAGCACCGGCTAAAGTTTCAGACGTGAGTGCTACTAAATTAGAGACAGAGATTTCTATGGAATGGGAGGCGAACACTTCCAGCGATGTGGAAACATACCATGTGTTTGAGCAAAATGAAGAAGGAAACTACGACTTGGAAAATAGTATTGGTTCTAGCGAAAGCAATAGTATCACTTTTAACAAGCCGCCAGAGATAAGAGATTACGATTTTGTTGTTGTAGCTGTAGATAAGCACAATAATCTTGGCCCATCATCTGATCCAGTATCAATTTCCATATTGACAAGTAATGAATCTGGAAGTGAAATTCCTGAGCAGTTTGACTTGCTTCAAAACTACCCGAATCCATTCAACCCAACTACTGAAATCAAATACGCACTGCCTGAAAATGAAGAAGTGAATATTACTGTGTTCAATATGTTGGGCAAGAAAGTTATTACACTCGTAAGTAAGCGGCAATCAGCCGGTTATCATACAGTGGGCTTTAACGCATCTAACCTGACAAGTAGTATGTATTTCTACCGCATCAATGCAGGTTCATTCAGTAAAACTCAAAAGATGATGTTGATTAAATAAACTTCAAATCTGATTAAGCTTAAAACCCTGTACTCTTAGAGTACAGGTTTTTTTTTATTTTCAGAAATGACAAGCCTAAACAGAAGCTTGTGCTGTTCGAAAATCCGCTTTCGACGTTACTATAAAATTTTCTTTTGAATGATATGAGTTCATTATGTATTTAATGAGTGAACTATAGAAGAAAAAATGCATCATGGAAGTAAACTCTCATCGTATTACAAGAGAACAACTCGTTCAACAGCTGGAAGGTGGACAAGCATTTCTAAAAGTCGAAGACTTACTGGAAGAAGTAGATTTTGAAGACTTGGGAAAACGTCCGGCTGAACTCCCATATTCATTCTACGAGCAATTTTTTCATATGAGGGTCGCCCAATTCGATATCCTCGATTTCACAAGAAATCCAGATTATAAGCCAAAGAAATGGCCTGAAGATTACTGGCCTACAGACACTGCTCCGGAATCAGAGAAAGAGTGGGAAAAGCTCAAGGAATCATTTTTCGAAGAAAGGGATGAAATGATGAACCTTGTCCTGGATGAGCGAAATGGGCTGAACAAACCGCTTGATCACGGTGATGGTCAAACACTGCTTCGTGAAGCTTTACTTGTCATTCAGCATAATGCATATCATACAGGGCAATTGGCAATTATCTTCCGGTTATTAGGGTAATGTGTTACCGTGCGACCGTTTTTACGTGTTAATAGGGGTATGTGAACACGATAGCATATTAATCCGTGAACACTTTCCCTGTTAATCTGAAAACATCTCGTTTAATTGTTCCTGTACCCGAATGAAAGTGGTACGTTTGGTAAGTTCTTTTAGTTTTTTGGCTCCCACATAGGTACACGTGGAACGCACGCCACCAAGGATATCTTGAACGGTTTCTTCAACCGAACCTTTAAAAGGTACTTTCACCACTTTTCCTTCAGATGCTCGGTATTCGGCCACACCCCCAGAGTATTTTTCCATGGCTTTTTCGGAACTCATTCCATAGAAAAGCTTGAATTTTTCGCCATTTTCTTCCATAAGTTCCCCTCCGCTTTCCATATGGCCAGAGAACATTCCGCCTAACATCACGAAATCAGCTCCGCCACCAAAAGCTTTGGCTACATCACCGGGAGATTTACAACCACCGTCTGAAATGATCTGTCCACCGAGGCCATGAGCGGCATCGGCACATTCTATAATGGCTGAAAGCTGAGGAAATCCAACGCCTGTTTTAAGTCGCGTGGTACACACTGAACCAGGACCAATTCCCACTTTAATGATATCTGCACCGGCTAGTAACAGCTCTTCTACCATCTCGCCGGTCACTACATTTCCCGCGATTATAACCTGTTCTGGGTATTGTGATCTTACTTGCTTCACAAATTGCACAAAATGCTCGGAATAGCCATTAGCTACATCAATACAAATAAATTGAAGTTGCGGGAATGCCGTCATCAATTCATTGAGTTTTTCCATGTCGGCACTTCCAGTTCCGGTACTCACGGCTATATACTCAGTGATGTTATCGTTTTCTCCGTCCAAAAACTCTCCCCATTGTTTAATAGAATAGTGCTTGTGAATGACGGTAAATAACTTGTGCTTAGCCAGCGCACGGGCTATTTCAAAAGTACCGGTGGTGTCCATATTGGCTGCCATTACAGGAACCCCTGACCATTCTTTTTTGGCATGAAGGAATTTAAATGTTCGTTCCAGGGAAACATCTGCCCGGGATTTGAGGGTAGACCGTTTTGGGCGGATCATTACGTTTTTGAAGCCAAGCTTTATGTCTAATTCTATGCGCATAGGGGTAATTAAATTCAGGAATTACAAATTTTGAATGTTCTACCCCAATGTGCAAAAAATACCGTCAAAATTGAAGAAGGTTTGGGGTGTTATTGCGGAAGGAGTGAACCCCTTCGCTGGTGTACAGGAAGAGATGGTTGCTCCGGTAAAGATGTGTGGTTAGGAAAAAGAGTAATCCAGTACAGAAGAGAGGCCATTCATGGCCTCGCAATGAAAACAGTAATGGAAAGTTCTGTTCCTCCGATTAAAAAAGCCGGCAAAGAATCCAAAAATTCACATCAGTAATCTGTTAAAACCTGTCTCGTTTGTTATCTTCAATCAAAAAAATGAATGCCCCGATATAAACTCACTATAGAATATGATGGAACTAATTTCAGCGGATGGCAAATTCAGCCAAACGATAGAACCGTAGAACAAACCCTGGAAGAGGCGTTTTCCAAAGTCCTTCAGCAGGATATAGATCTGATTGGGCAGGGACGAACAGATGCCGGAGTTCATGCCCGCGGACAAGTTGCCCATGTAGATCTGTCTGAAGAAACTGATATTGACAAGCTGCTCTTAGGAGTCAATGGGCTTGCCGGGGATGAGATCCAAGTGATAGGTTTTGAATTAGCAGATCCTGAATTTCATGCTCGCTTTGATGCTATTTCACGAGAATATGAATACACCATTACACAGAGGCAAATGCCACTACAGCGACATTCTTCTTGGGCACTACGACAGCCTATAGATATGGATACCCTTCATAGGTGCGCTACAATATTAGATGGTGAATTCGATTTTGCAGGATTTTCAAAATTCAATGAAGACAATTTTACCACGCTTTGCGAAGTTCAAAAATCAGAGTTTAAAATAGAGGGGGAGCTCATCAGGTATAGAATTCGGGCAAATAGATTTTTAAGGAATATGGTACGCCGTTTGGCGGGTACCATGGTACGCGTAGCACAAGGGAAAATGACTTTTGAAGAGTTTAAAGAAGCACTTGAAAAATCAAAATCAAATATTCCTACTTATACAGCCCCTGCAAAGGGATTAGTACTTGAAAAAGTTTTCTATAAAAAGTGAATAAAAGTGTTGAAAGTAGAGGGTAAATGTCTTTATATTTGTCGCCCCTCAAAGAGGGTAACACATTAAAATATTCCTCGGTAGCTCAGTGGCAGAGCAGTTGACTGTTAATCAATTGGTCGTAGGTTCGAATCCTACCCGGGGAGCTTCAAATTTCAAGGGACTGATCTGCGAACCCAGGTTAGTCCCTTTTTTTATGACTTCTATTCTTTTAAAATAATATTTTTTGGATTTTCGGTTTGAGCGTCTATCTTCCATATGTGAACAATCTGTACAGACATATAACTTTTAGATTCACTGCAAAATTACTCATTGTGGCTAGTGCACTGTGTGTATTTTTTGGAAATGGTGTGCACGTACATGCTATATTTGACCATGTGTTTGAGCATGGCGATGTCCACGCCTTTGTGCATTCTCATTCTGAAGATCATGTACAAAACCATAACCACGCGGAAGAATTTGACGAAAAAGATGCCCACCAGCATCCATCGGCTACCGTTGACTTAACGGGTACGCTAACTCAGAAGATCACAAGTAATGCTTCAACTGACACAAAGCTTTTTTCGACCCTTGGTTTTTTTAGCAGCCAAAGAACTTTACACTCCCCGATTCTGCTTTATTTAAATCTGCCACCGCCGGATCATCTTTACCAATTTAATCATTTCTCTTCTTATTCTCTTCGCGGCCCACCCCTAGGATAGATCTATCCCTTTGCCAGATAATATCTCTTATCAACTATCTCAATTAGCATTCTATAACCATTAAAACATTCCATTTATGAATTCATCCAAGCGGTGGATCTTGTTTTTGGTATTCCTATGGGTACCACTACAGGCTTACGCCCAAACTCAATCCCTTTCCTTAGAGAATGTTGTTGAGCGGTTCAAACAACACAGTCTCCAGCAGGAGCTGGCAGAGCTTGATAAGCTCCGAATACAGGGAGCGGCTCAACAGTATAAATCGTACATGAATCCCGAGGTGAGCATTTTTAGCGAACAGCTCAATGCCGGTACGCTCCATTATGATGAAACCACTTATCAGATCTCGCAGCCGATTGAACTGCTGGGGCAGCCTTTCCTCCGAAACAAAAGTGCGAATAAAAGCAGTGAAGCAGCTGAATTAAGCTATCAATACGATCGCTCGGTTCTCATACAGCAGGTAAAAAGCCTGTATATTGAGTATTGGTTTTTACAGCACAAACTTGAGGTGTATGACCAAGCGCTTGAAGTTATCAACCAGGTCTTGGCATCAGCTAAAGCCAGACAAACGGAAGGCACGGAGTCAGGACTTCAGGTGCAGCGTTTTACCGTTGAAAAGAACCGGTACCTACGCGAGCGAAATGAAGTAGATCTGGAAATGATGCAGGCCGGTAAACAATTGGTATCCATGATCACTTCAAATGAAGAATCCGGTTTTGAATTTCAGATAGAATCTGATTTTCCGGTTGACCCGATTATGGAAGATTCAGACATACTTCAACAATATGCACTGGCTCACCGAGCTGACCTAAAGGCTTTGGAGCTGGAGGCAGACGCCCTCGGACTTAAATACAAAGTCGAAAAACGAGAACGTCTGCCAGATCTAAAA
>Ga0136557_1001373_pt1 | contig 15816 bp, 15 predicted proteins | sample AntRauTorckE6832_FD_104796 | JGI IMG/M metagenome (GOLD analysis project Ga0136557, IMG submission 104796) | Saline lake microbial communities from Rauer Islands, Antarctica - Metagenome Torckler E6 #832 | ecosystem: Environmental > Aquatic > Non-marine Saline and Alkaline > Saline | place...
AGAAACAATAGCGGAGCCTTTCAGGGGCTAACGAAGAACTTACTAATTCAACATTGGAAGCCGACACCGTGAAGAAAAACATGTTGATTGAGTTTCGAGACTATTACGCAGGGCCATGGCCACGAGCAGTCCTCCACCTTTTTCTGGTTGCCATGGGCGGGCCGCTTATTGCAGTTCTTGTGACCGATGCGACATTTTCGCTGAGACTATTTGTGGGGAGTTCTTTGGTGGCATGTTTCGCGTTCGCAGTCGGGGTGTGGGCTAAACGGCGATATCCACGCCCCGCAGATCGTACTTGAATGGGAAACCGGCGCATTTCTCGAAGCCAGATGTTGGGCTACCTCGACAAACTATCGCGAGGAGAATCTTTGTCTGAACCTAAACTACATCAGGCAGCAGACCAGTTCGGCCTGGACATCGATCAACTGACTGCTAATACCAAACGACAGCATGACCGGAGCGACCGAGTGCGATACTTGGGGGTGGATCAAGACACTTTGCTACAGTGGCAAAGCAAGGTGGAAGATCGCCATGAAGTGGCTCGGGTTGAGCAGTCCAGAATGGGCAATAGCCACGGCGCTCGCGTTAGCGGTGCCATGGTGACTGTGCGTAGCAAGCGCCAGCCACACCCGCACGTCGTTATGGTGGATGACAAAGGCGAGATCAGCGCACCACCGGGGACCACCCCATCCGACCGGCTGATCATCGTCGAGAACCTTGAGAACTTCCTAAACATTGACGGTACGCTTTCGCTTCTCCCTGTCTGTGGGCTAAGCCCGGTCTGGCAGGAGGCTGATATCCTCTACGGCAGTGGTAACAGCATCACGAACATTCTGCTTACCCCCTTTTTCCAGCAGTACCGGGAAATCGGTTGCCTGTTTGACCCCGACCCCGGAGGCATCCGCATGTGTGACACGCTTTACAGGCGGGGCGAACTCCCTTCCCTCTATTTTCTCGCACCAGCAGATCTTCGGGAGCGCCTGAGTGCTTCCACGCGAGAACTCAATATGAAGCAGCGCCAGCAGTTAGCCATTCACATGCGCCGTTCACCGCCCTGCGCTCATGTAGGTGGCCTGATCCGCACTACGGGTAAGCACCTCGAGCAGGAAACCTACCTTCTACCCATGCCAACTACGGAGGCAACCCGATGAATCTGGGCTTTGATACCTTTGATACCTTCCGCTTCAAGCAACTGGTCTTCGTCAACAGCGCGGCTTTTGCGTATACCCAGATCCGCATCGACCAGCACACCGCGCTTTTCGGCGAAAACAATCTGGGCAAGACCTCCATGCTCAACGCCCTGAAGCTGTTCCTCCTGCCGGAGATTAACTTCCGAAACTGCGGAAGCAAGTTCAACTTCCGGGGCACCAACGGCAATCTCTATGACGGGATGGCGAGCTTTCGCTACTACTTCCCGGAAGACCGCGCCTTCATCATACTTGAAGCCGAGAACCCTCACGGCGACTTCTGTATTGTCCTGCATCGTGGCGGTGCCACCGACAAGATGGAATACGCAAGGTTGCCGAATTTAAAAACATGAGAAGCTATTTTTTAAAAATAATCAGGGACACGGGTGGCTTTTAAATGTCTATATTGACGAAAGAACTATCAGGATTTGCTCTAATCCTGTTGGCGCTGATTGTACCACCCGCTTTTGCAACGCCACCGACAATCGCAACTTCCGAGCTATACAAAAATTTGGAAACAATGGAATCTCGCGCTGAGGAAGACCTACAAAGGATTCGCCAAATGATACAGACTCTCGAGTCTACTCACCCCCACTTGGCCAGCTCCAGGCTCCATAGCGATACCGCGCGGCCACTTATTACGGAGCCTGACAAGTATTCCGCTTTGATTCTGGATAAACTGGATAGAGCTTGGAGCCCGCCATCTTCTGCATCGAAAGACATGAATGCTGGCATTTTGATCTCTTTGCTACCCACCGGTGAGGCTGCGAGAATTAAGCTTTTTAAAGGAAGTGGAAGCAGCGACTTTGATGAGAGGGCCGTCCAGGCATTTCACGCCTTAGGTCGCTTCCCGGTGCCTGCTGACCAGAGATTGTTTAATAGTCATTTCCGGAACTTTGAAGTTGACTTCAATGCAGCGAAACTGAAGATCAACCGGAAGTGACTACCTTTTGATGAGGTGATTGTGAGGCTATGCCACAACAACCAGTAATACCGACAAACTTTCCAGAGCTCCGCTTGATCTGCTGGCACCGCGACCCAGGCAAACCAATCACCGAGGTAGAGGCCTTTGGCCTTTATGAGCGCAACTGGCGGTACATAGACCATGATCGGCTAACTGACTCCGAAAAAGCGCTGATCAACCGGCTCAAGGACAAGTATGGAAATGGAATTATAAATGGATAGCAAACATCAGCACCACAAAAGGATCATTCGCGTGCTTAACGCTATGAATCGCGCACTGCTCCAGGATACTCAGTGCTTGTTTGGAGGCGGTACCGCCATTGCCCTGCAGCATGATGAATTCCGTCTAAGCAATGACATTGACTTTATTTGTTCTAGCCACGATGGCTACCGGAAGCTGCGCGGCCTGGTTGGACAATTCTCAACGACGGGCCTATCACCCCTTTTCGATCAGCCGGTAAGCCAGCTCAGGGAGGCCCGGGCTGACCGCTACGGCATCCGGAGCGTCCTGGAAATCGATGGCACACCAATCAAGTTTGAAATTGTCCGTGAAGACCGACTGTCGCTCGACGCTTCTGTAACCTTGCTTCATGGCGTACCAACCATATCCCGGGATGACGCCTACGCCGAAAAACTGCTGGCAAACTCCGATCGCTGGGCAGACAGATCGGTTGCAAGCAGAGACATTCTGGATCTGGCCGCCATGGTGAACGCCTGGGGCGATATTCCACCAAAGTCTTTGGCTAAGGCATGCTCTGCCTACGGCACGACGATCATCAAGGACGTCATATCTGCGGCAAACCTCATTCTGGATAACGAAAACTACTGCCAGCAATGTTTCGATGATCTCCGGATAGATGAGAGCGTTCAGCGGGATCTGCTAGCAACGCTTAGAGGCATGTCGCAGTCAAAACATCAGCCAAAGCCCGATGGTGGTTTCTGCGATCACGAAACCAATGGTCCAGGCCCCTCACCTTCCTGAGCACCCGCCAGCACCAACGAAGCCGCAGGCTGAGTGGTGCCAATGCCTGTCGGGCGGAGCCCGGCTGGCATACCTCGCCAAGGGCCGAAAGGCCCGACCCGACTTCACCTTCTAACTTCAGATCCTCGCCCCTATCGGCGTTTAGCTGATGACTGAAACCTCCACCCTTTCCAAAGCAATTTGTTCATTGAGTATGTGCGACAAAGCTGTATAACAGCGATCACCGCTGCTTACGTTCGCCGCTGCCTGAAATGCATTTTTCACAGCGATTACGATGATTTGCTTCCGTGCACGAGTTATACCGCTGTTTAGCATTTCCCGACTGACAAAACCGTTGCTGTCGGGCGGTAGCAGGAGAATGATCGTGTCTGCTTCAGTTCCCTGCATTTTGTGAATTGTGGTTACGTAGGCAAGCTCGAGCAGTGATAGGTTCGACTTATTGAACATGACCTCCCGCTTCCCAAAGGCTACGGTACAGGTTTCATCACTATGTATGTCCGTGATGAATCCTGTTTGCCCATTAAATACGTTCAGATCGTGATGGTTTCTTGTGACGATTACCTTGTCTTTGGTGTTAAACCCGCCGAGTGATTTGGTAGATCGGCCTTCAGATACTTTCGGATTCATAAGGGGGCGCACAAGGGTGTTAAGATTCCGACTTCCGCTAGGCCCGTTACGCAGCGGTGAGATAATGCGCGTTTTCAGACGTTGGCCAACGGTCATTTTCCGCAAAGTTTCTTGTAACTGTTCCGGTATGTTTTGATCACCGTTCACGATAACCTGGTAAGACTCTGTGATATTCGATCCGCAGTCCTGGGGCAACGTCAGGGGTTCCCCGTTCAAGGCGTTTTGAGCGGCCATAGTAATAGGCGATCGCGCATCAAATCGAACTGGTTCTGACAGAGTAACGGTGTGAAAACATTTGGCATTGATCAAGTCACGCAGTACAGCGCCCTGCCCTACGGATTTAAGTTGCTCCCCATCGCCCGCCAGCATTAAGACCGCATTGGCAGGTATTGCCGCCAGAAGTGCGGCGAACAAGTAGGCATCCACCATCGATATTTCATCGATGATCACAATGTCGCAATTCAGTTGGTTCTTGAAATTATAGGTCCATCCTTTGGGGCCTCTTGAGCCAAGCAGTCTGTGAATGGTGGTGGCCCTCAGACCAATACCCTCTTCCATTCGATCAGCCGCCTTAGCGGTGGGGGCCGCGAGCTTAATTTTCAGGGTGGCGTCGTGTTCAAGTGCGGTTTTCACAAAGGCGCTAATCAGGAAGGTTTTGCCAGTGCCAGGTGGTCCGGTTAAAAGGCTACTAGGATTCTGGCAGAGGTTGGCATAGGCTGGCTTTTGTTCGGATATCAGGGTGCCAAGAACGTCTGCACTTGCAGGAAACCCAGGGTGGCAGGGCTGCGAGTTACGATAGGCAATCTGGTCCGATATCCACTGGTCACGCTTTAAGTTTTTTTGCGACGTAACGAATGACTGACCCTCTGCTTTGTAGCGAATGACTCTTTCCGGAAGAAGAGTCTCTATTTGATCAATCTGATTTGCTAGGGTTACCAGTTTTGAGTCTTTCTGAATCGCCTCTAGTAGCAGCTCGAGTGGAATGGTGGTATGCCCGCCCATGGATAAGAGTCGATGAAGGATATGCTCGCATTGATCCGCAAATATGTCTGATTGTTTCGCTTCTGGCGCCTGCGCAGAGAGGCAGTCAATGGTGTGCGAGGTTATTCCAGTAATTTCCCTCAGCTTCCATGGCGACTTGATAATTTCAAGGGATTCCACGCCAAAATTCCGATGTATCAGCGCAGCCTGGTTTAACTCGATGTCCATTGATTCAAGAGCTTTCAGGAGATTGGCGTAGCTTCGCTCCTTACGGACAACCTCACTGATGGCCGACGCTCTATCTGGACCGATACCCTTTATGGTTTTGAGAAGCCAAGGCTCATCTTCAATCACAGACAGGGTTTTATCACCGAACTCCCTGACGATTTGCAGAGCAAGCTGTTTACCGATGCCTGGGACGCCACCAGAGCTGAAATAGGCTATCAGTTCTTCCTTTTTCTCGGGGAGATAGGCAACGAGAGTAGTTGCTTTGAATTGGTGGCCGAATCTCGGGTGACTAATAAATTGACCATCAACGACGACCTTACTGCCCTCTTTAACGGTTGTGTTTGCAGTGACTGTTATTGCGCGGTCGGATCTAGCTGACATTCCTTCAAAGACGACGAATGACTCTGATTCATAGTTAACTCGCGTTACCGTCAGAGTTAAGCGTTTCGCATTGCTCAGGGTATTGGTCATACCAAAGTTGCCTTGTCAATACCCCAATTTTAATCAGGGTCTATCAGACTGCTCAGGTGCATCAATGTTTCCTGCAATTCAGGAGCATCCGAGCGTGATATGGTTATCGAATAACCACTATGGTACGGAATTTTTAATGCAGCAAACGCTTCGAGACCAAGTAAAGGAAGCTGTCGACAACTTGCCTCAGCGGGGAATCATCCCCGATGCAGTCGCTGAGCGTTGGATCGATGGCATTTTAAAGCTCGACCCGGAACGGGCGCTTTGGCACGTCAACCGTGCCCGGGGTTTCGGTGGCTCCGAAATCGGGGAGCTGCTGCTTGAGCGAAACGGTGAAAAGGAATACCTAAAAAGCGCGACGAACATCATCAACGACAAGTTGCTCGTTACTCTGCCTGATAGAGAAAACATTTACATGGCGCGGGGAACCGTACTGGAGATCGTTGCAGATAGCGTTTATCACAGGCTTATGGGTTCACGATCTATTAAGAACGACCCATCTGTGCGAGACGCCTTTAATAAGCCAGGGTCAAAGCCTTTCGTGGTTGGCAACCCTGATGACGTTACCCGGTCACGCGAAGAAAGCCTTGTGATTCCGGATTTCAAAGTCCGATCGAACCTTGATTGGGATTCGGATTTGCCATTCACATATGTCTGCCAGCTTCATTGGTACGGCCATATTTACGACCACAATGCAGAACCAAGTGAGCCAATCCGCTATGCGTTGGGTGAATTGGACATTCCTTCGAGGATGGCCGATGAAGTGATGTGGAAGCTGGAAAGCGATAAGTTGACCGACGCGCAAAAGCAAAGTCTGATCGATAGCACCGCCGAAACCGTGGCCAATCTTAACCTGCCGGGGCTGGGGATGAGGATCACTTCGTTTGATCGTAATTTCCAACTGGAAAAAGACCTTGTGGATACCGCCGAGTGGTTTTGGAACAACCATGTTATGGAAGGTAAGCCATACATGCGCCCAGGTACCACTCTTGAATCGGATGTGCCGGATGAGGTCAAAGAGCAGGTCCATTCGAAGATGAATCTGTTTCTCAAGTCAAAACTCGGTAACAAAGTCGGAGATCAGGTCGCGAAGGATGCCCAAAAAGAAGTTATCGCACTTCTTGATAGGTATGACCTGAGCAACTGGCCTTTCAAAGTCCCTGGTCTTACCCACTCACAGGGAAATAAATTCGATGCAGAGTCAGCCGCCAGGGCGCTGATTGCGAAAGGCCACCCTGCAGACAGCTTGCGCAAGCACAAAGCCGAGTCACTAGATTTAGAAAAGGCAGAAGCAACTTTAAAGGCACATGGGCTCCTGCATCCTGATCTCTATAAGCCTTCCTGGGACGCAACAGCCGTTAAAAAGGCAGTCAGCAATCACGACAGCCTGAAGGTTGAGGACTTCCATTTACGCAATGTCCGGACAGCGCTTAGCGCGAAGAAAGAGGATAAGGAAACACTGAGTGAGCTTGAAAGTGCGATGAAGGTTCACCTGTATCGGTTTAAAGAATCCGAAGAGCCATACCCCGAAGATTTAAGCGAAACAGAAGACAGCGAGAAAGGACCGTCGCTTGCTTAAAGAGCAGCACGGCAAAAAAAAGACGTTAGAACTTGGCCTTAGACCACTTATCCACTGATCTGTGCACAGAAACAGTGGATAAATTAGATGGAGAACACACTATGCAGACAGTATCGGAAAGACAGAATGTGAATATTTTCGATGCGAGCGATCGATTTTATATGTGTCGCAAAAAATTGGAAGATTTCGGCCAATATCTTGAGTCAATAACTGAGAAAGATCATCCGGGGATGGTCGATCTACTGGCTCAATATTCAGTCTTGAGGACCATTTCAAACCGCGCAAGTGCAAAGTTTGAGAAGGTTGAGGGCCGTGGTGACGCATTATTAAAGTCCCGAGAGCTGCAACTGATATTGAACCTCGAAATCCTCATACACGAATTTGAAACCGTGCTTATTGATGCACAAGAAGAACTTTCCGTTGCGAGCTAAGGAGACGACGATGATTGACGATTACGGATGGAACTCGGGTTCTCCATTGAACGCAGACAACCCAACAAATACGGAAGGTGAAAAAGCTCATTGGAGCGTTCGGGCACGCGAAGGTCTGCATAAAGCCTTGGACCTGGTAGCTGATCATTCAACGACTGTGGGTATGACCGGTACAACCGCTTTGCTGATTGGTGCCGGCGCGTGCGCTGTTATGGGTAACGCCGCTCCAAACGAAGGGTTTGCATTGCAGTGGTACGGCGATGCGGCTCAATATGTGTTTGGGGCTCTGGCAACCATGAGCGCTTCGCTTGTCGTCGAAGAAGGCGCACGCAGCTTCTTGAAACGCGACGACGCACTGGAACTGTTTGGCCCTGAGCGGGACGACTTATCGCAGTCTTCACCGCTGAAAGGCGCCGTGGTAATCGATGACGATCCGACGTACAGCCCGAAGTTCAAAACGGCCGTGCGGGAAGTTCTCACTAGCCTGGACGACAAGCCAGAAGCAAAATCGGCTCTGGTGAACTTGCTCAAGAAGTCCCCTGAAGCTCGGGAAGCGTTCACTAAGCAAGTGACGGCAACCGGCGATAAAACCGATGATGCGTTTAATCTGCACAAGGCTGAATCGCACCATGACGTTGAGCCTGGTGACAACCAGGGCCCTGCTCCGCGGTAAAACGTGAGGCACAAAAAAGCCCGCATGGCCTTTCAGCGATGCGGGCTTTTCTCTGCCAGTCATTAAGAGGGTGAGGGAGATCCGTACTGCATTCGCATAGCGATTCGATCCTGAAGCGCCTGATCTGCAATATCTGAAACCCCATTATCTGAATAGAATTTCGCTGTCTCAGCGTCACGGTAGGCGTTTGCACCGGCCTCTGTCTTATTGTCCTTCTGCCACTCCCTGAACTTGTCGATAGTGGTTTCAATAACCTCTTTGCCAGCCTTCGCTGCCATTATGGCAGGCCGGGCGGCGGGTGCGACGATCGAACCAGCGGTGAGTGCAGTATCGATGCCTTTGCTCAGTTTGCTATCAGAAATACTTGCAGAAGCCTTATCAGTAGCAGCTTCCGAAGTGGGTTCAGGGGCTGGCCCGGCCGCCGACTGCGAAGGCGTTGATTCTGTCTGTTCTTTCAGCACGTCTTTGGCTTGTTTCGAGGTGTCCGCCAGGGGTGACGCTGAATTAGCAGCGGTGATCTGCTCCTGAATATCATTATTTGACTGCTCTCGATGGTTTCCTAAGCCAAAAGCCGGGACGTTGCGAAGCTGCATAAAGCTACCCTCCTTACAGTGATAGGGGCGAACCTTTCATGGATTCCATATCTTCCCGAGATACGATATTCAACAAATCCTTGTCGTAGGCCTCGATGAGCGTATCTTGAGCGCTGAGCACCTGATCCGTTGCTGTAACTATCTCGTTCCATGCTTTCTGAACTGAAGGCTGGTTCATGATTTCTGAAGGGTCAGCCACATTGTCTACTTTACGTTTGATCGTAGAAAGCAGCGCGGTGTGATGTGTCAGATCTTTCAGGGCTGCTCTGGATAACTCAACGGCTGTATCTGGCGCTTGGACGTCACCTTCCACAAGGTTGTTCAGAAAGGTCGTAGCGACCGCCAGCTTTTGTTCTTGGAGTTGCAGGGTTTGTTGCCAATTCGTGGCCATGGATATCTCCGTTTTCGAATGAAGGGTCTCAAACGATAATGTCTGATAAGTCAGTGACTTATTCAAGGCCTTTCTCGTTGCAACAATTTGGATACAACCTGAGATAAAGCAAGGTTAAGATCCCGTTTTGCAAGGTATTTTTGGTATTTTATATACAGATGCTCCGCTTCCATTTGGGCGAGTTCTTGTGCGGCAAACCGAGCATCGTTGGCGACAATGGCAAGCCAATATTGATCCCTTGGTCGACGGGTACCCATCATTCGCAAGAATCCTTCGTCACTGATGGGGCCATCCACCTGTTCGCCGATTGCGCTAAGCATATATTCAGCTCCACCAAGAGCAGTTTCGTGAGCCCGCCGCATCCGAATGTACCGATCCTGGATAACCATAGGAATAGACATAGACATTCGACTTATTTTGTCATCAACAACCCTGTCTACTTCTGCAGAGGTGGTCGCTATTTGCTGGACCGCATCGGCTGTCGATGGCAGGTCAGCCGAGGAAAGCTGCGCGAGCAGATCGAGATTATCATTCTCCAGGCTATCCTCTTTTATGGTGGTGTATTCGTCCGAGATTAGGAGATTTCCGCCCAGCAATTCGTACAACGAGGCTCCCTCGTCTTCAGCGGCCGTGCGTGCCTTTTTTAGCACTTGTGACTGGGCTATACGCGTGGAGTTTTTTACATTACTTGCAACTCGTCCCAGAGCTTGTGAATCACTGATGCTAGGAGATGAGCTGTTACCCCCTGAATTTGAAATTGTACTGCTTGCCCTTTGGTTAGCTGATAAATCGCTACCAATGACCGCCCTTTCACCCCTTAGAAACGATAGCCCTGCGGATAGGCTTGAATTTCCGCCCATGTTAAAGGCTGTGCCGGCTTTAATTTGTTGTTTGCGTTCTTCTCGCTGGTTCGGGGCGAACTCGCCAACTGTGTGCTGCCTTTCAAGCTCTCGCTGGATGACTGGAAGCGCTCGTACTTCGGCTGCTATTTGTTTAGTGGCAAGCTCAAGCGCTGTTACAACCTGTTTTGTCTGTTGAGCTTCGGCGCTTTCAATGGTGACCTGAAGCATTGGGAAACCGACGGCTCCCGTTTGCCCACCAACGCCCATGCCGATAGATTCCATCAGCACCTGCTCAGAAGAGATAATGGCTGTGTTGACAACGGAAAATGCCGAAACGATGGCGCCATCACAAATGGCGCATGCAGTTGCAAATCCGGCAGCATATCCGGGAGCTGCATTTGCGGTTGGTGCCATTCCTGAAAAAGCCCCTGCCAAAAGGACGGCTATTCCTAAGTTTTTGCGAAGAACCATCAGTTACCTCGCTCTTGACGATTGAGTGTGGATAGCAGTTGTGACATCAACAGGGCTGTATTTTTGTCCTGCTTCCACGTTTCATAGTCCAGTAGCATTGCGTCGGCCTTGGTAAACGCCAGATCCTTTAACGCTCCGCTCTGATCTTTGTTGGCGAGGTTTGCCAGCCAGCTAGGACTTTTCAACCGTTGGGTAGCCATGATTTTGAGCAAGTCGTTATAGCTCACCCCATCCTCTGCTTCATCGATCATTCGCTCTGCATAGGGCGTCATTGAAGTCAGGGTTTCCGCCAGCCAACTGCCATCCTCGGCGCTCATAATGGGCGACTCATACGACAGAAGCTGATTCTGCACTGCCTGGGGGTAAGTCATTCTCATGTTATAGAGATCAGCTTCGACGTTCTGGTTGATCTGTGACTGCGTGGTAACGCTTGATATTTGTGCTGGCGGATTAGGATTGGTTGTCAGGTTTATAAATGTCGCCGCCTCTTGGACCTCATCTGGTGATAGCGCCCCGAATTTATCGCTCCCGGTCACAATATTCACACCACCCTTTTCAATATCCGGTCGATTTTTCAGCAGCTCAAAGGTCTGCACAGAGAACCTCCCACTGCGGTCTACCTGGTCCGGATACGAAGATGTCATTTCATTGTAGGAGCTGGAGCTGGCATTCAAGCGATCCGCTTGAAGCGAAGCGAGAGAGCCCGAAGCTGTCATATCTCCGGCCCGATCGGTGAAGCGGCAAGGGTCAGATGCTTGACGCGCCGGATCAACGGAATTTGCTAATCTTTCGATCTCTTCCTGGACAACCGGGACGTTCCGAACCTCATTCGAAATGGTCTTGGTCATCAACTCTAGCGATGTCACTAATTGCTTAGTCTGTTTACCTGCTGACCCGGTGATAGTAGCGCCAACGCTTTCAAAACCAAGGTACAACTGTGATGCAAGAGCTGCTGTACCGGCGCCAACTAAAGTGGCTGTGGAGCTTGCGGCGCCTGTTGCGGTTGCTATACAGGAACAGGCTTTAACGTCGGATGGCGCTACGGAGGCAGCTACTGCGCAGGCGGACAGTACGGATGCGGCGAGCAAACTATTTTTTTGCTTGAATCTCTTCATCGGCGTGCACCAGTGCGGTCTTGGTCAAGGTAATTCTCATCACCAATGTCCGAGTCTGAATCATATTCGTAGTCGGTATAGCCCGGATTGACGTTCGGAATACGATCAAACTGGTCGTTAATAAGTCCTTCGGCATTGAAATCAATCTCATTCTGTCCTTGCTCGATATTGACCCCCTCACTACCGCGATTGATTCCGATACCTGCACCAGAGAGCCCCAAGGGAGCATCAATGCTAGCGGATAGGCCATCAACCTGATCCGCCAAATAGTTATCCGCGGCAGAGCAGACAGCATCTCTTATACCGCTAAGGAAGCTGCTTGCAATCGATGCAATGCTGAAACTTCCATCCAAGCCGTAGGAGCTAATGCAGCCCTTTTCCTCAAAATCAACGACGTCATCAAGGTCGTTGCCCTCGTGTACTTTGTCGTAGACCCGCTTGGTGACTTGCCCTCGATCCTCGTTGTACTTTTTTCGAACCTCGTCTACGACGCAGGGTTCGTTGGAAGCACTTTGAGCAGAGGATGGGGTGAGCGACAATGACGTTACAAATACGGCTAAAGCCAACGCCTTGGAAGGTTTGTTTATCATGATTGAGAGGCCTTCTTCTTCTCTTTGAGTTGCGAAAGTGACACGGCATCCTGAATGGCCGCTTCAAGGCGGTCCGTTCGCTCCTTGGAAAACAATCGCTTCAACAATGCCAACCTTTCAAATACCAGGAATCGATCAACCGCCAGCGTGGCAGCCCGAAACAGGTCATCATCGTCTGGATTCGAAGCGAGAATTGCCTGGCAGGCGTTGAGGAACCGGCTGGTCACTTCTTTCCGGTCCTCATTGGAATAGTGCAGGAGCATCATGGCTGAACTTGATTTCATCCATGCCATCACCTCAAGAGCCTGTTTGGGGTTTTCGAGGCAATATGAGGCCACCTTGTTTGAGGACTGCATTTTCCGAATTACCTTATCGAGCATTTCCCGGACCCGCTCATGATCCTCGATGCTCCATGTGTCCTGTTCATCCATGATTGAGAAGACCTGGGTGATAGCTGGATCTATCCTCGCCCAGTATTTGTGAGCACCATCTTTACCGGCTAGCGGTGGCCCATCTTCGCCGGGGTTTTGAAATATGCTTTCCACTCGAAACCTCGCCTAAATTTAGCGGTATTGCCCATTTATAAAGCCTATATTGTTGTAGTATATCCCATTACATACGATACAAATGCAGCATCCCCTGATTGGTAGGCGTTATGAGTGAAAACAGCGAATCGCGAGTGGTAGCTTCTCAAAGGACACGGCCGGCTGAGAATCAACAGAATCAAGGCCATCCCGTAGAAAGCGCAAAGCCAGGCAACGGCGTCAGAGCGGTTAAGAAAACGCTTGGCATTTCGTCAAAGGTTTTAGCACTGGACACGATTTTCAAAAACGCCAAGTACATGAAATCCCGCAATGCCAATGTATGGTCAGACCTTTTCAGCAGGGATGGTTTTCAGAAAGCCAAGCAAACCTTTAAAAATCCTCGTCAGCATAACCCGGGTAACAAGGTTTATGCCTCACTCGCGCTGAGTATTGGTCTGTGTCTTTTGATGGCTGCCTATAGCGTGACATTCATTGCTGGTCACCCGGCACCCGCGCAACTGCCATGGATCAACAAGGTGGCCCTCGTTGGCTGCGCCTTGTATGGACTCCTGGGCACGCTGGTTTATGGCTCCATCTTGTGGGTCAAGATCAAACATCGAATACGCATCTTGGCGAACAGCCAGAGGGAACAGTCATGAGAAAGCTTTTAACGGCGCTTTTTGGCTTCGCCACGGTGGCAACCGCACTTACGGCACAGGCAAATCAGGAACACGCAGTCAATACAGGCGGGTTCGGAAAGTGGCTTATTGATTCGTTGTTTGAGTCCGGCTCTGTTGGCGATATGGCTCAGCAGCCTGGAATGATCGGCACGGTCATCATGCCTTTGTCATTGATGTGCTTTGTAATGGTTCTCTTTTTGATCACCCTGAAAAGTATCCAGCACTTCATTATCGTATCGCAGGCCAAGAATCTGGAAGCCTCCCCGGTTTCGATGACCTGGGCACCGGTACACATCTTGATTGCCATCACGCTTGCCCTGCCGATGCCCAGTGGCTACTCGATGGGTCAATACGGTGCGATCTGGCTGGCGGAACAGTCAAATGCCCTTGGCAACATGACTGCTCAACGCGCGACCAGCTTCATCAGCAATCGGGGCATGATTACGCCCCCACCAATGCCAAGCATGCGGGCCTTCACGAACGCTATCGCCGCATCTGCCACTTGTAAGGTTATGTGGAACAAGTACGGCGAACACATGGAAAGCCTTGGCAACAACAAAAGCTGGGTTCAAGAGAATCAACGATCTGGCTACAGTGAGCCCGGCACCGACAACATCACAGCATCCGAAGAATATCAGTCGTATGTCATTAGCTATGAACGAAAAACCGCCGTAAATGGTCAAGTTCTCTCATCGGCGATAAACAATTTTTGCGGAAAAATGGTGATTCAATATAAAAACCCACCCGACGACCAAGACCTTGGCAACACACTTCCTATATTCAGAGCGGACCCAGTTGATTGTGGTGATGGCGAATCTAATTTTTGCTTCCAGGACGGTGAAACTGTAGAGCGCGCTATCTGGGACTTTATGTATACCGCGAACCAGACCATCGCAGCGGCACTGCTTAATGATCCGAACAACGGGGTGGCCTCGACCAATCCTCTGGGCGCAGACACCGATGCCGGTTCCGCAGGCAACAATTTCGCCGCCAAGATCGCAGGCAATTTGCTCTATGACCTAGATAAAAGGTTCGCCGGCGCAACGGATGCCGAAGCAATGGAAGATGCCATTGCCATGCTTGCAGATGAAGATGCAAAAATTTCTGCCGCTGTCGAAGCTGCTGAGGACCTTTTCGAAAAGACACGCGACAGGACATACGACGCTTATGCAACGGCAATCAATAGTGCGAATAATGAAGGCCCAGCGGGTGACTGGATCGAAAATCTCGACCGCGCTGGCTGGCCACTACTGGGTCTTTATTGGTTCCAGTTTACGAATACCAGCAACGCCGTTGGCCAAGCCTCCGAGCTTACCTTCCAATACACGGGCGGTATGGATAAATATTTGACGGCCCTCTATGCGGCAACTGAGGATGCGGAACTGGTTCGCACTCTTAGAAACCGATACTCAAAATTTCAGAAAGCATTCCACAGAGAAATCCAGAATACCCGCTTCGATTCACAGCCGTTGGTTGATGAAAGCAGGCCTGACGCTGCCGCTTTAGCGGGCGTCACCGCTGAGGATCTGGAAGCCCTTAACGCTGCGGACCTTCGAGAGAGCATTCCTGCCATGCTCGACGCGATGATCGAACAAGCGGGCGGCGGGAATGAAAACGTTTCTGGCGACCCCTGGGGCATAGACTTTCTTAACGACTGGTCAAGAACTTGGGTGTTTCCTTTGATTGTTAGCACGCTCAAAGAAGGGGACATTGTGACAAGCATGGTCAATACAGGTCACAACATCATCGCTATCAGTGAGTTCGTCTACCTCGCCAACTTGATGGCTCGTTCCGCTGAAGCTGCGAGTGATGCCCAAGGCGGTGATGACGAAGAAGCAAATGACGCTGACATTACGAGCGCGTGGAGCTGGATAACGAGCCCTATTGATACGACTGTAGCGCTCTTCAATCGTGCAATCAGCATGTTATCGATCTTGCTTAGCGATTTCGCAAGCTATTGGAAGTACCTGTTCTTTGCGGGCCTGTTCCTCGCTTTTTACTTACCTTCAATGATTATGATTCAGTGGCTGATCGGCTTTATTACCTGGGTGATCTATCTGCTAGAGGCGACTGTGATAATTCCGATATGGAGCCTTCTCTTTGTTGGCGAGATGGGCGAGAAATCTTTTTCACCGCAGACAGCCAGGCAAGGATTTGTTCACCTTCTGAGCATATTGCTGTATCCGAGCCTTATGGTGATTGGTTTCGTGTTCGGTCTGAAAGTGATCGACCTGGTATCCCCGTTCATTATTGATTTCCTGATAATAGGCTTCTTGAACGCCACAGATGGGTATGCGTTTGGACTTGTCTCTTTCGCTGCAGGACTGATTATTCTGGCAGTAGCGGCATACCAGATCATTATCAGAGTGTTTTCGATCGTGCTCGAGTTCAACGACCGTGCGATGGGCTGGATTGGCCAGAGAGCTGGTTACGGTGAAGCAAGCGGTGAACAGGGAGCTCGCGGTGGATTCGTCGGCGCCATTAACGA
>Ga0136557_1001376_pt1 | contig 15774 bp, 11 predicted proteins | sample AntRauTorckE6832_FD_104796 | JGI IMG/M metagenome (GOLD analysis project Ga0136557, IMG submission 104796) | Saline lake microbial communities from Rauer Islands, Antarctica - Metagenome Torckler E6 #832 | ecosystem: Environmental > Aquatic > Non-marine Saline and Alkaline > Saline | place...
CTGATTCTGCTCGATATCTTTTTGAGTGATAAGATGGATGGGTTCCAAACGGCGGAAGAGGTGGTAAAAAGATTTCCCACTCCCATAATCTACATCACGTCAAACCCCGATGTATCCCATGCCGATCGCCTCAAAATATCGAACACTTACGGTTATCTTCAAAAGCCGGTTAAAGAGCAGGAGCTCGGCCGAACAATAGAGTACGCGCTCTACAAATGGAAAGTGGATGCCGATATTGAGCAGAGTGAAGCGTGGCTCGAACAAATTTTAAAAACCATCAGCGACGGCGTTATTGTGCTCGACCACAAAGCCCGCGTGTTATTTGCAAATAGGATGGCTAAAGAGTTGTTTTCTATTGATGAAGAAAACAGAACCCTATCCATTGATGAACAGGTTGTCTTTTACGAACTCAAATCGGGAAGCAGGTTGAACACGGTATTTATGAGTAAAAATCCTGATGCAAAACATCGGATTCGCTGTGTGGTAAATCAGAAGAAAAAAGAGAAAGAAGTTTTTGCTGAAATTCAGGTTTCAAAAGGAGATTCTGATGAAATTGCCTATGTGTTGTTAGTTCGGGAAATTTCTGAACAATTGAAGTTAGAACGATCCATAATGGAGTCCCGTGAAGAACTTCGCAACTTAAATCAGCGGTTGGTGGATGCTCAGGAGGATGAACGTAAAAAACTGGCTCATGAACTGCACGATGATCTTGGGCAGTATCTCGTTCGCCTGAAAATAGATATGCGCGGAATTGAGCAGGAGATAAATAAGCAGGAGTCGGTTTCAGATACGTTGACCCAAAAAATTGAAACGACTAAAACACTGATTAGCGATACTGTTAAGATTGTTAAAGATCTTACCAATATGCTGCGCCCGCAACTTATCGAGCATTTTGGATTGAGCGTGGCTGTTCAGGATATGTTTCGCAGAATTGAGGAAACGTCTAAGCTGGTTGTGGAAAGTAATTTTGACGCCGATCTTGATAATCACACATATGATTTCAGTATCGATCTGTACCGCATTATACAGGAATCGGTCACAAATGCCCTTAAACACGCCGAGGCGACTGTTTTTACCGTTAATTGCTATGCGGAGGGAAATGATCTACTTTTACTGCTCAAAGACGACGGTAAAGGCTTTAATGTTGAAAAATTTGAAAAAGGAAAAAGCCTGGGATTGATCGGGATGAGAGAACGTGCATTTCATTGGGGAGGCGAGCTGAATGTGCGCTCAAACAAAGGCAAAGGAACGACCATAGAACTTAGAATACCAGATTATGAGCACTATAAACGTACTGCTGGCTGACGACCATGTAATTCTGCGCAAAGGCGTAATTGAGATTTTAGAAACGGCAAGCGACATAAAAGTTGTGGCAGAGGCATCCGATGGAGCCGAGGCATTGAATTTAGTGCAGGATGACAGTCTAAAACTCAGCATCGCCGTAATAGACCTGAATATGCCAGAAATTCACGGACTCGATCTGCTGAAACAGATTAGTTCTATTAAACCGGATTTGCCGGTGCTGGTGCTGAGCATGTATCCTGAAGATCAATATGCCCGGCGTGTGCTTAAAAATGGTGGAGCCGGTTATCTCACCAAAGAGAGCGCTCCCGATGATCTTATTAAAGCTATACGGCGAATCATTCAGGGTGGACGTTATATAAGTCCTGAAGTAGCCGATATTTTAGCATTCGATTTTCAGCACGATTATGAGGGAGAACTTCATGAGCGATTGTCAGACCGCGAATATGAAGTTTTTGTCATGATTTCCTCTGGAAAAAGCAGCAGTGAAATTGCTGAAGAACTCAATCTGAGCGTTAAAACCATCAGTACCAACCGCTCACGGATTTTGGAGAAAATGCAGATGAAAAACAACGCTCAACTCACCCATTACGCCATTAAGCGCGGACTTGTAATGTAATTTTAGAAAACACCGATTCAGGATTCCACCCTCCATTTTTTATAGTTTCATCACCTCTGCATGGAAAACATTCCTTTCGACTCGATCATCGAGTTTTTACAAAAAGCGATCACCACACCTCTATTTACAGTAAAGGAGACACAAATTACGCTTTCCTCGCTCCTCGTCCTGATGATTTTAATCGCCCTGATTGTGGTTATTTCCAAAATGTTGAAGCGGGCGATGTTGAAAAAGCTGTTTACGCGTTTTCCGATTGAAATTGGCACGCAATACACGCGGGCACGTCTCTCGCAGTATGTGGTGATGTCGCTTGGTATTGTTTTTAGTTTTCAATTTGTTGGAATTGACCTGAGCGGACTCACCGTTATTTTTGGATTGCTTTCGGTTGGTATTGGTTTTGGGTTACAGAATCTGACGTCCAATTTCGTGTCGGGTTTAATTGTGATGTTTGAGCGCCCGATTGCGGTGGGAGATCGCGTTTTGGTGGACAATATTGAGGGTGATGTGACTGAAATCAACATTCGTTCCACTCGTATTCAGAGTGTGAATAATGTCTCCTATATTGTTCCGAACACTGAATTTGTGTCGAGTACGGTGGTGAATTACTCCCATGGCGAACCCGAGATAAAAGTGGATGTGGAAGTAGGTGTTTCCTACAACTCTGACCTGGAATTAGTAAAGAAGACGCTGTTTGAAATTGGAAGTAATCATCCGGAGGTAAGCAGCTTGCGGAATAAACCCGAAGTTTTTCTGCTGTCATTCGGTGATTCGTCCTGGGATATGCGCCTGAGAGTCTGGGTAGATAATCCGAAACGAAAAATGTATGTGCTTTCTGATTTGAACAGCGCAATTGTGGAAAAATTCAGAGAAAGAAAAATCGAAATTCCATTTCCACAGAGAGATCTCTATGTGCGCGGACTTTCAGCGCCGGAATGGAAAGAGAAGTAGCCCGAATTATTCAGCAGTAAATTCAGGGATCGGCTCTGCCGCCCCGCAGCATGGTAGAAATTTAAGGGCTGTGCATTCCCAATCATCAAAACCCCGTGTAGTCGATCGTCATGACGATCGACTACACGGGGTTTTTTAAGATGAGACTAAATTTACAGCTGGGAAGAGGACGGCAGAGCCGGTCCTCAGAGGGTTGGGGTTGGGAAGAGGACGGCAGAGCCGGTCCTCGGAGGGTTGGTGTGGTTGCAAAAAAAAAGACAATGCCTGTCCTCAGAGTGTGTTCCTCAAGGGATCGGCTCTGCCGTCCTGCATGTCTGATCTGCTATATCTCGTCAGAAAATTGACAATAACTGAGAGGAAACAATGCTTCTGATAACTGTCGTGGTTCGGCTCGTCGGTTAATAATAGAGAGGAATGACATTCCAGCCTCCTCGCACACTCAATTCGGAACACGTTGGGGCTACCGTGTGTTTTGCTTCCTTCGGAAGTGCAGATTTTTTCAAGCTGTGTTCCAAATAATTGAAACTCAATACCTGAAAAGAACGACAGAATCCTGACTCCTGAATTCTGCCTCCTAAACAACCATCTACCCTTTCACACCGAAAGAATTTAATACAGCGGCGATCTCCTCATCCGATTTTGCTTCACCAATTGCCCGTTGATTATCGAGGTTCCCATCTATGTAGAGTGATTGTGTCGGGTAGGCAAATTCAACGCCCAGTTCATCAGCAAAATTCAGAATCTTCATTAAAAAAGCGTGTTTTTCAGAAAGCTCCACACTCCACGTTGGCACCGAGAAAAAGCAATAAACCATTACATCAAGAGAATGCGCACCAAAACTGCTGAAATGAACTTCATAATAATCCTGACGCATGGTTGGGGTTTGAGAGATGATGGTTTTGATGCCGTCAACAAAGGCCTGTAGCTGTTCGGGCGGGGTTTTATAATGCATACTCAGGGTAAAAAACAGTCTGCGGTATTGGCGTAATCCCAAATTATCAATATCAGTATTGGCCATAACCGAGTTGGGGACACTTACCAGCGAGTTGTAAAAGGTGCGCACGCGGGTTGATCGAAATCCCACTTCCTCTACTGTTCCTTCAATATTTCCAGTTTTTATCCAGTCGCCAATCTGGAAAGGTTTATCAAGAAAGATGGTGACAGAGCCAAACAGATTCGCCACAGTGTCGCGCGCGGCAAGAGCAAAGGCCAAACCACCTAATCCAAGTCCCGCCAGCAGGGAAGCCACGTTGATTCCGTTATTTTGCAGGATAAAAATCACACCGATCAACACAAGAGCCACTTTCATGCTTTTTCTGAGCAGAGGTACGAGTTGATCATCCAGCTTGCTTTCAGTTTTAGCGGTAAGAGATTGCAGATAATCAGCCAGAACATTTATAAGATTGTAGAGCAACCAAAGCGCTGAGATAGAGAAGAGAATCTCAAATGTGACGCTCAATACTTTATTAACCAACACCGAAAGGTGCAGATTGGCATAAGTGAGCAGAAAAAAGAGAGTCATAAACGCGAATGAGAGTGGCTTTTCAGCCGAAATCACAACAGCGTCATCCCACTCTGTCTTGGATTTTTGTGTCAGCCGCTTGAAATAGGAATCGATGGCGTATTCACTTAATCTTTTGATGATCAATCCCAATAAAATCCACAGAAAAATGGCACCGTACTGCCATAAAGCAAGTCCCAGAAAGGATCGCTGAAAGGAATCAGGAATCTTCTGAAGAATAATCTCTGTGGACAATGAGAAATGTTCACGATAAAGTTCAGGAATCAATTTTACTGATGCTTTAGAGAAAAACCACTGCCCGTTATACCGCTCCAGATAAATTTCCGGAAGTTGAGAAAAAAGGACGTACTGATGCGTGCCTGTAAGAGTATCTGTAAAGTTGGGATTAGAAGAGATCTGATTGTAGTCAATAATTAAACCACGGGCATCGAAAATCTGAAGCAGTTTTTCAGCGCGGGTTTCTGCCTCTTTCCAGGACAGAGCTGTGTCGGGTTGCACTGTGATGGCCGATTTTCTGAGGTTTTCGTGGGCATCATTTTGCCAGTACAGAAAGGTGTGAACCGCCTGCTGAGGTGTATTGAGAGCAGGATCGAAATCAGACGCACTTTTTTGCCCAAACACCGGGGATGTTAACAGAAAAAGAAAACAGATGGTGAATTGCGCGATGATCAACTTTGAGAACAACTTCATGCCTGGGTACATTAAAAAAGAGAATTAAATAGGGATACAAATTATAGATTAATCTGCATTTTGAATCAAAATATCTTACCTATCGTAGTCAGCTAAACCACAAGGTAAGAAAGGAGGTTGAAAAGTGAGTATCTTTCAGCCTGTGAAGAGTTTTAACGCAAAATAAAGGTGATCAAAAACGGTTTGAGCATCCGCACAATTAACATCTGGATTTATGGGGGAATTTTTGGCCTCATTGTTTTTTTTCTGCTGCGCCCCGCGGTCGATTTTAACGCCTATGCTCCCGTAAGCGGAACTCCTGAGCACATCTCTCAGACACTCGCCGATAGATTAACCAAAGCCGGAATGGATTCTGTCTCTGCCGAAAATGTTTTTATTCGCCGGATACAACGCTCTGCGTTTTACACCAAGCTGCAGGATTCACTTGGCGAGCATATACCATCTCCGGGACAGCTACAGCGGGTTGGAGTTCCTTTAACAGAATACGAAGCAACTGTTTACCGTGCGTCTGACAATTCGGACGCGGAAGTTTTTAACATCTCAGATGTGATTAGTGGCGGTGGCTTAAATCTGAAATTTGATGATGATGCCATCACAGCTCTAACGGTGAAAGACATCGACAATCCGCTATTCTTTAGAAGCGAGTCATCGGTAACATCTGCGGCTGATGTGATTCTGTCTGAGGTAATAGGTTATGAACCCAGTCTGTACAGGCAAACCTCATTAGAAGTGTCTGAAAATCTTTCCTCTGATGGAACAGAAGAGGTTAATAGAGAAGATGAAGATCTGTCCGCGCAAATTTTTAAGCAGGATTCAGAAAAGAAAACGGATTCAGCGGGAGTGGTTTCTGTGAAATGGAGGAAAAAAGATCAGTCTCAAGCCGGTCCGGTATTAATGGAGATGGAACTCTCGCCAAAGATCAGATATTCAACTTCCGGCGGTAAGGAATCGGTTCAAAAGGGGTTTTCGATAGCCTCATTTCAGACGTATTATCTGGATGAAGATGTAGAGCAAAGTATGGATGCCGGCACCGACGCTGATGAGGAATTCGTCATCTTCTTGATTGGAGTATTTGTTATAGTCGGACTCGTGGTTTTAGTTGTTGGCGTGCGGCAATTGTTTCAGGGGCGTGTTGAGCTGAAGCGTGGAATGTGGGTGTTTTTTATAATGCTGCTGATGCTTTTTCTTTGGCGTCATATGCTGTTCGAGCAAGGAGCATTTGACCTCGTGGAAGGTATTATCCAGGCTTTTCTGATTCTCAATAACTTTTTGATTGCACTGCTTGCAGCTCTGTACACCGCCGTGGCTTATATGGGCTGGGAATCATTGGCCAGAAAACAAAAAAACGACCAATTGCACATTGTGGATGGTATTTGGCAGGGAAATTTCTTCTTTAAAGAAACCGGATGGGCGGTCATTAACGGGTACTGTCTTACAGGAATATTACTCGGACTACTGGTACTTGGTTTATTCGGACTCGATAACTACTACTTTTTTTACGACAGCGGATTTGGCTATACCGAGGGAACCAGCATTTTTCCCGTTTTAACCGTTCCCCTGAACGCCCTTTCCAGCACCTGGTTTATCGTTTTTGGTCAGGTTGGGGTGTTGTTGACATTATTGAGTGAGCGGATTAAGAACTCAAAAATTCACCTGATTCTCGGCTGGATTGTGGTGGGGGTTTCCTTCACTGCTTTGGGTCGTTTTATTGGAACAGAAGGAAAGGTGTGGGAAGATTTCATTCTGTTTTTGATTCTGGCACTTCCCGTGTACTGGGCTCATGAGCGGTTTGGATTGCTTACAGTGCTCATTGGCTGGGGAGCATTTATGATGATGATTATGATGCTTCAATTTTTTGGGAGTTCATCACCCATCGTCATTGTATACGCGCTTAGTTTATTAGCCTTGTTTTTATTTCCATTAATTTTGGGGATTGTAGCCAGCATTTATGGCGAATCGATTATGGCTGCCAAGGGATATGTTCCTGAGTATGAAGAGCGGTTGCAGCGTCAAATGCGATTTGAGAAAGAGATTGAAATTGCCCGCGAGAGTCAGTTTACCCTTATGCCGGTTGATTCGCCCAAACTTCCGGGCGTTGAAATTGATGGCTTTTTTATTCCATCGTTTGAGGTTGGCGGAGATTACTTCGATTACGTGGTGAAATCGGATGTTAATGAGCATCCAACGCATTTAACAACAACCGTGATTGATGTTTCCGGAAAAGCGATGAAAGCGGCGATGAATGCCGTTCATACCAGTGGCTTGATGCTCTCACGCATCGCCACCGACAGGCCAAACGATGTATTGCGTAGCGTAAATCCCATTGTGTTCGAAAAAACGGACGACCGTACCTTTATCACCGCGGTAATTGCTGAGTATGATTTGGCGACAAGAATGCTGAGTTTTGCCAATGCCGGGCACTGCCATCCCATCTTAAAACGAAATGGAAATGTAGCTTTTTTGAAGTCAAAAGGTCCCAGATTGCCACTGGGATTGCGCAGTAGGGTGATGTATGAGTCCTCTGAAGTGCAGTTGCAAAAAGGAGATGTTCTTATTTTTTATTCAGATGGATTTCCTGAGGCAAAATCTTCAGATAATAGGCGTTTTGGATTTGACTCTACTTTGAAAGCGATTGAAGAGCTTGAAACAGATACGAAAACTTCACGGGAAATTTCACGCATGCTGAAGGATAAAATTCAGCAGTTCAGTGAATATCAGATGGTGGATGATACGACGTTGGTGTGTTTAAAAGTACTGTAGTTTGTGCCCTCCAAGACCTGACAGGTTTTAAAAACCTGTCAGGTCTGGAGGAATTGCTAATCCAAATACGAAGCAAACACCGCCTCCATCTCATCCAGTAAATTCGAATCGATTGAAATAGTCGCGAACTCAGCAAAACAATTTAAAATAATCACCGCGTTTACGTTGGCATCTTTCTTAAATGCAACCCCCAAACGATCACAAAACGAATGGTTGATTTTGGAAATATCGCTGTAGATCTCTGAAAGTCCCTCAAGGGTAAAATCAGCATCCATATTATTTCTCTTTCTGAAAAACTGCGCAGTCAAATACATCGACACGCTGCGATATAAACTCTCCCGAATAGTGGCAAAAGGAAGGTGCGTGTTCACCAGCGGACGAAGTTGATCGAGAAGCGGACATCCACTTGTGGTCATGATTATTCCAAACAAAGAGCTGAGCGCTTCCTGCACAGATACATGTTTTACATAGGTCCGTTCGGTTGATGAGATGCTTACTTCGGCTTTTTCGTACGAGAAAAAAGTTTTGAAGAAATCGGTGACCTCGTGCAGATTAGCGGCAACGGGACAATATGGAACCTCATCAGTTGAAAGTGGGCAATTTGGGCATTGTTTTACCTCTAATCGAGCCCATTCCGGAGGGGGATTAGAAGTGTGTGGCTGATAGGACAGTGACTTATTGTCGAGCGTAACCGTGAAGGACTTTGTGGAGCCATCTTCAAATGAGAAAGTGTAGGTAAAAGTTCGTTTGTCATCCGTTTCCATAGTAAAATTTCGGGAATGTTTTCTTTAAAAGCGATTCTTTTGGGAAAGGCTGATTTTTCTCCTAATCTTTACAATTGAATTCTATATTCCCGCTACTGATGATTACACGGGTTGTTGACTAAAAGTTAACTTTTTTATTGAATTTGCGTAATCATAATAATAGTCAGGGTTATTCACTCTTCTAATAAATTTAATACATATGGCTGATCAATCATTTCCAGAAATGAATGTCCCGCCGGGACTGGAAAAATTTCAAAAAAACATAAAGGCGATCATCGCTGGTGTGTTGGCGTTACTGCTTATTTTTATGAGCGTTGTTACCATCAATCCGGAAGAAAAAGGAGTTGTTTTGCAGCTCGGAAAGTATAACCGAACACTCGACCCCGGACTTAATTTTGTGCTGCCTTTTGTAGATAAAGTGTACAAAATTCCGGTAGAGCGTCAATTAAAGCAGGAATTTGGGTACAGAACTACCCGCGCTGATGTACGTTCAACTTATCAGGGTGGATTTGATGAAGAATCACTTATGCTTTCGGGAGATTTAAATATGGCCGAAGTGGAATGGGTGGTTCAGTATCGTATCTCTGATCCGTACCAATATTTGTTTCGGGTAAGAAATCCGGATAAAACATTGCGTGATATGTCAGAGTCTACCATGCGTCAGGTTGTGGGAAACCGCACCGTGGATGAAGTCCTTACTGTGGGACGAGTTGAGATTGAAACCAAAGTTGTTGAGCTGCTTCAGGCTTTGTGTTACGAATATGAAAACGGCATTCGCATCGACCAGGTTGTATTACAGGATGTGAATCCGCCTGATCAGGTAAAACCTTCATTTAACGCAGTAAACGAAGCCCAGCAAGAACGCGAGCGACTTATAAACGAAGCCAAAGCGGAATTCAATAAAGTTATTCCAAATGCCCGGGGTGAAGCTAAAAGAACGATTCAAAGCGCTGAAGGTTACGCTATTGCCAGGGTGAATGAAGCTCAGGGTGAGGTTGCCGCGTTTAATGAATTGTATAGTGAGTATGTGAAAGCTCCTCAAATCACAAAAAAACGAATCTATCTCGAGACGATGAAGAATGTACTTCCCAAACTGGGAGATAAAATTATTGTGGATGAAACCGGACAAGGTGTTCTGCCGCTCCTTCAAATGAAAACCCGAAACGGAGGTACGCAATAATGAATACGACTAAAACAATCGCTTTATGGGTAGGACTATTTGCCGTCTTGATTATAATGGGCAGTGCTGTATTTGTAGTAGATGAAACGGAGCAGGTTATTGTAACCCAGCTTGGTAAACCAGTGGGTGAAACCATTTCTAATCCCGGTATTCATTTCAAACTACCATTTATACAGAAGGCTAACTATTTCGATAATAGGTATTTGGAGTGGGATGGCGACCGTAATCAGGTGCCTACAAAAGACAAGAAATTCATTTTCGTGGATTCTTACGCCCGTTGGGAAATCACCGATCCGCTGAAATTTTTCCAGCGTTTACGTGATGAAACCGGAGCACAATCCCGACTTGATGATATTCTTGATGGTGAAACCAGAAATGCCATTGCTTCTCACGATCTGCTCGAAGTGGTTCGTTCATCTAACCGACAGGTGGATTCATCAGCCATTCAAACAGATGTAATTGATATCAGGCTTGAGGATATTGAAATTGGTCGTGATTCCATTCAGGTTGCCATTTTGAAATCGGCCAACGCGCGTTCCTCCGATCTTGGAATCCAGATTCTTGATTTCCGCTTCAAACGCATTAAATATGTGGAAGAAGTTCAGATGCGTGTATATGAGCGCATGATTTCTGAGCGAAACAGAATTGCTGAAAAATTCCGATCTGAAGGTCGTGGTGAAGCCGCGAGTATTGGTGGTGAACGTGAAAAAGAGCTCAACAGCATTGAATCACAAGCTATGAGAACGGCAGCCGAAACACGTGGTAAAGCTGATGCAGAAGCTGCTGCTATTTATAACCGGGCTTACAACCGAAATAACTCATCTCGCGAACTCTACGAATTCGTAAAAACTATGGAAACGTATGAGGAAACCTTCTCGGATGAAACCTCTGTGATTCTATCTACAGACAGTGATTTCTTCAAATACCTGAAGAGCATAGATTAAGAGATTTAAAAATACTGACTCTTAGAAGGACGGCAGAGACCGTCCTAAGAGGGGTAAGAAAATCTCCTTCAGCAGAAGAAGACAAAAAACAGCAGAAATAAAAAGATCCCGAAGTGAGATAATCGCTTCGGGATCTTTTTGATTAATTGATGGCAGGAAACCCTCGTCCGGCGACTTTCTCTGTCCATAGGTTTGACTTTATCTACGTACTTATTCAGGGATGCTTCTTAACTCCCGGAAGTGTCGTCGGGCGAGTAAAAGGCAGGAAAACAACATCCAAGCCCATCCAACTCACCGGACGACACTTGGCTGAAATTGAATTTCTGAGCGTTGGGAAATATCAAATCTTGTGTGCTATCCTGCCGTTAATAGTCGCCCGATGAGGGAACCTGCTTTTACCTACCGGATGGAAATTCTGAAGTAGTGTTTCAATTAATTCTGTGTCGACAAATACGCATCAATGTGCTCAACAGCTTCCCGTGTATCAACGCTTGCACGTAGCTTCATCAGCATGTTGTAGAGGCCCATGTGTACGCGTGAGGCATAGATAAACTGCTCTGATCCTACCGGTTCTTTAAAGGATGTTGCTTTTTTCATATGATGGCTAATCTGCTTTTTGAAATCTTCATCTCCGAAATCAAAAACTCCCGATCGGTAGGGGCGAATAAAGTCACTTCCGAACTCTTTAAAAAAATCATAATAGGCTTCGTCCGCTCCTTTTTTAGATCCTTCTACCTGTAAAATCTGAAGATTCTTATATAATTCACGCAATTCAGCATCCGATGCGTCTTTATGGAGTGGAAGTGCCCGCATGTAGTTATTGAAGAAATGCTCAGGAAATGTTTTAACGCATCCGAAATCTAAAACACCAAGCGTTCGTGTTTCACGGTTGAATTTATAGTTGCCCGGATGAGCGTCAGCGTGAATAGTTCGCTGTTCATTAATCTGTTTATGGAAAAAATCCCACAGAAGCTGTCCGAAATAGTTACGCTCTTCCTGAGAAGGATTCGATTTGAGAAACTCACCCAAATGCTCACCTTCAACAAACGTCATGCTCAACACCTTTTCGGTAGAGAGATCCTGAATCCACGTCGGTGTTTCAACTACATCAGAACGATATTTTTCAGCATAGTGATTCAGATAGGCGCCTTCTGATGAATAGTCGGTCTCTTTTAGGAGCATCTCATAAATCTCTTTAAAATAATCATCGAGCTTGCCGGTATTTACCACGCGCTTCATGATCGATTTTGCCATGGTTAGATCACTCTCAATGGTATTTCGCACATTGGGATATTGAATTTTTACCGCCATCTTCCCGTGATCGGAGTGTTGAGCCTGATGAACCTGTCCGATAGAAGCGGCCGCAATCGCGTTTTTTGAGAATGATTCAAAAGTAGAATCGACCTGTTCTCCCAATTCACGCTTTAATATCGACGAAACTACTGTATAATTCAGTGGCGGAACCTGATATTGGGCCTGACTCATTACGTCCAAAAACTCGTCAGGGAGAATTCCCGAGTTATCTACGCTGAGAGACTGAGCGATCTTTAGCGCTGTTCCACGAAGCTGGGTGAACGCCTTAAAGAGTTCGTTGGCGTTTTCTGTATTTAGCGTTTTCTTATCATTTGATGCTGAGACTTCATCTGCGTTTTTATTATTCAGGATGCGCTTTAGATGATGCTTCGCATAATTGGATCCGACTTTAAGTCCCGCTTTGGTAAAAACTTTGCCGCGTTGATATTTTGTGGATGGATATTCTGACATTAAAGAAATTTCTTAAGAGAAAAGTGTCCCTGCTGATACAGGGTTTTGAAAAAGTTGGCTGCCTGATCGGGTACAGAAGTATAAAGTACGCCGTTGAGCAGCTGAGCGAATTTGTCAGTGAGTTCGGTGATGGCATCCATCGAATGGCTTTCCCGAATCACAACACTTTTGATGGCATCTTTGATCTGCCAGATTAGAAAATCATAAAATGCGGGACGTATAAACGGTGCGATAAATGCTGAAATACGATCGTCGTGAGCAATAAAATCAGTAAGAATCTTTTTTAAACGATGCTCAAATTTAGAATCGAAAATCAGAATGCCTTCCGCTTTAGAAAAAGTGAGTCTGATGAACTCAGTATCCTCCGCAAATTGATCAACCAAAGTAAGTGTCAGATGGGTGAACTTTTCACCTGCGTCAAGGTCCCGAAATTCATCCATCGATTGAACTGCTTCAGCATATTCTTCTAAATAATCACAGTAAATGGAGTTGATGACCGAAGAAGCGTTGGAAAAGTAGTCGTAGATCTCGGAATGTGAAATTCCGATAATAGTTGAGAGTTCGTAAAGTGTTGGAACTTCATGATGCTCCAATACATATTCTTTAAAAGACTCCTTGATGTGATTTATGATCATGTCTTATAGCAAAGTTTGGTAATTCGGGGAAAAACGGCTGAGTAGTTCTGCGCCTGAATAAATGAAATTCAAAAAAATGGTGTTAAGTTGAATCTGTTATCTGAATAGATAGACGTTTTACCAAGACAGATGTGATTCAGAAACGCTGAGGAGATTAAAATAGTTGCACACCGGATCAGTTACCGATAGTGTACGTTATTTATCATAATAAACATGGATTCAAAGAAAGAAGTTCAACCTGTTTTATACCGACGTGATGCGTTGTTTTTAACGCTTACGGGTATTTTTATTACGTCATTGGTTGTGGGAAATGTGGTAGGTACAACAAAGTTTGTCACCATTTTTGAAATGGATCTTCCCGGCTGGCTGCAAACAATTGTGCCTCAGTTAGTGCGCGATGGAGCTCATTATACAATGTCGGTTCCTGTGGGCGTGCTGGCATATCCGGTCACCTTTTTGGCAACCGATTTGATCTCAGAACTTTATGGAAGAAAAAAAGCTCAACTCGTTGTTTGGATTGGTTTCGGGATGAATGTGTTCATGCTAATTATTATGACGGTTGGTGCGGTTATGCCGAACAGTATGGGCGTGAGCGGTGGTGAGTCAATTTTTGATGGCGTATATGAATTTATGGTTGGTAATACCATTGGCAGTATGATAGCCTATCTCACAGCTCAATCAGTAGATGTGCGACTGTTTCACTTTTGGAAAAAACTTACCAATGGAAAGCATCTCTGGCTCAGAAATAACGCCTCAACAATGGTAAGTCAGCTGGTTGACTCTACTGCTATCCTGACGATTCTTTATCTGGCCGGAAATCTTGGGGACAATATTAATACGGTGGGCGCTCTAATTATTCTCATCATAAATTCTTATTTCTTTAAGTTCTTCTTTGCCGCTTTCGATACGCCTTTATTTTATTTAGCAGTTAATTATCTGCGCGGTTTTCATGAAGATGACGAATATGTTGCCACTGTAGAGCTGAATGAGTAGGTAGCGACTGGATCAAAAGTCAATAAAAGTCTGCTAATTCCGATTAGCTAAATTGTAAAATACCGAATAAAAGTAGTTGTGAATCAGGTGGTGGTTTTATATCGTTGTGTAATAGATTATTAATAAGTGACGAAATAACGTTTATGAAAGTAGTTCAGAATCAATCTTTTTGGAGAGAAATTCTCGATGCACTGCCTGTGTGGCTCATGGTATTCAGAATAGATGAAAATGAAGAAGCGCATCTTATATATGCCAACAATGAAACAGAGCGCTATGTGGGGTTCCAGCCCGAAGAATGGGTACTTCAGGTGGAGACCGAATCATTTTATCAGAATGAGATCGCTTCTTTAATAGATGAGGTGGCAGAGTTATCGAAGAGGGAAAATGTAAAGCGTGGGAAAATTGCGTTAACTGACCGATGGGGAAACGCCGCGGATTACGCTTTTTGGTTTACACTGTACAAGAATAAAAGTCAGAATTCGTATCAGATAAATGTTGAGCTGATTGCCGACTCGGAACTTGTAGAAGGAGATGTAGATTCAGAAGTCAAAAGTGAAGACAGGAAAAGGCGTACTTCAGATCAGTTTTCAAGCGATTCTTTTATCGCAGAGTCGGATATAATGAAGGCGATTGTGAATCAAATTCCCAAATGGGTAGAGCATCATAATCATATGCTGATAACAGGTCCGGCCGGTGCGGGAAAGAAAACACTTGCAGAAAAAATCAGCCGAATTCCCTCTCTGAAAAATAAAAACCACTATTTTATAGGTGATTTATGGAGTAAAGAAGAGAGACGAAGTCATATAATTTGGACAGAAATAGCTCCTGACTCAGTGTTGCTAATTGATAAAGTTGAGCAGCTTGATCTTGAAACTCAACGTGAATTATTGCAGAAAAGCAAAGAGATGGAGTTGCGTTTTTTGACAACTTCGACAAAAGAAGCTCAAATGCTTATAGAGAGGGGAGCCTTGTCACCTGAATTGTATTATGAGTTAGGATTTCAGTCAATTCCTTTACCGTCACTGAAAAAGCGTCCAAAAGATGCGGAGGCATATGCTGACAGGTTTATCTTTTTACTTTCAAAGTTATACCAAAATGAGATTAAACGCTCAGAAGAATTCAAATCATACATTCTAAATCAGGATTGGTCTGAGAATTTCATTACTCTGAAAGAATTGCTTCGGGAAAGTGCAAAAGAGATGAAGGGAAATGTACTTGAGATACCTATTCGACGTGCACGCCAAACATTCTATAATCAGGAGGAGTTATTTGATCAGGAGAAAAGTGGAATAGAAATTCTTTCATTTGATGAAATGTCACGGCGGTATTTAAAAACAGTATTAGCAGAAACAGACGGAAAAGTATATGGAGATGACGGCGCCGCAAAGTTATTAGACATGCCACCCACTACGTTGCAAAGTAAACTCAAAAAACTTAGCATTAAGTAAACTGATAAGTATTAAACGAGTACCCGGAATTAGTGTCGTGCAGGACTATAGTCAGCCCGAAAAAATAAAAGAATTTCCTTGACACGGGTATGAATTAATTGCTATATTTGCGCCCCATCAAAAACGGGCTTAGTCTTGTAGATGATGGGTTAGCGTGAGAGTGCTGGGAGACTGGCTGATAGCGTTGTAAAAAAGAGAAGAAAAA
>Ga0136557_1001380_pt1 | contig 15751 bp, 18 predicted proteins | sample AntRauTorckE6832_FD_104796 | JGI IMG/M metagenome (GOLD analysis project Ga0136557, IMG submission 104796) | Saline lake microbial communities from Rauer Islands, Antarctica - Metagenome Torckler E6 #832 | ecosystem: Environmental > Aquatic > Non-marine Saline and Alkaline > Saline | place...
GTTTCTGCTGCACTGGCAATTCTGGTGACCATGGCGTTGGCGATCACCCGCGCACTGCTCGGCCCGACAATCTACGATCGAATTCTTGCTGTGAATATGTTCGGTACCAAGACGGTATTGCTGATTGCGGTGATCGCCGCGATTGCCGGACGCGGCGACTATCTCGATATAGCGTTGGTTTACGCCATGATCAACTTCATTGCGATCATCGCGGTGATGAAATATTTCGAATATGGCAGTCTCGGCCATGCTGGAGAAGAAAGTGCCAGTAAACAGGAGGGCGAGTAACCGTGGATATCTTGCAAATAATCTCCGCCATACTGTTAGGGATGGGTGGCCTGCTGGGCGTTGTTGGCGCTATCGGCATTTTGCGCTTCCCTGATTTCTACACGCGCATGCATGCTGCGGGTATCACCGATACGCTGTGCACAGGGTTTTTTATTGGCGGCTTGATGATTCAGTTTGGGCTGACGCTGGCCAGTGTAAAGCTGCTGCTGATATTCATGTTCATGTTGTTTACCTGCCCGACAGCGACGCACGCATTGGCCAAGGCTGCCCGGCATAATGGGCTGAAACCCTGGACAAAAGCAGACGCTGCTGCGCGGTCGCAGAACGAGGGACGTGCACTATGATGCCCGAACAATTGATTGATATTTTCCTGCTGGTCTTTCTGGCAGTTATTTCCATCGCCATCGTGCGGATCAGGGACGTTTTCGCTGCCGTAATGCTTTTTGGTATTTACAGTCTTGTGTCCGCCTCTTTGTTCATGATGCTGGACGCTGCTGATGTGGGATTTACTGAGGCAGCGGTAGGCGCCGGCATTTCCACCATCTTGATGCTGGCCACCCTGGGTCTGGTGGGTCGCGAAAAAGAGAAACCCTTGGTCAAGGAAAGAATAAAACTGCTGCCGTTGGCTATTGTTTTGGTCACCGGGGCTACACTGGTTTACGGCATCGTTGATCTTCCGCCGTTTGGCGCTGCCGATAATCCGGCGCAGATGCATGTTGCGCCGCGTTATGTTTTTGAGTCCATGTCTGAAATCGACGTTCCGAACTTTGTGACGGCGGTGCTTGCCAGTTATCGCGGATTCGATACCCTGGGCGAGGTTGTGGTGATTTTTACCGCTGGCATTGGTGTTCTGCTTCTGATCGGTGGACGTCGCCGTAAGGAGGAAAGCGCCGATGAATGATCATGTCATTCTGCGAGTCGTCGGGAAATTCCTGATTCCCTATGTGATGTTGTTTGGCCTGTATGTGCAGTTTCACGGTGATTTTGGTCCCGGTGGCGGCTTTCAGGCCGGCGTTATCTTTGCCTCTGCATTCGTCATCCATACACTGCTATTTGGTGTGCGATCGACCCAGAAAATAGCGCCACAGTGGATATTGCAAGTTGTCTCCTCGGCGGGTGTATTACTGTACGCCGGTGTGGGTGTTGCCTCCTTGCTGCTGGGGGCCAATTATCTGGACTACGATGTGCTTGGAGCCTACCCCGTGGCGGGGCAGCATTTAGGCATCATCCTGGTCGAACTTGGTGTTGGTTTGACCGTAGCGTCGACCATAATGTTAATGTTTTTTGCCTTCGCCGCACGTGGTGAACCAGAAGGAGACGCACCGTGAGCGGACTTGGAATCTGGAACTATGTCATCATTATATTTCTGATGATGACCGGGCTATATATGGTCATCTCCAGCAGCAATCTGGTGAAAAAACTGATTGGACTGAATGTTTTCCAGACCTCGGTATTCTTCATGTATATCAGCTTTGGTTACATCACCGGTGGTTCCGGCCCGTTATACAACGAGAATGTGGTCCTGTATGCAAACCCCCTGACTCACGTATTGATACTGACCGCGATTGTTGTGGGTGTTGCCACAACGGCTGTGGGCCTGGCGTTGACTATCCGCATCAAAGAGTCGTTCGGCACGATTGAAGAAGACGACCTGCACAAAATGGACTCCTCACTCTAATGTTAATGCATCTTCCTGTACTTGTAGTGCTGGCGCCGCTGCTGGCGGCGCCGGTTGTTGCGCTGACGCGGGGCGCCATATGGCCCTGGTTATTGTCGACGCTGGTATCGTGGTTTTCTCTGCTCTGTGCTGTGCTCTTGCTGATTCAGGTGCAACAACAGGGCCTTGTCATATACACCATGGGCGGCTGGGAGGCACCCTGGGGCATTGAATATCGTATTGATTTCGCCAACGCCTTGTTGTTGGTGCTGATCACCGGCCTGGCCAGCGTGGTCATGCCCTATGCGCGATTGAGTGTTGAGCAGGAAGTGGGGGCCGAGCGCAGCCCGATGTTCTATGCCGCCCTGTTATTGCTGAGTCTGGGTCTGAGTGGCATGGCAGCGACCGGCGATGCCTTCAATGTGTTTGTTTTCCTGGAGATTTCGTCGCTGGCAACCTATACCCTGATTGCCATGGGGCGTGATCGTCGTGCTCTGACTGCATCGTTCTCCTACCTGGTGATGGGCACCATTGGTGGCACTTTTTACCTGATTGGTATTGGTCTGTTATATGTGATGACAGGCACGTTGAACATGGCTGATCTGGCAGAACGTCTGCCGGCGATCAGCGACAGCAGCACTGTGCGTACCGGTTTCGCCTTTATCGTGACCGGTATCTGTTTGAAGCTGGCCCTGTTCCCGCTTCACCTGTGGCTGCCCAACGCCTATACCTATTCTCCCTCTGCGGTGACAGCGCTGTTGGGCGCAACGGCGACAAAAGTTGCGATTTATATCCTGATTCGATTTGTCTTCACTGTTTTTGGCCCCGAGTTCAGCTTTGGCGCCGAACCGTTGGCTGAAGTGTTGATCCCCTTGGCGGTAATCGGTCTGTTGAGCGCCTCTACGGTGAGTATTGGTCAGCCTAATATCAAACGTATGCTGGCATATTCCAGTGTTGCCCAGATTGGCTACATCGTCCTGGGTATTGCCATGGGCACTGCCATGGGTCTGACGGCTGCGTTGCTGCATATGTTCAATCACGGGCTGATGAAGGGTGCACTGTTTATGACGCTGGGCGCCGTTGCCTATCGCATGGGAGGCACCAATTTGTCCGATATGCAGGGACTGGCAAAAACCATGCCGCTGACCTTCTGGGCTTTTGTGATCGGCGGGCTGAGTCTGATCGGCGTGCCCTTGACTGTGGGCTTTGTCAGCAAGTGGCACCTGATACTGGCCGCTGTAGAGCTGGGCTGGTGGCCGATCGTAATTGCTATTCTGGTTGGTTCAATGCTGGCCGTGGTTTATGTGGGCCGCGTGGTGGAGGCAGGCTTTTTCGGCGAGGCCAAAGACCCGACGCGTCGCGAAGCGCCTGCCAGCTTGTTGATCCCGATCTGGGTTCTGATTTTTGCCAATATCTATTTCGGTATTGATACCCGTTTAACTGTTGATATCGCCGAAGCCGCGGCTGCGCAGTTGATGGCAGGAGGTAGTGTCCGGTGACTGCAAATACTGCTCTGATACTGGCCTTGCTGACCCCTTTACTGGGGGCACTGATGATTGGCCTGACTGGCCGTTGGCCCAACCTGCGCGAAACCGTTACCATCATCACGGCGGTGAGCCTGTTTGCGCTGGTCATCCGGGTCCTGCTGGGCCTGAATGCGGGCGAAGACATCGGCTTCGAATTGTTTACCGTGATGTCCGGTGTTGGTATCGCTTTCAACACCGAGCCTTTGTCGATTCTGTTCGCCATGATTGCCAGTGGCCTGTGGATCGTGACGTCGGTATACGCGTTTGGTTACATGCGCAGCACAAACGAGATCAACCAGACACGCTTTTACGTCTGCTTCGCGATAGCGCTATTTGGCGCCATGGGTGTGGCATTCTCGGCAAACCTGCTGACCTTGTTTATTTTTTATGAGGTGCTGACCCTTTCTACTTACCCACTGGTCACCCATAAGGGCGATGCCAAGGCAAAAGCGGGCGGTCGCACCTATCTCGGCATCTTGATGACAACGTCGATTGTTTTCCTGTTGCCAGCGATTATCTGGGTGTATTCCGTGGCCGGGACGCTGGATTTCACCCCTGGCGGCATCCTTGAGGGCAATCTCGCGGCGGGTTCGGCGACGTTGCTGCTGATGCTGTTCCTGTTTGGTGTGGCCAAGGCAGCCGTGATGCCTGTGCACAAATGGCTGCCGGCAGCGATGGTGGCACCAACGCCAGTGTCAGCTTTGCTGCATGCGGTTGCAGTTGTTAAAGCCGGTGTTTTCACCCTGATCAAGGTTGTTATCTACATTTTTGGTACCGATTATCTGGCCGAGGTACCGTACGAGAGTATTGCCGTATACCTGGCAGGCTTTACCGTTGTGGCCGCCTCTTGTGTCGCGATTCGACAGACCAACATCAAACGTTTGCTGGCGTACTCTACCATCAGCCAGCTCAGTTATATTGTGATGGCGACGATGGCGCTGGCACCGTTTTCTGAAATCGGTGCCGCTATCCATATCGCGTCGCATGCGTTTGGCAAGATCACGCTGTTCTTTACCGCCGGTGCCATTTATGTGGCGTCCAAAAAAACCGAGATAACTCAGTTGAACGGAATCGGCTGGCGTATGCCTTACACCATGGTTGCATTTGCCATTGGGGCGCTGTCGATGATCGGGGTCCCGCCGACCGCCGGATTTGTGTCCAAGTGGTTCATCATTGCCGGTGCGTTCCAGCTTGATAACTATTTTGTGCTCGTAGTGTTGGTTATCTCCACGGCGCTCAATGCGGCATATTTCCTGCCTATTATTTTTAATGCCTTTTTCAAGCCGGAAGATGTGAAGCTCAAAGAACATGGCGAAGCGCCGCCGAGCATGGTAATCGCGTTGTGCTTTACTGCATCGCTGACGCTGTTGTTCTTCTTCTTTAACGGTCCGGTATTGGATCTCGAAACTCAGTTGGTAGGAGGTATGCCGTAATGCGCGAGCAACCTTATGAAGAGGAAATGTCCCATGACCCGCTGTACGACGGGCTTAAACCCACAGTGTACGGTGAAGATTGTCCCAGGGTCGAGGTACCGGATCTGCAGGACGGTCAACCACACTGGCTGGTGCGTGCCAAAACCATTCGTTTGTTGTGGTGGGCTTTTTCGGCAATCCTGGCATTGACCGTGGCAGCCCAGGTTTTTGTAGACGTACATGACTATTTTACAGTGGATGGCTGGTTCGCTTTTTATGCCATTGTTGGATTTGTTAGCTGCCTGGGCATGGTGATATTTGCCAAAGTGCTGGGTTTGTTCTTGAAGCGTCCGGATACGTATTATGACGATCTCTGAATTAATGTTCCCACCCGCGTTCATCATGATTATGGGCGCGATGTTGATTCCAGTGGTGCGGCCCAGTTTCCGTCCGGTACTGCTGGTGCTGGTACCTTTGTTGACGTTGTTGATGATCTGGAACCTGGACGACGGCGTGCTGCTTACTGCACGATTCCTGGGTTACGAGGTTGAGCTGGTTGAAGCCAGCAATGTCAGGCGGTTGTTCGCGACCATCTTTGCCCTGATGGCGATGGTGGGTGGTTTTTTTGCCTTTCAGCACGCCCGTGTGGTCGAGATGTCCGCCTCAATGGCCTATGCGGCCGGTGCTGTCGGGGTATCTTTCGCAGGTGATTTGATCACGCTGTTCCTGTTCTGGGAATTCATGGCGCTGTTTTCCACCGTTGTCGTTTGGTGTGGTGGTACCGAGGAGTCACGCCGCGCTGGTATCCGTTATGGCATTATGCATCTGATCGGCGGGATCGTGCTTAAAATCGGTATCGAGGGCGTTGCGTTCCAAACCGGCAGCATCCAGATTCAACCGTTGATGCTGGACAGTTTTGCCACCTGGATGATGCTGATCGGGGTGTTGATCAATGCGGCGGCGCCGCCCGTGAGTGCCTGGCTGTCTGATGCCTACCCCGAAGCCAGCCCAACCGGCTCGGTGATACTGTCGGCGTTTACCACCAAGACGGCCGTGCTTGCCTTGCTGTTGCTGTTCCCCGGACAGCAGGTATTGATCTGGGTCGGGTTGTACATGATCTTCTACGGCATCATTTACGCCTTGATGGAGAATGATATGCGCCGAATTCTGGCGTACTCCATCGTTAACCAGGTTGGTTTCATGGTTGTGGGTGTGGGTATCGGCACAGAACTGGCATTGAACGGCGTTGCAGCACACGCATTTGCGCATATCATCTACAAGGCGTTGTTGCTGATGAGCGCGGGGGCGGTCATTGTGCAGACCGGCAAGCGTAAATGTACCGACCTGGGCGGGCTATACCGCACCATGCCGGTAACGGCGGTGTGTGGCACCATTGGTGCGCTGGCAATATCCTCGTTTCCGTACACCTCGGGCTTTATTTCCAAATCCATGATCAGCCAGAGCGCCGCCTATGGTGAACTGGCGTTTGTCTGGTATGGTCTGGTGGCGGCCTCTGCGGGCGTGTTCCTGCACGCGGGCATCAAATTCCCCTGGTTTGTTTTCTTCCAGAAAGATTCCGGACTGCGACCTAAGGATCCATCGTGGAATATGCAGGCGGCGATGATCATTTTTGCTGTGGCGTGTGTGCTGCTCGGGGTGTTCCCGCAATTACTGTATCGCTTCCTGCCCTATGAGGTGACCTATGTTCCTTATACTGCAGACCATTTGGTGACTCAGTTGCAATTGTTGTTGTTTGCCGGTCTTGCGTTCTTCGTCACCTTGCCGCTGATGAAGCGCACCACGACCGTTAGCCTGGATATCGATTACTTGTATCGCAAAGTAGGCCCAAAGCTCTGGAACAGTTTTTTGCATCTGTTGGTTGTGCTCAATGGCCTGTTCCAGACTCTGGTGCTGGATCAGGCGAAACGTTTACCCCAAAGCTGGGTTCGTTACCATGGGCCCGATGGTCCTCTGGCGAAAACCTGGCCTACCGGCAGTATGTTGCTGTGGGTAACGGTTATGCTGGCGGTTATACTGATTGGCGCCCGATTGCTGTAATCGGCGCCGGACTCAATCAATATACATCACAAGCTGCTGGCCCGGATGGATCAGGTTGCGACGGCCAATCTGGTTCCACTGCGTTATGTCTTCAATGCTGACGCCGTACTCGTTGGCGATTCTTGCCAGCGAGTCTCCAGGTCTGACTTCGTATTGCAGGGTTTGCGAAGCATTTTTTGCGGCACGGTTGTCCACCGTGGCAATAGTGTCAGGCTCCAGCCGCAAGCGCTGTCCGAGCCTCAGAACCGAATTTATCGCAATGCTGTTCCACCGCGCCAGTTCGTCGATAGTCAGGCGGTAGCGATTGGCGATTCGCCAAAGGCTGTCGCCACTGCGCACGGTATATTGCCCGGCGGGTACCGGTTGCGAGTTGGCGGCGGCCAGTACGACTGAAGGTGTGGGCAGAGGCTCTCCGGCACGATAGGCGCGCGGAATCAATAGTGAGTCACCCATGACAATTCGACTGCCGGAAATGTTGTTGATTTGCTGCAGAACACCTACCTGCGTGCCAAATCGGCTGGCGATGCCGCTCAGGGTGTCGCCGCGCTGGATAACATATCTGTCCCAGGTGAGACGGCTGTCACCCAGGGCCGCCAGATTTTTCTCAAAAACCGGTAGACTCTCGACTGGTAACCACACGGTATGCGGTCCATCAGGGTGTGTAGCCCACTGCAGGTAACCAGGGTTGAATTGATAGACACGCTCTGATTCAAGCTCCGCCAGTGTCGCTACCAGGCCCAGGTCTATTTGCGAGCCGACATCATAGGCGGCGAGATAGGGTTGATCTGGCGTCGGACTGAGCGTCAACTCGAATAAATCGGGGTCGGCCATGACGTGTGCCAACCCCAGCAGTCTGGGCACATGACGCCGGGTTTCCTGTGGCAGGGGCAGCGACCAGAAGTCGGTAGCGCGTCCACGTTGCTGGTTGCGCCGGATGGCCCGTTGGACATTGCCCTGACCGGCATTGTAGGCGGCTAATGCCAACAGCCAGTCGTTATCAAATTGTGCATACAATAATTCAAGATAGTCCAGGGCGGCCGATGTGGATGCCATGGGGTCATGCCTGCCGTCGTACCACCAGTCGCGCTTGAGACCCAGGCTGCTGGCCGTTGGCGCCATGAACTGCCATAAACCGGCCGCGCTTTGACTCGAGCGAGCCATGGGGTTGAAAGCGCTTTCTACTACCGGCAGCAGCGCCAGTTCCAGCGGCAGGCCGCGACGTTCGACTTCCTGCACGATCTCGTAAATAAAAGGTGTCGCACGTTCGGTAACCTCAGCAACGTAACTCGGGTTACTGCGGAACCAGTTAATCTCTTCGTCAATCTGCTCGTTATGGTAGTCCTGCGCGAATTGCAAACCGTTACTGACACGGTACCACACCGTATTGGCGTGGCTGGGCAAGTCTTGTTCATCAGTGCTGCTATTATCGGGCCTGGGTTTACGGGCGGCGGCAGTGACAGCAGGGCGTACGCGGGTTTGACGAGCACTGGGGTTGTTGCCGGCGGTGCGTGTTTCCTGGGTGATATCGGTAGAACCGCTGTCATCGCCTCTCGTTAACTCAGGAAGCGTGCTGCAAGCCTGCATGAAGATACCTGATGCGATCAATGCAGCCAGCGGTTTCAGATGACATTTGAGCCCGGTTTGCTTCGCTGAGTGACCTGCATCGGGTGGGTGAGCGGCTGTCGTGAAACGTGAATCAGCTTTCATATTCTTGAATATTCCATTATGAATCGTATTCCGAGATAAAATGCGCTGTCAGGTAAGGACATCAGTGCTCATTAATAAGCGCCCATCACGCGTGGTCTTTGAGACGGCGCAGTGCGGTGAATAGCTCTACTCCAGTGCCGAGTTTCTGTGCCAAACGTTGCTGCAAAGTCGCCTGTAAACCGGGACTGTGACAGCGTAAAAAGGGATTGGTTCGCTGTTCCAGCAAAATTGTTGACGGCAGTGTCGGCAGATACTGATCCCGTTTTCTGCGTTCGGCAACCTGGCGTTCGGCAAGGACCGCGTTGTCAGGCTCGGCGCTGGCTGCGAACGCCAGATTGGCAAGTGTGTATTCGTGCGCGCAATACACCCGGGTGGCCGCTGGCAGCGCGGCCAGACGCTGCAGCGAAGTGTACATCATTTGCGGATCGCCCTCAAAGATGCGGCCGCAACCACCGGCGAACAGGGTATCGCCACAAAACAGTAAAGGCGTGCGCCCGGCGTTGATCGCGCTGCCGGGGTAAAAGTAAACAATGTGGTCAAGCGTATGCCCCGGTGTTTCCATGATATCGAATACATGGTTGAAGAGCGTTACCTGGTCGCCTTCCTTGAGCGTGTTGGTAATTTGCCTGATCTGACTGCCGGCCGGGCCGTAAACCGGTACCTGCGCCATTGCCAGCAAGCCGTCGATACCGCCAGTATGGTCGGCATGGTGGTGGGTAATAAGAATGCCAGCCAGGTTCAGCTGATGCTTTGACAGCCATGCTTTGACTGGGGCTGCATCGCCTGGGTCAACAATGAATACCTGGCCGTCTTCGTTCTGCAGTGCCCAGATATAGTTGTCATTGAAAGCGGGGATGGGGGATATTGTTAATGTCATGAACAAACTCCGGCGCTGTGTTGCTGTGTGTTTCGTTGCCTGCCTGTCGATGATAGCAGATCCTGTTTGTTGCGTTCGCTTGCCAGGTGCTAGAATCAGCTCAGGGGTATCATTATGTTCAAGCTGTTTGCTCGACGCCGTGCCATACCGGATCCGGTGACGCTGGCGCCATTACTCGATAACTGGATGCACAGTCCTCTGGGCAGTGCATTGATCGAGGCTGAAAAAGCGCAATTGGCGCCGGTCATCAGTCGTGTTTTCGGCTATCACATGTTGCAGTTGTCGTGCTCGCCGGGCATTTCCATGCTGGATGAATGCCCGGTTGGTCATAAAATCTGTTTTGCCCCCGGTTGGGACCCCGAGCGACAGGCGCCGGTGGCTGATAATGAGGCCTTGCCGCTGGCAACAGACAGTATTGATGCGGTCTTGTTGCACCACGCACTGGACTTTACCCCGGATAGCCATCGACTGCTGCGCGAGGCGACTCGTGTTCTGATGCCGGGCGGTCGACTGTTAATACTGGGTTTTAATCCGGTGAGCCTGTGGGGGGTAAGTGGGCTGATGCGCTGGCACCGACAGACACCCTGGAATGCGCGCTTCATTTCGCGCCGCCGGCTCACCGATTGGCTCAGTCTGCTGGATTTTCATGTCGAGCGCGTGTCGTACGGAGGCTTTATGCCTCCGCTCAAACATCCCCGAATGTTATCTCATACCGCCAGATTCGAACACTGGTTTGATCGGCTGGGAAATCCGACCGGTGCCTTTTACCTGATTGTGGCCAGCAAGCAGCGCATGCCCTTAACGCCGGTGGTACCGCGCTGGAAGAAGCTGCGGGCGCCAGCTCTGGGTGCGCCACTGGCGGAAACCGGGCGGGTGGCGTCCGGACGTGGGACTGTCATTGCGATGCCGCCACGCAAGAATTCGCATCGCGACGATGCTGACAACTAAGCCCTCATACCCCGCAGGCTCACTGTGGCAGGGACTTATGCCGGACGTACACCCGCTGCGGGACTTGGGTCAGCATTAATTGACCCGGCCCAGCGATCGATAATAGTGGCAGTAAAGGATTTATAGATTGCAAGATGTAGTTGAAATATATACAGATGGTGCCTGCAAGGGCAATCCCGGCAAAGGTGGCTGGGGCGTTTTGCTCAGCTTTAATGGTGTGGCAAAGACCTTGCACGGCGGCGAGACCATGACCACGAATAATCGCATGGAGTTGACTGCCGTGATCAAGGCGCTGGAGGCGCTGAAGAAACCGGTGTGTAACGTCATACTGCACAGTGATTCGAAATATGTGTTGAACGGAATTGAAACGTGGCTGCCGGGCTGGAAGCGGCGTGGCTGGAAAACGTCGGCCAGAAAGCCGGTGTTGAATCAGGATTTATGGCAGCGCCTGGATGCCTTGAGCCAATCACACGAGATTGACTGGCGCTGGGTGAAAGGGCACAGCGGCAACATTGGCAACGATCGCGCCGACGAACTGGCCAACCTGGGTATTTCAGAGCTTTAATTGCACGGCTTAGTGGGGAAATATGCGTCAAATAATTTTGGATACCGAAACCACGGGCCTTGATCCGGCAAATCATCGAATCATCGAAATCGGGTGTGTGGAGCTTGAGCGCCGCCGCCTGACTGGTCATCATTACCACCAGTATACCAATCCGATGCGGGAGGTAGATGCAGCGGCGCAGGAAGTGCATGGCATCAGCAATGCGTTCCTGAACGATAAACCCGAGTTTTGTGCAATTGTGGATGAATTCCTGGCCTTTGCTGAAGGCGCTGAGTTGTTGATTCACAACGCCCCCTTTGATATCGGTTTCCTGAATGCGGAACTGGCGCGACTCGGTGCGTCATACGGGCGTATGGAAGATTACTGTACGGTAACTGATACGCTGGCCATGGCCCGTCGCAAGCACCCAGGTCAGCGCAATAGCCTTGATGCCTTGTGCAAACGTTACGGTGTCGACAATTCGCAGCGCGATCTGCACGGTGCCTTGTTGGATGCCGAGATTCTGGCAGATGTTTATCTGATGCTCAGCGGCGGTCAGACCGACCTGTCGCTGGCCGCTGACGAGTCGGCACAACGCGGCGAACACAGTTCTGGCCAGGGCATAAACCGGGATGGCCTGGTATTGAATGTGGTGCTACCCAGCACAGATGAACTCAGTGCCCATGACGCTTTGCTTACGCACATCAACAAGGTCAGCGGGGAGCGTTGCCTGTGGCTGCTGGGCGAATATGTCTTACCGGCATCGGGCAGCATTGTGGCGCCCGATGACGACGTTGATGACGATGACCAGGAAGAGGACTTTGCCGGGGAACTCGTTTGACCGCTAACCCCCGCCACCCCGAAACCGGGCATGATCTAATTCTTTTTTTCGAAGGTCGGCTGCTGCTGAACGGAGAGACCCCGATCTGGCCCTCTGCCGCGCTTGATGGACTGGAGGCTTACACGCACTCGCGCGTGCACGTTGCGCCTTTGCTGACGCAACATCAGCCTTGTGATGCAGTGCAGTTGTCCCGGTTGCCACCACAACTGGCGCACGTAGAGCCGATACCGGTGCGGCAATTTCTTTTGCATCAGGGGTTTGATGCCTTTTTACTGGCCGGACGGGCCAGCCAGCTATTGAACTGGTTTCGCACGCATCGCTTCTGTGGCAGCTGCGGTGCCGAGAATGCCCTGCGAACACCGAGGCAGATGTTGTACTGCCCGCATTGTGCGCTGGACTATTATCCCAGAATCAATCCTTGCATTATTGTGCTGATTACTCAGGGTGAAAACATCCTGCTCGCCAGAAGTGTCAGGCGGGGTACGACCTTTTTTAGTTGCCTGGCGGGTTTTATTGAGCCGGGTGAAAGCGCCGAAGAGGCCGTTGCCAGGGAAGTGTACGAAGAGGTGGGTATAAAGATAAACAATATCCGCTATGTCAAAAGCCAGCCATGGCCCTTTCCGTCGCAGCTGATGCTGGGGTTTTATGCCGATTATGTCAGTGGCGAAATTGTGCCGGAAGCGGCCGAAATTGCTGAGGCGCATTGGTACCATGTGAATAATTTACCGGAGACACCTGCGCCGGCAATCAGTGTGGCAGGGCAGTTGATACAGGAATATTGTGGTGCCGTGAGGGCATCGACGAATTTGTAAAAGGAGTTGAGACATTGGAATACGTGATTGATTATGTGATTTTTCTGGCCAAGGCGGCAACGATTGTGGTGGCTGTGTTCGCTATTCTCAGCATGATGATTGCTGCCGGGCAGCGCAGTCGCCGGCATCTGCAGCGCGGCCAGCTGAGTGTGACGCACGTGAACAAGGAACTGGAATCGTTGCAGCAGGGTCTGCAGCGATCAATTCTGGACAAATTTTCTTTGAAGCGTTTTCAAAAAGCGGAAAAGAAACGTCTGAAGGACGAAGACAAAAAGATGAAAACCGACAGCGGTGAGACACGCCAGCGCCGAGTGTATGTATTGGATTTTGACGGTGACATGGAGGCCTCTGGCCTGGAGTCTCTGCGACAGGAGATCACTGCTGTGTTGACCATGGCAGAGCCGCAGGACGAGGTCATGTTGCGCCTTGAGAGTCCCGGCGGCATGGTGCATGCCTATGGTCTGGCGTCCTCTCAGTTGCTGCGCTTTAAACAGAAAGAAATTCCACTGACGATCTGTGTCGATAAAGTGGCCGCCAGTGGTGGTTACATGATGGCCTGCGTTGCCGACCGCATTATCGCGGCACCGTTTGCCATTCTCGGCTCCATTGGTGTGTTGGTGCAGTTGCCCAATATTCATCGACTGCTGAAAAAGAACAATGTTGATTTCGAGATGATCACAGCCGGTGAATACAAACGTACCCTGACACCGTTCAGTGAAATTACCGAGAAAGGACGCGACAAGGTGCAACAGGATGTTGAGGAAATGCATGAACTGTTCAAACAGTGGGTCAAGCAGTATCGTCCGGTGGTAGATATCGACGCCATATCAACCGGTGAGACCTGGGTGGGTCTGCAGGCGCAGGAGCGCCAAATGGTGGACTCTATCAGCACCAGCGATGACTACGTCGTTAACGCCTGCAAGGAATCAGATGTCTACGAAGTGACTTACGAGATCCGTGTGCCGCTGGGCGAAAAACTGGGCGGCGTGCTGCAAAAGGCCATGGACAAAACCTTGTTGAACTGGTGGCAGCGTTTGCGCGAACAGCGTCAGTTCTGAGCCAGCCAGGTAGCTTCAGCCGGAGGACAGGCTGAGACACAAAACAGGTCATAGCTAACGTCAGCAGCCAGCGATGCACTGACAGCAATTCACGAAGCGAGGGGGAATATTATGGAACTGGATCAGGAAACATTTGACGCGTTTGTGGTGAAGGAAATAGCACAGGGCGACAAGCCGGCTTATCAGGGCGCCGTTGAAACGCGCAAAGTTGCCGATTTACCAGCCGGGGATGTGCTGATACGGGTTGCCTATTCATCACTCAATTTCAAGGATGCCTTGTCTGCGGTGGGCAACAAAGGTGTGACCCGTGAGTATCCGCATACCCCAGGCATTGACGCCGCGGGCGTGGTGGCAGAATCGAGCGTGGCCGGGTTTGCTACCGGTGACGAGGTCATTGTGATTGGTTATGACCTTGGAATGGGCACCGCGGGTGGTTTTGGCCAGTTTATTCGCGTGCCGGCCGACTGGGTGGTGAAACGACCATCGGGCTTGAGTCTGGGGAAAGCATGATTATCGGTACCGCCGGCTTTACTGCGGCTTTGTGTGTAGACAAGCTTTTGCAAAACGGACTGCGGCCCGAGCAAGGCCCTGTGTTGGTGACCGGGGCCAGTGGTGGTGTGGGCAGTTTCGCGGTCGCGCTGTTGGCGCAACTGGGTTATGCGGTTACCGCGATGACTGGTTCACAATCAGCGCATGATTTTTTGCGTGATCTGGGTGCCAGCCATATCATTGCTCGCGATGACTATACCCAGGTGTCACCGAAGCCGATGTCAAAGGAGTTGTGGGCCGGTGCAGTGGATGTTGTGGGCGGTGACATTCTGTTCAATGTCGTCAAGTCGCTGAAATACGGCGGCAGCGTTGCATGCTGTGGCCTGGTGGCGTCACCTCAGTTCCAGGCCAGCGTGTTTCCGTTTATTCTGCGCGGGGTGAATCTGCTGGGCGTGGACTCGGTGAACCTGCCGTTGGCGCACAAACGCCAGGTGTGGCAGAAACTGGCAACGCAGTGGAAGCTGTCGCATCTGGCGGATCTTGAAACCCGCCTGGGTATGGGTGAGCTGGGTGATGCGCTGGCGCGTGTGTTGCGCGGTGACAGTACGGGCAGGCTGGTGCTGGACCTGTCAGCATAAAGCGCGACGGCGGAACAGCGGCACAGGTCGATCGACACTGACCTGGTAGGTGTCGCTGAAATCATTAAAAGCGCCCAGTGCCGCATCAACATCCTGGCCTTCGCGCAGGGCGAAGGCATTAAAACCACATCTCGCCATGTAAAACAATTGATCGCGCAAGACGTCACCAATTGCGCGGACCTCACCTTCAAAACCCATGTTCTGACGCAGTTCTCGAGCACTGGAGTAGGCCCTGCCATCACTGAACACGGGGAAATTCAGCGCAATCAGTGGCAGCTGTGGCAGATCGGCGGCAAGGGCGGCCGGAGTTTCGTTGCTTTGCAGCCAGACCCCGGTGTTGCCTTGCCGAGCCAGCAGTTGTTCACGAATTTCGAGCCAGCAGGTCAGGGGTACAATGATGTCGTCGCCGTCGTACCCGGCAAGCTTGTCCGCCTGTGTGTCGCCCAGGGCGTCCGCCGCCAGCAGGTGCCAGGTGTCGGTGTAAAGTTTGCCATCTTTGATTAATGCCTTGCTCATGCCCGGGCTCCCTGTGGTTTATTGCCGGATTCCCTGGTGCCCGGTTCTTTACTCCCCGATTCCTTACTGCCCGATTCTTTACTGCCGTAGAGGGCATCCTTGAACGGCTCCATGCCAATGCGCTTGTAGGTATGCAGAAACTCTTCCTCAGGCTGGCGGCTTTGTTTGTACACGGCAACAATTTTCTCGATCACCACGGGGATTTCTTCCTGTGAAAAGGCGGGTCCGACAATTTTGCCCAGTGAAGTGTTGTTGTCGGCAGAACCGCCCAGTGATACCTGATAGTATTCTTCGCCTTTTTTATCCACGCCCAGAATACCGATATTGCCCACATGATGGTGACCACAGGCGTTCATGCAGCCGGAAATATTCAGCGACAA
>Ga0136557_1001381_pt1 | contig 15750 bp, 12 predicted proteins | sample AntRauTorckE6832_FD_104796 | JGI IMG/M metagenome (GOLD analysis project Ga0136557, IMG submission 104796) | Saline lake microbial communities from Rauer Islands, Antarctica - Metagenome Torckler E6 #832 | ecosystem: Environmental > Aquatic > Non-marine Saline and Alkaline > Saline | place...
ATGTCGGCGATACAACCCTGCAAAAACGACTTCTGCCGTCCCCTGACCAGAGCGTTATCTCGTCAAGGGCGCGCATTATGCCACAGTAATTCTCCCCTGCAAGCCTTTTATCAACAATTCGTGAATAAAATGCCAACAGTCCCGCAGTATGCACCGGACGATCGCTGCCAACGATCAGGCTGCCCGGGCACGACCAAGCCTGATGCGTCGCTTCAGACGAGTCACCAGCCGATATCCCAAAAGAAGGCCTAGAATTGTACCGTAAAGTACCGCGTCGAAAAGGTCCGTACGCAGGATCCATAACAAGTGCAGCACGCCTAGCGCCGACGCCAGATATACCAGCTGATGCAGGCGCTTCCATTGTCGCCCCAGGCGCCGCACCATCGCCCTGGTTGAGGTGACACCCATCGCAACGAGTATCAACAGTGCCACAAACCCTACCGTGATATAGGGCCGCTCAAGTATGTCGCTGCCAATCTCCGACCAACGTAGTTCTAGCAGGAACACATTATAGATGAGGAAATGCAGCACGGCATAAAACAGTGCAAACAAGCCAAGCGTCCGGCGCAGCGGAAACAGCCCGGCTAGCCCGGTCAGTTCCCGCAGCGGCGTAATCGCCAGACTCATCAGCAACAAGCGCAATGCCCAACGGCCGGTCTCCAAGGCCAATTCCCGCCCCGGGTCAGCGCCAAGGGTGTTCAGAACAGCACCCTGCAACAGATACACGAAGGGCAGCAGGGCCACGCAGAATGCCACGGCCCGCAGAATCCGCCAGAGGGTAGGATTCCGTAACGCTTTTACATTGGACAACAACGCCAAGGAAACACCCGCCGGCTCAGTAGTAACGCGCCAGATCCATGCCTTGATACAAGTGCGCAACCTGATCCGCATACCCGTTGAACATCTGTGTCTCGATTCGGCCGGAGCTGAACAGCGTTGTAGGCAGGCGTGTTTCCATATCCTGACGCCAGCGCGGGTGATGAACCTCGGGATTTACGTTGGCGTAAAAACCATATTCACTGGATTGCATCATATTCCAGGTGGTCGGTGGCTCGGCCTCCAGGAAGTGGATACGCACAATCGATTTGATGCTTTTAAAACCGTATTTCCATGGAATCACCAACCGGATCGGCGCACCGTTTTGTGGCGGCATATAATTGCCGTATAAGCCCACGGCCAAGAAACTCAGGGGGTTCATGGCTTCGTCCATGCGCAGGCCTTCACGGTAAGGCCATTCTATGATATTAAACCGACCGGCCTGGGCAGGCATCTGATCCGGATCAACCAGAGTTTCAAATGCCACGTATTTCGCTTTGGAATTGGGCTGCACTCTGTTAATGAGATCAGCAAGCGGAAAGCCGACCCACGGAATCACCATGGACCAGCGCTCAACGCAACGCAGGCGGTAAATACGCTCCTCAAGCTGATGTGGTTTCATGAAGTCTTCGAGGTCGTATGAACCGGGGTTATCGACTTCACCGCTGATTTCTATTGACCAGGGGTCAACATTGAAATTTCGCGAGCGCTGCGATGGATCGGCTTTGCCGGTACCAAACTCATAGAAATTGTTATAGGTCACCACATCACGATACGGGGTAAGGTCTTCGTCGGTCCAGAAATCACCACCCCTTTCGGCGGCAGCGATGCTATCGAACTTTTCCTGCCACCAGCCCGCCGGCGCAGAGCGCTCCATGTCGGCCGGGGCCCGGGCGCGCAAGGCGTCTCCCGAAGCACCGAACGCTGGCGCCGGTATGCCTGCTAGGCCACCGGCCGCGACGCCCAGTTTTAGCGCATCACCCATGAACTGCCGTCGATTACGGTAGACCGACTCGGGTGTTATTTCTGAAGACAGGATATCAGGAGCTGACTTGATCAACATGGCTACACCTCTTACGCCCTTGCGTGGGCATCTTATACAGGACCAGGATCGGTCCGGCGTTTCAAGAGCGTTCGGCAACGGTTACGTTGCAGTTTCATTTCCGGTTCTGCGCCTGCGACCTGAGAGCTTTTTGTAAAGCGCAATAACGGGACCGGAAGTAGCGTAAACAACACACATCAGCAGCAGAACTTCATGCGGCCTCTGAGCTATCACTACCAGCAGCACCACTGCCATCAAAAACACCACATAAGGCACTGTGCCTTTGAAGTGAATTTCCTTAAAACTGTAATAATGATAATTCGACACCATCAACAACCCGGTAAAAGCCGTCAACACGGCGGTTGCGCCAGACAGCCAGACGCCTGGCTGAATGCCGTATTTGTCGGCGACCCACACGACGAAGGTCACCAGACCTGCCGCGACGGGACTCTGCAACCCGACGAAAAATCGTTTGTCGACCGTTCCCAACTGAACATTAAACCGTGCCAGGCGCAAGGCCGCGCATGACATGAAGATGAAACTCGCTGCCCAACCGGCATTGCCAATAGATGACAAAGTCCAGCTGAACACGATCAGAGCGGGTGCAACGCCGAAGGAAACCATGTCAGCCAAGCTATCAAACTGCGCCCCGAAAGCACTCTGCGTGTTTGTCAGTCGCGCCAGCCGGCCGTCCAGACCATCCAGCACCGCAGCGATCAGGATAGCCCAGCCAGCAGCGTCGAAATTACCATTCATACCGGCGATGATCGCATAGAAACCGGCAAAGAGTGCGCCCAGTGTCAACAGATTTGGTAACAGATAGATCCCTTTTCGGCTGATCTTTTTTCCATCCTGAGAAACAAACTCCTCATGTTCGTCAATCGGGATAAAGCTGTCGTCCAGCTTCTGTGGCTCGTCGTCCTGTGGGCTTTTCTCCGTAACCATAAACTACCCCTGACCATGTAAAGTACTGATTATACACATCCCGATGGCTCTTGTGATGCTTGAACGCACCGACCTCATTGACAATATTGCTGACCTGATTTCGCCGCCACCTCCCACAAAGCGCTCACCAACGGATTGGCGAATTTTCGACGCCGGGCGCATAGGCCGATAGTGAAAGGACGAAGTTCTCTCATGACCGGCAAAATCTCGATCCTGTCACTGACCGGGCTATTATCGACAACAACGCGCGGGACCACCGCAACGCCACAACCCAGACTGACCATGCTGACCATTGCTTCATGCCCGCTTACCTGAGCATAAACTCTGGGCCGCTGCCCGCGCTGAACGAACCAGTGTTCCAGGCGCGACCTTGCCAGACCTGTCTCCGGCATAATCACAGGTAGCGAGCGCCAATCATAGTCCCCTTTTGTCCGGGCTGCGTCCAGTTGCTGCCGAACTGGACATGCCAGCACCGGCCCGATACACACCAGCGGGGACTCCCCTAGCGACAGGAATGCCAATGACGCCGGCAATCGATCGGGCATTGCCGCAATAGCGATATCATCCTGACCCTCCAGCACACGCTCAAGTGCCAACGCAGAGTCCCCGGTATGCAACTGAAGCTCGACGCGCGGGTAGACAGCCCGAAATTTTTGCAGCAATTCATGTAAAAAGCTGTAACTGGCCGTGACCGAACAGAACAGACTCAAGGTGCCGCGCAGGCCATCGCCGCTGTTTTGCAGGGTGGTTTTGAGCTGCATCAACTGATCAAGGGTCTGCACCGCGTAGTCACGCAGCTGCAGGCCCGCCATCGTCAGACGCACCGTCCTGTTGTCGCGCTCGAACAACGCGACGCCAAATTCATCTTCCAGACGCTGTATGGCCCTTGTCAGCCCGGACGCACTGATATGTAATTCTTTGCTGCTTCTGGCAAAATGCAGAGTCTTGCTGAGATGAAGAAACAGCCGAAGGTCTTTGAAATCCATAACGGCCTCGCATTGCAGAATATGAAATAGTTGGTTGCAAATATATCATTTTACGCAACTCTGCCAAACAATTATCATCCACCGTTAAACTTTACGTGCCGGATAGACGGCCCACAGGAAAATCAACATGAATTACTTCAATACCCTGCCGCTGCGCCTGCAACTGCAACAACTGGGCAAATGCCGCTTTATGGATCGGGCTGAATTCGCCGACGGCGTCAATAGCCTGCTGGGCAAAAAAGTCGTTATCGTCGGCTGTGGTGCCCAGGGCCTTAATCAGGGTCTCAACATGCGCGACAGCGGACTGGATATCAGTTACGCACTGCGCGCAGAAGCAATCGCCGAAAAGCGCCAGTCCTGGAAAAATGCCAGTGAGAACGGTTTTACCGTCGGCAGCTACGAAGACCTGATCCCGCACGCCGACCTGGTACTGAACCTGACGCCAGACAAACAGCACACCGCTGTTGTCAAACAGGTGATGCCATTAATGAAAAAAGACGCCTGCCTGGCCTACTCACATGGTTTCAACATCGTAGAAGAAGGCATGCAGATCCGCGAAGACCTCACCGTGGTCATGGTGGCACCGAAGTGCCCAGGCACAGAGGTGCGTGAAGAATACAAACGCGGTTTTGGTGTGCCCACGCTGATCGCAGTGCACGCCGAAAACGATCCCAATGGCGACGGCCTGGAGATCGCCAAAGCCTACGCTGCTGCCACCGGTGGCCACCGCGCCGGCGTTCTTGAGTCATCGTTCATTGCCGAGGTCAAATCAGACCTGATGGGCGAGCAAACCATCCTTTGCGGCATGCTGCAGGCAGGTTCCATCCTGTGCTACAACCGCATGATTGAAAAAGGTGTTGATACCGGTTACGCATCCAAACTGATACAGCACGGCTGGGAAGTAGTCTCCGAAGGCCTCAAACATGGCGGCATCACCAACATGATGGATCGCCTGTCCAACCCGGACAAACTGGTTGCCAATTCGCTGGCCCAGGAACTGAAAGACATCATGGCGCCGTTGTTCCAGAAGCACATGGACAACATCATTGCAGGCGAGTTCTCCCGCGACATGATGGAAGACTGGGCCAACGACGACAAGAAACTGTTGACCTGGCGCGAACAGACCGCCGACACCGCGTTCGAAAAATCCTCCCCCGGCACCATGGACATCTCCGAGCAGGAATACTACGACAATGGCATCCTGATGGTTGCCATGCTCAAAGCCGGCGTTGAGCTGGCCTTCGAGACCATGACGGCAGCGGGCATCATCGAAGAATCCGCCTATTATGAGTCATTGCACGAAACGCCGCTGATCGCCAACCTGATCGGTCGCAAAAAACTGTATGAGATGAACAAGGTGATTTCCGACACCGCCGAGTACGGCTGCTACCTGTTCTCACATGAGTGCGTCCCGCTGTTGAAAGACTTCATGCAAAAAGTGGATACCGACGTCATCGGCAAGGGCCTGAGCGTCAAGGACAACAGCGTCGACAACGCTGATCTGATCGCTGTCAACCAGAGCCTGCGTAACCACCCGATCGAGATCGTCGGTCGCCGCCTGCGCACCTATATGACCGCCATGAAAAAGGCCATCTAAGCCGCTTTCAAACACCCACTAAAAAAGGGCCGGTGTTAACTGCAGAACAGTTAGCACCGGCCCTTTTTATATCCGATTCATATCCGATTTGTGGTATTCAACGTTAAACACTGCCATCGAACAGCGCGGGCTGAGGAGCAGGTGGCAACGAGCGACCAATCAGGCCGCGCTCTTCCGCAGCGAATCTGCCCGAAACAGCGCGAGGATTGTACGAGTCCCGAGTGCGAAGCACGAGGTCGAGTTCCGCAGCGCCGGGCAGATTCGCGGAGGAAGCGGCCGGTCGCGACTGCCACCTGCTCCTCAGCCCGCGCTGCCGTTTCGCCAAATACGTGACCGGTTGGCAGCCGCCCGGTGCCACTGCCCAAGGTCTGGTGGCGCAGACAGGTGCCAGACCAATCAGGCCACGCTTTTCCGGAGTTAATCTGCCCGAAACAGCGCGAGGACTGTCTGAGTTCGCAAGGCGCGCAGCGCCTGAGGACGAGTTCCGCAGTGCCGGGCAGATTCACGCAGGAAGTGGCCGGTCTGGCACCTGTCTGCGCCACCGGGCCGAATTACGAAGCACTGAGCACTGAGCCCTGAGCACTAAAGGCCTACAGACTCAGCACCTTCTCCCCACGGGAAATCCCCGTCACCCCGGTCCGCGCAACCTCCAGCACCAACGCATTGCCTATCGCCGCCAGTAAACTGTCCAGCTTATCCGACGCTCCCGTCAACTGAATGCTGTATACCGTGCTCGTCACATCCACAATCTGACCCCGGAAAATATCCGTCGTGCGCTGGATTTCCGCCCGCTGCGCCCCCGTTGCCTTCACCTTCAACAACATCAGCTCCCGCTCAATATGCGCACCCTCCGTCAGATCCACCAGCTTCACCACGTCAATCAGCTTGTTAAGATGCTTGGTGATCTGCTCAATCTTGCGATCATCACCGATGGTTGTGATCGTCAGCCGCGACAACGTGTGGTCCTCAGTCGGCGCCACCGTCAGCGAATCGATGTTGTAGTTGCGCTGAGAAAACAGACCCACCACACGAGACAGAGCGCCAGGTTCATTCTCCAACAATATGGAAATAATGTGCCTCATCTTATGTCCGCTCCGTTTTACTCAGATACATATCCTTCATTGAACCACCCTTGATCGCCATCGGATAAACATGCTCGGACGGATCAACGGCCACATCCACGAACACCAGCCGGTCCTTTAACGCAAAAGCTTCCGCCATCTTCTCATCCAGCTCCGACAACTTTTCAATACGAATTCCGACGTGACCGTAAGCCTCCACCAACTTGACAAAGTTAGGCAAGGACTCAGCGTAGGTACTGCTGGAGTAGCGTCCCCCGTATTGCATATCCTGCCACTGCCGGACCATGCCCAAAGATTCATTGTTCAGGCAGACAATCTTAACCGGCAGACCGTATTGCAGACAGGTCGCCAGCTCCTGGATACACATCTGAATACTGCCTTCACCGGTGATGCACACTGAAATTGCATCCGGAAGCGCCAGCTGCACACCCATGGCAGCAGGAAAACCGAAGCCCATGGTGCCCAGGCCACCTGAATTGATCCAGCGCCGCGGCTTGTTGAAGGGATAGTATTGCGCTGCAAACATCTGATGCTGACCTACGTCCGAAGACACATAGGCTTCACCTTTTGTTATCCGGTAAACGCTTTCCACCACTTGCTGCGGCTTGATGACATCGTTCTGCGCTGATGTCACTTTCAGACATTGCTTCGCACGCCAGCCTTCAATCTGCTGCCACCACAAATCCAGCGATTTGCGATCCACTTTAGCGTCAGCCTGCTCCACCAACTCCAACATCTCCTCAAGCACACTGGTGACTGAACCCACGATAGGCACATCAGCCGCCACCGTTTTTGAGATCGAGGCCGGGTCAATGTCCACATGCAGAATTTTGGCCCCCGGACAGAACTTGGACACCGCATTGGTCACACGGTCATCAAAACGCACACCAATACCCAGTACCACGTCACTGAAATGCATTGCATTATTGGCTTCATAGGTGCCGTGCATGCCCAGCATACCCAGGAACTGTTCGTCCGGTGCCGGAAATGCCCCCAAGCCCATCAGGGTATTGGTGACCGGATAACCCAGTTTTCGGGCCAGATTCGTCAACAACTCCGAGGCGTTGCCCTGAATCACGCCACCGCCGGCGTAAATGATCGGGCGCTTGGCTGCCAGCAGAATCTCCACAGCTTTCTTGATTTGACCAGTGTGCCCTTTGGCCGGCACCGAATAGGAGCGCATCTTGACTGAAGTCGGGTACTGATACGCGAATTTGCGGGCCGGGTCGGTGGCATCCTTAGGCACGTCGATGACAACCGGCCCGGGGCGGCCTGTGGTGGCTATATGAAATGCTTTCTTCACCACCATGGGTATTTCTTCTGCATTTTGCACCATAAAGCTGTGCTTCACGATTGGCCGTGAAACACCGATCATGTCAGTTTCCTGAAACGCGTCAGAGCCGATCAGGGAGCTGTCCACCTGACCAGAAATAACCACCATCGGAATAGAGTCCATAAATGCCGTCGCGATACCGGTAATGGTATTGGTCGCGCCCGGGCCAGACGTTACCACCACCACACCAGGCTTGCCGGTGGCCCTGGCATAGCCGTCAGCCGCATGCGTTGCTGCCTGCTCGTGACGTACCAGAATATGTTCCACCTTGTCCTGGTTGAATATCGCATCGTAAATATGCAGCGCTGCGCCGCCCGGATACCCGAACATCAGCTCAACGCCCTCGTCGTGCAACGCACGAATCAGCATTTCACCACCAGAAAGCAATTCCACTTTTATAGCCTCTCAAAAAAATGTGACATCAGAAATGACATCATTAAGACACTGTCACAGGACAGTATCTTTCCAGATAAAGTTATTTTTTTAATCAATAAGATCAATCAACAAGAATACGGGAGCCAGCTAACAGCTCCTGATACATGCCGGCTCCGTGCGTCGATAACGCGTGAAACCTAGGTGGATGTTGTCTGACACCTGGCGAGCTCCGGGGCTGACATTTTTCGACGCAACCCGGCAAGAGCAGATTTGGGGAGGGGATTACCTTCTCAGTCTGCGTCCTGACAAGGGAAAGCTGATACCAACTGACCCCTTGCAAGAGCATACGATTTTCCCACGATCTCAGGCATTGTCAAGCGTGGGAACCACCTTGTGAGCGTTTATCGAAAATAAAGCCCTTATCATCAACATCAACCAGAATGCAGTCTCCGGAGACATATTCACCTTTGATGACCCGCTGCGCCAGTGGATTCTCGATCCAGTTTTGCATCGCCCGGCGCAATGGTCTGGCGCCGTAGACCGGGTCGTAGCCCAGTTCGGCGATTTTATCCAGCACCGCGTCGGAGACCTCAATCGCAAGATCGTTGTATTGCAGCCGCTTGTTGAGCGATGCAATCTGGATGTCAGCAATCCCCCTGATCTGACTTGCGGCTAGCGGATGAAACACCACGGTCTCATCGATACGATTAACAAACTCAGGACGAAAGTGCCGGGTCACCACCGACATCACATCATGTTTCACACGCTCGTATGCCATCTCGTCAGTGGGATCATTGCCAAGCATCTCCTGAATGCGATCAGACCCCAGATTCGAGGTCATCACGATCACGGTATTTCGAAAGTCAACGGTCCGGCCATGGCCATCGGTCAGGCGGCCATCGTCAAGCACCTGCAACAGTATATTGAAGACGTCAGGATGCGCTTTTTCGACCTCGTCCAGCAACAGCACCGAATACGGCCGACGACGCACAGCTTCTGTGAGATAACCACCCTCTTCATAACCTACGTAACCGGGCGGTGCACCAATCAGGCGGGCCACCGAATGCTGCTCCATGAACTCAGACATATCAATGCGAACCATTGCCTCTTCAGTATCGAACAGGAATTCAGCCAGCGCTTTACACAATTCGGTTTTACCAACCCCGGTCGGGCCCAGAAACAAAAACGAGCCATTGGGCCGGTCAGGATCCGATAACCCCGATCGCGATCGTCGCACAGCATTAGCAACAGCCGTGACCGCTTCATGCTGGCCAATTACACGCTTATGTAAGGCGTCCTCCATCTGCAACAGCTTCTGCTTGTCGCTGTGCAGCATTTTAGACACCGGGATACCGGTCCAGCGCGAGACCACATCGGCAATCTCTTCTTCAGTCACCCGGCTGCGCAACAGCTGCATGTCCATCATTTCGGCCTGCGTCGACATGTCGAGCGTCTTTTCCAGATTCGGAATGACACCGTATTGCAGCTCCGACATACGTGCCAGGTCACCGGCACGTCGAGCCGCTTCCAGATCCGCACGGGCCTTTTCCAGATTGCTCTTGATGGACTGAGTGCCCTGCACTGAGGCTTTTTCAGCTTTCCAGATCTCGTCCAGGTCGGCAAAATCTTTTTCCACTGACTGGATGTCCTCCGCCAATTTTTCCAGGCGTTTGCGCGAGGCATCATCCTCCTCTTTCTTCAGTGCCTCACGTTCGATTTTCAGCTGAATAAGACGGCGCTCGAGCTTGTCCATCTCTTCCGGTTTAGAATCGATTTCCATGCGGATCATGCTGGCGGCTTCATCAATCAAGTCAATCGCTTTATCCGGCAATTGACGATCAGGGATATAGCGCTGCGACAATCGCGCCGCGGCGATAATCGCAGCGTCCGCGATCTGCACGCCGTGGTGAACTTCATAGCGCTCTTTCAGTCCGCGTAAAATCGCGATAGTGTCCTCTTCAGTCGGCTCATCCACCAACACTTTTTGAAACCGTCTCTCCAGCGCCGCATCTTTCTCAATATACTTGCGATATTCATCAAGCGTTGTGGCACCCACACAATGCAGCTCACCGCGCGCCAACGCCGGCTTCAGCATGTTGCCGGCGTCCATGGACCCCTCGGCCTTGCCGGCACCAACCATGGTATGGATTTCGTCAATAAACAGTATGACCGAACCTTCGTGCCTGGACAGCTCTTTCAACACGCCTTTGAGCCGTTCTTCGAATTCACCGCGAAACTTGGCGCCAGCGATCAATGCGCCCATATCAAGGGCCAGAATTTTTTTGTCCTTCAAGCCTTCGGGTACTTCACCGTTGACAATACGCTGGGCCAGGCCTTCGATGATCGCGGTTTTACCAACGCCGGGCTCACCGATCAGAACCGGGTTGTTTTTGGTGCGCCGCTGCAGCACCTGAATAGTGCGGCGAATTTCACTGTCTCGGCCAATGACCGGGTCCAGGTCTCCATTGCCCGCCCGCTCGGTGAGATCAATGCAATATTTGGCAAGTGCCTGCCAGGACTCCTCGGCATCTGCATCAGTGACTTTGTCACCGCCACGAAGATTATTGATCGCAGTCTGCAGTGCTTTTTCAGAGATGCCGAAACTGTTCAGCAGGCGCCCCAGGTCAGCTTTATCGGCCATGGCCGCGAGCAAAACTGATTCGCTGGAGATATATTTATCGCCGTTTTTTTGTGACGCCTTGTCCGCCTGATTCAGCAACCGCCCAAGCTCATTCGACATAGCCACGTCAGCGCCGTTACCCTCCACTTTGGGGAGTCTTTGCAGAATATCGTTGAGCCCTTTACGAAGCTCCGCAATATCAAAACCGGTCTGCGACAGCAGGGGCCGGACCGAGCCACCCTTCTGGTCGAGCAGCCCGATCATCAGATGAACTGACTCGATGAAGTTGTTGTCATTACCCAGCGCCAGCGACTGGGCATCAGCCAGCGCCGACTGCAGCTTGCTTGTCAGTTGATCCATTCTCATAACTCACCTCGGTGAACCCGCTTGCGCGCAAGCCGTTGGCTCAAAAATAATTGATCACTGGTTCTATAGATTGAGGTGGCCCAGATCAAATTCAAGCATGCCAGAGAATATAACAAGAAAACCGGATGACTGACTCAACAACCTTTGATGTAGATCACGCTGGCCATACGTCCGGTCACGGCTGCGCGCCGATAGGAGTAAAAGTGTTTGTCATCACAAACGCTGCATTGCGCACCGCCGTGGATTTCGGTTACGCCCATGGTCGATAACCGTTGTCGGGCAACTGCGTAAATATCCATGAAACTCTTGCCCGCGCTGTCAGGCACCGACTCAAATGCGCGGGCGGTGCTGGCTTGCGAGCCCGGTCCTGGGCCTGCCGCGGCCATGAAGGCCGATCGGACCTCCTCACCAACTTCAAAACAACAAGGACCGATCGCCGGCCCCAGCCAGGCCAGCAGATCTGATCCCTTCCGGCCGGTTGCAAGCACCGTGTTTTCCAGCACACCGTCCAGCAACCCCCGCCAACCGGCATGAGCCGCCGCCGCAACTTGACCATCACGAGAGCAGAAAAGCACAGGCAAACAATCGGCTGTCAAAATAGCCACACCGTCGCCAGAATGCTGAACGCAGGCAGCATCCGCCTTACGGCGTCGCAGCGGAGTATTACCCGCACTGACGCTAATGACACGATTGCCATGCACCTGCTCCAGCCACTGCAAACGCCCAAGTTCTGGCAACGCGCTGCGCAGCAATCGACGATTGCGCAGCACCAGCGCAGTGTCATCGCCCACATGCGTGCCGAGATTAAAACTGTCGTAGGGCGGCAAACTGTGCCCCCCTGGGCGTGTCGTCACCAACGCACCTATGCCGTCTGGTGCCGGCCAATCAGGTGTTTGCCAGCCCTGTCCGGCGATCGCCGCCGTGCTGGATCCGGTGCCGGCAGTTGTGCTCACGCGTCTGCATCCCGCTTCAAGATGTCCAGCAATAGCTGCATATCCCCGGGCGCAGGCACCTCCCAGCTGACTTCTTCGCCGCTTTCCGGGTGCACGAACCCCAGCTTCGCGGCGTGCAGCGCCTGGCGACGGAACTGACGCAAGTGCTCAGCCAATTCAGGGCTGCATCCGGCCGGAATATGCAAGCGCCCGCCATAGGTGGGATCGCCAATGAGAGGGTGCCTGATGTGACTCATATGGACGCGAATCTGATGCGTGCGCCCGGTTTCCAGCTTCAACTGAACATGTGTATGGGCTCGAAAGCGCTGAATCACTCGATAGTGTGTCACTGACTCTTTGCCGCTTTGCACCACTGCTCTTTTCTTGCGCTGCACCGGATGACGGCCCAACGGTTCATCGACCATGCCACCGGCGGTCAGTACACCTTGCACCACGGCCTCGTATTGACGGGTCACCGCACGTTTCTGCAGCTGGCGGACAAGCCGGTGGTGGGCAGGCAGTGTCTTGGCCACTACCATCAATCCCGTTGTATCCTTGTCCAGACGGTGCACGATACCAGCCCGTGGCAGGTGCTGCAGTGAAGGGCAATAATGCAGCAAACCATTCAGCAGGGTTCCGCTGCGATTGCCGGCGGCAGGATGCACGACCGTGCCCGCCGCTTTGTTCAGGATCAGCACTGCCTCATCTTCGTACACGATATCCAGCGCCAGCGCCTCTGCCTGCCAGCCGTTGTCCTGCGAATCTTCCAGCTCCGCCTTCAGCTCGAGTCTGTCACCCGCACTGAGCCGGTCTTTCGCCCGCTTGTGCCCGGTATTGACGAGCAGAAAGCCACGCTTTATCCACTGCTGCAAACGCCCGCGAGAATAATCCGCGAACAAACTGGCCGCAGCCTGGTCTAATCTGGCGCCGTCAAGTTCATCGGGCACAACGGCGGATAAGGAAATTCGTTCTGACATATTTGGGTATCGACCGGATGGTGTGGTTAAATAAGCGAATAATGACAGGCATTATAGTCTGTTTTGCCAGTTAAGAGGTGTTTTGAACGTGCGAGTACTGTTGATCATTGCTTTGTTGATATCCGTCGTGTCGTGTTCATCGTTCGGCGAGGATCGCGATGAGTTTGCGTCATTGTCAACTGAAGAACAGTTTTATCGGACTGCCAACCAGCAGTTGAATGCATCCAATTTTTCAGGTGCAGTGCAAACCTATCAGGCGCTGGAGTCAAGATTTCCATTCGGTCAGTACGCAGCCCAGGCGCAGCTGGAACTGATATATGCCCACTACCGCGCCTCCAATGTGGAGGGTTCACGTGCCGCGGCTGACCGATTCATTCGTTTACACCCCGACCATGAAAGTATCGACTACGCTTATTATATGAAAGGCGTTGCCACGTTCTCAGAGAATACCGGTTTCATGAGCCGTTTTCTGCCGACAGATCCGTCCAGACGTGACATCAGTCGTGCCCGTGACGCGTTCAACGAGTTCTCCCTGCTGATGACGCTGTACCCTGACAGCGACTACACCGCAGATGCCCGCGCACGTATGGTGTTTTTGCGCAACAACCTGGCGGCTTACGAGATTCACGTCGCCGACTATTACCTGGAGCGCCGGGCCTATATCGCCGCCTTGAATCGTGGCCGTTACGTGGTGGAGAATTTTCAGGGCAGCCCCATGGTCGCTGATGCCGTGGCCATCATGGTGGAATGTTATCTTCGTCTTGGCCTGAACGACCTGTCGGACACCTCACTGGCACTGCTGCGCAGTAACTTTCCTGAGCATGCGACACTGGACAGCGGCGGAAACTTCATCGTGCGCAACCATGTTACCAACCCGTCATTGTTGTATACCGTCACTTTCGGTCTGCTGGGCAGTAATGAAGATAATACGCCACTGGCGCCAACCAGTCGGCCACAGCGTTCAATAGCACCTGATAATGCGGCACCAGAAAGAAGCCGATCACTGCTCAACATCCTGACTCTTGGCCGTTTCGGCCGCGATGCGAGCACTACGCCCCTGCCCTCAGAGCCACCACCTGGCTCACCCGCTCCCATTTGACGGCAATCTGCTCTGTCTGCCCCGGGATGACAGCCCCGAGGCTGCAGGCCTGTCGGTTACCCGCGATTCACCCGCTCGCCGCAGGTCATTGGGGGCGGAACGTCAGCGGGGCTCAGAGCTCAACGGGGCTCAGGCGGTATAGTTTTCCGGAAAGAATTTCCGTTCGATAAGTTCGATCAGGATATGGATGACTTTGATGTGAACTTCCTGAACCCGATCGGCGTACTGACTCGCACCCCCACTGATGTCGACGGTGGCAAGCCCGCCCAGCGTTGAGCCGCTTGCGCCAGTCAGGCTGACCACCTTAATACCATTTTCCCGGGCATACTCGGCCGCCTTTATCACGTTCTTGCTGGTACCGCTGGTACTTATGGCGAACAGACAGTCACCGGCTCTGCCACGCGCCTGCAGATAGCGGGAAAAAATGTGTTCATAGCCAAAATCATTAGCAACACAGCTGATATGTCCCGGATCGCTTATCGCCGTGGCGGAGAGCCCCAGACGGTTATCCCGGTAACGCCCGGTAAGCTCCTCGGCAAAGTGCATGGCGTCACTCATGGAGCCGCCGTTACCGCAGCTGTAGATGGCGCCACCGTCACGCAGTGTCGAAATGAGCACTGCCGAGGCGGCTTCGATCGCCTTGATATTGTTGTCATCAGACAAAAACCGATCAAGATAATCCCGGGCATCGACGAGCGTGCCGGCAATCACCTGTTTAACGTTAGTTGCGCTCAAGCCACTCTCCTGCTCACCTTGACGGGCCCAAACTGGCCCCTTGCTTACCCGTTTGCTTACCCGTTTGCTTACCCGTTTGATTAGTCTCCCGCTGCCCAGGCTTGCGTGATCGGGTAGCGCCGGTCACGGCCAAAGGCCCGTTCCGTTAAGCGTACACCAATCGGGGCCTGCCGCCGCTTGTATTCATTGATGTCCACCAGACGGATAACCCGACGCACCTCGTCTTCCGCAAAACCTCTGGCAACAATCGCATCAGCACTCTGATCAGCTTCGATATAAAGCGCCAGTATCTGATCAAGCCGGTCATAGGGTGGCAAACTGTCATCATCTTTCTGACCTGGCGCCAGTTCAGCCGAAGGAGCTCGCGCAATAACCTCAGCCGGAATGACATCAGCCTGGCCCTCTGCGGCGGCAGCTGCGTTACGGTGCCTTGCCAGACGATAAACCAGGGTCTTGCTGGCGTCTTTCAGCACATTGAAACCGCCCGCCATGTCACCGTACAAGGTGGAGTAACCCACTGCAATCTCGCTTTTGTTACCCGTGGTCAACACCAGGGCACCTTTTTTGTTGGAAATCGCCATCAGTATGACGCCACGGCACCGGGCCTGGATATTCTGCTCCGTCAAATCCGTCGGCAAACCCGCAAATTGCTCCGCGAGGGCGCCGGTAAACGCCTGATAACAATCCGTAATCGGTATTACATCATAGTTCACGCGCAAGCGTTCGGCTTGCGCGGCGGCCAGCCGAAGACTCAAGTCGGAGGTGTAGACAAATGGCATCATGACTGCCGTCACCTGTTCAGCACCCAGCGCGTCCACGGCAAGCGCCAGTGTCAGCGCCGAATC
>Ga0136557_1001382_pt1 | contig 15742 bp, 15 predicted proteins | sample AntRauTorckE6832_FD_104796 | JGI IMG/M metagenome (GOLD analysis project Ga0136557, IMG submission 104796) | Saline lake microbial communities from Rauer Islands, Antarctica - Metagenome Torckler E6 #832 | ecosystem: Environmental > Aquatic > Non-marine Saline and Alkaline > Saline | place...
CTGCCTGCAGGTGAACATCAACGACGAAGCGTCCAAGTCCGGATGCACACTGGCGCAACTGCCGGAGCTGGTGGCTGCCGTGGGAGAACTATCGAATATCAAACTGCGCGGGTTGATGGCCATTCCCGACCCAGGTCAGCCCGAGGCCGAGCTAAGACTCAGTTTTCGCAAACTGGCCAGCACACTGAAAGATCTGAAACAACAACACCCGGAAGCGGGCCCGCTGGACACGCTTTCCATGGGCATGTCAGGTGACATGGACCTGGCCATTGCGGAAGGGGCCACCTGGGTACGGGTAGGCACCGCACTGTTTGGTGCCCGCCCGGCCAAACAGGCACAAGGCTGAACACACCGGTTCCTGCTATGATGGCGGACTAACCAATCAACTGACCAAGCTCAGGAGTGAACCTTGAGTACATCACCTACCATTTCGTTTATCGGTGCCGGCAACATGGCCAGCGCCATCATTGGCGGCATGCTGGACAGCGGCTTCCAGGCCGGTGATATCTGGGTCAGCGCCCCTGACGACAATCACCTGCAGTCACTACGCAAGCGCTTTGGCATCAGCGTCACTACCGACAACCGTTACTGTGCCGAGCAGGCCGACATTGTCATCCTCGCGGTGAAGCCGCAGGTTATGGCGGATGTCTGCCGCGACATCGCACCCATGGTCCAGAACACCCGGCCGCTGATGGTGTCCATTGCCGCCGGCCTGACCTCGGACACACTGGACGAATGGCTCGGCGGTGGCATGCCGCTGGTTCGCGTGATGCCTAATACGCCGTCTCTAGTGGGCAAAGGCGCGGCAGGCCTGTTTGCCAACAGCCAGGTGAAAGACAAACAGAAGAAAATGGTGCAATCGGTTTTCGAAAGCATCGGCTCTGCCCTCTGGGTGGAGGATGAAAATCTGCTACACGCTGTAACGGCGCTTTCAGGCAGTGGCCCGGCGTATTTCTTCCTGATGCTCGAAGCACTGGAATCAGCGGCCACCGAAGCCGGCATTGAAGCCGATACCGCTCGCGCACTGGCTATCCAGACCATGGCCGGCGCCGCCGAGATGGCCGGGCGTAGCGAGCATGACCCGGCTCAACTCAAGCGTAACGTGATGTCACCCGGCGGCACCACCGAACGGGCTATTCATACGTTTGAAGATGGCGGTCTGCGGGAACTGGTGAAAAAAGCCTATGGCGCAGCTTTCGAGCGCTCTCAGGAAATGTCCAAAGAACTGGCCGACAAACAGTAACCGATAACGGAGACATCGCTAAATGCTGGCAGACATTGTCATTACCATCCTGGCCATTGCGTCCACCTTCTACATGACGGTGGTATTGTTGCGCTTTCTGCTGCAACTGGCGCGAGCCGACTTCTACAACCCCATTACCCAGTTCGTGGTAAAAGCCACCAACCCGCCACTGCGCCCTCTGCGGAAGATCATTCCCGGTTGGGGCGGTATTGATGGCGCTTCTCTGGTACTGGCGGTCATTATCCAGGCCATTACCTTCTTCCTGATCCTGATTGCGCTTAATGGCGGCATTCCTTCCATGAACCCGCTCACACTCCTGGTATGGGCAGTGCTGAACGTACTTGGTCTGATCGTGAAGATTTACTTCTGGTCTGTCATTGCCGTGGTGGTGGTCAGCTGGATTGCCCCCCAGAGCGGACATCCGGCCATTCAACTGGTGGCACAGCTGACTGAGCCGGTCATGAGCCCGGTGCGCAAGGTGATGCCCTCAATGGGCGGACTGGATCTCTCGCCCATTATTGTTTTTCTGATCCTGAACGTGATCTCGGTGGTTATCGATCACATGAAAGTGGCCGCCGGCCTCGGCTCTATCGGGTTAGGCATGTAAAAGAAGGAACGTCCGATGAAGCAGAAGGGAACACTGTCTCGGCAGGTTGAAGCCTACCATCTCTGGAAGAAGGATCTGATCCGGCAGATGGGCCACTATCAGTTATGGTTACAGAACAACGACCTGTTCTCGGACGATATCGCAGAGCGCATCCGCAGTGGCGTGGAGCTGCTACTTGAGGATGAACTGACCATTGCCTTTGTCGGTGAATACTCCCGCGGCAAAACAGAGCTGATCAACGCCCTGTTCTTTTCCGGCTTTGGCCAGCGCATGCTGCCTTCCGAAGCGGGCCGCACCACCATGTGCCCCACGGAACTCTTCTTCGACCGCGCCAGCCGCGAAAACTACCTGAGCCTGCTGCCCATTGAGACCCGAACCGGCGACCTCTCCCTGCAGCAACTGCGCAAACAGCCAGAGCGCTGGCAACGCTTCGAGCTTGATGAACAGCGCCCGGATGTTATGCGCGAAGTGCTGGCGGAAGTCGCCCGCACCAAAAGCGTGAGTCCAGAACATGCCCGGGATCTGGGTTTCAACGAAGCCATGCTTGATCACGACCGGGCAAACCCCGGCCAGGTGCTGATTCCGGCATGGCGTCACGGTCTGATCAGCATCCGGCACCCGCTGTTCGAGCAGGGTCTGCGCATTCTCGACACCCCGGGTCTCAATGCCCTGGGCTCTGAACCTGAATTGACCTACAGCATGCTGCCCCGGGCCCACGCGGTCATCTTCATACTCAGTGCCGACACCGGCGTTACGGCCAGCGACATGGCCCTGTGGAACGAACACATCGACACCCGTGATGCCGATCACCGGGCCGGCCGTTTTGCGGTGCTTAACAAAATCGACGTACTCTGGGACGACCTTCAGGGCGAGCACCACACCCAGGAATCCATTGAAAAGGTCCGGGGCATTACCGCCGACCACCTGGGCATTCGCCAGCGAGACGTTATTCCGCTGTCAGCCAAACAGGGGCTGCTGGCACGGGTTCGCCATAACGAGGAACTGTTTGCTCGCTCAAACCTGGACCAACTGGAAAACCTGATCGTCCACCGCATCCTTACCTATAAGGAAGAGCTGATCACCCAGAATCTGATCAGCGATTTGCTGGGCATGCTGCAGAACAGTCAGGCGAACCTGCAGGCCCGCCTGGCCGGCCTGGAGGAGGAACGCCAAGCCTGCGCCGGGGACACCACCGACAAGGCTGCCTTGCGACGGCTCGCCGGGCGGGCCCAGAAAGATTACGAGTTCTACCACAAGAAACTCATCACCCTGCGCTCATCCCGGCGCCTGATGGACTCTCAGGGGATAATGCTGGCCAACATTGTCAGTGAAGAGCGCTTCGATGCCCACGCTGACAAGGTTAGGCAGATGATGTCCAGGAGCTGGACCACTGCCGGCATGAACAGGGCCATGGAGCTGTTCTTCGAACTACTGGAAAGCGACATGGCCAATCTGCTGACCGAAGCCCGTTTGGCCGAAAAAATGGCAGCAGGCATCTACAGCCGGTATAACGAAGACATCCGGAGCCAGCACCTGGCACCTGTTCCGTTACGGGTGGGTCGTTATATGATCGCTGTCCGGGAGCTGCGCAAAAAGGCCCGGCGCTTTCGTATCAGCCCGAAAAACCTGTTGACCGAACAATCGCTGCTGGTTCGCCGGTTCTTCAACGTCATGGTCAGCGAAGCTCGCCGGTTACACGAACGGGCACGGACAGATGTCCAGCGCTGGCCGCAACAGGCACTACTACCGGTGATGCAGTACTCCCTTGAGCAAAAGCAGTTACTGGAACACCAGATCCGTCGGTTGCGGGATATGGTGAAGGCCGATCGCAACAGCCGCGCCGAGCGGGAGCGCCTGGACAAAACCATCGCCGACCTGCAACAGCAACTGGCCATGACCAATGCCATGTGTCGGCAAATCCGCAAACCACCGCCCAGCACGGTGCAGCAAAAAGTCGTTAACCTCTCGTAGTCAGCGCCGTTCTGGCGCCGGCGCCGGTTGCAGCAGCCGGCAGCCGGCTTTAAACTGATCGGCTCGCGCACGTTCGCGCAATCTGTAGGCCTGTGGCCAGATATTCGTGGACCGGATCAGGAAGCCATCACACCCATGCCCGATTCCCTGCCCCCGGATTCCGTGGGCCTTGTCAGCCCGGAAACCCTGCTTTTCGACCAACCCATTGAGCTGGCCTGCGGCCAGACGCTGGACCAGTACGAACTGGTGGTCGAAACCTACGGCACCCTGAACAGCGATGCCAGTAACGCGGTATTGATCTGCCATGCCCTTAGCGGTCACCACCATGCCGCCGGGTATCACTCCATGGACGAACGCAAGCCCGGCTGGTGGGACACCTGTATCGGGCCCGGCAAGCCCATCGACACCAACCGTTTTTTTGTGGTCAGCGTGAATAACCTGGGCGGCTGCCACGGCAGCACCGGCCCCGCGTCCATCAACCCGGCCACAGGCAAGCCCTTCGGCCCGGACTTCCCGGTTATTACCGTGACCGACTGGGTACAAAGCCAGGCAAAACTGGCCGACCGGCTGGGCATTCATCAGTGGGCTGCCGTAGTCGGCGGCTCTCTGGGCGGAATGCAGGCGATGCAGTGGAGCCTGAGTTATCCGGACCGGATACGCCATGCCGTTGTTATTGCATCAACACCCAAACTGAGCGCGCAGAATATCGCCTTCAACGAGGTTGCCCGCCAGGCGATCACGTCCGATCAGGAGTTTCACGCCGGGCGTTATTACGATTTCAACGCCATTCCCCGCCGGGGCCTGATGCTGGCGCGCATGGTCGGGCACATCACCTATCTGTCTGATGCCTCCATGGGCGAGAAATTCGGCCGGGAGCTGCGGGACGAAGCCTACAAATTCGGATTCGGGGCAGAATTTCAGGTTGAAAGCTATCTGCGCTATCAGGGCGAACGTTTTTCTGAAAGCTTTGATGCCAACACCTATCTGCTGATGACACGGGCACTGGATTACTTTGATCCGGCCTGGGAGTCCGGTGGAGATCTGGCCGAAGCACTGGCGCCGGCACAATGCGAATTTCTGGTGCTCTCATTCAGTACCGACTGGCGCTTTTCCCCGGCCCGCTCGGAAGAAATGGTCAACGCCATGATCTCGGCCCGCAAAAAAGTCAGCTACGCTGAGATTGATGCACCCTGGGGGCACGATGCCTTTCTGATCCCCACGCCCAGGTACACCGACATCTTTACCGCGTACATGGACCGGGTAGCACGGGGGGCCGGCGCATGAGACCAGATCTTGAAATCATTCAGCAGTGGGTTGGTGCCGGCCAGCACATACTCGATCTGGGTTGTGGCGACGGAACCCTGCTTGATTTTCTGCAACGTGAGCGCAGCGCCACCGGCTTTGGTCTCGAAATCAATCCGGACCACATCACCACCTGCATGGGCCGCGGGGTGAGCGTGATCGAACAGAACCTGGACACCCAGGGCCTCGACAACTTCGACGACGGCATGTTTGATGTCGTATTGATGACCCAGGCATTACAGGCGGTACGCCGACCGGACAGAGTCATCGAAGAAATGCTCAGGGTAGGCCGGGAAGGCATCGTCACCTTTCCCAATTTTGCGCACTGGCGCCTGCGCTGGGGGCTAACCTTCAGTGGCCGTATGCCCGAATCCAGCGCATTACCGTATAAATGGTACAACACCCCGAATATCCGGCTATGCACGTTCAAGGATTTTGAGGCGCTGTGTCGACAAAAAGGTATTCGCATCAAAACGCGCCGAGTGGTGGACGGCCAGCATCAGAACAGCTGGCTTGCCAGGGCCTGGCCGAACCTGCTCGGGGAAATTGCCATCTATCGAATTACACGGGAGAATTCATGATGATTACGCATCTGAAAACCGCTTTTGTGGTCGCTGTCGCCGGATTACTGATCAGTCTTCAGGCCCATGCCGGGCAGAAAGATTTTGGTGAATACCAGGTGCACTGGAGCGTTTTCCCCAGCACCTTCCTGTCGCCGGAAGTGGCCCAGGCCAATGACCTTCAGCGCAGCAAAGGTATCGGTATCGTTAACATCTCCATCATGACGGAGGATGAAAACGGCCAGCCCACCCCCGTCAGCGGTCAGGTGGAAGGTAAAGCGGCCAACGACATTCAACAGGTAAAATTCCTGGCCTTCCGCCGGATCAAGGAAGGGGATGCTGTGTACTTCATCGCTCAATACCAGTACCAGACTGGTGACCTGATGACCTTCAACATTACCGCACGGCCGTCGGGGCATGACAAAGATCTGCTCGTCCGTTTTTCTCACACGCTGTTCAATGACTAATGCCATGACCCAGAAACTTGTAATCGCCAGCAACAACCCCGGCAAGATCGCTGAACTGAACGATCTGCTTGCGCCTCTCGGGCTGCAGCCCGTGTCCCAGGGTGAGCTGGGCGTTTCCGAAGCCGAGGAGCCGGCGGTCACGTTTGTGGAAAACGCCATTCTCAAGGCCCGCCACGCGGCCCGGGAAACCGGACTGCCGGCGCTGGCCGATGACAGCGGCCTGGCCGTGGACGCGCTGAATGGCCAGCCCGGGGTGCGGTCGGCCCGCTACGCCGGCCCGGATGCGACCGATGCCGACAATGTTCAGGCCCTGCTGGCGGCAATGAAAGACGTACCAGACGCGGAGCGAGGCGCCCAGTTCCACTGTGTGCTGGTGTATCTGCGCCATGCCGACGACCCGACACCCATCATCTGCCACGGCCGCTGGCCAGGCCGCATTCTTACCGAAACCCGGGGTGAAGGCGGATTTGGTTACGACCCGGTGTTTCTGACGCCGGAATACGAGTGCAGCTCCGCCGAACTGAGCCGTGAACAGAAAGGCCGCATCAGCCATCGGGGCCGGGCTCTGGCCAGCCTTCTGGAACAGCTGAAGGCCGATGCCTGAATCTGGTGACACAATAACCGTCTGCCCACCGGCGGCGGTTTCTCCCCCCCTATCGCTTTATATCCACGTGCCCTGGTGCGTGCGCAAGTGCCCCTACTGCGACTTCAATTCCCACGCCATTCGGGGTGAAATCCCGGAGGACGCCTACCTGGCTGCCATGCTGGAAGATCTCGACCAGGATCTGGCACTGGTTCGGGAACGCCCCATCGAAAGCGTGTTTATTGGTGGCGGCACACCGTCACTGATGAGCGGAGGCTTTTATCAGAAACTGTTCGAACAGCTGCGCCAGCGGCTGACATTCAGCCCTGACGCCGAAATCACCCTGGAAGCCAACCCCGGCACCCTGGAAGCCGGGCGTTTCGAGCAGTTCCGGCAGGCCGGCATTAACCGGCTGTCCATTGGCGTGCAGAGCTTCAACCCTGAACATCTGCAGGTACTGGGGCGAATCCATGACCGGGACGCGGCAGAGAAAGCAATCGGTGCCGCCCGGGCTGCCGGTTTCGATAACTTCAACATTGACCTGATGCACGGCCTGCCGGGCCAGACTGTCGAACAGGCGTTGTCTGATCTGAAAATCGCACTGTCACATCAACCAACGCATCTGTCCTGGTATCAGCTCACCATCGAACCCAACACCGAGTTCTTTTCGCGCCCGCCCGATCTGCCGGACGACGACAAGCTCTGGGGCATTGTCCGGGCCGGTTCGCGATACCTCCACGACAATGGTTTTGAAGATTACGAAGTCTCGGCCTGGAGCCAGCCCGGGCGGGAAAGCCGCCACAATCTGAATTACTGGACCTTCGGCGACTATCTGGCCATGGGAGCGGGAGCCCATGGCAAGGCCAGCCTGGCAGATGGGCGCATACTGCGTTACTGGAAAACCCGGCAGCCCGAGGCATACCTGAACCGTATCGGTTCCCGCACCGCTGGCCACGAAGCCATCGAGCCGGAGGACCGCGCTCTGGAATTCATGATGAATGCTCTGCGCCTGAAACAGGGGGTAGGGGAACCGATGTATTGTGAACGAACCGGTTTACCGCTGTCGTCAGTTGCGGTAAAACTTGAAGACCTGAGGAAAAAAGGACTGCTGGCCCAAGAACGAATTCAGGCCACCGAACAGGGTCAGCGCTATCTGAACAGTCTGCTGGAGCACTTTCTGTGAAGGACCATCCGCGCCCGACATGGCTGCCAAACCTGCCAATGCGCCTGCCCATGAAGATATCCATGGCAATGGCCGTCGTATTGCTGATAGCCATGGTGGTCGTCAATCAGCCCCTGCAGACATCAGCCGCTCCGCAGGGCATGATCAGCTTTCAACTGGCCGGCAGTGCCGAGCAGGCACATGCCATTATTCGCAGCTGGCGCAGCGACAACCTGCCCCTGGCAAAGCTGGCCCTGTGGCTGGACTTCCTGTTCGTCATCACCTATCTGGCAGCCCTGCTTCAACTTACCCGGCACTTCACCCGGGACAGGCCTGGCGTTCGCGAGCGCATGATCGCCAGAGGCGTGCGGGCACTGTTTATTATCGCCGGACTGAGTGATGTCATTGAAAACATTGTGTTGCTGAACAACTTCAGCCCGGCCACCGATAGCCTTAGCCTGGCCGCGGCCATACTGGCACTCTTGAAATACACCGGGTTTGTGCTGGGTGTGGCGGGTCTGGTGATTATCCGCGCAGCCCGCCGGCATCCGCTTGGCCATCCAACCTGAGCTGATCAGACCACCAGAACTGCGCAGTTGCCGGCAGACACGGGGATCAGTTGGTGCGGTAGAACAGTATGTCCCAGACCCCATGGCCCAGGTTTTCTCCACGCTTTTCGAACTTGGTAATCGGCCGATCCTCCGGGCGCGGTGAATAACCGCCCTTCTCCTGCGTGTTGGCGAAGCCTTCCGATTCGCTCATCACTTCCAGCATGTGTTCAGCGTAGTTTTCCCAGTCTGTTGCCAGGTGGAGCACACCACCAACACGCAGCTTGTGGCGAATACGCTGTACGAACTCCGGCTGTATCAAACGGCGTTTGTGGTGTTTTTTCTTGGGCCAGGGGTCCGGAAAGAAGACCATGACCCGGTCCAGGCAAGCTTCCGGCAGGCACAGGTCGATCACGTCGTTGGCATCAATGCTGTAGATGCGGACGTTTTCGAGCCCGCGCTCCTCCACTTCCTTGAGCAGTGCGCCAACACCGGGCTGATGCACTTCCACACCGATAAAGTCCTGCTCCGGTGCCGCTTCGGCCATATCCGCCAGCGATTGGCCCATGCCAAAGCCGATTTCCAGATTCAGCATGTTATCGCGGCCAAACACCTGGCGCGGATCAATCATGCCATCTTCACGGGTCAAACCGTATTTTGGCCAAAGGCGGTCATAAGCTTTCTTCTGGCCTTCGGTCATACGACCCTGGCGCAGCACAAAACTGCGAACACCACGGCGGGTGGTTACCGGGCTATCGCCGGACGAATCTCGATTTTCTCTCTGATCGGTCATCTGTCATCCTCAACCGCCAAAGCGGATCTTGTTTCTGAAATTTGCCGACAGTTTAACAGAGTCCGATCAATCAGGCGGAGACCACGGAACTTTGCCCGTGTTGCCGGTCGAGCTGCCGGTAACCAAGCGCTTCCATTAAATGGCTACGCTGCAAAACAGGCTGGTCATCCAGGTCCGCCAGGGTGCGCGCCACCCGCAAGATCCGGTGCAGGGCGCGGGCAGACAAGCCCAGCCTCTCCATGGCTGAAGACAGCAGGCGCTGGCTGTCGGCATCCAGCGCACAGGCACGGTCGAGTTCTTTCCCGGCAAGGGCAGCATTAAGCGCACCACGCCGATTCTGTGCCGCTCTCGCCCGCAACACCCGCTCGCTCACACTGGCACTGCTTTCACCCTGCTCACCACTGGCCAACAAAACGTCGCCGGTCTGAACCGGCACTTCCACATGCAGATCAAACCGGTCCAGCAATGGCCCGGAAATTTTTGAGCGATACCGCATAACCTGCGTGGCCGTGCACTGACACTCTATGTTGGGATGGCCGCTGTAACCACAGGGGCAGGGATTCATGGCCGCCACCACCTGAAAGCGGGCCGGGAAGGTTACCTGCCGGGCGGCCCGGCTGATCACAATTTCGCCGCTCTCCATGGGCTCTCGCAGCACTTCCAGCACTCGCCGTTCAAACTCCGGCAATTCGTCCAGAAACAGCACGCCACGATGCGCCAGTGAGATTTCGCCGGGTCTGGGGCTGCTGCCCCCACCCACCAAAGCCACGGCAGAAGCCGTATGATGAGGAGCACGAAACGGAGGCTGACGCCAGCCACCGGCCTGAACCGGACGACCGGCAACGGAATGCACACTGGCCACTTCCATGGCGGCTGAGTCGTCCAGACCGGGCAGAATGCCCGGCAGCCGGCTGGCAAGCATGCTCTTGCCGGTTCCGGGAGGGCCAAAGAAAAGCAGGTTGTGGCCGCCAGCCGCTGCCACCTCCAGCGCCCTGCGTGGCACCTGCTGGCCACGGACCTCGGCCAGATCGGGCATCGGAACGCCCGTTTCAGTCGGCCCCTGATCTTCCGCTCTGGCCAGCGGCACCAGTTTTGCGCGCCCGGACAAATGCTCGCACACCGTCAGCAAATGACTGGCCGCCAACACATCGTTGTTGCTCGCCAGTGCTGCCTCTGCTGCGTTCTCCTGCGGCAATAGCAGCAACCGGCCCGCCTCCCGGGCCGCCAGCACCGCGGGCAATACGCCTTTTAACGAGCGCAGGGCCCCATCCAGAGACAACTCCCCGATACATTCAATATCAGTCAGGGATTCGGCGGGAATCTGGCCCGAAGCCGCCAGAATGCCCAGTGCAATGGGCAGATCAAAGCGTCCGCCTTCCTTGGGAAGATCGGCAGGAGCCATGTTGATGGTAATTCGGCGGGCGGGGAATTCGAAACCGGCATTCAGCAGGGCGCTGCGCACCCGGTCTTTGCTTTCCCGGACGCCGGTCTCCGGTAGACCCACGATAGACAATGCAGGCAAACCACCCGACAGGTGAACTTCAATGGTGACCGCAGGGGCACTGACCCCGATGCTGGCCCGGGAGTGGACAATGGCGAGCATGACAACCTTCCATGGTAAAAAGTAAAGATTGCCGGGCACGATTCCTGTGCCCGGCTTTTATCAACAGATCAGGACTGGCCTGTGTTTTCCAGTTCCGCCACACGTTGCTCCAGCGCTTCAACCTTTTCCCGGGTTTTCTCGAGAACGGCCTGCTGGGCATCAAACTCTTCCCGGGTGACCAGTTCCAGACGGGACATGACCCCCATAACGCTGGCCCGAACCTGAGTTTCAAAATCATCCCGGGCGGCGCGGGCCATATCGGGTACAAACTGTCCGAACTGGCCCTGCAGCTGGGCAAAAATATCCTGTGGCCCCTTCATTACGCACCTCTGCTTGATGGTTCTGGTCGGCATTCTATCGTTATCAGACGATTGGGGATACTGACAACCCTGATCCCAAAGAGTGTATCACACCGCTGCCCCTGCCATACTGTGCCCGGGCGGCCTTACAATGGCCGGGTTACCGGAAACAGTCGCCCTGTTTTACGGCAATAGCCGGGGCAACGCCCCACATTGGTGCGCACAACTGCGCTAAAATGGGACCGCAAAAACACAACCAACTGTATTAAAAGAATTTTTTTGCGTTGGCATACCCGATGCTAAAGCCTACGTACGCAATCCGCACAATTGATGTGCGAGGTGGCAGCATCCCGAACTCAACGACTGGCCGACGGGCCCACCTGTTGGGACGGCTTTATCAAGGAGACAGCAATGAAACTTGTGACATCGATTATCAAGCCTTTCAAGTTGGATGATGTCCGTGAGGCACTATCCGAGATTGGCGTGCAAGGCGTTACCGTCACTGAAGTCAAAGGCTTCGGTCGGCAAAAAGGCCACACCGAGCTCTATCGTGGCGCGGAATACGTGGTGGACTTCCTTCCCAAGGTAAAAGTGGAAATCGCCATTGGCGACGATCTGCTGGACCAGGTCATCGAAGCCATCACCAAAGCAGCCAACACCGGCAAGATTGGTGACGGCAAGATCTTTGTGACCGAACTGGCACAGGCCATCCGGATCCGGACTGGCGAAACCGGCGAAGAAGCAGTCTGACACCAGACCACGCGACTTTCAGCCAACGCAAAAAACTTCTGACTTGACGAGCCTTGTGCGGAGGGCTTCCCATGGAAAGCAATCTTTTTCACCTGCAGTACGCTATAGATACGTTTTATTTTCTGGTGTGCGGCGCATTAGTGATGTGGATGGCAGCAGGCTTTGCCATGCTCGAATCCGGTCTGGTGCGTGCCAAAAACACCACTGAAATCCTTACCAAGAACGTGGCACTGTTTGCCATCTCCTGCATCATGTACCTGGTGTGCGGTTACGCCATCATGTATGGCGGCAGCTACTTCCTCTCCGACATTGCCGGTATCAATGTTGAAGGCATTCTGGGCGACTTCGCCAGCCGTGATGGTGGCTTCGAGGGTGGCTCTATCTACTCCGGTGCTGCGGACTTCTTCTTCCAGGTAGTGTTTGTTGCCACTGCCATGTCAATCGTTTCTGGCGCCGTAGCCGAACGTATGAAACTGTGGTCTTTCCTGATCTTCGCAGTGTTCATGACAGGTTTCATCTACCCACTGGAAGGCGCCTGGACATGGGGCGGTGTCGACGTCTTCGGCATGTATAGCCTGGGCGACCTGGGCTTCAGCGACTTCGCCGGTTCCGGCATTGTTCACATGGCCGGTGCTGCAGCTGCGCTTGCGGGTGTGCTTCTGCTCGGCCCGCGTAAAGGCAAGTACGGTAAGGACGGCGAAATCCGGGCTTTCCCGGGTGCTAATATGCCGCTGGCGGCACTGGGTACCTTTATCCTGTGGATGGGCTGGTTCGGCTTTAACGGCGGCTCGGTTCTGAAACTGGGCGATGTCGCCAGCGCGAACTCCGTGGCCATGGTATTTCTGAACACCAACGCGGCCGCAGCCGGTGGCGCTGTCGCAGCCCTGATCACTGCCCGTGCCATGTTCGGCAAGGCTGACCTGACCATGCTGCTCAACGGCGCGATTGCCGGTCTGGTAGTGATCACTGCCGAGCCTTCCACACCGAGCGCGCTGACAGCTACTATCTGGGGCGGCCTGGGTGGCCTTCTAGTGGTACTGAGCATCGTGACCCTGGACAAGCTGCGCATTGACGATCCGGTGGGTGCTATCTCCGCTCACGGTGTCTGTGGTCTGCTCGGCCTGCTGCTGGTGCCGATCACCAACCCGGGAGCAAGCTTCAGCGGCCAGATCATCGGCGCCCTGACCATCTTCGTGTGGGTGTTCGTAGCCAGCCTGATCGTCTGGGGCATCCTGAAAGCCGTCATGGGCATTCGGGTCTCCGAGGAAGACGAATACGAAGGTGTCGATCTTTCCGAGTGTGGTATGGAAGCCTATCCGGAGTTTGTTTCCAGCAAGTAAATCCCTGACAACAGGGTAAAGAAAAAGGGGTGCCGTACCGGCACCCCTTTTTTGTATGCGTTACTAAAGCCCCGGCCTTAACCTTCTTCCGGGTGCACATCATCCTCCAGTGCATCCAGCATGAACTGAGGCATGGACAGAGCCCCCTGATGAACGCCGCGGTTATAATAGCGGGTAACGAAAGGACGCTCGCTGGCATCTTCCTCGCGGAAATATTTAAGTGGGTTTTCTTTGCTGCCCATAGTGCAGCTCCACCAACCAGTCGGATAAACCGGCTGTGGAAATGGCAGGGTCTGCACATGAGCCAGCCCAGCCTTGCGCATGTCGTGATGAATGTCCCTGATGATGGTATTGGTGTGCAGCAGCGGCGACTCACTTTGCTGCACAATGATGCCACCCTCTCTCAATGCAGCCATGGCATCCCGATAAAAATCCAGCGCGAACAACCCTTCTGCCGGGCCGACCGGATCGGTGCTGTCGATAATAATGACATCGACACTGCCTGGCTCCACGTCTCGCATCCACTGAATGCCGTCACCAAAGAAAAAATTCGCGCGCGGGTCGGTGTTACTTTCACACAGTTCCGGGAAATACTTTTCCGACATGCGGGCAACCCGCTCGTCGATTTCCACCTGCCAGGCCTCTTCAACGTCCGGGTGCTTGAGCACTTCCTTCAAGGTACCGCAGTCGCCGCCGCCAACAATCACCACCTTCCGGGGATTCTTGTGGGTGAACAGTGCCGGGTGCGTCATCATCTCGTGATAGAGAAAGTTGTCCCGGGACGTCAGCATTACGCAGCCATCGAGCACCATGAGGTTGCCGAAGGTTTCGGTTTCATAAATTTCAAGTTTCTGAAATGGTGTCTGCTCTTCATGGAGCTTACCCTTAACCTGCAGGGAAAACGCGGTGCCCTGATCCTGGAATACCTCGGTAAACCAACCTTCATTCAATGCTGTCATGTCTGCCTCTCACTGTGTGCCATTGCAGCTGCGCCGGGCTGTTTGCCGGCGGCGTATTGTAGGGCCACCGGCCAACTCCTACAATGCAGCCAATCACCGCCCGGCCGGCGCCCCGGTTTACTGACAGGATAGCAACCATGCCCGACTCCGCAGCCCATCAGGTTTATAACATTGCCCACTGGAGCGACGGCTATGTCTCCGTCAACACCGAAGGTGAAGTGGAAATACGCCCCGATCGCGGCCGTACCGGCGCCCACATCAACCTGCCGGAACTCACGCAGACCCTCACTGACTCGGGCATTGCCCTGCCTGTGTTGATTCGGTTTACCGATATCCTGCATGACCGCGTTAACCAGCTATGCAATGCGTTTAACCGGGTCACCGGCGAGCAGGGGTATCAGGGCAGGTACACGGCCGTTTATCCCATCAAGGTCAACCAGCAGCGACGAGTGGTGGAAGAGCTCCTCGCTGCTGAACCGGCGGCGTCGGCCGGCCAGATTGGTCTGGAAGCCGGTAGCAAGCCCGAGCTGATGGTGGTGCTGGCCCTGACCGGAAAGCCGGGTTCTGTGATTGTCTGTAATGGCTACAAAGACCGTGAATACATCCGCCTGGCGCTGATCGGCCTGAAGCTGGGATTCCGGGTATTTATTGTGGTGGAGAAACAGTCCGAGCTACCCCTGATTCTGGAAGAGGCCGAAAAACTCGGAGTCTCCCCGCTGATTGGTGTACGCGCCCGGCTGGCGACCATTGGCAAGGGCAACTGGCAGAACACGGGCGGTGAAAAATCCAAATTCGGGCTCTCCGCCAGCCAGGTACTGGATGTGGTCGATACACTCAGACGCAGCAATTCGCTGGACTCATTGCAGTTGCTGCATTTCCATCTGGGCTCGCAGATAGCCAATATCCGCGATATCCAGACCGGATTGCGCGAATGCGCACGCTTCTACACGGAATTGCGGCAACTCGGCGCTCCCATCGGGACCGTGGATATCGGCGGTGGTCTGGGCGTGGACTACGAAGGCACACGCTCGCGCAGCAGTTGCTCAATGAACTACAGCATGGCGGAATACGCTTACAACGTAGTACATGTGCTGCAGGCTGAATGTGATCGCCAGGGCATTCCACACCCGGACCTGATCAGCGAATCCGGTCGGGCATTGACCGCCCACCATTCAGTTCTGGTCACTAATGTGATCGACCGGGAACCCCCCGATTACCGGGAACCGGAATCCCCCGCTGCCGATGCCCCTGCGCCGCTACAGGACTTATGGCGCGATCTGGACAGCCTGCGCGACAGGCAATCACCCCGGTCACTCGCCGAGATTTACCACGACCTGGCACATGCCATGGCCGATGTTCATGCCCAGTTTGCCCATGGGCTTCTGTCGTTGGCCAATAGGGCACAAGCTGAGAACCTGTATACCGGTTGCTGCCGCCTGCTACGCAGTCGCCTGGACGGCAGCAACCGGGTGCATCGGGAAATGATTGACGAGCTGAACGAAAAACTTGCAGAAAAACTGTTCGTCAATTTCTCCCTGTTCCAATCACTTCCGGA
>Ga0136557_1001386_pt1 | contig 15724 bp, 16 predicted proteins | sample AntRauTorckE6832_FD_104796 | JGI IMG/M metagenome (GOLD analysis project Ga0136557, IMG submission 104796) | Saline lake microbial communities from Rauer Islands, Antarctica - Metagenome Torckler E6 #832 | ecosystem: Environmental > Aquatic > Non-marine Saline and Alkaline > Saline | place...
AAAGCTTGTAATCGGTGATTCTGTACATATTGAAGATGTTATCCTTGGTGACAACCTTGAAGTTGACACAGAAGTTAACTATACAGTTGTAACTGTTGTTGCTCCTACTCTTGAAGAAGAGGATGAAGAGGAAGCCGAAGAAGAAGGTGAAGAAGGTTCTGAAGAGGAATCTGAAGAAGAATCTTCTGAGGAAGAGTAAAAAAGATCAGGTAATTTTTTTATTATGATGAATGAAACATGGCTTGTTGCCGGTTTAGGTAACCCCGGCAGCAAGTATGAAAATAACAGGCATAATGCAGGTTTTATGCTTGTCGATAAATTTGCAGAAAAACACCACATTGCACTAGATAAAAAAAAATTCAACGGGGTTTACGGAAAAGGAAAATATAAAAGCAATGATATTCTTCTTCTTAAACCCTGTTCTTATATGAACAGAAGCGGACAGCCTTTAAGAGATATCTCGCATTACTTTAATGTTGACTTTTGCCGGATTATATTGGTTTATGATGATTTAGACTTGCCACCCGGGAAAATACGTATTAGAAAACAAGGTGGCGCCGGAGGACATAACGGAGTTAAATCAGTTATCGCTTCTCTGGGTACAAACAATATTGGAAGAATAAAAATAGGAATAGGAAGGCCTCAGCGACAGGAACAGGTTGTGTCCTATGTCCTTCACGATTTTGATAAAAATGAGATTGAAGAAATAAAAAATGGGATTGAAAAAGCCGCAGAAGCCGCTGAAGAGATAATACTCAACGGTTATACGGCGTGTATGAATAATTTTAATAAGTAGTTTATTTAACTTTTTTTTAAGGAGGATTGTATGGAATTTGTTATGGCTAATTTGCCCCTAACATGTGCGTTAGTCGGGGTTGTTGGAATTTTATTTTCCCTGATACTCGCAGGTGTTGTAAAAGGCGCTCCTGCAGGTAACGCAAAAATGCAGGAGATTGCAGCAGCTATTCAGGAAGGTGCTATTGCATACCTTAATCGTCAGCTTAAGACTATGGCAATAGTTGGTGTTATTGTTGCAGCTATTATTTTTGTAGCTCTTGGCCCTGTTGAAGCTCTTGGTTTTGTTGTAGGTGCTGTTGCATCATTTTTTGCAGGCTACATTGGAATGAGAGTTTCTGTTCTTGCTAACGTAAGAACTGCTGAAGCAGCAAGAAACGGACTTAACGCAGGTCTTAGGGTTTCTTTTCAGGGCGGTACTGTTACAGGTATGATAGTAGCAGGTCTTGCTCTTACTTCTACAGCAGGATTTTACGCAGCTACAGGAGAGGTTCTTCCTCTTGTTGCTCTAGGTTTTGGTGGTTCACTTATCTCAATTTTTGCACGTCTTGGCGGCGGTATCTTTACAAAAGGTGCTGACGTTGGTGCTGACCTTGTTGGTAAGGTTGAAGCAGGTATTCCTGAAGATGATCCAAGAAACCCTGCAACTATCGCTGATAACGTTGGCGATAACGTTGGTGACTGTGCAGGTATGGCAGCTGACCTTTTTGAAACATATGCAGTAACTGTTGTTGCAGCTATGCTTCTTGCTCACCTGAAGTATCCTGAAAATGAAGCTATTGTTTCTCTTCCTCTTGTTCTTGGTGCTATTTCAATTCTTGCTTCTATTATAGCTAGCTTTTTTGTACGTCTTGGTAAAGGCAGCGATTATATCATGGGTGCTCTTTACAAAGGAATGTTCGGTTCTGCAATTATTGCAGCTGTAGCTTTCTACTTTGCATGCCAGAAGTTTGTATCAGGAATTGATGTTTCTGCTATGGATATTTACTACTCAACACTTATAGGTCTTGTACTTACAGTTGTTATTGTTGTAATTACTGAGTACTATACAGGTATTTACAAGCCTGTTAAAGATATTGCTAAAGCTTCTGTAACAGGTCACGGAACAAACATTATTGCAGGTCTTGCTGTTTCAATGCAGTCTACTGCAGCTCCTGTACTTGCTATTTGCCTTGCTATCGGTACAGCTAACTATTTTGCAGGTCTTATCGGTATAGCTATGGCAGCTGTTGCTATGCTTTCAATGACAGGTATGGTTATTGCAATTGATGCTTATGGCCCAATCACAGACAACGCAGGCGGTATTGCTGAGATGGCTGAAATGGAAGAGTCTGTTCGCGAAACTACAGACGCTCTAGATGCTGTTGGTAATACTACAAAAGCTGTAACAAAAGGTTATGCAATCGGTTCTGCCGGTCTTGCAGCTCTTGTTCTTTTTGCTTGCTATGTTGAAGAATTTGCTATCAGAGGCGGAAACGCAGATCTTACTTTTGACCTTTCAAACGTTAACGTTCTTATCGGTCTTTTTATTGGTGGTCTTCTTCCTTATCTTTTCGCTTCAATCACAATGAATGCTGTTGGTCGCGCAGGCGGTGCAGTTGTTGAAGAAGTTCGCCGTCAGTTCCGCGAAATCGAAGGTATCATGGAGTACAAGGCAAAGCCTGATTATGCTGCATGTGTTGATATTGTTACAACCTTTGCTCTTAAGGAAATGATTGTTCCTGCTCTTCTTCCAGTAATCGCACCAATTGTTGTTGGTCTTCTTCTTGGAAAAGTTGCTCTTGGCGGTCTGCTTATCGGTTCTATCGTAACTGGTGTTTTTGTTGCTATTTCAATGGCAACAGGCGGTGCTGCATGGGATAATGCTAAAAAATTCATCGAAGATGACAACTACGGCGGTAAAGGCAGCGATGCTCATAAAGCTGCAGTTACAGGCGACACAGTAGGCGATCCGTACAAAGATACTGCTGGTCCTGCTATTAACCCGATGATCAAGATTATCAACGTTGTAGCACTTCTTCTTGTACCTTTCCTTCTGTAAGAGTTTTTTGCTCTGAAATAAGGTGGTAATATAAGAAAATAAGGAGAATGGTCTTTAAGATCATTCTCCTTTTTAATTTATTAAAAATACGGCCAGATAATGTATTCAATTGAAGATTATGATTTTAACCTGCCAGAAGACTTAATTGCACAAAATCCCGCGGACAAAAGAGACGAGTCCCGATTGTTTCATTTAAACAGAAAAACAGAAAAATTCTTTCATTTAAAATTTGCTGAAATTACAAATCTGCTATCTGAAAATGATCTGCTTGTAGTTAATAACACAAAGGTTATACCAGCAAGGCTTTTCGGAACAAAAGAGACCGGAGGTAAGGTTGAAATCCTTATTCTTGAATATCAGAATGGTATTGAAAGTTTAAATAAAACCGGTTTTTTTGAATCTTTATGTCTTTTAAAAAGTTCCAGAAGGCCAAAGCCGGGTTCTGAGATAAAAATCAATGATAATTTGTCTGCAGAAGTTACAGATTTAAATGGTAAATATGCTAGTTTAAAGTTTATAAACAGCACAGATGTTTTAAAAGAGATCGATAAGGCGGGAAATCTTCCCCTTCCTCCCTACATAAAAAGAGAAAATAATGAAAATACAAAAAACGACCGTTTAAGATATCAGACTGTTTATGCGAAAAATGACGGAGCTGTTGCAGCTCCTACCGCAGGTCTGCATTTCACTGATGATCTTATTTTAAAGCTTAAAAATAAAGGTGTATCATTTGCAGAAATCACTCTTTATGTAGGTTACGGAACTTTCAGCCCTGTTGAGTCTCAAGATATAAGAGATCATAAAATACATACTGAAAAGTTTTATATTGAAGACTCGCAGGCAAAAAAAATAAATGAGGCTATAAATAAAGGCAAAAGAGTTGTTGCTGTTGGTACAACTTCAGTCAGAACTTTAGAGTATGCTGCAGATAAAAACGGCTTTATAACACCTGGAGCAGGTGAGTGTAATCTGTTTATATATCCGGGTTACAGATTTAAAATTGTCAATGGCTTAATCACCAATTTTCATCTACCGAAAAGTACACTGTTAATGCTAATTTCGGCTTTTTCAAGCAATGAACTTGTGAAAAGTGCATATGCAGAAGCAGTTAAGCATAAATACAGATTTTTCAGTTACGGTGATTCTATGTTTATTGAGTAGTATGGAGAAAAAATGTTTTCATTTGAATTGTTGAAAAAAGGCGGTGGTGAAAAAGAAAGAAGGGGGAAAATCACAACTTCGAGAGGTGTGATTGAAACTCCGATTTTTATGCCTGTTGGAACCCTTGGATCTGTTAAATCTTTAAGTGTTGAAGATCTTAAAGACGTGGGAGCTCAGATTATACTTGGTAATACTTATCATCTCTATCTGAGACCGGGGTGTACAATTTTAGATCTTTTTGATGGTCTTCACAGGTTTATGAACTGGGACAGACCTATTCTTACAGACAGCGGCGGTTTTCAGGTTTTTTCACTTGCAGATCTTTCTAAAATAACAGAACAGGGTTACTCATTTCAGTCTCATATAGACGGATCAAAACATATGATGACACCTGAAAAATCTGTTGAGATACAGTTGTCAATAGGTTCTGACATTATGATGTGCCTTGATCAGTGTATAGGCTATCCTGCTGGAAAAAAAGAAACTGAAAATGCTATGCATCTTACAAACAGATGGGCAAAAAGATGTTATGACAGGTGGCAGGAGGACAACTCACGTGACAACGCACTTTTTGGAATAGTACAGGGCGGAATGTACAAGGATTTGAGAAAGATTTCTGCAGAACAGATTTGTGAAATCGATTTTTCAGGATTTGCGGTTGGGGGGTTAAGTGTAGGTGAGCCTGTGGAACTTATGTATGAAATGGCTGAACATAATCTTCCTATGCTTCCTGAAGACAAACCGAGATATGTTATGGGAGTCGGCACTCCTGAAAATCTTGTTACTCTTGTCGGAATGGGTGCGGATATGTTTGACTGTGTCATGCCTACAAGAAATGCAAGAAACGGAAAGCTTTTTACAAGACACGGAGACATAAATATTTCAAATGCAAGATATGCTGATGATACAAAGCCTCTTGATCCTCTGTGCGGTTGTGAAACCTGCCGGAACTACTCCAGAGCTTATTTAAGGCATTTATATAAATCAAGGGAGCTTTTGTCGTACAGGCTTAACACAATACATAATCTTTATTATTATCTTGATCTTATGGAAAATATAAGAAATGCTGTTTTTAATTCAGATTTTAAAAATTTTAAAAGTAACTTTTTTGAAGACAGAAATAAAGGTATTGATGCTTTAACAGACTAAAATAATGGGAGGTATAATGGCAGTAGCAGCTAAGATTGAATCTTTTATGGAGCAGTCATCCTGGATAAGAAAGATGTTTGAAGAGGGTGCAAAATTAAAGGCTCAGTTCGGTGCAGAAAATGTGTTTGATTTAAGTCTTGGAAATCCGAATTTACCGCCTCCTGCTGAGTTTAAGGATGCACTGATTTCCCAGGCAAAAGTAGAATCTGAAGGAATACACGGGTATATGCCCAATCCCGGATATCCTGACGTAAGAGCACAGATTGCCGAATCTGCTTCAAAGGATCAGGAAGTAAAGCTTACTGAAAATGAGATTTTAATGACATGCGGAGCTGCAGGAGCACTTAATGTTGCTTTGAAATCTGTTTTAAATCCTGGTGAAAAAGTAGTTGTGAGCAAGCCTTATTTTGTTGAATATAATTTTTATCTTAACAATCATGGGGGAGAGCTTGTTACTGTTGCTTCAAATGAAGATTTCAGCCTTAATTTTGAAGCAATAGAAAATGCAATAGATGAAAATACAAGAGCTCTTCTTATAAATTCTCCGAATAATCCTTCAGGAATTGTATATACAAGAGAAGAGCTTAAAAAATTAGGTGAAATTCTTGAAGCAAAAAGCAAAGAATACAATAATACTGTTTATCTTATTTCAGATGAACCATACAGAAAAATTGTATATAATAATATAGAAGTTCCCGGAGTTTTATCAGTATATAAAAATTCAATAGTGGCAACTTCTTATTCCAAAGAACTTTCACTTGCAGGTGAAAGAATAGGTTATATTGCAATTTCTCCTGAAGCTGAAGACAAAGAAAAACTTTTTAATGCAATGGCTCTGTGTAACAGAATACTCGGGTTTGTTAATGCGCCCGGTCTTATGCAGAGAGTTGTAGGAAAAATTCAGGGTGCAAGTGTAGATACAGGGGCTTATGAAAGAAAAAAGAAGCTTCTATGTGAAGGACTCAAAGAAATAGGTTATGATTTTGTAGAGCCTATGGGGGCTTTTTATCTTTTCCCTAAGTCACCCATTTCAGATGATGTAGAATTTGTGAAAAAGCTTCAGGAGGAAAAAGTTCTTGCTGTTCCCGGTTCAGGCTTTGGTGCTCCGGGTCATTTCAGGCTTTCTTTTTGTGTTGCCGATGATGTTATAAAAAATGCAATGCCTGGTTTTAAAGCTGCTTTTGATAAGTCTAAGTAAGTTTTAATACTTGAATTAGCTGTATATTATCATAAAAGGGGCAGAAAACTGCCCCTTTTATTTTATTTAATAAATATTAGATCCATAAGATCGTATTTTGAATAAGTTTTTTTTCACCAAGTTTTTCTAGAGTTATTTGTAGTTCTTTTCTATTTTTAAGTGCCATTTGGCCACCTCATTTATTGTCTGTTATATTTAGTTTTATCTATCTTCTCTAATTAGAAATTTAAAACAATATTATATCTTGTCAACCAGAATATTTTTTAAATTTTATTAAGCTCTAAAAATAAAGGGCTTAAAAGCTCTTTTTGTTGCGAGGCTCAATAAGTTTTTCAGTTTCAAGATAATCATGCCGATTAACTGTATAACTGTGAGGTGGACTATGATTATTGAATCAACAGCAATAACAGCAGCAGCATCAATAGATACAATTTTTATAGGATTTGCTGCAGGGTTTTGCCCATGCTACAAAAAGAATAAATATAAAATAATATATGCAGCTGCAGCTGTTTCTATAGTACATTTTTTTATGTTTCTTTCTGGTTATCTTCTTTCTTTTTTTAAATACAGTTTTACAAATGCTGAAAATATAAATTTATTTCCCTATATATTTTTAATTATAATTTTAAAATTAGGTTTTGATGTTTTTTTTAGAAAAACAGAAAATACAGATGAAATAAAAATCTCTTTTTTTCTTATATTGATTTCAGGAATTGATTCTGCAGGCGCAGGACTGAGTATCAGTAAAAATTATTTTCTATATTTTCTGTTTATAGCTATAATTTTAAATTTTCTTTTTACAATCACCGGGTTTTATGCTTCAAGAATAAGCATGGACAGAATTTTATTTTTAAAAATAAAGAATAAAACTTAATAAAAAAACTTAAACCCGGAAATGAAGTTAAAAAATGATTATTGAATCTATAAGCCTTTCTTTTGCACTGGCAATGGATGCATTTGCTGTTTCTGTTTCTTCAGGCGTTAAAATCGAAGATGTGGGTAAAAGAGAAATTTTCAGGATTTCCTGGCACTTTGCACTTTTTCAGATGCTTTTTTTCGGAGCAGGCCATTATTCCGGAGCTTCCTTATACAAATATTTAAGCGGAATCGGTATTTATACAGCATCATTTATTCTTTGTTGCATCGGTATTCACATGTTTTATGAAGCTTTTCAAAAAGAAGAAGATAAAAATTATTCCGATCCTTCAAGGGGAGGAAGGCTGATACTCCTTTCTGTAGCTACAAGCATTGATGCTATGGCTGCAGGATTTGGAATGTCTATGCTAGAAGCAGGTGTAATGTTTACTTCTGTATGCATATTTGCTGTAACTTTTATTCTGTGTGTAATTGGTACCTACTCAGGCGATAAAATATCCAGGGCCTCTTTAGTGAAAAACTATTCCGAGGCCGGGGGCGGTATTATTTTAATTCTTCTCTCTGCAAAATTTTTAATCTCATAACACCTTCATCTTGAAAAACCACCTTATTAAATATAAAATAAAATATTGATTAATGCTTCAAAAATAATTTTCTGAAACAGATAATTTAAATCAGGTTTTACATTAAATAGTAACTGATCGAAAATTGAAATATTTCGTTCAGAAGCTAAATAACTCCAATAAAAGGAGGTTTATATTTATGCAGGATAAAATCTACAGAGTTAATCTTGAAGACTTAACCGCAAAAATTGAAGATGTGCCTGATAATTTAATGTATCTTGGAGGAAGAGGAATTACATCAGCAATAACAGCAGATGAAGTTGAGCTTATGTGTCATCCACTTGGGAAAAAAAATAAACTTATTTTTGCACCCGGACTTTTATCAGGAACAAGCGCCGCAAACACAGGAAGACTTTCAGCCGGAGCAAAAAGCCCTTTGACAAAGGCAATTAAAGAGAGCAATTCAGGGGGAACAGCAGCGCAGCTTTTTGCAAAAACAGGTGTTAAAGCTCTTGTAGTTGAAGGAATACCCCAGGATAAAAATACCTGGTATGGAATAAGGGTAAGCCCTGGAAATATTGAGATTGAAAAAACCGATTTAAAGGGAAAAGGAAATTTTGAGGTTATAGAGACCCTTACAAAGGATAATCCAAAAGTAGGTGTAATAACTATCGGAAGCGCAGGCGAAATGAAAATGTCTGCAGCAAATCTTTCAGTAAAAGATCCCGGAGGAAAAATCAGGAGCCTTGGAAGAGGAGGGCTTGGTGCTGTTATGGGATCTAAAAATATTAAATATATTGTAATAGATCCAAAAGATTCCAAATCTGTATATGTAAAAGATCCCGAAAAATTTAAAGAAGCTGCAAAAAAATTTGCAAAAACCCTTACTGATCATCCTGTAAGCGGAGAAGGACTTCCGACATACGGAACAAATATACTCACAAATGTTCTGCATGAAGCAGGAGGTCTGCCCACAAACAACTTCAGCTCAGGACAGTTTGAGGGACATGAAGCAATTTCCGGAGAAAAAATGAATGAGCTCATAGAAAAAAGGGGGGGAAAGGTTAAGCACGGCTGCCATGCAGGATGCGTAATCCAGTGTTCCCAGGTATATAATGATAAAGACGGTAACTATGTCACCTCCGGTTTTGAATATGAAACAATATGGGCCAACGGAGCAAACTGCGGTATCGATGATATAGATGCTCTTGCATACGCTGATCATTTAATGGACGATATAGGCATAGATACTATTGAAACCGGAGCAGCTGTTGCTGTAGCAATGGAAGCAGGCGTTCTTGAATTTGGAGATGCAAAAGGTCTTGTAAACATAATAGAAAACGAAATTGCAAAAGGTACTCCACTTGGCAGAATAATTGGTGCAGGTGCAGAGACTACAGGCAGAGTATTTGGTGTTACAAGGGTTCCTGTGGTAAAAGGCCAGGCTATGCCTGCGTACGATCCAAGAGCTGTAAAAGGTATGGGCGTAACTTATGCAACCTCTACCATGGGAGCAGATCACACAGCAGGTTATTGCGTAACTTCAAATATTCTTAATGTCGGCGGGGCATCAGATCCTTTAAAAAAAGATGGCCAGGTTGAGCTTTCAAGAAATCTCCAGATTGCAACTGCTTCACTTGATACGGCAGGACTTTGTATTTTTACTGCATTTGCAATTTTAGACAATGACAAGGCAATGGAAGCTATTGTTGATATGCTTAATGCAAGATTTGGTACAGCACTTTCAGCAGATGACATAATGGATATAGGAGCATCTGTGTTAAAAACCGAAAGGGAGTTTAATCAAAAAGCAGGTTTTACAGAAAAAGACGACAGACTTCCTGAGTTTTTTGCAGATGAAAAATTTCCGCCACATGATACAGTCTGGGATTTTACTGACCAGGAGATTGATGAGTTCTGGAATTTTTAGTTTATGAATATTACTGTTAAGCTTTTTGCACAGTTTAGAAAAAACAGATTTAATATAAAGGAGATGGCAGTGCCTGAAGGTACTGCTGTTTCCGATATTTTAAATATGCTTGAAATTGATTGTGACAAGACAGGAGTTGTTTTTGTCAATGGTAAACGTTCAGGCATAGATAATATTCTTGGAGAAAATGACTCCCTTTCTGTTTTCCCTAAAATAGGAGGGGGTTGATATGGATAATTCAGGCATTGAGAAAATTGCACAGTTATCTGCGAACGGATATATTTCTTTTAATTCTGCAGAAAAAATAGCCCTGGATTTTAATCTTTCTCCATGGGAAACAGAAAAGCTTATTCTTGCAGCAGGTTTTATTCCTTTAAAATATAAAAAAAATAACCTGAATTTAAATGATCAAAAAAGAGCCTTTAATTCTAAAATTCTGATTGCGGGATGCGGAGCAACTGGTCAGGCTTTTGCCCAGAGTTTTGCAAGGCTTGGTATAGGTAATATAATACTTTTTGATCCTGACCGCTTTGAAGATACAAATTTAAACAGACAGATTTTTTCAAACGAATCAAATCTTTTTGCATCAAAGGCAGCTGAAACTGAAAAACAACTGAAAAATATCAATTCATCTGTAAATATAAATTTTTATGAAAAAAGCATAGAATCTCAGGATTTTTTAACCTGCCTTAAAGATGCTGATCTTGCAGTTGATGCTCTTGATAATTTTAAATCAAGACTTTATCTTGAAAAAAAATGCAGTGATAAAGAAAAAAAGTTTATTCATACTGCAATAAGCGGATGGTGCGGTCAGGCAAAAATAGTATGTCCGGGAGAAGATTTTTTATTAAAAACTTTTGGAGATAAAATAAATAACTCACCGGAGGAAAGCAGTAATCTTTTTTCTGCTGTTATGACTTTATGCGGCATAGTAACATCGCTGAGTGTAAAAATTCTTTTAAACAAAGAAAAAGATTCAGACAGAAACTTTATTTTTTTTGATCTTGAGCATTTTGATTTTATTTCGGAACAGGGCTGATATGCAAAAAACACATTTAAAAGCAGGTTTTTTAGGTGATTCGATATTTAACGGTTATATGACAGATTATGAATCAAAATGCTGGAGAGTTTTTGAAAAAAAATCCCAAATCCAGGTAATATCTTCAGGTTATGAAAATCCCCTCGGTTTTCCCGGAGCAGGTATTTTTGATTTGATAAGTCTTTCAGATACTCTTTTTATGAGGTATCAGCCTGATATCATTTTCTTATGCATAGGAGCAAATCATTTTGATTCTTACGGAAATTTAATGTGGCCGTACGGAACAAATACCAGTTCTTTTTTAAATGCATATTATGATCTTTTTGAAAAGCTCAGAAAACAAAGGTTTGAAGTAATCTGGGCAGGTATCCCCCCTCTGGAACAATGCGGAATAAACCAGCAAAAGTCACTTGAATGGGGATATAAAATTAAAAATATTGCAGATGATTTTAATTTTAAATCTGCCTTTTTTACAGAACAGATAATAAAATCTGATCAATGGGACGCTATGGGGGGTGTTTATTACAACAACCTTGCCGTTGATATTCACCCTAATGAAAACGGGCAGGAGTTTATCGGTAAATTTTATTCGGATTGGTTTGGAGAATTTTATAAATTTTAAATGGTACCGGAGACGAGACTTGAACTCGTAAGGGCTTGCGCCCGGCGGATTTTGAGTCCGCTGTGTCTACCATTTCCACCACTCCGGCTTATGAGACTGTATTTTTCTACTGAACGATGAAGTCTTAATTAAAACCACTAAGTATTTAACTGATAACCCTGCTTCTTGTCAATTATAATAGATAATTTTTAATCTCTTTTTCACTTATTCTGCCTGATCTTAAAATTTTAATTTCTTCTGAACCTGCTTCGATTATTGTAGAAGGTTTTTCTTCTCCTGTGTAACCCGCATTAATAAAAAGATCTGTTTTTTCAATTATCTTTATGTCAATTTTGTCCGGATCGCCTGATGCCTCATTGCCTGAAATGTTTGCAGATGTTCCTGTTAAGGGAGTGTTAAGTTTTTTTAAAAGATCTGCTGCAAAAGGATGCGCCGGAACTCTGACCCCAATTTTACCTGTATTGCCTGTAAGTATTTTCGGGGTTTTATCAGAAGCTTCAAGAATAAAAGTTATATCTCCCGGCCATAATTTTTTCATGAGAATTTTTGCTTGTTCAGGGATATTTTTGCAGTAGATCTCTGCTTCTGAAATATCTTTTATAAATATAAGAACAGGTTTTAAAAGAGGTCTTTGTTTGATTTCATATATTTTTGATACAGCCTCAAAATTGAAAATATCTGCGCCTATTCCGTAAAGCCCTTTTGTGGGAAATACAATCAGCCCGCCTTTTTGAATAACGCGGGCTGATTTTTCCACACAATCTGTATCTTTTGGATAATTTAAAATTTTAGACTGAAAGGTTTTTGTCTTTTTGTTCAACTTTTTCTGCCATTTCTATTTTAAACTGTTCCATTTTTGATGCCATATCTTTATCTGTTAATGCAATCATCTGAACAGCCAGTACCCCTGCATTATATGCGCCGGGCTTACCTACTGCAACTGTTGCAACCGGAACTCCGGGAGGCATCTGTACAGTTGAAAGCAGGGCATCAAAACCCTGAAGAGCAGAAGAATCTATGGGGACTCCTATAACAGGAAGAGTTGTTGAAGCAGCCATTGCGCCTGCCAGATGAGCCGCATGTCCTGCTCCGGCAATTATTACCTTCATTCCCTTTTCTATTGCTGTAGAAGCAAACTCAGCTGCTTTTAAAGGTGTTCTGTGCGCAGATGCAACTGTTATTTCAAACGAAATGTCGAATTTTTTTAATACTGATACTGTCTCCATCATTACACCCAGATCAGAATCACTTCCCATAACAATTCCTACAAGAGGATTGCTGTTACTTCTGTTTAAAGCTTTCATGCCGATATCCTTTCTATAGTGCAGGTTTTTCCACTCGATTTTTTCTATGTTTTTATATGCTAATTTCAGGGCTTTTTCAAGATCGTCATCTCTAACAGTTACCCCGAGAACTCTTCCTCCGCTTGTAACATAAGTGTTGTCTTTTAAATCTGTTCCTGCATGAAAAACTTTTACATTATCAGTAGGGTCGATTTCATCAAGACCTTTTATCGGAAGCCCTTTTTCATATTTTTCAGGATATCCTCCTGAGGCTAAAACAACACATACAGCAGGTCTTGGATCAATTTTTATTTCTGTTTTGTCTATTGTGCCGTCTATGGATGCATACAAAAGCGGAACAAGGTCAGATTCCATGCGCATTAGAAGAGGCTGAGCTTCCGGATCTCCGAGGCGGGCATTAAATTCAAGAACTTTTATGGAATCATTTTTAATCATAAGTCCTGCATAAATAAATCCCTTATAAGGTATGCCTTCGTTTTCCATGGCTTTTACTGCAGGCTTTATAACCGTGGTCATGATTTTTTCTTTCATAAAAAGGTCAATTACAGGCGCTGGGGAATAAGCTCCCATTCCGCCTGTATTCGGCCCTTTATCTCCGTCGAATACAGCTTTGTGATCCTGTGAAGAGGGGAGGGCATAAACATTTTTGCCATCTGAAACAGCAATAAAAGAGGCTTCCTCACCTTCAAGAAATTCTTCAATAACAAGTTTTGCTCCGGCTTCCCCGTATTTCTTTTCATTTAAAATACTTTCAGTGGCTTCAAAAGCCTCTTCTATAGTATGGCAGATTATAACGCCTTTACCTGCTGCAAGACCGTCAGCTTTTGCAACAAGGGGGACTCCGGTTTCCTGTATGAATTTTTTGGCATCATCTGCATTTGTAAAAGTCTGACCTTTTGCAGTAGGAATATTATATTTTTCCATTATGTATTTAGCATACGACTTGCTTGTTTCAAGCATTGCTGCTTTGGCACTCGGGCCGAAGATTTTAAGCCCCTTTTCTGTGAAAAGATCAACAATCCCTTTTGCAAGAGGTGCTTCAGGTCCTACAACTGTAAGATCTATATTTTCATTTTCTGCAAATGAGAGGAGGCCTTCAATATCATCAGAATCTACAGGTACAGTTATAGCTTCTTTTATTCCGGGATTGCCCGGAGCGCAGAAAACTTTTTTTACAAGCCTGCTTTGTGAAATTTTCCATACAAGTGCGTGTTCGCGTCCGCCGCTTCCTATTACAAGAACCTTCATTTTTTACTCCTGTATATATAAAATTTTATTTTTCCAATGATAGTCTGATAAGTTTGTCAATCAGTTCTGTGAAAGAAATGCCTGCTGTTCTTGCGGCCAGAGGGAAAAGGCTGTTTTTGGTCATTCCCGGTATTGTATTTGTTTCAAGTACGTAAAGTTTGTTGTCTTTTAAAATAAGATCAGTTCTGCTGTAGCCTTTGCATCCGATAATCTTATGAGCTTTTATACTTATTTTCTGGACTCTTTCTTTTGTTTCATCATCAATTTCAGCAGGACAGATTTCATCGGTTTGACCTGCTGTGTATTTTGCTTCGTAGTCAAAAAATCTGTGTCCCGGTTTAGGTCTGATTTCGATTACAGGAAGTGCTTCAGGATTTTCGTTACCAATCACTGCACATGTAAGCTCGGTTCCTTTAATATACTGTTCAGCAAGAACTGTTTCAGACTCTTTCAATGCATTTTCGGCTGCAGTTTTGAGATCCTCTCTGGTTTCAGCAATTGACAGGGCAATGCTTGAACCTCCTACTGCAGGTTTTATAACCACAGGGAATCCGAGTTTTTGTATTATTTTTTCTTCAATTTCATTTGAAAAGCATGAGAATACAAGGTCTTCTGCTGCTGCAATATTGTTAGCCTTATAAATCTCCTTGCACTTTGCCTTGTTCATTGCAAGGGCACTTGCAAGTACTCCTGAGCCCTGATAAGGGATTTTAAGAAGGTCAAGGAAACCCTGAATTCTTCCGTCTTCACCATTTTCTCCATGAAGAAGCACAAAAGCAGCATCAATATTTTTTGAGTCATGAATAATTTTTTCAAGATCATATTTGGGATCATAACATGTTATGTCATAAACTGATTTGTCTATAGCTTCCATAACTGCATTTCCGCCTGCAATAGATACTTCACGTTCAGATGATGTTCCTCCGAAAATAAGAGCAATTTTTGTTTTATTCATTGTTTTCACCGTTGTTTTCTGCCGATTTTTTTGGCTCTTTTTTTTCTGAATTAATTTCAAGCACTCTTTGATCCCTGGTTTTATTATGTATGCTTCCGGAATTTAAAAGCTCATTTTTTAAATCTTCATATTCTTCATCAGTAATCATATTATTTTCATAAAGTCGGCTTAATTCCCCGAGATTTTCGATTCTTGATTTTAAAGGACTTTCAATTTGATTATACTGTGTGTAGCTCTTATCCGGGGCAGGGGCATCAGATTCCTGGTTTTTACCAACCTTAAATGATGCGGCTCCGCCTAAAAGCCTTATTTCAATATCTTTGCCTGAAAATTCGGGAAGACTTAAAATTTCTTTGATTGTGGTATGTTCTTTTCTGATTTTTCTCAAGAATATGTATGCACTTATTATTATTGCTGCAGCTCCTCCCAGGAAAATCCATGCCATGTAATTTATTACTCCACGGAAGAATAAAACAAGGAGACCAAGAGCTGCAAGCAGAAGAAAATGGAAAAGAATTATAGAATAGGCTATGAAAACACTTTTAATCACGCCTTCATTTTTATCATTGTTTGGGGTCTTTTTTTTAAAAGGCATATCAGCTGCTTATTTCAACCTTTTTGAAATTTGAGGAAAATATTTTTCATTGAGCTCATTTTCCAGTGAAAAATTATTGAGTATATTATATTTTTTTATAAGAAGATTTAATTTTGTGCGGGTTTTGAGGATTTCTCTTTCATCATCAAGTCCCCGGAGAAGTTCTTCAGTTCGGGTTATTTCTTTTTTTAATTCAATTTCAGGCGGAAGACAGCCTGCATTTTTAAGAATTTTATAAGCCATTTTAA
>Ga0136557_1001388_pt1 | contig 15711 bp, 11 predicted proteins | sample AntRauTorckE6832_FD_104796 | JGI IMG/M metagenome (GOLD analysis project Ga0136557, IMG submission 104796) | Saline lake microbial communities from Rauer Islands, Antarctica - Metagenome Torckler E6 #832 | ecosystem: Environmental > Aquatic > Non-marine Saline and Alkaline > Saline | place...
AAACTCTTCGGAGGTTGTAAATATCCCTGCTGCCAGAACCTTGGTGAAAGGTGTTTTTGCTCCGGGTGGCTATTTACGTATTCGGCCTGCCTTTTCTCCAAAGTTAGTATTTCCGGAAAAAGAGAATAGATGGTACTGCCCATAGACAAAAGTAAAAACAAACAAAAAAAGATATGCTTTTTTCTTTTAGGTTTTTCTCTGATTTTATTGTGTTGTATAGAAATGCTGAGCATCCATCCTATAACGAATATCATCATTATCTGACTCAGGGGCATAACGATTATACCGCTGAAGAGAGAATGTACTGCAGCAGTTAGTAAAGAAGCAAGCAGGGCTGCCTCTATATCTTTTCCCTTATGTGAAAAAGAAGAGTTGCCGGTGGTTCTGATCCAGGTCCAAGTCCCCCATACAAACAAAACCAATACTATAATGGCAACAGGCATGCCCCATTCGGCAGCAACTTGCAGAAGCGAATTGTGAGGATGGTTGGCTATGCCATTTGTTCCAGCGGCATAATGCAAGGGGCCTGCCCCTAGCAATGGATTGGACGTTATAATATCTCCCGCGACGGCCCAGAGCTCTATGCGAGCATTGGATTTGGTAAAGTTTATCAGCAAAAGAGTTGTGGCATCAGTTTCCAAAATACCTGGTATCAGATAGAAGAAGAGAAGATAGCTTATTAAACCACCGGAAAAGGTAATACTTTGCCATTTAGCCCATTGTCTGGCCTGCCCTTTATAAATCAGCAGGGTTAGCGGAAAGGCGACTGCACAGCCAAGCATTGTTCCACGGCAATCGGAGGCAAAGAGCAGGAGCCACCAGCCAATTGCCGTAGCAGTAAAAAGGATTGTTATTAAGAAAGATCTTTTGCTGAACAGGAGTAATGGAAGCACCATCAGGGAAAGTGTCCAGCTCTGGTATTGGTTAAAAAAACGGATGTTGGAGAAATTACCAAAAAGATCGGGCCGGGAAAGACTCTCGTTGATAGATAATGCTGTGAGATAATAGCCAAAAAATCCTGTGAGGTAGAGCCATCCAGCAAAAAATAAACAGAGGGCAGCCATTTTTTCAAATAGACTCCCCAGTTGTTGATGATTGCATGCCACGCAGATGCTTGCTGTGAATAACAAAACAAACAGATTTACTTCGAGTATCCCAAACCTGGGGAACTGTGAACCGATTGAGGAGATTACGCCCAACAAAACAATACTGATGAGAAATATTCTGCTGAGACCGGGGAGGCGCTCGAAGATGGATAGCCAACATATGCGGGAAGTGGAATTGCACAAAAATATTGATATAATTATCAGCAACAGGAACAGTTGCAGGATACGTTTTTCATTGTATCGCTCAAACCAGGGAAGGATGTCTATTTGGGAGAGTAATGCAATAAAGGCACAGAAAAGCAGTGTGGAGAAGATGAAGATTATTGGGAGGCTATTGCGTTTTTTGGTTGTTTCTCCCATTATCTTTTCTTAACCCCGTTTTTTCTCTTCTTAATAGCGCCTACTGTTTAGAGTCTTTATGTTTTTTTGATACAAGCTTACTGGTTGTGTATACCCTGCCGTTGTCCAGGATAATCCATTTCCCTCCATACGGGTCTTCAGGCATTACTTCAAGATCTCCGTATCCGATAACATCTTCAATTCGCTTGGGGGGATGCCCTGTGCTTTTGGTATAATCGGCAAGTGCTTTTTCCAGTTTCTGAATGGCTTGTAGCGCCTGTAATCTTGTCGAAAGATATTGTTGCACCTGCCTGTCGTTGTTGGAGTTTTGCTGTAAAAGCTTCTGTAGGAATGCTATGCCGGCTGACACGTTGTTGTCATAAACACTGAAACGAGCGGCAAGACCCTTAAAATAAAAAGGAGCGCCTGGTAAAACAGACGCTTTTTCAAAATACAATGCCGCTTTTCTGGCATTTTGTTCAAAATAAAAGGCGTTAAAGCCCAGAAAATAATAAGGCCGAAAATCGTTTGGGCGGTTGTTGGCAGCTTTCTGTAGCAGACTGTTTGCCTCTTGAACCATTCCTGCTTGCCATGGCAGCATCATTTGGGCAAAAAGATATGGGTCGAAAAAGCGGGTATCCAGGTCGGTTATTAATTGCAAGATATCATAGACCAGATGCCATTGTTCAGAGGTGAGGTTTTCATTTTCTTTGATTTTAAGGCCGATAAATGCCATGGTCTTCAGGAAAAGAAGATCGGCAGAAACACCTTTAAACTCTAAACTTGCAATTTGCACCATGCTTGATGGAATGTTGCCGAGATTGCCGAGTGATTCCTGGTAATTGTTGTTGGAAATATCGTAGATGTCCTTATTGGTGGATGCTATTACAAGCACACTAAGAAGAATAACAATAAGGACAGAAAGCCTTGCTTTCATGCTATATCCCTCTTACGAAAAAAAAGAATTGCCAACGACAGGATAATGCAAATGTAGGCTATGGCATATACCGTAACAAAGAGAAACTCCGAGGCTGGGATAGAAAGCCCGTGTGCTGCTTGATTTTTGAAATCAAATGCCGACAAGTTTGGGAAAATATACTGGCAAAACTCAATGACTTTGCGTACAGGCAAGGCAATTATCATTTTAGAATTTTCGATGGAGAGGAAACGAACAACGTCATCAATGGAGTGTCCGATGATATAGGTGAAAAATGTCAGCAGTGTCGCCAAGAAAGAACTGGTGGTGACAGTACACCATAACACCACCATAGCATTTAAAACCAAAATCCCTAACCAGGACAGCAGGATAGAAGATAACACGGGCAACAGGGCAAAAGAGGTGAAGAATTTTTCTCCGTAAAGAGCTATGCCCATCCATACTGAGATAAATGTTGTGACTGTCAGGATGGCCATGACAGTGGCGGTGAGATAGGATATTCCTAAAAATTTCCCAATTATGTAAGAGTGCCGTGCAAGGGGCTGGGCCAGGATGGTGACGATTGATTTGCGCTCTATATCTCTTGAGAGGAGATGAATGGCGAGAAAGAAGGGCACCAGGAGCCCGCCGATATTGACGGCTGTCAGGCAAAAGTCCAGGATTATCTTTGAAATATCGCGGAGGAAGAGACCGCTTACCAGGACCGCACCAAAACACATCAAAATTGCAAATAACACTGTACTGTAGAGCAACTTTTGACGAATACCTTCTTTATAGGACAGAAGTGCCACGGCAAGAATTGATTTCATGGAGTATGCTGTTCCTGTTCTGCAAGGGTTTCAAAGAATTGACGTTCCAGCGGTATCGAATACTGTTCCGGTGGCTGTTGACCGGGGGACACCGCATCGGGCGTGAGCATTTTGACAAGGCTGCCGTGATTCATGAGCCCCACTTTGTCGCAGATATTTTCAACATCGCTGAGAATATGTGAACAAAACAGAATTGTATGTCCTTTTTGGTGGTACTCTTTGATCAGTTGAACAACCAGGTGACGCCCCACGGGGTCAAGGCCGGACATTGGTTCATCAAGGATGAGAATGTCAGGATTATGGAAGAGGGCATAGGCCAATGCCGCTCGCTGGACCATACCCTTACTGTACTTGGCCAGAGGTTTTCTGCTGACATGGGCCAAGTCAACCTTGTCAAGCAGATTTTTGCACCATGATTTGTCAAAGGGGTCGCCGGTTACTCTGGAGGAAAACCTGAGGTGATCTATAAGGGTCAACTGGGGATAGAGGCAGGGAGATTCCGGAAGGTACCCTATGTTGCTACGGCTGCGCGTATCCGATGGCGCCAGGCCATTAATGGTCACGCTGCCCGAGTCGCTTTGTATAAATCCCAGGAGGATTTTGATCAAGGTGCTTTTGCCTGCACCATTGGGCCCGATTATACCAAAAACCTCTCCTTTGTTGACATGCAAGCTTATATCGTTGAGTGCCGGAATTTTCTTTTCAAAAAGGTGCGTTGAATAGGTTTTGGAAATTGAGTCAGTTTGTATCATTGTTTGCCATTGCCCCATGCTTTGGCGGGTCTTGAGGAAGAATTTAATATTTCAATCAATTATGGCTCTTTGTTGTATAGGAATAGTAATAAACTGTATGGGATAAGTAAATAAAAACCCGGTCATAGGCAATGACCGGGTTTTTAAAATCAGCATGGTGCTGGAGTTTATGAATGTGATGTAGTATCAGGAACCGCCGCCACCCATGTTGGTCCAAGCATCGAAGAGTGTATCATCGAGCGTTGAATCATTATCAAGCTCTACACCAAAATTTGCATTTGTTAGTCCTTCAGCCGGAGTATCAGCCGCATTAACATTTTGATAATATCCGGTGTTGCCGCTCCATATACCATACTCGTTGCGTTCGCCGTCGGAGGCGCTGGCATTCATGGAAGTGATGGCGTATTGATTTTCAGTGGATGTAACCGCTATGATAACGGAAGGAGAAGGGTCGAATGTAATATCAACAGTACTGGGGGTATCATCTGCAGAAGAAAGCGTAACTGTATAGCCAGGGGTAGTACTGCTGTTTGTAGCAAATTCCTTTGCAAGAACGCTTGTGCTACCGAATAGAATAGCTGTTGAAAGAATAGCTGAATATATCAGGATTTTTTTCATGGTATTTCCTCTTGTTGAAAAGTGTTGTGTTAAAATCATTGGTACAGACAGCTTATTAATATGGGTAAGCCATCCAGTCAGCATTATACGCTTCCAGATCGGTACGAAGATTGCGCGCATCACTCAAGGCGGCACTGTTCTGAGCACGAGCCCGGTATGCGGCAAACTGCGGGATGGCAATGGCTGCCAGAATACCGATAATGGCGACAACAATCATCAGCTCGATCAGGGTGAAACCCTTCTTTCCATTTTTCTTTTGTAGTGGTCGTGCAAGGCGTTGTAACATGGTGTTCTCCTTTTTTATGTGGTTGATTGAAAAAAAATTATTTGAAGGACAGTTTGCATGTGCTGTGCCAAATTGCATAGATGTTGTGAATGAATATATATAACAAGAACATAAGTGAAGAATGCAAATGTACGCAATAGGTTGTTCATACCGGCGCGTTGAACATTGTGACAAAAAATGTCTTTTCTGGTTACAGTAAGTGACAATGGTTGTCAGGCGTGGTTTATGGCATGTTATCTCCTTGTTGCTTTTTGGTGGAGTGTAGGGTGTAGTGTTCTGCTAAAAATATAAAAATTATTTATAAATATTTTTCATTTTGGCACAGATTAAAGCATGTTGGTACTAAGCGCAAAGCTTAAGAGCATGATGTATATTATGTGAATTCAAGATGATAAAGTTGAAAAAAAATTAAGTATTATAAGTGGACCAGAAATTGCATTGATTCGGGTGTGTACATTCCGGAATGAAAATGAATGGGTGTTTTGCGGGTGTATTTTCAACCAGCGCAAGCAGCACGTATTCAAAAGCTATGAATGGTATGATTTGGTTACTGTAGAGTAGAGATGTCCATGTGAACATTGCATGTTAGTTGGCAATTTAGAGAGGACGGAGCTATCTGTAGAACAAAACATGCAACAGACATTAAGTCTTGGGATAAGGGGCATGAGAGAAATTAAAGAAGGAAAAGGTTTTACTCTGGTCGAAGTACTTGTGGTGCTCACGATTATTACCATACTCATAGCTGTAGCTGTACCTGCTTTCTTGGCCTGGCGTCCAAATATTCATTACCGGCAGGCCGCCCGGGATCTCTTCTTGGATATGCAGTTGGCCAAGATGGAGGCGGTGAAGAGAAATGTCAACGTCGGGGTTATTCTCAATGAAGTAGGCTCATGCCCTGCTGAGGGAACTGCAGCGCCGGTTCCTGAACCTGGAGGGTCCTATTCCCTGTTCTATGATGACGGCAGTGGAGCCGGCGGGGTCAGAAACGACAACATTAAAAACGGGAGCGAGGAAACAATTAAAAATGTCAGCCTTCCCAAATATGTCGCTTTTTGTGATAAATCAATCGCAGTAAATTTTGGTTTCCAGCCTGAGGGGTTACCTTTTACGGCTGCACCAATTGTATACCCAATCGAATTGACCATACAAAATGAAACGGGCAGGGCCGGTTTGGTTTCTCTCTCACTGGCAGGAAACATCAGCCTGAACCTTACCAAATAACCCTATAAATAACAGCGGTTTGCCTCTATGAAATGTTCTAAAAACCCATCATCTTCTTTTTTTAGTGAGCATAGTGGTTTTACTCTGGTCGAGATGCTCATCGTGCTGATGATCTCTTCGTTGATCATGGCAGCGCTGTTCACTGCCTATATTACCCAGCAGCGCAGCCAGACCGCCCAGGACCAGATTGTCGAAATGCAGCAAAATTTGCGTAGCGGCTTCAATTTCCTCCAGCGGGAGATGCGTATGGCCGGCTTTGACCCACAGGGGGGATCGGGTGCCGGCATAACTACCGCCACTGACTCTACCTTTGAATTCAGCCAGGATATCAATGATAATGGTGCAGGGGAATATCCCGGAAACGGTGATGCCACTGAATCAGGCGAAATCATAACCTACGATCTGGATGGGGATGCCGATGATGATGGTGTGGTTGATGACGGCATAGATTCGTTGACAAGAGATATGGACGGTGTGGGGGCAGGCAGCGGTGCGCAACCGGTGGCCAACAATATTGAAGCTGTGGAGTTTTTGTATCTGGTCGGTGATGATTTAACGCCCACCCTGGCACCTGTTGCTGGACAGTTCGATGAAATCCGTAGTGTCGTCGTTTCCATGCTGGCACGAACAAGTGTTCCGGACCCTGACTTTCAGGGAGGCCCAACATACCTTCCGGCTTCCAACGATCCCGATTTTCATGATGGCATGTACGACGTCGGTTCAGGAAAAACATGGGGCAGTAATGATAACTTTCGTCGTCGCTTGCTAATAACCACCGTTCAGTTGAGGAATATGAACCTATGAGTATGAAAAAAATGATCGTAGAAGATAGAGGAGGATTCACCCTCATTGAAGCTCTTACCGCCATTGTCATATTGACCATAGGAGTTTTTAGTCTGTATTCCATGCAGATAACAGCGATTGACGGTAACGCTAAAGCCGCCAGAATCACCTATGGAACGGGGTGGACCACCGATCAGATAGAAAACATGATAGGTACGCCTTTTGATGATTTAGAGGATGTAGACGGTGATGGCACGAATAAGGATACTAATACGCCACCCAATGGCGTGGATAATAGCGGCGAAAACTTTGGTTTGAATGATGTCGGAGGTGACGCTGACGGCAGTCTTATATCGCCCGATGGTTTTTACACCATATTCTGGAATGTCGCCGTGGATCATCCCATGCCTGATCTGAAGTCTATTCGATTGATAGTGCAGTATCAGGATAAGGGCGAAGATAGAAGTATAACCATGGATTATATCAAACCTTCAATGTAGAGAATGGAAAGGCACAATATGGAATTGCGTATTTTACAGAGGAATGACGAAGGGTTTGTCCTGATCACCTCCATGATGATCATGGTTATTTTGACCATAATCGGGATAATGGCAGTCAGTACCACGGAAATTGAGTTAATGGTGGCCGGAAACGATAAGGTTGCCAAAGCTGCGTTTTATCGTGCAGACAGTGGCATATTTACCGCCCCGAAGGTCATCAGGGAGGCTATCGATGCCGGGCCAGGCATTGAGGTACGAAGCATGGCACTGGATTATGATCCTGCCCCGGACAGTGATCAGGAAGAATTTTTTCGCAAAATCATGGGCTTTAACGACGCAACCACCAATATTGCTTTTTCTCAGGGGGAGGGAGAAATTGATACAGATATTTATAGAAGCGGGGCAGCAAAATTGCCTGGAGAAAGTGTTGAATTTGCCAGCGGCTATGATGGTGGTCCGACAACTTCGCAGGGTGTCGGAATTTTCTATACTTTGAATGCAACCGGCACTGCTCCCGCCAATGCCGAGTCGACGATACAGGCACTATACCGTTTTATTCCTGGAAGACCTGGAGGACTATAAGATGAAGACGCGAGTTTTGTTCAAAATAAGTCTGCTGTTGCAGATTGGCCTGGGAGTGGTGTGTGGATATAGCCTGGCTGCTGAACCGGTGATGTCAGATTATGAGGCCTACCCGATTTTTACGGTCAATCCGGTCAAACCGAATATCCTCATTATGCTGGATAACTCAGGCTCGATGAACTACAACGCCTACGGCAACCCGGAGGATAATGGTGGAAATGTTAGCGGAGAACCCTACGCTGGAGCCCCCTATCCGGCTATTTTGCCCTACAGGGTTAGCCTCTCTGCCGATGATTCCGAGGAAGCAGGTGGAAACAACAGCGTTAACAATGGTAGCCCTGATCTTGACCTTGGAAGGTTTACGGCCAGCGGTAATGAGACAACCATAGGGACACGCTTTCAGGGTGTTGAGATTCCCCCAGGAGCCAAAATTTCCAATGCTTATATCGAATTCACTGTACAGGCACACCCCAGCAGTGCAGAGGGTGCTAAAATTGCTCTCGAAATCCGAGGTGATGCTTCAAGCAATGCTGCTGTCTTTAAAAATGGTGAGCAGAATATTGGCGACAGAGACTTGACTGAAGCGAGTGTCATATGGAATGACCCAGCAGTCGCTGATGGTGATTGGATTGTAAATGATATCAAAAGAACGCCTGATATTTCATCGATTATCCAGGAAATTGTCAACTTATCTAAATGGCGGCGGGGCAACGCCATTGCCCTTACAATCAAATACGATGATAGCCCTGGTGTTCAGAACTCTAAAAGGAGTGTATGGTCGTATGACGGATCCAATTCAAGAGCACCGGTCTTACATATAGAATACTCGTCTGCACAATACTATGGCTACTTCAACCCCGAATGGTTTTATACCTTTTCAAGCAATAAATACTATCATGCCTTTAAAAAACGGAGTTATGACGAAGACGAAGCCTGTTGGAATGTCATTTACCCAGACGATCTTGCAGCACCTCCGGCCGATGAAACTGACTGGAACAGCACCTGTTTAGACAATGGTGAAATTGTTGCGAAAGAATTGTGGGATGGCAACTGGATGAACTGGGCATCGATGCGAAGAATAGATGTCGCCCGTAAAGTCATTATGGGGGGGAAGGCGACCTCGCGTACAGGAGGAGGGAATCAAACAAATATAGGCGAAGACCCTGCACAAGGAAGGATGTATTATAACAGGACATTTGACAGCTCCCCAGGTTCTGCTGTGACACCCTATTCGGATGGCAGCAATACCGAGATATATGGATTTGATGACGGTTACCTATACGTTAATACTGATATTGGTGGGACATATCCATATGATGATAAAAGTTTTATACTTAAAGTAGACAAGTTCGAAGCCTATGACGGCAGAGACTTCGGTGAGGATGGTAATCTTGCGGGTGTGATGCAGAAATACTGGGAAAAGGCCTGGTGGGGCAACGAATTTTTCTATAATGACGGAACAGGAGCCAAGGAAGAAGGCGGTAAAATAGTCAGTTCCATTGGGACTGATATGACTAGTATTATAACAGATTTACAAAATACCAGTGCCGATACCTGGACCCCTCTTGCCGAGGCCTACTATGTGGCCATGCAGTACATCAAACAAGAAGATCCTGATACGGATCTTGGCTACCATGGGTCAGCCATCGGGGCGATAAATGACACCAATGATCCATATTATCAGAATAAGGAGTTTGTCGAATGTGCTCCGACCTTTGTTATCCTCCTTACCGATGGTGCATCCACCAAGGATGGCCAGATTCCAGACTATTTAAAGGATTATGACGGCGATGGCGATAACACTGCATGCTATGAATATTCAAATTCTAATTGTGATTACGGCAGTGGTGGAACCGATTATCTCGATGATGTTGCCCTTTATGCTCGAACGAACGACCTGCGCGCCGACCTTGACGGCGAACAGAATATGATTCTGTACACTGTTTATGCCTTTGGCGACGACGGCAACGCCAGAAGTCTGCTTCGAGATGCCGCCCGTAATGGAGGGTTTGAGGATGATAATGGCAATGGGAAACCTGATGGCAACTATGGTGATTCATTTGACTTGACCGCCGAATGGGACACTAATCGCGATGGTGATCCGGATACTTATTTCGAGGCGCAGGACGGCTATAAATTGGAAAGTGCTCTAGGTGGTGCCATAAATGATATTCTTAAGCGCGCTTCATCAGGTACGGCAGTTTCTGTTCTTGCAACGTCAAGTGAAGGTGAGGGAAACCTTGCCCAGGCGTATTTTCGACCAGAGGTCGAAACCGCTGGCAACAATGTCAAATGGGCAGGGTATCTGCAGTCGTTGTGGGTCGATAGTCAAAGCAACCTGCGGGAGGATACCAATGGCAATCATGCCCTTGAAGTTAACGAGGACAAGATTATCCGCTATGAGGTTGATGCCCAGGGAAATACCGTCGTAAGAAAATATGCTGTGGGAGAGATCGAATGCAGTTCTACTCAGAGTGATCTCACCGATAGTGAGGCCTGCTCTACAGCCCCAGGAGATGAGATTGGATATTTTAATGAGCGAAAATGTGTATGTGAGGAGATAAATTATCCAGAAATTGAAATTGAATGTTCTTCTACTGATATAGCGATTTCCGACGAGGTAGCATGTGCAGGCGTAGATGGCTTGTCAAACGGCTCGTTTAACAGTGGGGACTGTATATGTGATGATGGTGCTATTGAAAAGACTACCATGGATGATGTCGCAGCCATCTGGGAAGCCGGCGAGCAACTTGCCAAAATGAATCCGGGAGAGGATTCCTCCAGCGGTGATCGGAAATTATTTACAACCCTTGATGGAAAAGGTGCTGGTGGTTTTCATGGTGGAATCGAGTTTTCAATAACTAACGGAGCCGCCATTCAGCCATATCTGGGGATTAAAGATACCGAGGCCTGGAGTTATCTGGCAGAATATAACGCTACGATAACACAGAGTGATCGCACGGATAATCTTATACGCTTTATCCGCGGTGATAATGATGGCTTTTCAGGCGTTACGAGTATACGATCCCGGGAAATGGAGGTTGAAGGTGTAAACAGGGTATGGCGTCTTGGTGATATTGTGCATTCCACTCCGGTCACCGTTGCTCGTCCCATGGATAATTACGGTCTTATATACACAGACGAATCATATGATCAGTATTACCGTCATTACAAAGACCGTGAATCCGTGGTCTACGTCGGCGCAAATGACGGTATTCTCCATGCCTTCACATCCTGGCAATATGATGAAGACAATAAGGAGTTTAGCCGACCTTCTGCAGCCAGTGGAACGGAAGAGATAGGTAAAGAGCTGTGGGGATATATCCCAAGAGCTTTGCTCCCCCATCTGAAATGGTTGCCAAGTGAGGATTATACCCATGTCTATTTTGTCGATCTCAAACCGAAAGTAGTAGATGCCAAAATATTTACAGCGGGTGATGGGACGCATATAAACGGCTGGGGCACGGTTCTTATCGGTGGTATGCGTATGGGAGGCAAATCTATAAATGTAACAGATGATTTTGATTATGATTCCAGCACTGATGATACACTTAAAACCTTCAGCTCTTCTTTTTTTGCAATTGATATCACAAATCCAAGAGAGCCAAAGCTTTTATGGGAAAAGAGTTATGATGGACTGAATCTGACAACCGTGCGCCCCAATGTTGTCAAGGTAGGTGAAAAATGGTTCCTGACTCTTGGTTCAGGGCCGGACAGTTTTACCGGCGGCAGTTCAACCACAGCGAAAATCTATGTTGCAGATCTTCTCACTGGAGCGTTGTATAACGATGGGAGCAACGACTGGCTGTTTGAGTTAAGTGAACATGATCAGGCATTCATGGGTGGCATTGCAAGTTTGGACTATCGTCTCAACTATAATGTTGACTCTGTTTATATGAGCCATACCTACGACATCAACACAAATTCCAAAAAAGAGCCGGACTGGAAGGGTAGTATCTATCGTATCAAGGTTCCATACTCCTGTGAAAAATCCGCTTGTAGCGGTTATCCATACGGCACAATCGGTAATTTTGATACTGATTCTGACGGGCAAGAAGATTGTAGCTGTTCCTATGACTCTGATCCAACAACCTGGAGTATTGGCAAAATGTTTGCTGCAGACCGTCCCATTACTGCTGAACCATCTTTGAGTACCGATACTTTTAAAAATATATGGGTGTATTTCGGCACTGGACGCTATTTGAGTAATGCCGACAAGTCAACAGATGAGGATAATTTTCTGGCGGGAATAAAAGATCCGTTTTTTAATAGATCCCATCAAACCCCGGACACCTCAGGGTATGATTATGGAGTAAATGCCACAAACAGGCCCTACTATCTGGAAAACAGCAAGAATCTTACCCTGATCCCGAGTGATCTTTTTAACTCCGATGATTTTGAAGTCATTTTCCCATGGGGGTATTACGAAGCACCCCAGGGTGATTGTGCGGTACCTTCTGGCGCAGTTGGAGATATCTATGAGGATGGTTCATGTATCGCATATTATACATGGGCTCCAGAAGACGATCCTCCGCCGGATTGGATATGCGTTGAAAAAACAGCAGGTGGATGTGATGGAGTCCTTGAAGGAGTAATTGCAGAGACTGGTGAGTATAAATCACTGTATTGGAAAAAAGTAAGCGATTATACAGGGGCCTGTGATGATGTCGAGTTAGGGGCTATAGTTACCACCGACGATTGTGTGACATCCGCCGTCACACCTGTAGATTGGACTGTCATAGAACGGCCTGCCGGTGACTGCACCGGAGTTGAACCACCCGCCGAGGGTGATATAAATGACGATGGCGGCTCCTGCTATGCCGGTTACTGGGCATGCGGGGAAACTGTCGAGGGCGGGTGCGATACTGTCGATTTTACCCAAAACAATCTTACCTGGGCTGATCCAGCTAGCGCTGGAGACATCAATGGTGATGGTTCCTGTATGTGCCAGTTTGTTGCCGATCCAGTGGCAAGGGTATTATCGACAACATCAACGGCCGCTATGACGTTTAACGAGGTTATCGCTGCCTCCAGGGTAAAAGAGGGGTGGAGAAGATCGCTGTATGATCCCAAGGAACGTTCCGTTCAGAAACCTACGGTATTTGGAGGATTATCGCTCTTCTCAAGTTATGTGCCCAGTGATGAGGTGTGTTCCTTTGGCGGAAACAGTTATCTCTATGCGTTGTATTATGAAACAGGAACTGCTTTTAAACGTGAAGTTTTTGAAAATGGAACCACGTATGAAAAACTCTCTGGGACTCTTTATGCCCGGGATAGAATAGATCTTGGTCTGGGTATGGCCTCTACACCGACAATACATGTCGGTCGTCAGAGAGATAACAAAGCTGAGGTGCTTATCAATAAAAGTACCGGTGAGATCAGGGGGATCGAGATAGATCCCGCCTTTAAGATTAGGCCTGGGCTACGGTATTGGAAAGATTAGTCTAGAATCCAGTGAGCTGGAAGATAACATTAGCTCACTGGACATGTCATGTATCTGGAGAAGTTTCTGGGTTTAAGATCTGTTTATGAGGATATCCTATGAGATATGATATTATGTATGCAATTGTATTTTTTCTAGTTCTGGGTTTTGGGACTGGGAATGTGATGGCGGCTGAATCTTCTAAGGCATCAATGGCCGACAGGGTAGTTATAGATGAAAAATACAGGAAAACACTAGATCATGCTGAAGGGATTACACTGCAAGAGGATCCCGGAGCCGAGGATAGCTATGGAGTTAAGTTTGTCGTCATTGGGAAAATGCGCTATGAACTCATCGATTCCACAGAAATTATCGACGTAGATGGAGAAAGTATACAACCAGACCAATTGCCGGTACCATGTGAGGCGGATGTCAGCTACCAGATCGTTGGCCATGGTACCCGAAATGTCCTTTCTATACAAATCTTACGGAAGATGAACAATTCCTCAAAGGAGTGGAACCGGTTTTCTCCAGAGTAATTCATTTCAGTCTGCACAGGAAATTCAGGTGGCGCCGAGTATGCCGGAATATGGTCAGTCGCGAGTAACACGCAAGGAAAGATATTGCGTATCTCGTTGCTGGCCTTTTTTGCTTATTTTACTATTTTTCTTTTTCCATAAATACTAATACACTGTTACAAACACTCGCAATAGTGTAAATAGTATGACTGTTTATATATAAATGTTGGTTCCCGCTAGTCAGTCATGTCGGGGCTTATTTGCATAACAACGAAGAGGTGTCTCTCCTTTGGCGGTTCATTCTGGTCCAGATATACAGGTGATAAACAAGATCATCCGTACCAGCCGTCATTTTTTTATTCCAATCAATCCTAACGATTAGGCATGTATTTTAGAGGATTTAAAATAGCTAAGTTCTACTATCCATTCATGAGCTCTTCTAAGAGCGATATCTCTGATAAATTTTGATGGAGAATTAAAGGCAGAAAACATAATATCCAAGACATTTTCCACGGTCGCTGGCTTACGCATGTTTTGTTCTTCCTGCTGATCCACTATCCGTTTCTTTAACTGGTCATAGTTGTAACGTTTCCGGCAATGTTGTTCGTATACCTGATCATCCTGTTCCTGCTGAATACGTTTAAGAATGCCAAAGAAGTAAGAAAGACTTAAACGATCCTTTTTTCTGTTAACTGCCTTTACAAATGCTTCTTCAGCTGCAAGAATTGTTTTTATGCTATAAAACGATATCGTTTTTTCTGCTCGCTTGACTGCTTCCCCATCCGCTGTGATCTGCATACTTTGGGTTAAACAGCGCAGGATCTCAATTTTGCAGTGATCTTCAATCGTGCCTTTCTTTCGATCTATCCGATTTTCAAGTTTCCGTTTTAGATTATCCCGTAATTCTTCAGATACCGGCTCAACCATGCGCACAACTGGAGGCTCGATATCTCGTCTTAGCACCATGCTGTTTCTCATTTTCATATATACGGAGACAACTTTTTGCAGGATACTTTCAGCCAGTGCTTCAAGAGATGATGTGTTCAGGCGAATATCACCAACGATCCTTTTCAACTGACTAAAAGCTCCTTCAATTGTACCATTTCCTTTAGGGTTGGCAGGTCCTGCCGGAACATGCTTAATGTTCTGGGAGTCAAGGAAATTTCTACTTATATGACTGAGGTTGGCTGATCCACTGTCAGACACAATACCAATGGGAACGCCCCATTCCAGGCAATGACTTTTCAGTACTTTGATAAATTCCTCTGATGTTTCTTTCTCAGAGATGCTAAACGCAGTATGAGCAAAACTGTTTGTATCCACAGCCATTTCCAGATTCAATTTTATGATTTGATCGTCTATATGTACCTTTATCTCACTGCCATCTATACTCACAAGACCGTTGGGGATTTCCCGTCGAAGTTTCTGGTAAAATTTTGGCCGTTTTTCCCGGGTCTTTGGGGATCGCAGGTCATTGGCTATCAGGATATCACCTACTGTTTTCGAACTTAGAGAAATGTTCTTTTCTACCTCCAGCATCCGGGTAAAACCCTTGAGACGGATCCTCTGATCTTTTGCTTCGTACTGCCTCGCAACTTCAAGGATCGTTCTAACCACATCTGGTGTTACTTTACCTCCTTTACCCCTTCTGTCCGGTATTATTATGTGCCGCATAGCAGCATCAAATTCTTTGTCCCAGCCATTTAGAGTGCTTGTTTCTCGAGTTCGAGGAATGCTATGAAAATCTTTTCCAGCAGCAGTACGGCTTCTACCGGCCGGTAATTTCCCATGTTGTCCGTAAATACCTAGAATGCGGAGATCTGCGCGAAGGCTTCGCC
>Ga0136557_1001395_pt1 | contig 15680 bp, 16 predicted proteins | sample AntRauTorckE6832_FD_104796 | JGI IMG/M metagenome (GOLD analysis project Ga0136557, IMG submission 104796) | Saline lake microbial communities from Rauer Islands, Antarctica - Metagenome Torckler E6 #832 | ecosystem: Environmental > Aquatic > Non-marine Saline and Alkaline > Saline | place...
AATGATTGAAGATACCGATCCAAATACACGGGTAGAATTTCAGCTCGGTAAAAATACAGGTACAATCTGGCTGGATAATATCAGTCTGACCGAAGTTGGAGAAGCTTCAGCTGAGGAAATTCCGGAAGAGCAGAAAAAGAAGTGGGTTTATAATAAAGACTTTTTCTTCATCTTTAATGTAGCTGTTGGTGGTAACTTAGGTGGTAAGGTTGATACCAGCTTCCCTAAGGAAATGCTGGTTGACTATATTAAAGTTTATGACCAGGAAGGAAACTTAGACTGGGAAGATGACTTTGAAGGAGCAGAAGTAAATGAAGATTATTGGACCTATGAACTAGGAAATGGTCATGCACAGGGTATTCCTGGCTGGGGTAATAATGAGCTTCAGTATTATACAGAAGGTGAAAATGCAAAGACTGAAGATGGTAACTTAGTAATTACTGTTAAAGAAGAAAATATAAGTGATCAGCACGGCAGCTATGACTATACATCTACTAGAATGATTACTCAGGATAAAGTTAATATGAACTATGGTAGGGTAGAAATTAGAGCTAAACTGCCTGAAGGACAGGGACTATGGCCTGCATTCTGGATGTTAGGTTCAGATATTGCAGAAAACCCATGGCCTGGATCCGGAGAAATTGATATGATGGAGTTTATAGCCGGTAATGTAGATGAAGTTCACGGAACAGTTCACGGACCTAACCACTATGGTGGAGGTGGAATTACCCAGCATTATATTTTAGAAGAGGGTGACTTTACTGATGGTTTCCATGACTATATTTTCGAGTGGACTCCAGATGAAATGCGCTGGTATATTGACGATAATGAAGAGCCTTACCACTTAGTAGAAAGAACAGATGATAATCAGGCTCAAAGAGGTGGCGAGCCTGAAGAAATAGAATATACAAAAACTCAGGTTGTAAATGGTGAATTCAACAGTGAAATTCTGGATAAAATGAGCAGTTCACCTGATAACTGGTATGTCTGGACTGGTGAAGGTGGAGCTGTTGGAGACTATGGTGTTGAAGACGGTGAATTTAAAATTGATGTTTCAAGTCTCGGTAATCAGACCTGGGCAATTCAGTTTGCACAGTATGTAGACCTTGAGGCTGGAGATTACAGATTAAGCTTTGATGCCAGAGCCGATTCTGAGCGCGATATTATTGCAATGGTTCAGGAAGACGGTGGTGACTGGAAAGTATATGGAGAAGCTCAGCCTACTTTAACTTCTGAGATGAGCGAATATACAGTTGATGTTTCTCTAGCAGCAGCTGATGTACCTAAATTACTTTTCTCCTTAGGTGCAACTGATAATGGAGCAGCAACTACTGTTTATATTGATAATGTTAATATTAAAAAACTGAACTAAAAATTAAAGATAAAGAATAACAAAAAAAGGCTAAAGCCCCTGAGCAGGGTTTTAGCCTTTTTGTTATTAACTTATTTATTTGTACCTGGTACCTAAATCGAATTCTGGTACCTGGTACCAAAATTTACTCAGCAGCAATTGCTTCAATAGCAGCCAGTTCTTCATTGGTGAAACCTGTATTATTGACAGCGGCAGCATTTTCAACTACCTGTTCAACTTTACTTGCTCCTACAAGTACAGAAGTAGCTCCCTGTTCTAAAATCCAGGCTAAAGCCATCTGTGATAAGCTCTGACCTCTGTCAGCTGCAATATCATTCAGCTTTCTCACCTTTTCTAGTTTTTCTTCAGTAATACTATCTTTTTTGAGGAAACCGCTTTCTTTAGCAGCGCGAGAATCTTCTGGAATTCCTCCTAGATATTTATCAGTTAGTAGTCCCTGAGATAAAGGTGAAAAGATAATAGAACCCATTCCTACATCTTCAAGTGTTCCTAAAAGATTTTCCTCTTCTGACCAGCGATCAAAGATTGAATAGTTAAACTGATTTAAGAGTAATTTGACTCCCATCTGCTCAGCAACTTCAACTGCTTTTTTTGTCTGGGCAGAATTATAATTGGAAATACCTACATAGAGCGCCTTTCCCTGATCCTGAATCTGTTTTAAAGCGCCAATTGTTTCTTCCAGAGGAGTGTCTGGATCTGGACGGTGGTGGTAGAAGATATCTACATAGTCAAGACCCATCCTTTTTAAGCTCTGGTCAATGCTTGAAACTAAGTATTTGCGGGAGCCCCAATCTCCATAAGGTCCCGGCCACATACCATAACCAGCTTTTGAAGAAATAATTAATTCATCTCGGTAGGGTTTAAAGTCCTTTTCCATTAAAATCCCCATTGTTTCTTCAGCAGAACCAGCAGGTGGGCCGTAGTTATTGGCCAGATCAAAGTGGGTGATTCCTAAATCAAAAGCCTGGCGCAGCATTTTGCGGGCATTCTCCAGGGTATCGACTCCCCCAAAATTGTGCCATAAGCCTAAAGAAATTGCAGGCAGCTTAAGCCCACTATTTCCAGTGTAATTATATTCCATTTTTTCATAACGATTTTTATCAGCTAAATAAGGCATCAAAAAACCTCCTCTTATGATTTTTTATCTTAAGTTTTATTCATTTCCACTCTTTATTATATCAGATTAATCGATTTAGTTAAATGTAAATTGACTACAATCAGCCTAATTAATTGAAAGTTTGAAATTAACAAAAAAATAGAGGAATAATTCTATTGAGATAGAAATTTTAATATAAGAAGCTAAAACTAAGAAGTTAAAGAACTGAGAGTATTAGAAAATATTTAGAGAAGGTGTAAACTTATGCAGAAAATTAATTATTCATTAAGTGGTTTAGGTGGTATTGCAAAAACTCATCTGATGGGACTTAAGAATTTAGAAATGCTGGAGCTGTCGATTAATTTTAAGGTGAATTTGAGTACATTAGCTACAACTCATCCTGATAGGAAAAGAGAGCTGGCCCAGGAGATTGGTTTTGATAGTATTGTAGATGGTTTTGATAAATTATTAGAAAAAGAGGTAGATATGGTTGACCTGTGCACCCCAAATTTTCTGCATGCTGAAGAAATTATTAAAGCTGCAGCAGCTGAAAAACATATTTACTGTGAAAAACCGCTGGCTTTAAATTTAGATGAAGCAGAAGAAATTATGGAAGCAGTAAAGGGGAGAAATATTAAGCATCAAATGGGCTTTGTCTTCCGTTTTGCTCCAGCAGTAGCCTATGCTCATGCTTTATTAAAAAACAAAGTAATTGGAGAAGTACAATTTGCAAAAGTAGAATATTATCATTCAAGATATTTAAACGCTGAGGTCCCAATCAGCTGGAGGCTCAAAAAAGAAAGTTCCGGTGGAGGAGCTTTAGTAGATCTGGGCAGCCATATGATAGATTTGAGCAGATTTTTGCTGGGAGAGCTTGAGAGTTTAAGTGCCTGGACCAAAACCTTTGTCAAAAAGAGAAAAATAGCAGAAGGCAGTTTAAAAAAAGTTGATGTTGATGACTGGGTAATGTTGATGCTTGATTTTGCTTCAGGTGCCAAGGGTACAATTGAGGCTTCTAGAGTTTCACCCGGAAATGAAGGCTTTAGATTCCATATTTTTGGTGACCGGGGAGCAGTTCACATTGATTCAGAAGAGATAGAAAAGCCTAAGCTTTTTGATCAGAGGCCTAAGGAGATAGAAATTACTGAAGAAATGATTGCTGGAGATCAATTTTTGAATCAGCTGCTTAAGTTCTATCCAGGCTCTAAATTATCGCAAGGAATGATGGTTGATCTGCATCTTTTAAGTTTGATTTTCTTCTTTGATTCTATTGTTAAGGGGGAAAACAATCCTGGAGTGCCGACTTTTGAGGCAGGTTATCAGGCCCAAAAGATTATGGAATCTGCCTATCAGTCTGCTGCCAATGGTGGTAAAAAGATAAAAATTAAATAAAATGGTTTAAATATCTATCTATTTAATAATAGTTTAGATTATTATATAATGGACCAAAGGGGATGGTAATAATGGTTGAAAATAATGATATTGATTTTGAAGAGTTTGATCCAGATGATCATTTTAGAGCAAAAGAAAAACAGCAGCAGACAAATGATAAGCTGCTGCAGGAATTTAGAGAATGGCTGCAGGCAAAAGGCTTAACAAATAAAACTGTAAAAAAGCATGTTGATAATATTAATTTTTATATCAATGAATACCTCACTTATTATGAGGTCAAAAGACCCGAAGAGGATATTTATGAGATAAAAGCTTTTCTGGGAGACTGGTTTATCAGAAAGGCAATGTGGGCCAGCAAAACAGCGATTAAAGATTACTGTGCCGGTTTTAAAAAGTTTTATAAATTTCTTGAAGAAAAAAATATGATTGAGCACAGTGATTACCAGACAATGCAGGAAATAATCAAGGAAAGTAAGTCAGACTGGCTTGCTGTTTTAGAAAGATATGATGATCCCTCAATTACTGATAGCGAAGATATCTAGGATATTTAGATGAATAAAAAATATAGTTGACTATTTTACTTATCTTTATTAAAATAGAGATACATATTAAAAATGGTGGTGGTTTAAATCAAAGATAAACGCACGATATTTTTATTTATTGGTATTATAGTAGCGCTTTTGGTTTGGAATATCAGTATTCCAGGTCTTTCTTTAGACGGGAGGAAAATGTTTTCCCTAACTCTGATGACTGTTATTTTTTGGGCGGCAAAGGTGGCTGATTCTGCCTATATAGCATCTTTGTTTTTGATGCTGCTTTTAATTTTTGAGATTGCTCCAGCCGAAGAGGTTTTATCCCTCTGGACTTCACAGACAGTTTATCTGGTGATTGGAGCTTATTTAATTGCAGCTGCAGTTGAGCGCTCGGGCCTTGGAGAAAGGATTGCCTACAAGTTTATTATCCGCTTTGTCGATTCTTTTAGATCAATAATTATTTCTATTTTTGCCCTAACCTTTCTTTTAAGCTTAATCATTCCTCACCCCTGGCCCCGGGCTTTTATCATTATGTCAGTGATGTCTGTGGTTATAGAGAATGCAGGGATTAATAAAAATGATGCCTCAAAAATTGGGCTGACAGTTTTTGCAGCTTCAATTCCGATTTCTATGATTTTTTTAACGGGGGAAAGCACCCTTAATTTTATGACTTTAGAGTTTGCTGGAGTTGATTTAAGCTGGGGTGGCTGGTTTATATATATGGGAGCACCTGCAGCAGTGGCAGCTATTTTGACTCTTTTAGTAATCCTAAAATTATTTAAAGCCGAAGAAAAGGTGGAGATTAATAAAAAGAAAATTGGGCAGAAGCTTCTTGATCTGGGCATGATGTCAGTTGAGGAGCAGCGGACTGTTTTCTGGCTGATTGCAGCTGTAGTTTTATGGATGACTGATTCCTTTCACGGAGTTGAGCTCGGCTGGATCACTTTAACTATTGCAGTGATGATGAGTCTTCCTCTCAGTGGAGATATTTTAAAAAAAGAAGACTGGAATCAGGTGCCGATTAAGGTTTTGATCTTCTTAACAGCTGCAGTAGCTATCGGTAAGGTAGGATCTTTAACTGGGATGAATCAATGGCTGGCCGAAGTTGTGCTGCCGGCAGAGACACCGGGAAATATGCTTTATTTTGCCCTGATGACAGCTGGGATTTCAATAACTTTACATATGTTTTTAGGCAGTGTGATTGCAGTAATGGGAATTGCTATTCCCGCCTTCATCATTTTTGCCGAAAGCTGTGGCATCAATCCCTTAGTTCCGGCCCTTTTTGTCTACACAGCAATTGGAACTCATTATATTTTACCCTTCCATCATTTAAATATCCTGGTGGGAATGGGCAAAGAAAATGGCAATTACAGCGAAAAAAGTGTAATTAAACTGGGGATTCCGCTGACTGCAGTGGCTCTGCTGACTGTTATTTTCGAATATTTCTGGTGGCAGCTGATAGGTCTGATTTAGACTTAAATTCAATTGATCCCTGCCGCATAGATGTTAGTTTGTGCCAATAATTAAACTAAGTAATATCCTAAACTTTTCAGATCAGAAAATTTGTGGTATAATAATTAATGGTTGTTATTATTAAATATTTTTTAAATAATTCGAGGAGGAAAAGTATGGACTATGGAATATGGAGTATCTTACCACCGTTAATTGCAATATTACTTGCCTTAACCACAAAACAGGTCTTTATTTCACTGATCTTAGGTATTTTTTCAGGAACACTGATCTTAACTGACTGGTCTTTCTTTGCAGCAGTCAACATGACTTTAGAGGAGATTGTAGCTATTTTTTCTGAAGCCTGGATTACTAAAACAATCATTTTTTCTTTTATGGTTGGAGGTTTAATCACTGTCATTTCTGCCTCCGGTGGAGTTCAGGGCTTTATCAATTATCTGACTAAAAAAAGAGATATAGTTAAGGACAAAAGAGGAGCTTTACTTTTAGCCTACATTACAGGTCTAGTTATATTTATTGAATCATCGATTACCAGTCTGGTTGCCGGTACAGTTGCCAGACCCTTAACTGATAAATATCGGGTTTCACGCGAAAAGCTGGCCTATGTCTGTGACTCAACTTCAGCTCCAGTCTGTGGCTTAATTCCACTTAACGGCTGGGGAGCAATGCTGATGGGAGTAATTGGAGTTCAAATTGCAAATGGAGTTGTCGATGGGAATGCAGCTGAACTTTTGGCTAAGTCTTTACCCTTTCAATTTTATTCAATTATTGCTATAATAGCAGTCGGATATTACATAATGACCGGAAATGACTGGGGACCGATGGCTAAGGCCGAAAAAAGAGCCTCAGAAAAGGGACTGCTTTTAAGAAAAGGAGCAACACCGATGGTTTCTGAGGAGGCAACTGCCACCCCACCCAAAGAGGGAGTCACTCCTGATATGTGGAATATGATTCTGCCTTTGGTGGTTTTAATTAGCATGATGCCGCTCAGTCTTTACATTACAGGTGAGGGAAGTATTCTGCAGGGTTCAGGTTCAACTTCGGTTTTCTGGGCTGTAATTACAGCAGTAACCTTTGCCGGCTTCTTATATGTTTTAAGAGGAATTATGAATTTAAAGGAATATATTGATTATGTCTATCAGGGAATCGGTGCTATAGTGCCGGTGGCAATTCTTTTGATCACAGCCTTTGCAATCGGAAATGTTATCGGTTATTTAGAAACAGGAGAGTATATGGCTTCTTTAGTTGAAGGCAGAGTCAGTGGAGCCTTTGGACCGGCGATTGTCTTTATTATGGCTTCTTTAATGGCTTTTGCGACCGGAACCAGCTGGGGAACCTTTGGCATTATGATGCCGATTGGAATTCAGATGGCTGTAGCGATGGGAGCCCCTTTATATCCTACAATTGGAGCTGTAGTCTCCGGCGGAATTATGGGCGACCACTGTTCACCAATTTCTGATACAACAATTATTTCTTCAATGGCCTCGGCCTCAGATCATATAGACCATGTTAATACTCAGCTGCCCTATGCCCTGGCCAATGGGGCGCTTGCTTTAGTGCTTTATCTGGCAGCCGGATTTATCATGTAATGTTCAGGTACCGGGCACTTAGAAAATAATGGGAATTAGGAAGGGGAGGCTTTAATAGCTCTCCTTTTGTTCAGCCCAATTTATGTTATAATGTGAAAAAGGGTTTAAAATCTTAAAAATAATGGGTGATAAGTTAATGATTAAAGCTGTAATTTTTGATATGGATGGAACAATTGTTGATTCGGAGCCAATTTATGAAAAAGTTAACGAAGAGATATACAAAAAATATGGATTTAACTTAAGTCAGGAAGATTATGACCGCCATATGGGATCAAATTTAAAGGATATCTGGGAAGATATTTTAGATCGCTATCAGGTTAAGGATGAGTATTCTCATTACAAGATTGAAGATTTTATGGAAGAGCATATTCACGAATCCTATCAGGGACTGGCTGAAGCAGAAGAGCTGGAGCTGATGCCGGGAGTTAAAGAGTGGTTTGGTTTTTTAAAGGATCACGGCTACAAGATGATTATTGCTTCATCTTCTTATTCACCAGTGATTGAGCATGTTTATCAGCGCTTTGAGCTGGGGCAGTATATGGAAGGCTATGTTGACGGCAACTCAATTGAAAATGGGAAACCGGCTCCCGATATCTTCCTGAAGGCAGCCGAAAAAATGGGAGTTAAAGCTGAAGAATGTCTGGTGATTGAGGATTCAGAGCATGGTGTTAATGGAGCTCAGAAAGCAGGCACAAAGGTTATCGGCTTTAACCGGGCTCAGGATCAGAGTCAGGATTTATCAAAGGCTGATTTAATTATTGAAGAGTTTAATCAGGAAAATTTACAGCAGATATTAAAATAGTAGTTAAATAATTAAACCGGATGCCTGTGTGGGCATCCGGTTTTTAAGATCTAAAGTTTTTAATTATAGTTAATCTGAACGGTTAGTGAGCTGTCATTGGAACCGGTGACGGTGAGTCTTAATTTGTGACTTTTATTTTTGAGAAGTCGATCGTAAAGTTCTGGAAAAGTAGTATAGTTATCATAATCACTTAGCTTGAATACATTTTCGAGATCTAGTGTATAACTTTCAGTTTTACTAAAGCCTCCAATTATAAATTGTTCAGAAATATCAATATCTTTTGTGTCTCTAAAGATATTTTGTCCATCTTCATCAATTACTTCAACAATAAGTTGATCCAGACTAATATTTCCCAGTCCTTCAGTTTTAACTGTCAGTGCCAGATCCTGTTTGGTCTGATCTTCACTAAATTCAACCGGATTGGGACTAAGACTAAGAGAAATACCTGCATTAGAACAGCCGCTGAGAATAAATAAAACAGAGATAGAGATTATGCTTAAGAGCAGTACCTTTTTATTTTTCATTTTCTGTGATCACCTCTTTTCTTTAATTATATTCCTGCCCCTTTTAAAAAGCAATCATTTATTTAAAGAGAGCCCTTAATTAGGCTTTCTTTTGCACTTGATTAAATAATTTTGGCCTGTAGTTAATTATAATGATACCTAAAGATACCATCAGCATGGCAGAAATTATAATAATATTAATGGACTCATCTGGCAGTAATACAGAAGAAAGAAAAACTCCACTGACTGGAATCATAAACTTATAGATTGTAACAAACCCTAAGGCATTATATTTAATTAAGGTATACCAGAGAGCAAAGGCAGCTGCAGAAATAAATGCCAGATAAATTAATAAAATTAAAGTAAATGGACTAAAAGTTAACCTGCTGAAATCACTGCCGGTTGAAGATACAAAAAATAAGATTAATGATCCCATAAACATCTGCCAGGCTGTTACTATCAGAGCATTTAAATTTCCGGTCAATTTTTTAGCTAAAAAACTGGCAGCTGCAGAAATTGCTGCCGAAATAATTAAAAAACCTTCTCCTGTAAAAAGAAAAGTAGCATTAAGTTCTCCTCGATTTAAATTCACAACAAGTACTCCCAAAAAACCAAGTATAATCCCAACACTTTTTTTAAAATTTAATTTGTCATTTTTATAAACAAAATGGGAAGCTATGACAGTGATGAAGATGCCGCTGGTACTGATAATAGAGCTTTTAACACCCGTGGTATTAGCCAGACCGTTGTAAAAGAAAAAATACTGAAGGCTGGTCTGCATTGAACCTAAAATTAATAATGCAAAAAAATATTTCTTTATTTTAAATAATTCTTTTCTTTTGCCATTTATTAAAACAACCGAAAACAACATTAATGAGGCAGTAAAGAATCTCAATGATGCAAAAATCATTCTGTCATAGGCATTAACATTAAGCGGCATAATATGAGCATAACTTATTTTTAATGAGGGAAAGGCAGAACCCCAGAGAAAACAGGAGGTAATTGCTAAGATTGCTACCTGCCAGCGACCGGTGAAAATCTTTTTAATATCCATATTTAACTCCTTTAAAAGTAATTTATTTTAAAATACCAGTATAATTTGAGCTAAAAAGATTATATTCATTATATTTGATAAACCAATTATTTACAAGGATATTGCTGATTTTAAAGATCTAATTGGAGTAAAATGCGGTAGTGTTATTTTATTAATTAGATAATTTTGTAAATAATACTTAAAATTTCTTCCAAAAAGTGCTATAATAAAGATAAAGTGAAATTTTCAAATTCAGATTATCCAGGCACTGCAGAAGGGAGTCCAGATGAATAAGGTAGAACCGATCAGAGAGAAAGAAAAAATTGCAGAGCTGAAAAAGATCCTGCGTCAGCAGAGCTACCGCAATTATATACTTTTTGTGCTGGGGATTAATACCGGGTTAAGGATCAGTGATATGCTGAAGCTTAAGGTCGAAGATGTGCGGAATAAAAGTCATATTGTTTTAAAAGAGCAGAAGACTTCTAAAAACAAGAAATTTTTGATCAACTCCAATCTGAGGCAGGAGCTCAATCAATATATTGAAGAAATGGCAGCTCACGAGTATTTATTTCAGAGTCGGATTGGTCAGAATAAGCCCTTATCCCGCTTTCAGGCCTACCGGATTTTTAGTGAGGCAGGACGTAAGGCAGGACTGGAGAGCATCGGCTGTCATTCAACTCGCAAAACTTTTGGTTATCACCACTACAAAAAGAATAAGGATGTGGCCCTGCTGCAGAAATTATTTAATCATTCTTCTCCCAGTATCACTCTGGACTATATCGGAATTACTCAGGATATTATGGACGAGTCGATAGAGAAGTTTTCGCTTTGAATTTAAAGAAGAGAAATTTTATCTGGCTAAGCTAAATAAAATATTTAGGGAACTATTGTAAAAAAGATAAATATGTAATACAATAGTATTACGGAGGTGGAGGATGATGATTAGTGTAAGACTTCCAGAAGAATTAGAAAAAAAGTTAAATCAATTAGCAGAGTCTGAAAATGTCACCAAGACTTATCTGGTTAAAGAGGCCTTAAATAAATACATTGCCGAAAAAGAAGAGAAAAAGGATTCCTATCAATTGGGCAAAGACTTATTTGGAAAATATGGTAGTGAGGAAGGCGATCTTTCAACAACCTACAAGAAGAGAGTGAGTGATAGAATTCATGAAAAATACTCTCGTTGATGCTGGCCCGCTGATTGCTCTTTTTGATAAAGATGATATTTATCATCAGCAAATTTTAGAATTTTTAAAGTTAAATAATTGCCATTTATATACTACCTGGCCGGTGATAACAGAAACTCTGCATCTGCTCAGTTTTTCGCTAGAAGTTCAGCTTGATTTTTTAAACTGGCTGGATCGAGGTGGTTTAAGAGTTTTGAACTTTGATCAAAGTATTTTAAAGCGAGTCATAGATTTAACAAAAAAATATAATGATTTATCATTTGATTTTGCTGATGCTTCACTGGTAGCAGTGGCAGAAAGAGAAGGTATTAAGGACATTATTTCTATTAATTCTGATTTTCACAAAAAGGAAAAGAGTTCTTTTTTAAATAATATTTTCCTCATAAGTTAAATTAAGATTATAATCAGATTTAAATAAAGAGGGTGTAAATTATGCTGTTCGGAAATGCAAAAATAAATAAAAAAGAAATTGAAAATAAAATCAAAGATTATTTTTCAAAGCGGAAAGATATTTCAGCTGTCTATATTTTTGGTTCATTTAATACAGAAAAATTCAATCAGAATAGTGATCTGGATCTGGCTTTAATTTATTCTCAAGAACTGGATAAATTTAAGAGGTTTGATTTGAAATTAGAATTAATGGCCAAGCTGGAGAAATTAATTGGGCTGGAAGTGGACATTGTTGATTTTGAGAATGTTGATTTAAAACTTAAACATCAGATTCTGGATGGAAAATTAATTTACTGCAGTGATTTGAGCCGTAGAGTTGAACTGGAGAAGAGAGCAATCTTAAATTATATAGATATGCGTAAATTTTATAAAATAAATGATAAGAACCTGGGAAAGGGGTTTTAGCCATGGTGGATGCAGAAGTAGTTAGAAATAAACTTGAGCATCTGGAAGAATATATTAATGATCTGGAAGAATTTCAAGACTTAGAACTTGAAAAACTGATGAATGACAAAATTCTTTTTCGTTATCTAGAAAGAACAATTCACTTAGCAGTAGAGAGTGTGCTTGATATTGGCAGTCATATTATAAGTGATCAGCGGCTCGGTAATCCTAAAGTTAATAGTGAAATTATAGAGATTCTGGCTGAAAATAAAATTATTAAAGAAAATGTAGATAGTTATATTAAAATGGCCAAATTCAGGAATGTAATTGTTCATGACTATGCAGAGATAGATCCAGAAATTTTGCTAAAAATCATCAAAGAAAATTTAGATGACTTAAAGGCAATTTTTAAATGGTATCGAGATTATATTGAGTAACGCTTTTAAGCCAAGGAGGGAGCTTATGGGAAAGCTAGCTAGAAAACTTGAAACTGAGCTTAAAGAAAATATAGCTGATTTTTTAAAAGATTATGAGGATATTAGGCTGGCCTATATTTTTGGCTCCCACGGGACTAAATATCTGAGAAAAGATAGTGATCTTGATTTAGCAGTGCTTTTTGATAATCCTCCGGAGATGCTCGAGCAGCTCGAGCTGGCGGCTCGTATTGAATTAAAGTTAAAAAAATACAACATTGATCTAATAAATTTAAATAATGTTGAGATGGCTTTTAAGCAGGAAGTAGTTGTAAATGGAGATTTAATCTACAGCAGAGATAAAATTGAAACTGCTGAGTTTAAAGAGAGTGTCTTAAAGTTTGGTCCTGATGCTGGAGAATTTAAATATAAATTTCAAGAAGAATATATCACAGCAGTCAAGGAGAAAAAATCAGAAATAGATTATAATAGGATAGCAGAAAAAATAAAATTCATCAGAGAGAATTTAAAAAAATTAAAAGAGTTATCTGAACTTAAAAAAGAAGATTTTTTAAGTGATTATAGAAATTATGATACTGCTAAATATAATCTGCAGGCAGCTGTAGAAGCGGTGCTGGATATAGCAGCACATATTATTGCGCGAGAAGACCTGGGAAGTCCTGATACAAGTGCTGATTCTTTTAGAATACTTGCCGAAGCAGGAATTATCGAGGGGAATATGCTGTTAAAGCTTGTTAAAATGACTAAATTTAGAAATAGAATTGTTCATCTTTATGATCAAATTGATGAGGGATTCATTTATCAAATTATTAATAATAACTTGGAAGATATAAAAAGTTTTGTTGATTTAATTGTCAATAGATATTTCTAATTTGCTTCTAATATTCTTTTAAAGTATTTTTAATCAGCAGCTGCTATTATATACTTAAGCTAAAAGAAATAAAGTTTATCCCCTTTTTGAAGCTGCTGCAGAGAGCAGCTATCACATAAATTAAAAGTACTTGATACTTTTCTCCTTGTTTTATCCGCCCTTTTCCCGGGGCGGTTTTTTTGTTTATTAACCAGATATTAAATGATATAATACTCATAGACAACAAATAATACCTATAGTCGTTATTTTAAACCTAAAAAGGGGGGCAAAATGGATAATAAAACATTATCTCAAAAATTATACTTTCTGGAAGGGATGTCAGTCGATAAGATTTCCAGTCTGCTGGATCTAAAAAAGTCAGAGGTAGAGGCTTATGTTGAGCAGCAGAACGATTTTCAGATTAAAAATAGTCAGGGCAGCTGTGAGTTTAGATTATTAACAGCAGGAGCAGGTTCAAAATACAGTGCTGGAAATTATATAGAATTTTTCAATTCTGCTTCTGGTCAGTGGACTGCTATGCATGATTTTGATCAATAATTTAGACTAAATGGGCTGGTTGATCTGCCGGATATGAGGGTTTTCTTAGAATATTTTTTTGGAGAAGCAGGAAAAAGTAGTGATTACAAAAATAGTTTCATTTTTGACTTTGAACTCAAACCTAAAGAGATGGATGAATATCAGGATGAAGTATTTCTACTTTCAATCTATGATGTTAAAGGTGGTCTTAATTTTAATTTTTTCAATGATCAAGCTAAAGATAATCCAGCTGAATTATCAGAGTCTGAAGTCGAAACTATAGAGTTTTTCTTCATAGCTTTAGTCAAAAATGCTGCAAATTATGTTCGAGAAAACGAGCTTCAGATTAAGAATTTTTACGATACAATTTACGATCCACCCTGTATTTATGGTTATCAAAATAATGAAGCCTTTTTTAAAAACTTTGATAATAGAGATGATTTTAGTAGTGAGCGGCAAAAGTTAGAAAAAACGATGAATAGAAAGATTGAAATTACAGGTGAGATAAATATTCCAGCAGCTAAGATGATTGCTCAGGCCAATCAGGAAGTTCAAAACTATGAGCTGACAAAAATGTATGAGAAAGTTTATATCAATATTGGTGATGTGATCCTGGAAAATAGATTTATTTTAAGAAAGTATCCAGAAATCTACAAAGTGCTGCATGATCTGACAAAGTACTGCCTCCTGGTTAATATGTCTTTAGATTCAGACGAAAATTTAAGAGAACAGAAGGTCAATAGCTATTTTAAAGCAGAAACTGTTGAAACAATTGCCGATGAGGTAATTTATCTGCTGGCTGAAGCGACTCAGAAGTTTTTAGAAGCTAATTATTCTAAAGCAGCTCTAAATTATATTTTTTCCAGTTATCGAGAGCAAGTAAAAGAGAAGCTTAAAGCAGATAACTACCAGAATATTAAAAAGATTAATGATACCGTACTGGAAGCCAGGATCTATCCAGAATTTTTTGGCTATAAAGTAGTTGGCTTCTGGGAAAAATTAAAAAATTAACTTCTGATTTCAAGTTCTGCTATTTCTCGCTTTTCAGGATCAAAGCTAACTGAAATATATGTGCAGTCTTTTTCTACCTCATATTTTTCCTGCAGTTGGTTAATGATTTCCGGGTTCGCACCGTAATTGAAGGAAAGCATAAATTGCTTATTTTCGGTTTCAATTTTAAGTTCCACTGTGTCTTCAGTCTTAAGTATTTCTGAGGTTATTTTTAAATAAAGATTGCTTAAAGATTTTCCAATTAAATAAAATAGCTGCTGATAGAACTCTTTAACTGACTCTGACTGATTAATTTCTACTTTTTTCAGATCATCAATTATTGAATTGAGATATTTTCTAAACTGCTGCTCATCATTTTTAACAAGAGAATCTCTCAGATAATAGACATCCACCCGATTAATTTTATCCTCGGCCAGAAAATCCAGGAGATTTAGTGAAAAATAACTTTCTACTTCATAATTGGGAAAATCCAATTTAACTAAATCATTATCTACAAACTCGGCAATTGTTAAGTAGCCGGTCTGATAGCTGAGCGGGATAAGTGTTAATTCTCTGATGTTGGCCGGATTCAGTTTGCTTTTTTCCACTATTAAATTCTCAAAGTCTGTAATTTTAAAATTTTCTCTTTCAATAAAACTAAACAATAATCCGGGAGAGCCGCTGTTAAACCAGTGATTATCAAAAGCACCATGATCTAAAACTCTGGCTGCTGCAAATGGATTATAGACCTGGATTTCTTTTTCTGTAAAGCGGTAGCCAAGATAATGGTCCTGAAAAGATTTTTTAGCCTCAGTTATTGAAAGATCGTTTCTGACTGCCAGTTTAGGAAAATATGGAGTAAAATAATCTTCCACTTCTTCTGCAGTGAATCCGGGCAGCTCTGCAAATTCAGGCTCCTGCTCCAGCTCAACTAAATTAATTGAATCAGGAAAAATTGAACTGCTGCCAAATTTAATAATACCTGTCAGATAGACTTTTTCCAGATAATCTGCAAGCTCTTCTAAATTTTGATAAAATGACTTAAGTTCTTTTTTAAA
>Ga0136557_1001399_pt1 | contig 15636 bp, 17 predicted proteins | sample AntRauTorckE6832_FD_104796 | JGI IMG/M metagenome (GOLD analysis project Ga0136557, IMG submission 104796) | Saline lake microbial communities from Rauer Islands, Antarctica - Metagenome Torckler E6 #832 | ecosystem: Environmental > Aquatic > Non-marine Saline and Alkaline > Saline | place...
CAGAACGTGAGGCATTGAAGGAAGCCCAGGAAAAGGCCATTGGTGAAGTCGCAGAGGCGAATGAGGCGGTTGAAACGCTGGAGTCCGAGCAAGAGGAACTGAAAAACCAACTTTCTGCCTCTGCCGATGAAGTCCAGAAAGTGCAGTCAGAGCTTGCTGAATATAAAAACAAGGTCATGAATCTTCGTGAAGAAATGGCGCGTGAGACTTCCGAGAGGACTGCAAAAATTGAATCCTTGACCGCGACTGTCACCGAACTGCGCACAGCTTTGGGTAAGTCTGAAAAGCGCTCGGAATCGCTTGAAACAAAGCTTGAACAGCGACAAGAGAGGCACCAGGAAGAACTCGAAACAATCCGGAAGGATCACAAAAATGAAATCGAGTCGATCCAAGTTCAGCATCGTGAAGCGCTTGCTAATGAGGCCAGAAAGATCGAGTCTTTGGATGTAGAAGTTAAAGATTTGACAGCTGCGAGAGATCAGGCTTCATCACGCTCAGAAGTCGCTAAAAAAGAGCTTGAACAGCATCGCTCCACAACTGCCAAGATACGTGAAAAGTTGGAATCAGCGCAGAAAGAAGCGTCTGAATTGCGAGGGGAACTGAAAGCTATTAATGCTCAAAAAGAAAAGTAATGACTAAAACGAAAAAGCCCGGAGGTTGAAACCACCGGGCCTTCGGGCTTTGGATCGGGCGAGAGCCCAATCTTTTGCTAATCATTAATTCATCGATTGATTACTGACAATTTTTCGGCAGGTATTTAGCATCGATGCCGCTAGTGACTGCACACTCGAATTCAAATGAAGTCGGATTGTCGGTGAGAGTTGGTCCTGTAAAAGTAAGGATACCTTCCGCTACGTTAGCGTTAACGTCTCCCGCATCTTTAAATGTAACAGTGATAACGCCATCACCTTCCCCGACTACTGCATCTGCGTACTGCCCATTGACTTCCAGGTCAGAGTTTGTGGGCGTTGTGTCTGTAGTTGGATAGGCACCGTTAATTTGTGCATATTCGGCCATGGTGGTTTTTATTCCACTGGTCATTGAGGCAGCTTCAGATACTTGAGCGCGGGCAATATAATCCTGATAAGCCGGAATGGCCACAGCCGCCAAAATACCGATGATCGCAACTACGATCATCAATTCAATAAGGGTAAAACCTTTTTGTACATGTGCGTTCATGTTGAACTCCATGAATCGGTGAATAGGTCATTAGACGATAATTTAAAAGCAATATCGGTGCCAATTTTATTGTCTTGGCTCGATACCCGTGACACACCTTGATATGAGTGGGGTTGGGGGACTGGCCTGGTTATTTGCTAAACTGCTCATGAGACACTGAAGGCCAAAATGGCGCTGCTTGAGCTGTGCCAAGCTGGTCAATGGCACACCATTCACTGTGCCAACTGACGAATAAGGGCAAATGATGAGCGGAGCGATTAATTTGGAAGCTGCGGTTTGGGTCACGCAATTGAGCAAGCGGACGCTCTGGCGGCGTTTGTCCGAAGGACAGATCACCCGTCAGGACAATGACGACGAGGGTAGAACCATGCTCACCTTCGAGGACATCGTTCCTATGCTCTGTATGCCGGTGGCGCAGCAGGACTACGATCTTATTATCGAGGCGGCGGCCGGTGACGCCGAGGCTCAGAATAACGTTGCTTTATTGTTTCTCGACGCTGACAAGCCAGACCTTGGCCTGCACTGGCTGACTTTGGCCGCCGACCAGGGGCACCCGGACGCCATGCATAATTTGTCCAAGCTTTACATCCAAGGCAGCGGCACCCCCAAAAACGACAGCCTCGGATTGATGTGGTTGGGGAAGGCCGCGGCTTTGGGTCACGTGATCGCGGGTGAGCAAGTTACGGGCCTGACCCGGCGTAGAAATGCCTAGTCTGTTTCAGGAAGGGCTCAACTATGGTGCACCGTCACGGCTCGAAACCCCACCGCCTGGCACGCTGAGAACGCCGCATCGAGGCTGTTGAAAATCCTTACCACCTCTGCGCCTTGGCGTTTGCGGTTCAGGTCCAGTGTCACCCTTGCACCATTTCGGCGGCGAAACTGACAGCTCCAGCGTGGGACGGGGCCGGGTTCCAAGGGCGCGGCCACAATTTCGGCGGCCATGAGGGTGCCCGCGTCAAATAGCAAGCGCAGTTGGTCGAGTCGCATCGTTGAGTTTTGCCTTTGCAAATTTCAAATTTGAGCGGGCAAGGGTAGCGCAAAAGGCGGGGTTTGTGGGAGCGAGAGCGTCCGGATGCGACGCTCGGTTTACCATAAGACCTGTTATAAGAAGTAGTGGGGAGCGTCTACTGCCTAATTTTCCCCTTTTTTGTTTCCACGAGAACACTGGCCTCAAAAATCTCTGAAACCATTGGGGCAAAAGGATTACAGAGATTTTCGATTTATTGCAATAAATACTATTTACTTGATTTACCAAGGATGATCTTTGAGAGGGTAATCGAAAATATTTTAAAATTTACCTGGTAATTAAAGCCCATCGTCAGCAAAAGCATTATTGCTGGATTTCCCAGGCTCATTTTCAGTCAGCCAGGTTTCAAGCGCCTCGCCAATGATCGCGGTGATCGATGTGTCATTTTTGAGAGCGGCCATTTTGACGCGATCACGAAGCTCTTTGGGCACCCTCGTGTTCAGCATAACCAGGGTATCTCTAGTCTTTGCTTTGTGTTCACTGGCTCGATCTTCCGCGCCTTTCACAAAGTCATCTGATAAATCATAATTTGCTTTTGTCATGCTTCACTCCGACTCTATTTTATCTTTCCGGAGTAGTGCTTTCAGTACACTCTCCATTTCCGCAATCGCTTTCGGGTCAGTTTTATCATCAAAAACTGTCCCACCTCGATATTGAGTATCGTCGTAGCTCACACGCTCAACAATTGGGTACTGGCATACCTCCAAGCCCAACGCCTCGACCGCTTCCCTAGCCCCATCAATTCGTGTCCAAAAATTCGGGAGAGCCCTTGTTTGATTGAATACGACACGAGAAATGATCGGCCCTATTCCCTGCTCACCCCGTTTCTCATTCGCTTTGTTCACGAGCGTTGAAACGTGCTTCAGCGTTTCCAGGTCTCTTCGAGCCACTTTAGAAGGAATAATCAGCCGGTGAGCTATAAGCATTCCGCTTCTCAATGCCGCTGAATCAGCACCACCACAATCAATGACAATATGGCCATATTTATTAGCCAGGTCTTTTATTCCAGCTCGAATGTCACCGGCCATTTTTTCCGTATCAACTTGCGGAGCGTCTGGCTTGTGATGCTTTCTGGATTGAACCCAGGCCCAGGAGGTGCCCTGCGGGTCTGAATCAATCAATATCGTTGGCTTGCCAGTCATAGCGAGCCTCACAGCTGTATGGGCAGCGATTGTGCTTTTCCCTACGCCGCCTTTTTCAGAGCCAACTAAAACGATCATATTTCACCTTTAAGCATTCTTTAAAACAATACTACTTGATTTATTGTGTTAATGATAGCAAAATAGCATAAAAGATATAAAGGAAGTTTTATGGCGATTAAAATACTTGACGCTTTTCAGAACGAACCGCCTGAACTGGACTTCATTTGGCCAGGCTTTCTGGCAGGCACAGTCGGTGCACTGGTTGCACCTGGATCAACCGGCAAAAGCTTTTGGGGATTGGAAGCAGCGATGGCTGTATCCTGCACTGTGGCCGGTGGTGACTTAGTAAAACTTAACCCACTGAAAACCGGTCCCGTCGTTTACTTTGCGGGCGAAGATCCGGAGCCAGCTCTAGTTAAGCGTTTACACGCCATTGGTGGTCATCTTGACGGACCTGCAAGGCAATCTATCAGTGATAACTTAATCCTTGAGCCAGTCATGGGTAAGCGGCTTAACGTCATGGATCAAAGGCATTCAGAGCGACTCATCGAATACTGTTCAGGGGCACGGCTAATCGTGCTAGACACACTCTCACGCATCCACCAGCTCGATGAAAATTCAAACGGCGATATGGCCCGACTCATTGGGGTTCTAGAGCACGTTGCAGCTCGAACAGGAGCTTCAGTCCTTTACCTACATCATGTCAGTAAAGGAAGCGCAAAAGAGGGACAAGGCGACCAGCAGCAAGCCGCTCGTGGCGCGTCTGCTCTGATAGATAATGCCCGCTGGTGCGGATTTGTCGCAAAAATGACAGAGCCGGAATCCGAGCGGCTATCAGATCGACCAGGTGATAAAACTCCGATTGGCCATGATCGGCGCGGCTTTTACGTTCGTTTTGGAGTGTCTAAGCAAAACTATGATGCGACTCCACTCGACCAGTGGTACGAACGTCGAGAAGGCGGCGTTTTAATGCCTGTGGAGCTTCTAGAAGCACAAAAGGGCCGATCCAGTAAGAAGACAAGGGGTGAATTCAATGACTGAAAAAACCCCTTCAAAGCGTCGTCACAGTCCGATCAGTCATGCCAAGCATGATCCAGCGACAGCGCTCGCTTCACTTTTCCGACCGATTACAAAAGGTCGCCGTCCTGGTGGTCTCAAAATCGAAGCTGAATTTGATGGAATGCAGATTAATTTCATGGTCTGGAGAGCCCTCGACACCCGCGATCAGTCTGTTCTTCTAGCGGCCATCGGTATGGCAGGAATGGACAACCAGGAACTACATGCAGATGTAGTCGGTGATCGAGGACAACAGCTATGGCTCGATCTTGACCCACAAGAGAATGCTGTTTTTGATCGCGCTGTGGTTGTCACAACCAGCCGCTACGCTCTTATTCAGGCAGCTGGACTGGATGACAAAGGCCAAAATTACGGATTGCTAGAGGACTGCTTAGAGCGTCTATCAATGGTCGGTTCTCGCGCAAAAAAAGAAGGGTATGAGTGGTCAATGAACCTCCTTTCGTGGGCATCTGCGCCAGACGGGCGAATCAATATCGCCCTCAATGGACGATTCGCCAAGGCACTTGGCGGTCAATATGTTCATGTTTCACTCGAAGAACGCCGAAGACTTAACACCGAATCAGGACAACTGGCCCACGCATGGCTATCCGCATGGATCAAGCATGGGAATACTCAAAAGATCTCGCTCGACAAGCTCGCAGAAAAGGTCTGGGGAACTCCGTCTAAGAACCCTTCAACAAACCGGACACGACGGCTGCAAATTAACAAAGCTCTGTTAAACATCCATGAGCTTGCAGGTTGGAAGATCAAGATTGACGGACGCGGGAGCAAAGCTATAGCGGCCATAAAAAGAGCAAAAGTCTTAAACCACTAAGGATTCAAAAAAAAAGGATCTTTACGATGCTGAAGAACCATAAATAGTTGATTTTAATGGTTTCATATACCGACTAATCGCGGACGTTTTATAACCCGAAATTTCAATTTTGTCATATTTTTTATCCTTTCCGTATCGCGAATTAATGGTAACTCATTGATATTGATGTGGAACAAGTACCGACTAATCGCGGACGTCCTACCGACTAATCGCGGACGTTCTACCGACTAATCGCGGACGTTTGAAAGATTGAAAATCAGTCTGTAGCCCTTGGGGCACAAGGGATTAAGAGATCGGTAAAAAAACCGTACTAGTATTTACTATTAAATACTAAAGGGAAGGCCCCTTTTAAGGGGCTCTCCCCTGGTTAAGAAAGCCACTTCGTTTCACTCCGTGGCTGAAAGAAACGGCCACACACCGACCACGAACCCCCATTCTTTTTCCTACTGCCCAGTTGCCAACGGCAACAATCTTTAATAGCTAAGGCAGTGAAAATATTGCATTCATGATACACTGTTTCTATAGTATTAAGTATGTTAAGCCAGCCTACCCGGTAGCTACGCTACCGGGGCTGGTCAAAGGAGCGTCGCTCCCTTGAATCCCACACCCCGCAAGCGGGGCCCCATGCCGGATAAACCGGCCTGAAAGATGCTGCGACAAGTCGCGTATTTATCCGCTTAGCGGATTGGGCAGTAGGAAAAAGAGTGGTCGGATGAAACGAGATAAATGGGTGCATGTGAAAGTTTCGGAGTCAGAAAAAGATTCGTGGAACCGGTTGGCTGAGTCATCCGGCTTCACTCTTTCTGACTTGATTCGGCAGCAGCTAGGCGCTGCCGAAATGGTCCACAGGGAACCTGTGAAGAAGCGACGGGTTAAGCGTGTTGATCCTGCTTTGATCCGTGAGTTGGCGAAAATCGGCAATAATCTTAACCAGATTGCCAGGTGGGCAAATACGCATAAGTCTGAGGCGGATGCTGTCGCGGTTCTTCGTGCTTTGCTTTCTGTTGAGCGTCAGATGTTAGGTATTCCGACTCAGCCTCCCGTAAGGCGTGAGGAGGACTCAGATGCACATTAAATTTTTTGCCAGGGGTATAGGTGGTGGCCGTGGCCCGACTGAATACCTAACCAGCGAGGACGTGAGGCAGCTTGATAGTAATGGTCGGACGTTGAGAGATGACCAGGGCAATGTTGTTTTTTCTCGCCGTGACCCTGCTCCGGAAGTGTTGAGGGGTAATTCTGCAACGACTCGTAGATTGATCGATAACATCAGCAATAAATACCGTTATACAAGCGGGGTTATTGCCTTTCATGCCGATGATGCCCCCACTGAAGAACAGCAGCAGCAGGTGATGGATGATTTTGAGCGTTTGGCATTTGCTGGTCTGGAACCGGACCAATACGACATTCTTTGGGTTAGGCATACACACGAAGGCAATACCGAGTTGCACATGGTTGTGCCTCGTGTGGAGCTATCGACCGGTAAAGCTTTGAATATTGCCCCTCCTGGTCATGAAAAGTATTTTGATGCCCTTCGTGATGCTTGGAATTATGAGCAGGCCTGGGCGCGTCCAGATGATCCTGCCCGATCCCGTTTGGTGAACACTCCCCCAACCTACGATAAGCCGATTCTGAAGAACCAGGCGAAAGTTCGTGAGCAGATTACACAGTGGCTTACTGGCCGTGTTGCTGATGGTTTGGTGACTGATCGTGAGGGCATTGTTGCAAGTCTGGAAGAACTCGGGGAAGTGACTAGGCAGGGAAAAGATTACGTGTCGGTGAAGCCCGCAGGTTTTGCCAAAGCTGTCAGATTAAAAGGTGGAATATATGCAGAAGAATTCGAATTCGATGGAAGCTCTATCAGAGCAACTGGCGCAGAAGCGGCAGCAAGATCAGGAGCAGATTCAAAAACTGACATTGAGCGAGCTGAAGAAGCTCGTTCGGAGTTTGCGAGCTGGATTGAAAGACGAGCTGGATACCACAAAGAGCGATACCAGCGCCCAAATCAAAGAAGTCATGACCTTGATTGGGAGCCTGGAAACACAGGTATCGCAGTCGAGCACGGCAACCAGGAAGAAGCTGAAAAACGACCTGACAGAAATAGAGAAGGCATCGACCAGGAACAAGGCGGCAGCACTGAACAGCCTGAAGTGGGGATGGCTGAAGTACAGCCTGCCAGCGCTGATGGTCTTGATCGTCATCTTAGGCGGGAGCTGGGGTCTGATGCGTTGGATGTCTGGAGAACTGGTGAAAACCAATCAGGAAATCGAAGCAGCTCAGCAAACTCTGAACAGCCTACCGGCTGGCGTGGAATTCGTCAGGCAATCGGAAGATCGGTATCTGATCTTCGGAGAAAAGCCGGATCTTTACCAGGCGCAATCCGGCTCCTGGGTAATGAAATTAAAGAGTCAGTGAGGACGGGTTATGACCGAGTTAGAGACGAAATTAATCGACTTGTTGAGAGTGTCGGAAGCCGAATCGAAAGAGCGAGAGCGGCGTATTTTGGAGCGGATGGACAGCTTGCAACAGCAGGTGTCCAGCTCAGCACAGCAGGTGGAAGAGTTGGCGAAGCAGCAAGACGTACTGATCGATCGTTACAACAAAGTAGCAGCTCTTTTGAACGAGGAATTGGAGCGGTGAGGCAGCAGCGAAGCGACGAGCTGGAACGGTTTAAGCGTGAAATCAGCCTGCCTGAATACGCGGCCATTGAAGGCTATGATCTGATTCGTAATGAGTCGAGTCGGAATAGCTACGTGATGCAGCGTGAGAGCGACAACGACAAGATTATTGTTGCGACTGCCCAGGATGGCCACGGCATTTATTTTTCGGTTAGGGACAACCAGGACAATGGTTCGATCATTGATTTTGTTCAGCGCCGGAAAGGGATGAATTTAGGCCAGGTAAGAAAAGAACTGCGTCCTTGGATCGGTGCAGATCCGGTGCAGATCACTCAGAAAATTAAAAGGCCGGTGCCGAGTACAGCGGATCGCCAAAAGGTTTTCCAGGTTATTGCAGCCAGTCAGCCAGCAGGAGCCCATGAATACCTGGTCAGCCGTGGAATTCACCCTGAAACCCTGCAAGATGCTCGTTTTGCAGGTGTTATCCGCGGTGACCAGCGCGGAAACGCTTTGTTCCCCCATTATGACCGTGAGGGCTTGAGTGGATACGAAGTTAAAAATGATGGTTTCACCGGCTTTTCAGGTGGTGGCACCAAGTCGGTTTGGTATTCCACTAATATCGGCAGGGTTGAACGCTTGGTGATGGCGGAAACTGCGATTGATGCCTTGAGCCATGCAGAATCTGTGGGTCGCCTTGGTGACGCTTGTGCAAGCTTTGCAGGCAGCATGAGCCCTGAGCAGCTTGATATTTTGAAAACAGTTTTAGGCCAAGCTCACGAAGCTGGACGACCACTTGTGATCGCTACAGACAACGATAAATCTGGTTCTGATTTTGAGTTGCAACTCAGGAGCCTGGCACCTGAAGGAATGACCATTGAACGCGATTCTCCCAGATTTGGTAATGACTGGAACGATTCATTGGTGCATTACATCGAGCATCCTAAGCAGTGGGCGGCTGAGTGCCGCGCCAGGGGTATCCAGTGGCCGCGTCACGGCGGTAGTGGCGGTGGTGGCACTGAACTCACACCGAAACCTGGTTTACGGTAACTGCTGGAAATTCAAAAGAGGGCTTCGGCCCTTTTTTTGTATCAGGTGTTGTATTATGTTGTATGTTGTACTATACTACAAACAACATAATACAAAATAGGATACAAAACATGGCTATTACAAAAGAAAAGATCATCGAAACTGCCGAGAAGCTCCAGGCCGAAGGCGTTAACCCCACTCAAACCAATGTTCGAGAAGCCCTGGGCGGCGGAAGCTTTGCAACCATCGGCCCTGTCCTTAAAGCTTGGAAAGAGACAGAGCAAGCGGATCATGCTTTGGCTGAGGTGCACATTCCGGAATCTATCGCAGATCGGCTTGAGCAGCTCCAGGGGGCGCTTTGGAAGACTGCGATCAGTGAGGCTGAACGTCGCCTTGCTTCAGAACGTGAGGCATTGAAGGAAGCCCAGGAAAAGGCCATTGGTGAAGTCGCAGAGGCGAATGAGGCGGTTGAAACGCTGGAGTCCGAGCAAGAGGAACTGAAAAACCAACTTTCTGCTTCTGCTGATGAAATTCATAAAGTGCAGTCAGAGCTTGCTGAATATAAAAACAAGGTAATGAATCTCCGCGAAGAAATGGCGCGTGAGACTTCCGAAAGAACTGCAAAAATTGAATCCCTGGCCGCGACTGTCACCGAACTGCGTACAGCTTTGAGTAAGTCTGAAAAGCGCTCGGAATCGCTTGAAACAAAGCTTGAGCAGCGACAAGAACGGCACCAGGAAGAACTCGAAATTATCCGGAAGGATCACAAAAGTGAAATTGAATCGACCCAAACTGAGCATCGTGAAGCACTTGCTAATGAGGCCAGAAAGCTCGAGTCTTTAGAGGGAGAAGTTAAAGGTTTGACGACTGCGAGAAATCAGGCTTTATCACGCTCAGAAGCCGCTGAAAAAGAGCTTGAACAGCATCGCTCCACAACTGCCAAGATACGTGAAAAGCTGGAATCAGCGCAGAAAGAAGCGTCTGAATTGCGAGGGGAACTGAAAGCAATTAATGCTCAAAAAGAACAGTAGTGACTAAAACGAAAGGCCCGAGGTCGAAACCACCGGGCCTTTGGGGTCAGCCTAAGCTAGGCCTCACCAGGATCATGCGTTATCCGCAATGATCAACGAATTATTAAATGCACTTTGCGTATTCAGTTAGATCGTTTGTGCCAGAAGCATTGTTTGAAAATGTGAACTGACCAGAGGCTGGGACAAATGTCATGTCGAGCTGTCCACCGGCGACCCTGTTACTGACGGTGCCTGCGGCCTCCATTGTAGCCGTAAACACGTTGCCAGAAGCAGCAATTGAAGCCACGTTTTCGCCACTCATAGTGAGTTTATCTGAATCCAAATCTCCAGCTGCGCCTCCCGAAGTTAGGCCAGGAACGGCTCCATTCACAGCAAAATATTCTGCGATTGGGGTCTTGAGGCCGCCGAGCAGCGTGCACGCCTCAGATGCCTGGGCGCGTGCAATGTAATCTTGATACTGCGGAATCGCAATCGCCGCCAAGATACCGATGATCGCTACGACGATCATCAATTCAATCAGGGTAAAACCTTTCTGTATTTGCTGTTTCATTGTGCAACTCCACTATTCAGCTGAGGTAAAGTCATTAGACGGTAAATGAGCTTGCAATACTGGTGCCAGCGTCATGACTAAGGGGCGGTTTCCGTGTTGCCCGTTGAGGTGAGCTGGGTTGTGGGCTGAGCCACGTTATTTGCTAAACTTCCCATTGGACACTAAAGGCTGAAATGGCGCTACCGAAGCTGTGCCAAGCTGGGTAATGGCACAGCATTCACAGTGCCAACTGACATTTAAGGGCAAACGATGAGCAGAGCAATTAATTTGGAGGCCTCCGCCTTGATCACGCAATTGAGCAAGAGGACGCTCTGGCGACGGTTGTCCGAGGGCCAGATTACTCGTCAGGAAAACGATGATGAGGGCCGAACCATGCTCACGTTTGAGGATCTGGTTCCGATGCTGTGTATTCCGGTGGCCCCGCAGGATCACGAGCTGATTATTCAGGCCGCCGCCGGTGATGCAGGGGCACAGACGGATCTGGCGTTATTATTTTTGGAGGCCGACAAGCCGGACGTGGGCTTGTCATGGCTAACCCAGGCGACCGACCAGGGACACCCGGACGCCATGCACCTTTTGTCCAAACTCTACATTCAGGGCAGCGGTCTCCCGAAAGATGACAGCCTCGGGCTGATGTGGCTGGCGAAAGCCGCTTCTTTGGGGCATATGATCGCCGGTGAGCAAATCACGGCCCTGACTCGGCTTGGGAAGGTCTAACCTGTTCCAGAAACCCCTCAACTCTGATGCACGGTTACCGCCCGAAATCCCACGGCCTGGCAGGCGGAAAACGCCGCATCGAGGCTGTTAAAGATCCGCACCTGGTCGTTGCCCTGGCGCTTGCGGTTCAGATCCAGGGTCACCGTCGCGCCGTTACGCCGTTTGAACTGGCAGCACCAGCGCGGGGCGGGCCCCGGCTCCAGGGGCGCGGCCACAATCTCAGCGGCCATTAAGTTGCCCGCCTCAAACAACAGGCGCAGTTGGTCGAGTCGCATCGTTGAGTTTTGTCTTTGCAAATTTAAGATTTGGGTATGTGAGGGTACCGCAAAACGGGGAGTTGTCGAGGCGTAAGCGTCCAGATGCGACGCTGGGTTTACCATAAGACCTGTTATCGGAAGTAGTGGAGGGAGCGTTTACTGCCGCCCCCTTTTGTTCCCGCAGGAAAACTGGCCTTTAAAATTTCACCTGGTGAATTAAAGCCCATCGTCGTCAAAAGCATTATTGCTGGATTTCCCAGACTCATTTTCAGTCAACCAGGCTTCAAGCGCCTCGCCAGTGATCGCGGTGATCGACGTGTCATTTTTAAGAGCAGCCATCTTAATGCGATCACGAAGTTCTTTCGGCACTCTCGTGTTAAGCATTACCAAAGTATCGCTAGTCTTTATTTTGTGCTTACTGGCTCGATCTTCCGCGCCTTTCACAAAGTTATCTGATAAATCAAAATTTGCTTTTGTCATGGCTTTACTCCGACTCTATTTTGTCTTTCCGGAGTAGTGCTTTCAGCACATTCTCCATTTCTACAATCGCTTTCGGGTCAGCTTTATCATCGAAAACTGTTCCGCCTTGATATTGAGTATCGTCGTAGCTCACACGTTCAACGATTGGGTATTTGCAAACCTCCAGACCCAGTGATTCAACGGCTTCCCGTGCCCCGTCGATCCGTGTCCAAAAGTTCGGTAATGCCCGCGTTTGGTTGAATACGACTCTTGAAATAAGGGGCTTCATTTTCTGCTCGGCTCTTTTTTCATTTGCTTGCTTTACCAGCGTTGAAACGTGTTTCAGCGTCTCCAGGTCTCTACGAGCCACTTTTGACGGGATGATCAACCGATGAGCAATCAACATCCCGCTTCTCAATGCCGCTGAATCAGCGCCACCGCAATCAACAATAATATGGCCGTAAATACTCGCTAGGTCCTTTATTCCAGGTCGAATGTCACCAGCCATTTTTTCCGTATCAATTTTCGGAGCGTCTGGTTTGTAATGCTTTCTCGATTGCGCCCAGGCCCATGACGTTCCCTGTGGATCTGAGTCAATCAATATTGTTGGCTTGCCGGTCATTGCCAGCCTTACAGCGGTATGGGCAGCGATTGTGCTTTTCCCTACACCACCCTTTTCACTGCCGACTAAAACGATCATAGTTCACCTCAAAAGCATTCTTTAAAACAATGTTACTTGCTTTCTTGTGTTAATGCTAGCAAAATATCATTAAAGACATAAAGGAAGCCTTATGGCAATCAACATACTCAATGCATTTAAAGAAGAGCCGCCTGAGCTAGACTTTATCTGGCCTGGCTTTTTAACCGGCACGGTTGGTGCCCTGGTTGCCCCAGGGGCAACCGGGAAAAGCTATTGGGCGTTAGAGGCGGCAATGGCCGTAGCCTGTACCGTAGCCGGTGGAGACCTCGTTAAACTCAATCCGTCGAAAACCGGACCCGTCGTTTACTTTGCCGGCGAAGATCCCGAACCGGCTTTAATTAAGCGTTTGCACACCATTGGAAGTCACCTCAATGAGAATTCAAGGCAGTCCATCAGTGACAACCTGATTCTTGAGCCAATTATGGGTAAACGGCTCAACGTAATGGATCAGCGCCATCTAAACCGACTGATTGAATATTGTTCCGGTGCTCGCCTGATAGTGCTCGACACGCTTTCACGGATTCATCAGCTCGATGAAAACAGCAATGGTGATATGGCAAAGCTTGTTGGCACTTTGGAGCACGTTGCAGCCAGCACAGGCGCATCAGTCCTTTACCTTCACCACATAAGCAAAGGCAGCGCAAAAGACGGTCAGGGCGACCAGCAGCAGGCCGCTCGTGGAGCGTCAGCTTTGGTGGACAATGCTCGTTGGTGTGGCTTCGTCTCAAAAATGACTGAACAAGAATCTGAAAAGCTTTCAGATCGCCCTGGTGATAAAGCTCCGATTGGTAATGATCGGCGCAGTTTCTTCGTTCGTTTTGGTGTTTCAAAGCAGAATTATGATGCCACTCCACTCGATCAATGGTATGAACGCCGTGAAGGTGGCGTATTGCTGCCTGTGGAGCTTATAGAGGCCCAAAGCCGACGATCAGGCAAGAAGACCAGGGGTGAATTTAATGACTAATAAAACCCCCTCTAAACGGCGTCACAGCCCGATCAGTCATGCGAAGCATGATCCAGCTACTGCGCTTGCCTCACTTTTCCGGCCTATCACAAAAGGTCGCCGCCCTGGCGGCCTCCAGATCAATGCCGAATTTGACGGCATGGCAATTAAATTCATGATCTGGAGAGCACTCGACACACGCGATCAATCTGTTTTGCTTGCTGCTATCGGCATGGCAGGAATAGACAACCAGGAACTCCATGCGGATGTAACGGGTGATCGTGGCCAACAGCTTTGGCTCGATCTCGATCCAAAGGAAAATGCCGTTTTTGATCGCGCTGTAGTCGTCACAACGACCCGTTACGCACTCATTCAGGCCGCAGGCCTCGATGACAAAGGGCAAAATTACGGATTGCTGGAAGACTGCCTAGAGCGTCTCTCTATGGTCGGTTCCCGTGCAAAAAAAGAAGGATATGAATGGTCTATGAATATGCTTTCGTGGGCAGCGGCACCCGATGGAAGAATCAACATTGCATTGAATGGCCGCTTCGCCAAGGCACTTGGCGGCCAATATGTGCATGTGTCGCTGGATGAACGTCGCAGACTCAACACAGAAGCCGCTCAACTCGCACACGCGTGGCTTTCTGCCTGGTGCAAACCAGGCAAGACTCAAAGCCTGGCTTTAGACAAGCTTGCCGAGAAAGTGTGGGGAGCCCCAAGCAAAAACCCATCAACCACCAGAAGCCGGAGAGATCGGGTCAATAAAGGGCTATCAGAGATCGCTGATCTACATGGATGGAACATCAAAGTTGAAGGCAGAGGCCAGAAAGCGAAAGCTACGGTAAAACGATCTCGCATCCTGGATCATTAAGGAAACATTCAGAGGGTCTTCTGTGCAACAATAATCAACTAACTATATGTTTTTAATGAGATCACATACCGACTAATCGGGGACGTTTTATAAGCAAAAATTCCCCTTTTGTCAGATTTTTTTTCTTTACCTGGTAAGGAAAAAGAACAAAACACCCTAAAAACAGGCCAATTCACTACCGACTAATCGGGGACGCTCTACCGACTAATCGGGGACGTTTTACCGACTAATCGGGGACGTTTTGAACTTTGAAAATACGTCTCTAGCCCTTGAGGCACAAGGGGTTCAGAAGATCCCTAAAAAACCGTACTAGTATTTACTAATAAATACTAACGGGAAGGCCCCTTGAGGTCGCCTTCCCTGGTTAATTAATGACCAGCCAGCAGACGCTGCCTGGCTCAAATCTAAAAATCATAAAAAGATCAAAGCACGACAATTCTTTTTCCTACCGCCCGCTGCCAAAGGCAGCATCTTTTATAAAAAACTACCTGACTTTATTCGATTCCTGATACACTTTAACTATAACTTTAAGTATGTTAAGCCAGCCTACCCGGTAGCTACGCTACCGGGGCTGGTCAAAGGAGCGTTGCTCCTTTGAATCCCACACCCCGCAAGCGGGGCCCCAAGCCGGATAAACCGGCCAAAAAGATGCTGCGACAAGTCGCGCATTTATCCGCTTCGCGGATCGGGCAGTAGGAAAAAGAGTGGTCGGATGAAACGAGATAAATGGGTGCATGTGAAAGTTTCGGAGTCAGAAAAAGATTCGTGGAACCGGTTGGCTGAGTCCTCCGGCTTCACTCTTTCTGACTTGATTCGACAGCAGTTAGGCGCTGCCGAAATGGTCCACAGGGAACCTGTGAAGAAGCGACGGGTTAAGCGTGTTGATCCTGCTTTGATCCGTGAGCTGGCGAAAATCGGCAATAACCTCAACCAGATTGCTAGGTGGGCAAATACGCATAAGTCTGAGGCGGATGCTGTAGCGGTTCTTCGTGCTTTGCTTTCTGTTGAGCGTCAGATGTTAGGTATTCCGACTCAGCCTCCTGTAAGGCGTGAGGAGGACTCAGATGCACATTAAATTTTTTGCCAGAGGTACAGGTGGTGGCCGTGGCCCGACTGAATACCTAACCAGCGAGGACGTGAGGCAGCTTGATAGTAATGGTCGGACGTTGAGAGATGACCAGGGCAATGCTGTTTTTTCTCGCCGTGACCCTGCTCCGGAAGTGTTGAG
>Ga0136557_1001408_pt1 | contig 15566 bp, 15 predicted proteins | sample AntRauTorckE6832_FD_104796 | JGI IMG/M metagenome (GOLD analysis project Ga0136557, IMG submission 104796) | Saline lake microbial communities from Rauer Islands, Antarctica - Metagenome Torckler E6 #832 | ecosystem: Environmental > Aquatic > Non-marine Saline and Alkaline > Saline | place...
ACCTGCGAACTAACCAGACGCGCCAGCAACGGTTTATCCACGCGCTGTTGCACCGTGCTTATCGTTATCTCCGAATTCAGCGCCGCCAGGGTCTGCTGCGCCGAATCGACCTTACTCTGGCCCAGTGTCGATTCGCGGTGCGCAATCTGTCGCTGCAGGTTGCTGATCTCCACAACATCATCATCAACCAGGACCAGATGTCCGACCCCGGCAGCGGCAAGATACATGGCCACAGGGCTGCCCAGCCCGCCCATGCCAACTATCAGCACCTTCGATTGCAGCAGCAGCGCCTGCCCCTCGACATCAAAGGCAGGCAGCATGATCTGACGACTATAACGCAATAACTGCTCATCACGCATATGTGTTTTCTCCCGGTGCCGCGCGGCGCCCCAGTGTAACCCGCTCATGACCGGCCAGGTCGCGCTCGCTGCGCACCTGGCTGAAGCCTTGAGTCAACAGCAGGCCCCGGACATCGGCACCCTGCTCATGACCGTGTTCCAACAACAGATAGCCGCCCTCACGCAATATCGGCCATGATTGCTGACAGATTGACGACAGGTCGCGCAGGCCTCGCCCGGCGGCGACCAGAGCCGTGCGCGGCTCAAAAAGCAGATCACCTTGCTGCAGGTGCGGATCATCATCAGCGATATACGGCGGATTGCTGACGATCATGTCAAAGCGGACTCCGGCTGGCAACGCTTCACACCAGTCCCCCAAACCGAATGTGACGCGGGCAAGCCCCAGGCGCGCGGCATTTTGTCGAGCCACGCCCAGCGCCTGCGCACTGCGATCGGTGGCATGAATCTGCCAATGTGCCCGTTCACTGGCCAGTGCCAGCGCAATCGCGCCGCTGCCGGTACCCAGATCGCCAACCACCAGAGTCTCGTTCATGGCGCCAGCACTGATGCGCTGCCCCAGTGTCAGCGCCAACTCGACCAACAGTTCCGTTTCTGGCCGGGGAATCAGAACAGCCGGGCTTACCTGCAAGTCCAGCGTCCAGAAGCCTCGATACCCCGTCAGGTAGGCCACCGGTTCGCCCGCTGCGCGCCGCGCCACCAGCGCCGCAAAGGCCGTGCTGTGCGCGCCGCTCAAATCTGTCTCCGGGCGGCTGAACAGATAACTGCGGGGCTTGCCCAGCACAAATGCCAGCAGGATCTCGGCGTCCAGTTTAGCGCTATCGCTGCGCACCAGCGCCTCAATGGCCTGTTCAAGCGCCCGGCGAATACTCACGCTCATAGAATCACGCGGCCAGTTCTGCCAGCAGGTCGGCCTGGTACTCATGGACCAATGGCTGAATGACCACATCGAGCTGACCTGCCATGACTTCCGCCAGTTTATACAGGGTCAGATTGATACGATGATCCGTGACCCGGCCCTGCGGAAAATTGTAGGTGCGGATGCGCTCCGAACGGTCACCCGAACCGACCAGCAAACGCCGGGTATCTGATTGCTGTTTGTCGGCGGCCTGCTGCGCCATGTCGTTGAGGCGGGCGCTGAGCAAAGACATCGCCCGGGCACGGTTTTTGTGTTGGGAACGCTCATCCTGGCACTCGACCACCATGCCCGTTGGCAGGTGGGTAATGCGTATCGCCGAATCGGTTTTATTGATGTGCTGGCCGCCGGCGCCACTGGCTCTGAAGGTATCAATGCGCAAATCCGCCTTGTGTAACTCAATATCTTCGAGCTCGTCTGCTGCCGGCAGAATCGCAACCGTGCAGGCCGAGGTATGGATACGCCCCTGGGTCTCGGTTTCAGGCACACGTTGCACGCGGTGCGCACCGGACTCGAACTTCAATTGTCCGTACACCTGGCGGCCCTCGATGCGGCTGATGATTTCCTTGTAACCGCCATGCTCGCCCGGGCGTTCGCTGACGATTTCCATGCGCCAGCCTTTGAGCTCCGCGTAACGGGCGTACATGCGGTAAAGGTCACCAGCAAACAATGCCGCCTCGTCACCACCGGTCCCCGCGCGAACCTCCAGGAACACGTTCATGCTGTCTTTTTCGTCTTTCGGCAACAGCAATTTCTGCAGGTTCAGCGCCAGCGCTTCCAGGTCCCGGCGCAGCTGCCGGGACTCCTCCTCGGCCATGTCGCGCATGTCGGGATCCGGGTCGCGCGACATCTCCTGTGCCTCCTCCAGGCCTGCCTGAGCTGTCAGGTACGCTTCAAACTCACGCACCACCGGCTCGATATCAGAAAATTCACGGGACAAGGTGCGAAAACGATCCTGATCGGCAATGGTTTCAGCATCACTCAACAGTGCCTGCAGCTCCTGGCAACGCTCGGCCAGGCTTTCCAGTTTTTGGTAGATTGACGCTTTCATGGCTTACTCACCCAGCTCGAACAATTCCCGCGTCAGGCGGACCAGATCTTCACGGCCCTCGGCACTGGCTTTTTTCATTTGCACACTGGGTGCATGAAGCAGTTTATTGGTGATACTGCGCGCCAGCGCCTCCACCACCTGTTCCGCCGGCATGCCTTTTTCCAGCGCCCGTAAAGCTTTTTCCAGCTCCAGTTGTCGCACCTGGTCAGCTTTTTCCCGAAAGGCGCGCAAGGTTGCCACTGAATTCAACGCGCGCAAATGCCGCAGGTACTCTTCAACGCCGCGCTCAATGATGGCGCTGGCCTGTTCGGCAGCCAGGGCACGACTCTTGACGTTGTCTTCAATCACGTCGCGGATATCATCGATACTGTACAGGTAAGCATCGCTGATCTGCCCCACCTCCGGCTCGATATCACGAGGCACGGCCAGGTCAACCAGCAACATGGGTTTGTGACGACGTTTTTTGATGGCACGCTCGACGGCACCCTTGCCCAGCAACGGCAGCTGGCTGTTGGTGGACGACACCACGATGTCGGCCCGTTCAATCTCATCCGGGATATCTGACAGCAACACCCCCCGGGCGCCAAATTTCTCACCCAGCTTGACAGCGTTCTGCAAAGTCCGGTTGGCCACGACAATGCTGCGCACACCACGGTCGGTCAGGTGTCGGGCCACCAGCTCGATGGTATGACCAGCGCCAATCAACAGCGCATGCAGGCTGCCTAGGTCAGAAAATATCTGTTCTGCCAGCGTCACGGCAGCAAAAGCCACCGACACCGGGTTTTCGCCAATGGCGGTATCGGTGCGCACTTCTTTGGCAATAGAAAATGCTTCCTGAAATGCACGCCCCAGCTCGGCCTTGGCCACGCCCAGCTCTTTGGCGACGGCGTAGGCAGATTTGATCTGACCCAGAATCTGTGGCTCACCCAGCACCATCGAGTCCAGTCCGCAGGCCACACGCATCAGATGACGAATAACATCATCACGCCAGTAAAAATAACTGCACGTACTCAGCTCGGAGGCTTCAACACCGTGGTACTGGCTCAGCCAGTTCAACAGTTTCTGCTGTTCAAACTGCAGGCGGATAGGGTCAAACTGTGCATTGTTATCAATCAGGCCTGTATCCGCAGCCAGCCCCTGTGAACCCACGCCTGAAACAGGTCCACCCAGGTCGACGTCAACGTATAATTCGGTGCGGTTGCAAGTCGAGACAATAACTGCCTCTCTGACATGCTCAAGCGCTGTCACGCGCTGCATCGCGTCTGCCATTTTTTCCGGCGGAAACGCTACCTGTTCCCGAAGGGACACGTTGGCAGTATTGTGATTGATGCCGAGCAGAACCAGCGCCATAGAAAGCCTTGCTGAAAAAGTGCGCTATCTTACTAAAAGTCGGGCCTGTTTTCCTGCTTTTATGTGCAGACCGTCCCCCTGTTTCGCATTAACGGGTATGTATTATGCGCCGGGCCCGGTCACAATTGTAGTCTTGCCACCGAACAGTTGCTACAATCAATTGGTGCCTCAGGCACCACAAGACTGGGAACTATGACTAAACTTCTACATCGCCTGCTGTTCATCAGCCTACCGCTGCTGGTCGCCTGTTCTGCGCTGAACCCGGCGCCAGATGCAACTGACTCCAACGCTCAAACACCGGTTTCTGGCACAAATGCAGGTACCACAGATGCCACGCCTGACCAACAGCCCGAAACAGCTGCAGAAGCGTCCACGGCATCGTCTGAAGAACCGGTGGAGTATGGCAACTTCACCCGCGACCAACTCGAAGTGGCCCTGCTGAGCGAATTCGGTGGCATGCGCGGCTACCTGCCGCAAGCCGCGGAGAACTATTACGAACTGGCGCTCGAGACAGGTGACACCGGCATTATTCGCCGCGCCATCGAGTTTGCATCGGCGATCGGAAACGATGAGGCGCTGGTGCAACTGGCCGAATTGTGGCTGCAACAGGAGCCCGACGCACTGGACCCGCACCTGATCGTTGGTTACCAATTGCTGGAGCAGGCATTGTATGTGCGCGCCTTGCCACATCTGGACCAGGTACTGGCACTGGGTGGCAACGTCGACTTTACCGCCATGTCCGCGCGAACCTTTTCCCTCAACAATCGGCAACGCAGCATAATTGCTGACGAGCTGGAGAACATGCGATCGCGTCACCCTGACGAGGCGACCCTGTATTACGCGCTGGCCCAGCTCTACGATCAGAGCGCAGACACTGCCGGCGCCAGTGACATGCTGGCGCTTGCCCGTGAACGCTTCGGGGACAATCCACGCACGGTGCTGATTGAAGCACAATTATTGCAGAATGCCGGGCAGGCTGAAGGCGCCGAGGCTTTGCTGAGCGATGCGGTGGCACAATATCCAACGCACCGGCTGCTACGTTACAGCTACGCGCAGATACTGGTGCAAAATGAAAAACTGCGCGAATCAGCAATCCACTTTACTGAGCTGCTGCGCCTTGCGCCCGGCGATGTCGAAACCTTGTATTCACTGACGCTGATCAATCTGGAGCTGGAGGAATATGAACTTGCCGAAGAACAACTGCGCACACTGCTGAGCGCGGGACACCGGACAAATGAAGCGCATTTTTACCTGGCCGTCATCCTCGAGTCACGCGAGGAGCTGGCTGAAGCACTTTCCCACTATCAGCAGATAGGTCCGCGCTCCAATGCCTTCCTGTCAGCACAACGGCAAATCATGCGTCTGTTTGTAGCACTGGAACGCTTTGATGACGCAGCCCGGTGGCGGGAGCAACGCAGCGCCGAAACACCCGATCTCGGGCCAATACTGCCCGCGCTGGAAGCCGAAGCCCTGATCAATGCAGCTTACAATGACCGGGCCGCTGTTGTACTGGACCGGGCTCTGACCCGTTACCCTGACAATATTGACCTGCTATTTGCACGAGCGCTGTTGAGCGAACAAAAAGACGACATGCCGCAGGTGGAGAGAGACCTGCTTCGTATTATTCGCCTGGACCCGGTTAATGCGCGCGCGCTGAATCACCTGGGTTATGCTCTGACAGTGCGCACGGACCGCTACGAGCAGGCACTGGACCTCATTCAACGCGCCATAGAAATAACCCCTGATGATCCTGCCATTATCGATAGCCTGGGCTGGGTACAATACAAGCTCGGGCGCCTGGACGAGGCTTTGGTGAGCCTCAGAGCCGCTTACGCAGCGTTTCCGGACGCAGAAGTGGCCGCACACCTTGGAGAAGTACTCTGGATGATGGGCGAACAGACAGAAGCACTGGAAATTTGGCGCAAGGCGCTGGAACAACAACCGGACAGCGAGCATGTGATGGACACGATGCAACGCCTGGTGTCCGTCGAATGAGAACAGCCTTGATGTGGGCACGCTCGACAGGCTCGATAACGATCGGGATATTGGCCGCAATCACGCTGGCCGCCTGTTCCAGCACACCGCGCATTGACGCCCCGGTCAATGCTGAATGGGAACAGCGGCGCCAGGTGCTGGAACAGATCTCCCACTGGGAGTTCATTGGCAGCCTCAACGTACGGGATGCCAATGACGCACACAGCTCACGCATACGCTGGCAACAACACAACGAGATTTATCAGATCAACCTGTGGGGCACCTTCAACGTGGGCGCCACCCAGATCGACGGCCGTCCCGGCGAAGTCCAGATCGCGCAGCAGGGCGAAGACCCGGTGTTTACCGAGTCACCGGAGGCGCTGCTGTATCAGGAGCTGGGCTACGAATTGCCGGTTACCGAGCTGAATTACTGGATCAAGGGCATACCGGCGCCGGGCCCCAGCAGTGAGCTGGAATTCGGCGAAAACACACAACTGCGGGCATTCCGGCAGGTTGGCTGGCAGGTCAACTTCATGGCCTACACCAACTTCGGCACGGAAACCCTGCCAACGCGTATCCGCATTGAAAAAGCGCCCCTGCGCTTGGACCTGACCCGGCTACGCTGGACGCTGCCTGATGCCCAGGCCAGTTCGGGCGACTAATTCGGCCGACTAATCCGCGAGACCAGGCAGGCAATGACAACAACAACCGACACCGCCATTACGTTACCCGCACCGGCAAAACTGAATCTGTTTCTTCACGTCACAGGCCGCCGCAGCGATGGTTATCATACGCTGCAGACCCTGTTTCAGCTGCTTGATTACGGCGACGAACTGCGCTTCAGTCTCAACGCCGATGAGCAATTGCGACTCACATGCAATGAGGCCAGCCTGAGCGAACCCGACAACCTGGTCATGCGTGCCGCACAATTGTTACAGCAAAAACTGAATATCAAGACCGGCGCCGATATCCATCTGCAAAAACGCATCCCGGCAGGCGCAGGCCTTGGCGGTGGGAGCTCGGATGCCGCCACCACACTGGTGGCACTGAACCGGCTTTGGCAAGGCGGCCTGTCCCGTGCACAGCTGGCCGACCTGGGCCTGCGCCTGGGCGCCGATGTGCCGGTTTTTGTTATTGGTCACAGTGCCTGGGCCGAAGGTATAGGGGAAGAAATCGAGCCAGTGGCGCTTGCCGAGCAGTTTTTTGTGGTGTTGACCCCCGACTGCCATGTCACGACAGCCACGATTTTTTCACATCAGCAATTGACACGGGACTCAACAGCCATCAAAATGTGCGCCTTTCTGACAGGGCAGTCCCGAAATGACTGCGAAGCACTGGTTAGAAAACTTTATCCGGCGGTGGATACAGCGTTAGACTGGTTATCACGGTTTGCGCCGGCCCGCATGACGGGCACAGGATCCAGTGTCTTTGCCGCGTTCCCGGATGAGGCACAAGCCAGGGCAGTATTGGCGCAACTGCCGACTGACGGCAGTGGCCCTGTTGCCGGTGTCAGAGGGTTTGTCGCCAGAGGGATCAATCGATCGGCCCTGGCGAGCTTTGATACAGTCAGGAATTAGCTTAGAATAACGATGTTTTTGGGGTGTAGCCAAGTTGGTAAGGCACAAGGTTTTGATCCTTGCATGCGTTGGTTCGAGTCCAGCCACCCCAGCCATATTCCCGGAGTTGACTCTTGCGCGCGCTGTCAGCGAAACAGCAGCCCGCAGGGTCAGGCTCCGAACTGCCGGTTTGATGCAGCATCTGATAAGTGATCATTCAACGACAACAACGAATGACCCGGGCGGATAAGATCATCAAACGACCACAGCAAAAACCAATCCCGAAAAAACGCTCTAACTGCGCAAACGGCAAGTCAGAAGGTAATCTTTCCATGGCCAATAATCTGATGGTGTTTACCGGAAATGCCAATCCCGTGCTGGCGGAAAAAATCGCCCGCTATATTGGTATTCCTCTCGGTGATGCCCAGATCGGCAAATTCAGCGATGGCGAAATTGCTGTTGAGATCAAGGAAAATGTCCGCGGCAAGGACGTCTTTATCATCCAGTCTACCTGTGCACCTACCAACGACAGCCTGATGGAATTGCTGCTGACTGCCGATGCCATGCACCGCGCCTCGGCCAACCGCATCACCGCCGTTATTCCTTATTTTGGTTATGCCCGCCAGGATCGCCGCGTGCGTTCAGCCCGCGTTGCCATCAGCGCCAAGGTGGTTGCCGACATGATCTCTGCTGTCGGCGTCAACCGGGTCCTGACTGTCGACCTGCATGCCGAGCAGATCCAGGGCTTTTTCAGTATTCCGGTAGACAACGTTTATGGCTCCCCGGTGCTCACGGATGACATCGAATTGCAGAAATACGAAAATCTGACCGTGGTATCGCCCGACATAGGCGGCGTGGTGCGTGCGCGCGCCGTTGCCAAACAGCTTAATGTGGATCTGGCCATTATCGACAAACGTCGCCCTCAGGCCAATGAAGCCCAGGTCATGCATATTATCGGTGAAGTCAAAGGCCGAACCTGCCTGATTGTCGACGATATGGTTGATACCGCCGGTACGCTGTGCAAAGCCGCCGCGGCTTTGAAAGAACACGGCGCCCTCAAGGTGGTTGCTTATTGCACCCACCCGGTACTGTCAGGCAACGCCGCCGAGAATATTGCCAACTCTGCGCTGGACTCGCTTGTCGTGACCGACACCATCCCGCTCAGCGACAAGATCAGCAAGTTATCCAATGTACGCCAGCTCAGCATGGCGCGTCTGCTCGCCGAATCCATTCGCCGCGTCAGCAATGAAGAATCCATCAGCGCCATGTTCGAAAGCGCTGAGTTATAAGCCAGCCACAAAATTTCCAGACGGAAATTTAAACCGGGATGCGTCAACAGCATCCTTTTTACCGACGCGTCTGTGCAGCCGGTCGCAAGCGACACAGACGTTTTAAAACTGGAGACATAACATGTCTAATGAGTTTGAACTGAATGCAACAGCCAGAGAAGACCTGGGGAAAGGTGCGAGCCGCCGCCTGCGTCGTCTGGCACACGAAGTCCCGGCAATCATCTACGGTGGCAGCAAAGCTGCACAGAACATTGCCATCCCACATAAGGACATCCTGAAAGCGACGTCCAACGAAGCGTTCTTCTCGCACATCATCACCCTGCACATTGATGGCAAAAAAGAACAGGTTGTTATCAAGGACCTGCAGCGCCACCCGGCCAAGCCGCGCATCATGCACGCTGACTTCCAGCGCGTCAGCGCCAAGCAGACCATCCACGTTAAAGTACCGGTACACTTGCTGAACGAAGACAAGTGCAAAGGCGTGAAAACCGGTGGTGGCAGTATCCTGAAGACGATGTCCGAGATTGAAGTCATCTGTCTGCCCAAAGACCTGCCCGAGTATTTGGAAATCGACATGCTCAACGTTGATGTCGGCGATGCCATTCACATCTCCCAGATCAGCTTCCCGAAAGGTGTCACCAGCGCAGAACTGTCTCATGGCAACGAAGCTGATCACGACCACGCGGTTGTGACTGTTCAGCCTCCACGTGGCGGCTTGCTGGATGAAGAAGACGAAGACGGCGCAGACGGTACTGACGAAGAAACCACTCAAGAGTGATGTTCGCCCGCTATGAGCACTGAAACGCTCAAACTCATTGTGGGCCTGGGTAATCCGGGCTCACAATACCGTTTTAACCGACACAATGTCGGTGTCTGGTTCCTGCAGGCGATCTGCCGGCAGTACCAGGGTGAACTGCGGCCGGAATCCCGTTTCCACGGTGAAACCGGTCGCATTCAGTTTGATGGCCACGATATACGACTACTCTTCCCCACCACGTTCATGAACCGCAGCGGTCTGTCGGTATCGGCACTATGCCATTACTTCGACATCACGCCTGCGCAGATGCTGGTGGCCTACGACGAAATCGACTTCCCGGTGGGCACCACCCGCCTGAAAGCCGGCGGCGGTCACGGCGGTCACAACGGCATTCGGGACATTATCAATGCCTTGGGAGATGAGCGGGGCTTTTACCGGCTGCGCATTGGCGTCGGGCACCCTGGCGACAAGACCAAGGTTGCCAACTACGTGCTGAGCGATCCGGGCAAGGATGACACAATCCAGATTGAACATGATATCGATCAGGTTTTGCGTGTGCTGCCGGTCGCGGCCAGTGGCCAATGGAACAAGGCCATGCTTGAATTGCACAGCCAAAGCACGCCGCCAGACGACTGAAATCTCTCTTTCTCAACGAATTAATAACAGAATACAGGATTCACACTCATGGGTTTTAAATGCGGCATTGTCGGCCTGCCAAACGTGGGCAAATCCACGCTCTTCAATGCCTTGACCAAAGCGGGTATCGCAGCAGAAAATTTTCCGTTCTGCACCATTGAGCCAAACTCTGGCATCGTGCCCATGCCGGACCCGCGCCTGGATATCCTGACCGGCATCGTCAAACCGCAGAAAACCATCCCTACCAGTATGGAGTTTGTTGACATCGCAGGTCTGGTTGCCGGCGCGTCCAAAGGCGAAGGCCTGGGCAACAAGTTCCTCGCCAATATCCGCGAAACCGATGCCATAGCGCACGTAGTGCGCTGCTTTGAAGACAGTAACATTGTGCATGTAGCCGATGTCATCAATCCCGAAGCCGATATCGAAACCATCAACACAGAACTGGCCCTGGCCGATCTGGAAAGTGTGGAAAAAGGTATACAGCGACTGACCCGCATTGCCAAAGGTGGTGACAAGGACGCGGTTCGCCAGATCGCACTGTTCGAACGCGTGCGGGAGCACCTGGACAGTGCCCGGCCGGCACGCACCTTGGGCCTGGACAAAGATGAGCTGGCGGATATTTATGGTCTCCACCTGCTCACCGTAAAGCCGACCATGTATATCGCCAATGTCGACGAAAACGGCTTTGACGATAATCCCCTGCTCGAGCGTGTCGCCGCCGTCGCAAAGGCTGAAGGCGCAGTGCTGGTGCCTATCTGCAACAAACTGGAATCAGAAATTGCCGAACTGGCCGACGACGAAAAACTCGAATTCCTGCAGGATCTGGGCATGACTGAACCCGGTCTGGACCGGGTAATTCGCGCAGGGTATCAATTGCTCGGCCTGCAAACCTACTTCACAGCAGGGGTCAAGGAAGTTCGCGCCTGGACCATCAAGGCAGGGTCAACAGCACCGCGCGCCGCCGCTGCCATCCACACCGACTTTGAACGCGGATTTATCCGCGCTGAAATCATTGGTTACGACGATTTTGTTGCCGGCAAGGGCGAACAGGGCGCCAAAGATGCCGGCAAGTGGCGCCTGGAAGGCAAGGAATACATCGTGCAGGATGGCGATGTGATTCACTTTCGTTTTAACGTTTAAGGGCCGCCCGAGGCCTTGACAACAAGTCGTGAAATAGACAAAATGCGCATCCTCACAATGGCTATGTAGCTCAGCTGGTTAGAGCACAGCATTCATAATGCTGGGGTCAGTGGTTCAAGTCCACTCATAGCTACCAAATTTATCAAGGGCTTAGCAGCAATGCCGGGCCCTTTTTTTTATTTACAACTTAAAGTTTAAGTCCTCATTCAGTCCATTTCGGATAATTTCATCGCTTAATATCCGCTATTCTCATTCAAGATATCCTCCCAGTCGGCCACCGACCTTGGGGGAGCTTTTAGATCAGGTAGTGGGTCGTTTTCTCCCTGCCCGCGAGGACATAGAACGGCTAAGCTTAGATGCTGCGTATTCCAGTGAACGTGAACAGCAATTGGATCGCTTGCTAATGCCTACATCTGCGTTACAATGCAATCACACTCATAGCTGACGCATCTTCATGACTGTTTCTAAGACCGCTACCCTTAATCTTCGTATAGACCCACTGCTCAAAGAGGCAGTGCGCATTGCTGCACTGCGTGATCACCGCTCTATTGCCAATCTCATAGAAGTATTGATCCGAAACCACTGCGCCGCCAACGGCATATCCATTCCTGCGCAGCAGGCCCTGTTTGAGCCGCCAGACAATGAATGAGAAAACCCTGCGAGCCCTGGTCGAAGCTGGAGCGGTGCGTAAAGTGCGTATCATCGCCGATGGCAGCGTGTTCCATGTTGAGGCTGACACCCCGACTAATACAGTAACTGCCACCACTGTCGCTGGAGCCATTAAGACTTGGAGCACCCTGGACACTTGTGCCAAATGGGTGCGCGGATTGGGGCTAGGAGTAGCGCAGATCAATCTAGCAAAATGGACGCCTGATCAAAGAGGGCTGCGGCTATGAGCGATGAAATTAGAAACTGCGAGTTTAGCTTCAAATGCCCTAAAACTTGGGATGCTCTCGAACGGTAATCCCCCCATGACTAACCGACCTTTTAAGTAGAGGTTTAATCTGCTAAAAGTAATCGTCTTGGAAAAGCGCCAGCGACGGACGCACCAGCGCAGCTCCACCCATCACCTGTTCCGCATCCGTTGGAGACCATGCTGATATGAGAGAATCAGCCGCGACTCGAGAAAAAAAGCCGGAAACTAGCTTTTAATTGAGAAAAACGTCCGCTAAACTCCATTCATTGAACGTTCCCGGACATTTCTCTCAACTTACAGATGTATCCGGTTATTTTTCAGATTTCCCGGCCAATTTTCGGACACCACTGCGGCCAAACAAGAATAAGACCATGACAAGAGCGAGCCTGGGTTACAGTCACCTGATTCAGCATTACAGCCTGCAAGCGCTGCCGCTGGACATCGAAGCCAGCGTGGACCCCGCCATCCGAGGACGCGAACTGCGTCCACTGGATAAGCAATTACGCCTGCTGGTAGAGCCTAAATACCAACCAGACGATACCCTGGCAGGCCATCTCCAATTTGCCTTGCGTTACGAGGGCGTCAATCTCCAAATATTGAGCTTACTGTTCACACAAGAAGAGAACTCACGCACAAACCAAATACAGAGCTCACTATGCGCATGGTTGCAAAGTAGCCCGGCATCGCTCTACGCACGCCGGGCCTGCTTCCTCTACGAGTGGTTGACCCAATCCCCATTACCAATGGAAGACCCAGTGTCCGAGCGCGCGGGCTACGTTGCGTTGCTTGATGCGCGCCAGCAATTCGCTATCGAGCCGGGTGCAAAGTGCGGCCGTTTCCGCATTCTGAACAACCTGCCGGGAACCCCAGCGTACTGCCCACTGGTGCGCAAAAGTGACTACCTACAAGGCATGCTGGCTAAAGATCTGCGCAATGTCACCGGGCATACGCTGGCAGAATACGATGAGGACACTCTGCGTCGCGCAGCCGCCTGGCTCTACCTCAAGGAAACTCGCTCCAGCTTTGAGTTGGAGCGCGAAACCCCTTCGGCCAGCAAAGCACAGCACTTTGCCGACCTGCTACGTGAAGCCGATACAGGATTAGCTCTAACTGAGGAAAGATTACTGGAGTTGCAGCACGCCGTGCTGGATCCTCGCTTTCACGAATTTACTTGGCGCACACGCCAGAACTGGCTGGGAGATGACTTGGGTTATCGCCAGAAAGTCGATTTTGTCCCGCCCCGACCAGAGCATGTGGCAGACCTTATGGACGGCTTATTGACCATGGCCGCGGCCCAACGCCTAAGCAATAACCTAGACCCAGTGGTCGCCGCCGCCTGCATTGCTTTCGGGTTTGTGTTCATACACCCTTTTATGGACGGTAATGGACGCATTCACCGTTACCTGATTCATGACGTGCTGGCTAAGGCTGGCTTTACTCCCAAAGGCATTGTGTTGCCGGTATCGGCAGTGATTCTGGCAAATCTGACCCAATACACCGATGCGCTAGAGCATTTTTCTAGGCCACTGAATCAGCGCAGCTCATACTATCCTGACACCCCAGAAGTGCCTGCGACGGGCAATGACGCGGTGTTTTTCCGTTACCCGGACCTAACCCGCCAAGCAGAGTTTCTGTACTACGCGCTGGAGCGAACAGTGACGGAAGACCTGCGCCATGAAATTGATTTTCTGCGGGGCTTTGACCGCGCTAAACAAGCCTTAAACGGGATGCTAGATTGGCCGGATCACAGCGAGGATCTATTCATCCGACTGGTGCACAACACTCAGTGGAAATTGTCTTCGAACAAGCGCAAGAGCCATTTCCTATGGCTGCAGGATAAAGAATTAGAACAGGCCGAGGCGCTAGTGCGCGACGCCTTCACAACAAAGTAACAAGACGACAGGGTGCCACACCCTGCAACCACCAAAGGAAGCTTTTGATGTCCACCGACAAATACCGTAACCGGCTGATCACCTTGCTCAAGGAGCTGTTCCAGCTCGACCAGCCAGAACTGGACTTCGGCCTTTATAAAATCAGGCATGCCAAAAACGTGCAGATTAGCCAGTTTCTAGAAAACGATTTGCTGAAGGAAATAGAGCAGGCATTTGGCAAGGCTGACGGCGGAACGTGTCACTCAATGATAGTGAAAAAGATTTTGTGATCGCGTTGATGAAATGGCTAGAAACCAACGAAAAAGTCTTACAGGATGCCGGTAATTCTTTGTACCTATTGCGGAATAAATCACGCGGCAGTGGAATCGGCTTTTTTGAAGCGGGCAATTTCTACCCTGACTTCCTGCTATGGCTGGTCAACGGTGACAAACAGAAAGTGATCTTCGTCGAGCCACACGGCATCTCTCACGAAGGGCCAGATCACCCAAAAGTGCAGTTCCATAAGACGATTAAGGATGTGGAATCACGCTTGGGGGATCATGGTGACTAATAAGCTCTGGGAAATCCAGTCCTCTATACACGCACTAGCTTCAATAGTGGTTCAAATGAATACAGTGCAGGCCTCCTGCCAGAAGATTCCTCTAGTATTTTGATTATATCGTTGTCGAGTAGTGCTCTCGTGAATCGAGCGGCAGTTGCCGGAGGAATTCCACTAACTGAGGTAAATTTGTTATTCCTAAAAACAGGATATGTAAAAACAAAATCAAGCGCAACGAGACTCCATTTAGAAGACAACACTTCCGAAAATATTAGCTTCATCTCTTCATAAAGTGACTTAATATTCTCGGCAACTTCTAAGTTCCGAATAGCTTGGTGCTCTACTGCCTCTAGGAAGAACTTACACCATTCTTCCCAACAACCTTCTTCTGAAACGCGCCTCATTGTGTCTATATAGAGATCTTTATTCTCCTCGAAATAACCACTTATGTAGAAATGCGGTGCAGTTATTGTTCCCGGCCTCCAAAGCATGAGCGTAATCAGCATTCTTCCAATTCGACCATTACCATCTTTGAACGGGTGAAGAGCTTCAAATTCAATGTGCGTTAATGCTGCTTTTATTAGGTCCGGATCTTTGCTGTTTTCCATGTACTGGAAAAGCACATCTAACCCATCCTGGAGCTTCTCCGGACTGATAGGAACAAACAATATTTCCTTCTTTCCCCTATCTGCTAGATAGTTTTGCTCAGTTTTAAATTCTCCCGGTGATTTAGCGGCACCTCTTCCAAAGGAAAGTAACGTTTGATGCACTCTCTTTATTAGCGATTGTGAGAGGGGGTAGCCGTCGCCCAAAGCCTTTTGCGCACCTCGCAAAGCACGTTGGTATAAAATTGTCTCAATTACTTCCGATCGGACATTTAATCTTTCTGCGGTGTCATTATCCTCATAGTCAGCTTCATATTTTAAAATTTCATCCATGGTACTGACCGTACCCTCCATTCGAGATGAAATTACTGCCTCTTGGTTTCTTAGTGGCGCTAATAATATTTCGCTGTTATGCATGTTCTTAAGCATCTGATCATATCGAGACAAAGCAGCTGTGGCGTTAATAATTGAGGTAATGAATTTTGAGTAATCAAGCCCCGTTGGAGGAAATTTATCGTAGTGATAGCAAACGGCATTTTCTGTGCTTAATTTCATTGAATTCGTATCTCTTTGAAGGATATTTACAGGAC
>Ga0136557_1001409_pt1 | contig 15558 bp, 12 predicted proteins | sample AntRauTorckE6832_FD_104796 | JGI IMG/M metagenome (GOLD analysis project Ga0136557, IMG submission 104796) | Saline lake microbial communities from Rauer Islands, Antarctica - Metagenome Torckler E6 #832 | ecosystem: Environmental > Aquatic > Non-marine Saline and Alkaline > Saline | place...
CCCTCTGAAAACTGCTTAGATGGCAAAACCATCTTGGTGACAGGTGCGGGCGATGGCATTGGTCGGGTCGCTGCATTGACCTATGCACGCTATGGCGCAACGGTGCTGCTATTAGGACGCACCAGTAGCAAGCTTGAATATGTTTATGATGAAATAGAGAGCTTTGGTGGTAAGCAACCTGCTATGTTACCGATGAATCTAGAAGGGGCTACCTATGCAGAAATGCAAAAGCTAGAAAATTTGATTCATAGAGAAGTTGGTCAGCTTGATGGGATATTGCATAATGCTGGGATGCTTGGTCCATTGACGCCACTTGAGATGTACGATGTAGATATGTTTGCTCAAGTCATGAAGATTAACTTCACATCGACCTTTATGCTTACTCAAGCGCTACTGCCATTACTCAAAGATGCACCGCATGGTTCTATCGTATTTACCTCTAGCAGTGTTGGTACGCATCCTCGCGCATTTTGGGGTGCTTACGCGCTGTCTAAGCAAGCGGTAGAAGGAATGAGCGATATCTTTACCCAAGAGACGCAAAACACCACCAATCTGCGTTTTAACTGTATCAATCCGGGTGGTACTCGCACCAATATGCGCGCCCATGCTTATCCAGGTGAAAATCCGATGAGTCTGAAAACTCCTGAAGATATTATGGCAGGTTATGTGTGCTTGATGAGTGATGAGAGTATCGGGGTACGTGGACAAGTGGTTGAGTTACAACCCAAGGATTGAGCGACAATTTGTCTGCGCTGGTAGATTGAAATTGCTGATATCTAACCCCATCTATTTGTTATCAAAGACCTTTATGCTCGATTAAAAATACGCATAATGAATAAAAATAAATAGGATAATAATATGGCAGGTGGTTGGTCAAGAGATGGTGCTGAGCATGAGCAAATGGATGCCACCGTTAACGATGCGCTAGAGCGCGCACGCCGTGCATTACCGACAGGTAAAAGCGCAGAGTTTTGTGATGAATGTGGTAAGGCGATTCCAGAAGCTCGCCGTATCGCAGTACCGGGTGTGCAGCATTGTGTTGGCTGTCAATCTGAGCTTGAGCAAGAAGCAAAAGCTGCGGAATTGTTTAATCGCCGTGGCAGTAAAGACAGTCAGTTACGCTAATAAAACCAATGCTGCTCAATAAAAAAGCCCCTACTATCAAAATAGTGAGGGCTTTTTTATTGGTTCTATTTTTATCAACAATCTTTCTATCACTGCAATAGATGGCTATGCAATCATTAGCTATAGTATCAAAGCCATGAGTTCATGGTCATAGGCTTCCCAATCTAGCTTAACTTCTATCGCATCTTCTTGCCCAGTACTTGTTTGCAAAATAATTTCTAGTCGGCTATCGGCTTGTACGCTCACTGTCTTTGTGGACAAGCTATCAGGCGTAAAATTGATTTGTAGCCAGCCATTAGACGTATGCAATACGCCTTTGATGCGTTGCCAGTTTGGTAGCGTTAGCAGCCAATCCTGTAACTTATCAGCATTTAATTTATAGTCCGCTGGTAATCGCCAACCTGCAACTACGATATCTTGCTGTATTTCATGATAACGATAGGGCAGCTCGATGTCTTTGTCTGCCTGAATATTATTATCGTTTGTGGAAGGGTTGAATAATGACTTATTCGATAATGAATGACTCAGCGGCTGCAAGCTAATCACAGATTTTTTCGGCTGAGCGATACTGACTGTCCGCTGTTGTGAGATAGTCTGGCTATGCTTGTTCAGCTGCGTGCTTAACACTGCTGAATAGTCATTCGATGTGCTTATATCGTTAATTGTGGTCTGATCATCAGACTCTGCCCAAATAATAGTGATTTGCGTATTTAACTCTGCTATCCAATCTTGTAATGCTTGCTTATCGTCAGTACTTAATTGGGCATAGCGATTAATGACCAAGACATCGGCATCACGAATATGCGCTTGGAACCCTTCGTGAGCACGATATTTTTCTCGTTGCCACTGCAGAGCGTTAAGTACAGTTATGACCGCCTGCATCTTTAGAGCCGTCTGCCAATGCGGCGCGCTCAGCTGCCGTATAAGCTCACGTGGATGAGCAAGCCCTGTTGGCTCAATAAGCAGACGTTGCGGATGATGGTCACTCAGCAAGCGACCAATAGCTACTTGTAGAGGTAACTGGCTGGTACAGCAAATACAGCCGCCGCTAACTTCACGAATGGCGATATCATTTTGAGCGGAATTGCTATCTTGTGAGCTTGAAACCAAGGCTGCATCGATACCAATCCGACCAAACTCGTTAATCAATAATGCCCAACGCTCATCAGTGGATTTATCGGCAATCAATTGATTAATAAGTGTGGTTTTGCCAGAACCCAAAAACCCTGTCACCAAAGTGCAGGGTATATTTTGATGAATAATAGAGAATTTCAATGTTGCGCCCGTTGTATTAATAGGATTACCCATTAATAGTATGATATATCAACGGACACAAGCAATACTTAGAAATTTAAAGTGATTCGCTCTTAGCTGCTTCGACTTCTGCTTCGTCAGGTACGAATACATATCCTACGCCCCAGACAGTCTGGATATAACGTGCTTGTGAAGGATTGTCTTCAATTAAGCGGCGCAGACGTGATACTTGAACGTCAATTGAACGCTCCATCGCGCCCCATTCACGACCACGAGCAAGGTTCATCAGCTTATCACGGGTCAATGGCTCGCGTGGATGCTGAACCAATGCCTTTAGTACCGAGAATTCACCCGTCGTTAAGGTGACAACATTGCCGTCGCGTTTGAGCGTACGTGTCGATAAATCAAGTGTCCATGGACCAAATTCTACTACTTCAAGCTGATGACTTGGTGCCCCTGGTAGCTCACGATTTTGACGACGAAGTACTGCTTTGATACGTGCTAATAGCTCTTTTGGATTAAATGGCTTTGGTAGATAATCATCCGCACCCGCTTCTAGACCCGCGATGCGATCAGCGTCGCCACCTTTAGCCGTGAGCATAATAATAGGGATGTCGCCATTATCTTCGCGCAGACGCTTACAAATACTGATACCGTCTTCGCCTGGTAGCATCAAATCAAGTACCACTAATGAAAAAAGCTCACGCTGTAGCAGCTTATCCATTTGACTGCCATCGTGGGCAGTACGGACAACAAACCCATCGTCTTCTAGAAAGCGCTGTAACAAAGAGCGCAATCGTGCATCGTCATCAACGACTAGAATACGCTGAGTTAAGGTATCGGGGCTGTTATTTTCAGACATACAGGCATCCTCTTATAAAAATTATTATTAGCAAAAATTATTGTTAAAACGCACCAGTCAGTATATTTACTCTCAATAAAAACAGTGTGAATACCACTTTTACCATTTATTAGTGCAACTATTTGAGCATCATTCCATCGATTGGCAAAAAAATATAAAAATGAGAACTATTGTTCAGTACGTTGGTACACAGCAATATTTGTGCTGATGAGACTTTAGTGTATAAGATTGCAGTCATAATTGCATCACTGATAAAGGCAAATGCTGTAGGTGTTTGTTTAATAAAGCGTCAAGAGTGTGCTCATTAAACGATTTTTGCGATAAATAACACGATAAATAACGAAAAGATAAAAAGGATTTCTATTCATGCAGCTTTTGCTATAATGCAAAACTACATTTCTCAACGATTGATACGTCTATGAGTAGCACTGATACCTTAACGCCATCTCAAACCTCGACAAATGCACAGGTTTTGGATGCAACCACACACGCGAATATTCACGACAAGCTTGCTCGCGCGCTTGGCATTAAGACTGCTCAAGTCAATGCGTTTGTCAAACTGTACGATGAAGGCGCGACCGTTCCGTTTATTGCCCGTTACCGCAAAGAAAAGACGCAGAATCTCGACGATGCGCAATTGCGAGCTCTAGAGAAGTCTCTCAATTATGAACGTGATATGGCAACCCGTCGCCTTAAAATTATTGAATTACTAAGCACACAAGGCAATTTGACCGACGAGCTGCAGACACGTATTGATAATGCAACCTCAAAACTTGAGCTTGAAGACATCTACTTGCCATATCGTCCACGTCGCCGTTCACCAGCTGCCAAAGCACGTGCTGCTGGTCTTGATATTGCTGCACAAGCAGTGTTAACGCAAAACGTGACGCCAACCGATGCATTAGCAGACTATCAAGTACAATCAAGCATTACTGATGAAAGCGGTAATGAGATTGAAGTTGATTTTAGTGATATCGAGAAGCAACTTGCTGGTGTACAAGCCATTATCGTAGATGAATGGACGCAAGCATTAGACTTGTTAGATCATTTACGTAGCAGTTTTGCCAAAACAGCCAGTATCGTATCGAGCGTTGCCAGTGAAGAAAAGCGTGAAGTCGGTGAAAAGTTCAAAGATTACTTTGAGCATAGCGAAAGCCTTGCCCGTTTGCCAAATCATCGCTTATTAGCGATGCTACGTGGTCGTCAAGAAAACGTCTTGGGTCTAAAAATCGAAGGCGAAGATGCGCCTTTTATCGAAAAAATTATTAAGCATTTTGAGATTGATGCTAAAGCGCCAACCGAGCGTCAAGAATTTTTGACAGAAGCGGCGAGCAGCTTATGGAAAGACAAATGGCGTCCACATATCGAGCATCGTTTATTGACTGAAAAGCGTCTGACTGCAGAAGCGGCTGCGATTGATGTTTTTGCCAATAATTTACAGCATTTATTGATGTCAGCACCTGCTGGTCGCAAAGTTATTTTGGGTGTTGATCCCGGTATCCGTCATGGTGTTAAGATGGCGATTGTTGATGCCCAAGGTCATGTAATGTTAGATGGCGAAGACAAGCCTGTTATCGCAACGGTTTATCCATTTGCGCCTGATAATAAAATGACTGAAGCCAAAGTGGTTATCGATGAATTATTAAGTACTTATAATGTGGATCTAGTGGCTATCGGTAATGGTACGGCAAGCCGTGAAACCGATGCGATGATTAAAGAGATTTTGGCAGCAAATGATGCGCTAAAAGCCAAAGCAGTCATCGTGAATGAATCTGGCGCGTCAGTCTATTCTGCCAGTGAGCTTGCTACTGATGAGCTTGGTAATTTAGATGTCTCTGTACGTGGGGCAGTATCTATTGCTCGTCGTCTACAAGACCCATTGTCAGAGCTGGTCAAGGTAGATCCAAAAGCCATTGGGGTTGGTCAATATCAACATGATGTCAATCAAGCTCAGTTGGCAGATAGTCTTGATAAAGTCACACAAGACAGCGTTAACGCCGTTGGTGTTGATGTGAATACGGCAAGCCCCGCTATCTTGGCGCACATTGCTGGCTTAAATAAAAATGTTGCGCAGCAAATCGTTACCTATCGCAAAGAGCATGGCGCTTTTGATAGCCGCGAGTCATTGAAAAATGTGCCGCGCTTAGGTGCTAAGACCTTTGAGCAAGCCGCAGGCTTCTTACGCATACATGATGGTAGCAATCCACTTGATGCAACTGGTGTACATCCAGAAAGCTATGCGCTGGTCGACAGCTTACTTGCCCAAACAGGTAAAGCCTTGCCAGAAGTTATCGGTAACGATGGTGTATTAAACAGCATCGATACCACAGCGCTAGCTGCTAATGATGAAAATGTTAGCGTAAAAGCGATTTTAGATGAGCTTGCTAAGCCCGCTCGTGACCCACGTCCTGAGTTTAAGACGGCTAACTTCCGTGAAGATGTGAACAGCATTAAAGATTTGAGCGAAGGCATGACATTAGAAGGGGTTGTTACCAACGTGACTGCCTTTGGTTGCTTCATCGATGTTGGCGTGCATCAAGATGGTCTGGTTCATATCTCGCAAATGGCCAATGACTTTGTCGCAGACCCGATGAACCGCGTCAAGCCCGGTGATATCGTCTCGGTCCGTGTCATCTCTATTGACGAAAAACGCGGTCGTATTGGTTTTAGTATGAAACCTGAAGCTGAAAAACCTGCACGTCCAGCAGCGAAACCTGCGACGGCAAATGTTACTAATAATGATGAGAATACCAGTCGTCCGCGCAGCAATCGTCCAGCTGGCGATAAGCGTCCGTCTAAGCCTAAGCGTCAACCTAGTAGCAGCAATAATAGCGACAGTCGCAGTAAGGCGCCTCGTGCGGAAAAAGCAGAAGCGCCTAGCAAAATGGGTACTTTCGGCGCGCTATTGCAAGAAGCAGGTGTGACTAAAGTTAAGAAATAAGACGTCTTATTCTAAATAGAAACAAAAAAGGCAGCCATTAGGCTGCCTTTTTATTAAATCAAATATATCAATGGTGTTTTTTAATCACTATATTTATTTCAAGAATCGCCCTAGTATAATTACTTAGGTATTTACTTATAGATCATCTTCTTCTGAAACTTCTGTTAAGTCTTCTTCTACATCTTCAGAGATAATCTCAGTTGTTTGTAATTCCGAATTTTGTAAAGCTTCTGCAGGTGCTTTTATTTCGGTAGTCATCGGTTGTTGACCGTTTGGCGCTTTTATCTCAGTAGTCATTGGCTGTTGACCAATATTGCTATTGACGCGTGCGCGTGAAATCGTCTGAGTTTCGCTAATCGCAAACGGCGTCATTTTGCTTGTTTTAGAAGTATTTGCATCAGTCTCATTGCCTATGCTTTCAACTTTGGCTTCAACAGCCATCTCAGCAGTGGCGGTCGTCTTTTTAGCGGCTTTAGTATCAGCTGGAGCTGCCATTGCCAATGTCGGAACAGTAAGTGCCGCGCCAATCAGTAATGATAAAGCTAGAGTATGGTTTTTCATTTATTTAATCCTCAATTTATATTTTTATAATGTCAGCTAAAATGGTCGTAAAGATAACTTTGATTAAATGCGGTCTGATATGATACTTATCTATGTAGAATACAGAATTTATATATTTAAAATAACTAATATATAATCTATAGAAAAAATAAAATCATGATAATCAATAGGCGACTATCATGATTGATTCGTATAAAAATTCTGGTTAGTGTATAACGTTATCTATAAACGTAAAAGGCGTTGTAAACACTAGGCGCAATAATAACAATTTAAATACTAAACATTCAGTGGTACATCCATGAAAAATCTAACAGACTCCTACTAATAAGTGATATCGTGCAATTATTGTAGTGTTATTGTGAGATAAAAACCGCACCTTGTGACCAAAATACGGTTATTTTAATACTACTGATTGATAGTATAGAAACTGCTTTGTAAGGCATAGGTTTAGCCATCAATCACATCAAAGCTCAGACCAGCGTGTTCCTCTAAACGAGCAAGTAGCTTGTCGCCCATTGCTGAAGCAGGTGTCCAAAAGCCGCCGCTCACTTCTTCTTTGCTGATATCTTGCGCTAGACATAATGCCGCTTGCGACAACATACGTGAAGTGCTGCCATAGCCTGGGTCTTTATCGCCCGTTACTTTGGTAGTAATACTGTCTTTGTTAGCTGTTTGTCCAAAGAGACGAATATCAAAATAGCCGTTTTCTTGCTCTTCTTTAGAAGGCCCTGAGCCTGATTTAGGCAATACGTGCTTGGATAATAACTCGCGGCTTGGCGTAATCATCATAGCAGTGGCAAAGCCGAGCAAGCCTGCACTCAAGGCATAACTCGTAAGCTTACCTTTGAGACCATCTTTCATCCACATTGCTTCATCATATTTAAATTCGCGTCCATATTCATAACCAAGCAATTGATTACTGCGATGCACAATGCGCGTATTGATACTTGCCATCACAAAAGGTGCAAGCCAGCGCTTATGTTCGCTATCGTATTCTGGTTTACTGACATTGCTTTGACGTACGTTTGGCGCATCTTTATCATCGTTCAGCAAATAAGGATTTGCCACTTGCTTACGACGAGATTTATCTTGTCCAACTTCCTCAAAGATGGTTGCCATTGAGGCAATCGTACCGCCTGATAGTCCGCCTTTCGCGGCTTTCACGCGCATATGAATCACATCACAAGCACTGTTAAACTTCGCTTCTGCTTGCTTTTGCGTAAAGTAAACGCCTAAATCTGATGGGATAGAATCAAAGCCACACGAGTTGACGATACGGGCGCCGCTTTGTTTTGCCGCCTCTTGATACTTATCCATCATGTCTTTGATAAATATTGCCTCACCAGTGAGATCAACATAATCTGTGCCATTATCAACACACGATTTAATAAGTGGTTCGCCGTATTTAAGATAAGGTCCAACGGTTGAGATAATGACTTGCGTTTGCTCGGTCATTGCATCAAGGCTTGCCGCATCATCGCTATTGGCAATGATAATATCTACTTTGCTTACCAGCTTAGATTGCAACTCGTTGAGCTTCTCTTGATCACGACCTGCTATCGCCCAATTAATTTCAGAGCCGCTCTTATCTTTGTTAGCAGACAAAAACTCTGCCAGATAATGGGCAGTGATTTGCCCAACAAAGCTGGTTGCCCCATATAAAACCACCGCATAAGCTCGTTTTTCACTATTAATTTTTTTGTTATCACCTGATGAGTTGGTACTCTTTGCTATATCCGTATTCATCGTTATCTTCCTTGTTAGTGTGCTTTGTCAAATGATTGTTATAAGAAAATGATGATTAAGTTCAATTGAGCTTAAAAAAGCATCATAAATAATATTTATAAAATCGAGCGTAATATCTTTGAATAATTTTCTCATAGACTTAGTAGTACTTAAGTGCTTATTTACCGTTTCCACACATAAGTACTGAAAATATCTTTAAATGGTAAGATTTGCTACAAAGTTTACATAACCTATCGACATTATTACCAAAATGAACCTTTTAGATTGAAAATCATTGCTACTCTATATTCCTAAGCACTACCTAAAGCATTATCTATATTTTTAAACACTAAGAGCTGTAAAAAAATAAAAAGCAAAATATCGGATGACTGAGGTTGGTAATGTAAGAGTTAGTTGGTTAGCAATTACTATAGCAACCTTATTATTTGACTTTTCAATTACTATTTTAGGAGAATCATTATGTTTCGTTGGGCTATTATTTTCGCCGTAATCGCATTGTTAGCAAGTTTCTTAGGATTTGGTGGTGTTGCTGGATTGTCTGCAAACTTCGCCTATATCTTGTTAGCATTAGCAGTCATTTTATTCATTGTGGCATTTGTTAGCCGCCGTATGTAATAGGAAAAGTATACTCGTCCTATAAAGACATTAGCCAGTTGGAAAACTGGCTAGTAAAAAAGACCTCAGATACTATCTGAGGTCTTTTTTTATAACTAAAACATAGCTATCTGCTAAGCGATACGTAGTAAGCACACAGCTTGATATTTATAGGCGTTTGGGCTGGACGATATGTTCCATGCGTTTTGCTAAACGAACATCGTGGCTGGTGATGCCGCCAGTATCACCAGTAGTCAGGCGAACTTCTACCACGTTATAGGTATTACTCCATTCAGGATGATGCTCTAATGCTTCAGCATGAAAAGCGGCTTGATTCATAAAGCTCATGGCTTCAACAAAATCGCCAAAGTGGTAGGTTTTTACGATCGCATTACCTTCGCGCTGCCAGCCTGGTAATTCTTCTAACTGCAAATCGACTTGTTGATTAGATAAACTGCTCATGGTGATATCCTTTATTATTATGGTTGATAGAAAAATCATTATTAACGATAAAATAGTGTGGCAACTACTGTAATTTTTATTTGCCTTCACGAATGTAATAAACGCTTATAAAAAGTCATAGGACAAAAAACCCACCTGTCACTGATATTTTATTATATATTTGGCTAAAAAAATATAATAGAAGTATCAAGAAGATAGGAGGGCAATGACGTTATTAGTGAGAGTATATAGCGCTAGTATAACGGTTAATAGAGCAAACTATCGTAGCTATTTATCGTTAAACATACTTATTCAATAGTTTGAACTATAGTAGATCCTTGTAGTCAGGATTTTTATCAATATACGAGGCAACAAACGAGCACTGCGGTACTACTTTCTTATTGTTTTCACGAGCATAGTCCAATGCATGTTTTACCAATGCCGAGCCAACCCCTCGACCACCTAACTCCTGTGGGACGATAGTATGATCATATACCAGCTTATCCTCACGCTCTTTGTAACTGATATAACCTGTCTGCCCATCGATCGAAGTCTCAAAGCGTCTCGCTGCCTCATTATGGACGATATTCATATCTGATTTTGTACCGACGTTACTCATAAAAACTCCCTATTTTCAAATATTATAATTATTTCTACTCTTGTTATTGTGCAGATTTCTAGTTTACATCTCTAGGCTGTTAGCGTAAGAGTAGATAGGGCAAATGTTAATATTTTTAACAGGCTTCTATTCTAAAAGCTCTTTTCAAGCTTAAAGACTATGCCAGTCTCGTTAATAAAAAATCAGGCATAAAACATAGCTTGGCGCACAACCTGAGGGAGAAACCTTCTAAAACCACGTAATGTCTCAGTAGCGTTGTTAGAGGCATGGTTATTACTGCTTTTGTTGGTAATGCTTCTATCATTATTTGATATCGATTGTGTATAAGTATGCCATTCATCGCTATTTGGTTTACTAAAATGGCGAATGCGTCCAATTACTTGTTGAAATTGATGACTAAAGTGCCCAGTATTATAGGTTAAATTGTATTTATCGCAGATGGCTTGTACGTTTGGTGCAATCTTCGCATAGTGCCTAGCAGGCATATCGGGAAAGATATGATGCTCAATTTGATGCGATAAATTACCGGTCAAAATATGAAACCATTTATTACCTTGAATGTTGCTAGAGCCGAGAATTTGACGCACGTACCAATCACCTTTGCTCTCATTGGCATCAAGATGGGTATACATATGAGCCTGCTCGGTAAAGTGACCACAGAATATCACTGCCCATGTCCATAGATTACGAGCGATATTGGCAGTGATATTACCGCTTAGAGTCGTCAAAGCACTACCACGACCTAATGTCAGACCTACCACCGTAGGAAAAGCAATGTAATCTTTACCAACTTGTCGGGCGATTTTGCCAAATAGTGCACGAGCTTTTGGCTGCATTATGTCTGTCAGTTTTGGTACGTCTGCGTACTCGTCGACACTGATTTGAATATCATGGAAGGCGACGGCCCATTCAAAGCCTAATGCCAATATCATCGTCTTAAATAAGTTATAGCGATCGCTTGGCGTCCAAGGCTGCTCATCAGTAACGCGAATCAAGTGGTAGCCGACATCATGGTCGCGACCGACAATATTGGTAAAAGTATGATGCAAGTAGTTATGCGAATGCTGCCATAGGGGCGCAGGGCAAACGATATCCCAATCGAACTTTTGGCTGTTAAGGTGAGGGTGCTGCATCCAATCATACTGACCATGCATGACATTATGGCCAAGCTCCATGTTGTTTAAAATTTTACTAAAACTCAGTAAGGACGTGCCAAGTAGCCAAACGCTAAGTTTGCTACGTTTTGATGATAATTGCCCAGAAAATGCCAGTAATGCCCGTGAAATTACCTCGCTATATACCACCGTCCCATAAACACGCTGAATATAGCGCGCATCATCGCTGCCTAGTGAGTCCATCACGCCTTGATACAGTGTATTCAATTCATTAGCGAGCGCTTCGGTTTGCACTTTTGGTAACGGCGTACCCGTTAACGTCGGATATCGCGTGGTTTTGAATGGTGCATCGATTAACGGAGTTATAGCAGAGACTGCAGATTTAGCTTTAAATATAGGGGGTAATAAGCGCATAGATAGTCCTTATCCGAAGGTGCATCAATAAATCGCAAGCACAACGTTCGGTTTAATCATCGGTGTCAGTTTTAATAAACATTACAAATAAATGTTTATGCAAGGCTGTCTTATCCTTGATAATATTTTTTAAATATCCAATATGACATCAGTCATTGGTACATTAATGCAGGTTTGAATAGACTCATAGCCATCATTACTTATCTTACCAGTTTGAATGTTTTTGACCCTTCCGCTGATCTTATTACAGCGACACAGCTGACAGATACCTTGTCTGCAGCCGTGGCTCATTCGAATACCAGCGCTCTCAGCACCTAATAATAATGTCGTACTACTGTTATATTGTCGTTGCCGTCCACGTAAATAAATGGTTTTTACGTCGCTAGTAATCACTTCTTCGTCTGCTTTATCTATAGTAGAAAACATATAATCTAAGCTTTCTATCGCACTAAAACTCTCTATCGTAATGTTGTCACGCAGCTGCTTGTTATCTGGCAAATTAGTCTCATCGCAAGCGCGGTACAAACCCGCTAACAACGCCGGCGAGCCACAGGCAAATATCTGTGTATCCATCAGCGGTAATTTTAATGCTATTAAAGTTTCCACGCTCAAATGTCGCGAGCCGGCAAGATAAGTATTGGGGTCTTCCGTATTAACAAGATGATAAATGAACGTTGGATATTTAGTAGCTAACTGCTGCCATTGATCTTGCAATGGGGATTTATAGAAGATTGTACGATTGTAATGTAGTAACGTTACTGGATGCCCATTTTGCAGCGCCTGCGTAATCAAACCTAGCATTGGCGTAATACCACTGCCGCTAGCGATAAACAATAGTGGCAGTGGTATAGGGGTAAGGGATAAGGGTTCGCTTATTTGACTTGCTTGCTGTGCTAACACTGTATGAGCTAGAGTAAATTCGCCACTGGGTAAACCGCTATTAAATATAGTACCCAGTGCTGCACGTTTACTTAGATAATCTGATACTAGACCTTGCGGCTTAACAGCAATAGTTATCGTAGAGACAATAGTTTGCGGTTGCGACTTTTCATCAAGGCGATCTCCATCAAAGCCGTTTTTATCAAGGCTGTTATTAAGGTTATTTTGATTTCGATTAGAATTTTTATCGCTGTCCTCATGCCACCATAATGGCTGCTGCGCTAGACCAACCAATGAATAGTGGCGTTGATAATAAATACCATCAATCAGTATACTTAAATTAATATGCTGACCGCCATGCCAGCCATCGTGTGAGCTATTACCTGAACTAAAAGCTTGCTGCTTAAAGGCGCGGTTAGGCTCAAATTGTAGCGCTATCAAGTCATCACTGAGTGTACGGCGTGCTATAAGACGCAATTTAGGCACAGTTAATGACCAAAAGGGGTGCAGCCGCGTACTGATGAAATCAATAAACACACGTTGGATCAGTTCAGGGCGATAGCCAGTCGTCATGGAGTACCTTTTCTATCAAGCCGTTTTTACAAAGCTATTTTATTAAGATTAGCTAATATAATATCGTCTATTGATTAATTTTGCGAAATGTTTAATGCTGTTTTTTGTGGTTTTTATAAAACTGCCATGAATCAGAAAGATACACCAGTAAGCTGAATGATAATTTTAATAGAAGCTTTTATATAAAATGCGCTCAGCTTTGTGTCAAAAGGTATGAAACAAGCGGTAAAACAGCCAGTTAGCTTGCAGGGGCTTCATCACAATGCGATAATGACAGTCAATGAATACCCCTGATTTTGAGGTGCAGCTTACTTGGTAGTATTGCTAAGTCTGTTTGTTTGCCTCTTTTATGCAGTCTATCGGAGTGTTAATGGCTCAATATATTTACACGATGAACAACGTGTCAAAACTTGTTCCACCTAAGCGTGAAATCTTAAAGAACATCAATCTATCTTTTTTCCCTGGCGCCAAAATTGGTGTTTTGGGTATCAATGGTTCAGGTAAATCAACCTTGCTACGCATCATGGCGGGCGTGGATACTGAATTTAGTGGTGAAGCTCGTGCGCAAACGGGTACCAAAATTGGTTATTTGCCGCAGGAACCGCAGCTCGATGACAGCAAAGATGTCCGTGGTAACGTCGAAGACGGTATGCGTGAGGCATTAGATGCGCTTGCTCGTCTTGATGCCATTTATGCGGAATATGCTGAACCTGATGCTGACTTTGACAAGCTTGCTGAAGAGCAAGGTAAGATGGAAGACATCATCCAAGCATGGGATGCGCATAACTTAAATACCCAGCTTGAAAAAGCGGCTGATGCACTTCGTCTGCCACCTTGGGATGCGGATGTCAGTAGGCTGTCTGGTGGTGAAAAACGCCGTGTGGCACTATGTCGTTTGCTCTTATCACGTCCGGATATGCTGTTACTAGATGAACCAACCAACCATTTGGACGCTGAGTCCGTGGCATGGTTAGAGCAGTTCCTGCAGAACTATAGTGGTACAATCGTTGCCATTACCCATGACCGTTATTTCTTGGATAATGTCGCTCAGTGGATTTTGGAGCTTGACCGCGGTCATGGCTATCCGTATGAAGGCAACTATACTGAGTGGCTAGAGCAAAAGAACACTCGTCTAGAGCAGCAGAATAAGCAAGAAGAATCGTTTGCTAAAGCGTTGAAAAAAGAGCTGGATTGGATTCGTAAAAACCAAAAAGGCCAGCAAGCTAAGTCTAAATCTCGTGTGCAGCGTTTTGAAGAATTGAACTCACAAGAATTCCAGAAGCGTAATGAGACCTCTGAGATTTATATTCCACCAGGTCCTCGTTTGGGTAATAAAGTTATCGAAGTCAACGATATCTCCAAGTCATTTGGTGACCGTTTACTCTATGAAAACCTTAGCTTTAACGTCCCAGCTGGTGCCATTGTTGGTATTATTGGTCCAAATGGTGCGGGTAAAACCACCCTATTTAACATGATTACCGAACGCGATACGCCAGATACAGGCTCAGTCGATTTGGGCGAAAGTGTCAAAGTTGCTTATGTTGGTCAGGTACGCGACAATTTAGATGATAGCAAAACGGTTTGGGAAGAAATCTCTGACGGGCTTGATATTATTACCGTTGGCGACTATACGACGCCAAGCCGCGCTTATATTGGTCGCTTTAATTTTAAAGGTTCAGACCAGCAAAAGCACGTCGGTCAATTGTCTGGTGGTGAGCGTAACCGCTTGCAGTTAGCTAAGACCTTGAAGCAAGGCGCAAACGTCTTATTACTCGATGAACCATCAAACGATTTGGACATTGAAACCTTACGTGCGCTAGAAGATGCGATTCAGGTCTTCCCAGGTACTGTGATGGTTGTGTCGCATGATCGATGGTTCCTTGACCGTATCGCGACTCATATCTTGGCGTTTGAAGATGAAGGTCCAGTTTGGTTCGATGGTAACTATTCTGAGTTTGAAACGTATCGTAAGAAAACGATGGGTGATGATGCCAATCCTAAGCGTATGAAATATAAAAAGATTTCAACTTAAGATAGCTGCTCAGAAATTTCAAATGTAAAGTAATAAAAAAGACCTCTAATTATTAGAGGTCTTTTTTATGAGTATTACTTCAGTAGGCTGTTTACGTCTATGACCTAAAATTGTTAATTAACGCTTACGCCCAAATTTACGTTGCTTTTTATTGCTGATCTCAGTAATAGCATGAGCAATCTCTTCTTCATTGAGACTGGCAACTTGATGCAAGATTTGCATCATTTCGGGTCTCAGCACATATTTTGCATGATGAGCAATATCATTGATACGTTGATCAAAGGTTAAGATGCCAGTTTCTGCATCTTTTTGCAGATAATCCAAACGAGTCAATGCACCGAGGAAACTGGTGAATAGCGCACGATCAAAGAAGTCAGGAATATCATCAGCATATAACACTGA